>Ga0136627_1000415_pt1 | contig 15869 bp, 12 predicted proteins | sample AntDrymUQ4892206_2_FD_104652 | JGI IMG/M metagenome (GOLD analysis project Ga0136627, IMG submission 104652) | Polar desert sand microbial communities from Dry Valleys, Antarctica - metaG UQ489 (22.06) | ecosystem: Environmental > Terrestrial > Soil > Desert | place: Antarctica: Dry Valley... | reverse complement strand
GGTCGGCTCCGGCGGAGCGGGGGCCGACCTTCAACCCGCCGTCCGTCGCCACCCATGCGATGGACCCCCCGCCGGTCCCAACCGTTACGACGTCGACCATCGGCACCTTGACCGGCCAGCGCCCGACCGCACCCTCGGTCGTCATTGTCGGTTCACTCTTTCGCACAACGCTGACGTCGGTGGACGTTCCTCCCGCGTCGAGTGTCAACACCGGGTCAAAGTCGCCCACCTGGGCCACGCGCGCCGCGCCGAGCACCCCGGCGGCCGGCCCCGAGAGGATCGTAGTAATCGGTTGCTCGCCGATCTCGGCAGCCGACATGACGCCGCCGTTGGACTTCATGACGTAGAAGGGCACACCTCCATCGCCGTTGGTCGCCGCAAAATCGTCAAGCTTCGACTTGATTCCCGCGATGTAGTCCGACACCTTCGGCTTGACGAAAGCATCGACCAGCGTGGTCACCGACCGCTCGTACTCACGATACTCACGCAGCACATCTGAGCTAATCGAAACCGCGCACTCGACGTGCTCCGCGCGCAGCACGTCGCGCATTCTCCGCTCGTGATCGGGGTTGACGTAGGAGTTGATGAAGCACACGCCGACCGCATTGATGCCGCGGTCCCTGAACCAGCGAGCCACCCTGACGGCGGCGGCCTCATCGAATGGCCGCACCACCCGGCCCTCTGCGTCGAGCCGTTCCGAAACCTCCCTGACCAGGTGAAGGGGAACGATGCGCTCGGGTTTGACCCAGAAGTAGGAGTTGCCGTAGCCCTCGGGCACACTCTGCCTGGCGATCTCGAGGACGTGGCGAAAGCCCTCGGTGGTGATGAAGCCGAGGCCTGCGTAATCCCCCTGTAGCAGCGCGTTCGTGGCCACCGTGGTGCCGTGCGACACGGTCGTAAGGTCTCCGGAGGCGATCCCCATGTGGTCGAGAACCTTGGCGACACCCGTCATGAAGCCCTCAGACGGATCCGATGGGGTCGACGGCGTCTTGGTCGAGACAACCTCGCCTGAGGATTCATCGACGGCCACGATGTCGGTGAACGTGCCACCGGTATCGATCCCGACGCGAACCTTCCGACCCATGGCCTGAGAGACTACCCGGCCCCTTTTGGTGAACGAGATCCGCAGAGCGAGATTCAAAGCCGAAAGGGCGTCCCCTGAGCGCGCAGGTCCCAAGGCTGCACTCGCGTCACGCTCCGCCGTGCAGGATCTCGAAGACGTCCAGTGGAGATATCGGCATCGAGTCGATTGGGTGGTCGAGCGCGTCGGACACCGCGTTGGCGATCACCGCCGCACCCGGGATCGTGCCCGCCTCGCCCACTCCCTTTATCCCGAGTGGGTTCAACGGAGACTTGGTCTCGGTGTGATGAAGCTCGACCACGGGGATCTCGGTCGCGTAAGGAATGAGAAAGTCCATGAAGCTCGCATTTTGGATCTGGCCGTCGTCGTCGTAGGCGAGGCGTTCGTACAACGCTCCCCCGATGCCCTGCGCGACACCGCCGAGGATCTGGCCCTCGACGATCATCGGGTTGATGACCGCACCACAATCGTGCATGACGATGTAGCGGAGAATCTGGATGTTGCAGGTGTCTGAGTCGATCTCAACGACGGCCGCATGGGCGCCGAAGGCGAAGACGCCGGAGGTCGGACTGTAGAACTCGGCGGCCTCGAGGCCCGGGTGCATGCCCTCAGGCAGGGGACGGTCGCTCTGCGCGTATGCCTTCTGTGCGAGCAGTACCGCCTGTTGAGACTCCTCGCCGAACGCATAGCGCAGGGGATTCGAGATGAGAGCCGCCTGTCCCAGCGTGACGCTGAGATCGGGCGCACCGGTGACGCTAATGACGCCGTCTTCGAACACGAGGTCCTCGGGAGCGACCTCGAGCGAGCGCGCCGCGACCTCAGCGGCCTGCTTGCGGATCTCTCTGGCGGCCTTGAACACCGCGTTCCCGCCCACGACCGCGGAGCGGCTCGCGAAGGTTCCGACGCCGTAGCCCATGCGGCGCGTGTCGCCGGCGGTCACCTTGATCTTGTCGACCGCAACGCCGAGCTCGTCGGCCACGATCTGGGCGAACACGGTTTCGTGGCCCTGGCCCTGCGACGAAAAGCCGAGGGCGACGGTGACCGAACCGTCGGCCAGCACCTTCATCGCCGCACCCTCGTAGGGACCGATGCCCGTGCCCTCGACATAGTAGCCGATCCCGATCCCCAGCCTGCGGTCCTCGGCGCGCGCCTCGCGTTGCCGCTCCCGCCAGCCCCGATAGTCGAGTGCTTCAAGCAGCACGTCGAACCCGCGTTGGTACTCGCCGGAGTCGTAGACCGTCGGGCCCCCGTCCTGGAAGGTGACGCCGACGTCGTAGGGGAACTCGTTCGGCGCGATGAAGTTACGTCTGCGAACGTCGACTGAATCGAAGCTCAGCTCGCGCGCCACCTTGTCGATGACTCGCTCCATCACGTAGACGGCATGGGGGCGTCCGGCGCCGCGGTACGGCGACGTCGGCACCTTGTTGGTGAATAGGTTTCGGAACTCGTAACGAAAGTTCTCGATCTTGTAGGGACCCTGCATCTGAGCCGCCGTGATGATCGGGATGATCAGGCCGTAGGAGCAATATGCCCCAGCGTCGTTGAGAAACGTGGTCTCCATGGCAAGGATGCGGCCCTCGTCATCCGTGCCCACGCGCACGTCGTGTACCTGGCCGCGTTCGTGGTTCGATCCGATGAAGTCCTCGCGCCGGTCCTCGGTCCATTTCACCGGGACTCCGAGGTGGCGCGACGCCCACGGAACGAGCACCTCCTCGGGGTAGAACTGGATCACCTTCATGCCGAAGCCACCGCCGATGTCGGGGGCGATGACGTGCACCCTGTCGGGGTCGAGCCCGAACAGCAGCGCGAGTCCACCCCGTACACCGGTGGGCGCTTGGGTCGAGTCGTACAGCAACAGCGAGTCCTCGCCTTTGTCGTACAAAGCGACGATGCCGCGGCCCTCCATCGGCATGGCCGCGGCGCGCTCCATGGTGAAGCGCCACTGGAAGACGTGCGACGCCGCGGCCATCGCAGTGTCGACATCACCCTTCTCCTCGGTGACTCGTCCGTTGATGTTGTCGCCCATGTCGCTGTGCGCCACCGGGGACCCTGGCTTGACCGCCGCCTCGAGGTCCGTGACGACGGGGAGCGCTTCGTACTCGACGCGGATCGCACCTGCGGCATCCTCTGCGATGTAGCGGTCGTGCGCTACCACCATGACGATAATCTCGCCCGCGTAGCAGACCTCGTCGAGCGCCAGCGCATACTGGGTCTTGGGAGCAAACAGGCCCGGGCTCGGGATCAGCAACGGCAACGGCTCGGCGAAGTCACCCTCGAGATCCTCGTGCGTGTAGACGCCCAGCACTCCGTCGATATCGAGCGCCCCAGAAACATCGATGTCGACTATGCGAGCATGCGCGAGCTCGGAACGGACGAAGGCAACCTCAGCCGCACCGTGTTCGAAGTCGTCGACGTAGCGTCCCTTGCCGGTCAGCAGACGAGGGTCCTCGTTGCGTTTGACGCGTTGACCGAACATCTGTGTCGTCACACGTCATCTCCTCGTGTACGGGCGTCTTCGATCGCGGCCGCCCCTCGGATCGCATCCAGGATGCCGGCGTAACCGGTGCAGCGGCAAAGCTGACCGCTGATGGCCTTGCGCAGTGCCTCGTCGCTCATGTTTGCGGCCTGTTCGTAGATCGGCAAAGCGCTCAACAAGAACCCCGGAGTGCAATAGCCGCACTGGAGTCCGTGATGCGTCATGAACGATTCTTGAAGTGGATGAAGGTCTCCGTTTGGTTCGGCGAGCCCCTCGACGGTCGTGACCTCCGCTCCATCTACTTGCACCGCCAGCGTTAAGCACGAACGGGCGGGCTGCCCTTCGATCAGCACCGTGCAGCATCCGCAGACGCCGTGCTCGCAGCCCACGTGCGTTCCGGTGAGGCCGATCTCGTGACGCAACACATCCGACAGCAGCCACCGGGCCTCGACATCGACCTGGTGGGCCACCCCGTTGACGGTGAGCTCGATGCGAGTGCTGTCTCCTGGGGCCACCGCCATCACGCACCTCCGCCGACGTGACGGTCGACCGCGCGGGCGGCGGCGCAACGTGCAGCTCTCACCCCGAGCCTACGAGCGAGATGGGCCCGGAACGCTCGAGTGGCGTGAATGTCATCGACCGGATCGAGGTCTCGTTCGACGACTTCTCCGACCACAAGCTCGAGTTCGTCGGATTCGAGGGCCGATTCGTCGAGAGGCGGCAGTTCTATGCGCACCGGAGCGTCGCCCATCGAGAGATAGCCGAGCGCGATGGTGGTAATTCCGTCGGCCCCTCGACAGGCGCCGGCGGCGACGCCGCACAGAGCGTAGTCGCCGCTGCGCCGCGCGAACTCCGCGAACGAGAAGCCTTCGTTGGGGGCGGCCACCGGCCAGCGAACCTCCTCGATCCATTCGGTGTCGGACAGCGTGTTCTCGAGGGGGCCTGCGAATAAATCGGCTGCCGCAATCACCCGGTGTCCCGCCGACGAGCGCGCTACCACCTCGCCACGCAGCAGGGTCAGGACGGCAGGCAACTCGGCGGCGGGGTCGGCGTGGGCGATACTGCCGGTGATCGTCCCCCGATTGCGGATCGCGGGGTGGGCTACGTAGTCCATGGCCTCGGCGAGGAGCGGCACTCGCTCGCCCACGAGTTCAGATCGCTCGACGGCGGATTGGCGGACGAGCGGCCCGGAGCACACATGACCTTCTGCAGGCTGCGGCTGGGTGGGTTCACCGTCGAGATGGTTCAGGTCGATCAGGTTCGCCGGGGAGGACAAACGCATGTTGAGAATCGGAATAAGGCTCTGACCGCCCGCCAGAATCTTTGCCTCGGCGCCGAGCTCGGTCAGCAGCGCGTCGACGTCCGGGCGAGTCGAAGGGCGATGGTAGGTAAAGGGCGCGGGCTTCATGGACCGGCCACTTAGCGCGCGGTCCTTCGTCCCACGATGACGCCGATGATGGCCAGGGCGAAACCGACTCCTACTCCTGCCATAAAGGTCTTGGTGTCGCTCTGCGGGGCACTGGGCCTGCTGTAAACGCGGCCTATCTCAGGGACCTGCTCGCCGTTGGCCGCTGCGGCCTTGGGCGCGACGGGGGCCGCGGTCAGCGCCCCGTCGATCGCACCGAAGAAGTCGTTCGACATGCGCTTCGAGGCCGCGCCGATCATCCGCTGACCGACGCCGGCAATAGGTCCAGCCACCCTCGCGTCGGCTTCGTAAGTGAGCGAGGTTCCGCCACCGTCGGAGTCGGCGAGCCGGCTGAGTGCCTCGACTTCGATCGAACCGGCCCCGCCCCGGGCCGAGCCTCGTAGCACGCAGGACTCGAGATCCCTCTTGTCGGTCACACTGAAGACTCCGTCGTAGGTCCCCTTAACGCTGCCGACGCCGACATCGGCCGTGACCTTGTACCTATCCGCTCCCACGACCTCGAGGGCTTTCGCTCCGGGCAGGCACGCAGCAAGCAACTCCGGATCCTGGAGAGCCCTCCACACACTCTGTCGATCCGCCCTGAACTCATAGCGTCCCTGGATCTTCAACTCTTCCCCTCTCTGGGAGGTTGCCCGTCTCCCGTCTACCGTCGATCTCTCCGCCACAACCACCCTCGCTACGTTCGTGGTCGGGCCAGCCTCAACGCGGCCCTCTGTATCTTTCCCACCGAGGTCCGCGGCAGGCTGTCCACAAACTCGATGTAGGACGGAACCTTGAATCTAGCCAAGCGGGTCGCGCACCACTCCTTGAGCTCCTCGTCGGTTGCATCCGCCCCGTCGGCCAGCACGACGTAGACCTTGATTGCTTCGTCACGTACCGCGTCGGGCACGCCGATCGCTGCAGATTCGAACACCGATGGGTGTGTGTTGACCACGGTCTCTATCTCGCTCGCGGCGACGTTCTCACCCGCGCGTTTGATCATGTCCTTGCCCCGATCGACGAAGTAGAAGTATCCGTCATCGTCCATCCGCACGTGGTCACCGGTGCGCAGCCAGCCGTCGCTTAGCGCAGTGCGGGTCGTGTCGACGTCGTCGAGATAGCCGGCCATCAAGGTCGTACCCGGCTCACCCGCGACGAGCAGCTCACCGACCTCGCCCTGTTGAACCGCGCTGCCGTCAGCCCTCACGATCTTAAGCCTGGCTCCTAGCGTCGGGCGACCGATACTCATGTTGCGGCGCTCGCCGTAGAGGGGATTAAGTGTGGGCGGCGCGATCGTCTCGGTCATCCCGTAGAGCTGGACCAGTGGGCCACCGAAGCGTCGTTCGAAATCATCGAGCTGGGCGGGCGTCACGTTCTGAGAGAAGATCACCGCGCGCAGGTTATTGTGCCCGTCGACGTCCCGCCGCGCCTGCGCCAGCAGCATACGAATCGGCGCGGCGAACAAACTGGCCAGGGTCGCCGAGTGACGAGCCGCCACGTCGGCCCATCGGGATGCGCTGAACCGCTCCATGGCGATCAGCGACGAACCGGTCATCAACGCCGACATCGTCGAGTAGTACTGAGCGTTGGCATGGAACATCGGAAGCGTGATCAGCATCCGGTCGTCGGGCCTCATCCGCAGATGCTGCGCCACGACCTCGCCCACATGAAGGTAGTTGGCATGCGTCACCAGCACGCCCTTAGGGCGACTCGTGGTACCTGAGGTGTAGAGAATGGCGGCGACGTCACCGGCGCCCGGGCTCGCTCCGGCGACGCTTTGGTGGGCGTGAGCCAGCTCGTTGCGGAATGACGGCGCGCCGCTCACCGTCTCGGTGGTCCGCGCGAGCAGGATCTCAGCCGGCCCCCGATATGCGGCCCGCACCGTATCGAGCAGTTCGGGTTGCGTGATCGACCATTTGCACCCGGCGTGTTCCACCACGAAGGAGAGCTCATCCGAGGTAAGCAGTGGGTTCGTCGGCACGATCACGGCGCCGAGCCGGGCCGCCCCAAACCAGACATCGAAGAACTCCGGGCAGTTCCAGAGGTGGATGTGCACCGCGCTTCCGCTTCGCACGCCGAGACCGTGGAGGAGGTTCGCGGAGCAAGCGGCGCGTTCCAACATGTCCGAATAGGAACGACGTTCCACGTGACCCGTGGAGTCCTCGAAGACGAGAAACGGTGAGGAGGGACCGGCTGCGGCGCGGCGCGCAAGGATCGAGACGAGCGTGTCGGCCCCCGTGGCGAGCGCATGCATCCGGACAGTCTCCTATCTAGTGGCGGATCTCGCCCGTCGTAGTACGTCGCCTCGACCTCCATCCTTCCTCCTGGCCCGCTGTGGGCTACTGCTATGCGGAGGAGGTCATGACAGCGTTAGCTTGCCCGGCCCGCGCTGAGCGCGGTGACCGATTTGTCGATACGCCGCTGGCGAGTCTCGGGCGTCTTGACACCCTCAATCGAGAGCACATGCCACTGTCTCTTGCTGTACGACAACCCGTCGAAGAACTTGCTGGCCTTTGCATTCCGGGCGAGAGCCGCCGCAAAGTCCTCAGGCACGATTACTGCACGAGGCTGTGTATCGAGTTCGACGGTGACTTTCAACTGGTCGCCGGCCGCGACACCTGCGCTCTCGCGATGCTTCGCGCTGACTGGGAGCATGAACCTCCCACCCATGAACGCAACGGTGCTGCGATAGGTATGGCCTCTCACCGTGACGCGCACGGCTGGTCGCTTACCGGACCCCAGTGACATTGACGACGTCGGGTGGCACTTCGATCCTCGTTTCCGTCTTACCTCCGAGCTCGATCATCTCGTGGCCGGCGTGCCCTCTCTTACAACGAGCGCGCGATGTCGGCGATGGCTCCGACCCAATCCTCCACGTCGCCGAAGTCCCGGCCGTGGCGAACAACGACCACTTCGCGCTCGGGAATCACCACGATGAACTGCCCCTTGTTCCCGCGCGCGGCAAAATAGTCGCCGAGCTCGTCGTCGCGGTAGGTCCACCACCAGTATCCATACGCCGGCGCCAAACCGTCCGTGACCTGCAGCCGATCGTCGCCCTCGTTGCTCAGTCCACTCGATTCGCGCACCCAGCTTGCCGGGAGAATGCGCGTGCCGTTCCACTCACCTTCGTGCAGGTAGAGCGAACCTAGTTTGGCGAAGTCGATGGCGCGCGCGTTGATACCGCTCTCCATCTTCTCGAAGCCGCCGGCCTCGGAATCGAGCGACCACGATGCGTCGGCCTCCGCTCCGAGTGGTTGCCAGAGACGCGCCTCCATGAATCCGGCAACGTCCTGTGAAGTCGTCCGCTCGAGGATCATTCCCAGCAACAGCGGATTGAAGTTGTTGTAATGCCAGTCCTCCGGGCGGTCCGATTACCTCCGTATCGGTCAACGCCAGCTTACGAAGATCGGGAGCGTAGTAGGTCTCGGTGTCGTCGCTCCAAGGCGTTCCCTGTTCCTCGTAGCGCAGTCCCGACGACATCGAGATGAGGTGCCGGATCGAGATCCTCTCGAAGCGCTCGTCCCGGTCCTTCAGTTCCGGAAGGTAGTCGGTGATGGGGTCGTCAAGGGCGATGTCGCCGTCGTCTATCGCGATACCCACAAGCGCCGACGCGAACGATTTCGCTACGGAGAACGAGGTCTGGGTCGAATCGTGCTCGTAGCCGTTGAAGTAGCGCTCGTAGAGCAGGACGTCGCGCTCCACGACGATAAACGCAGTGGTGTCCGTGGAGCGGAGAAACGGTTCGAGATCATCGTTGCCGTCCGGTAGCACGACATCGTCGGGGAGGCCCGAGGGGTAGCCGGGCCCCTTCTCGTAGAGGTACGGGTCGGGGGGTGCGTGGATCCGGCGCGCCGGAAACCTCCGGAAATCGTCGACGTCTGCATCGACCCAGACGAGCGCGCGGGAGAAGGTCGAGGAATCGAGGGTGAGGAACGCACGCAGGTACACGATGCCCACGAGAGAGGCGAGGACGACGACGGCTGCAATGCATACCTTGACCCACCGGCGCGCCTGTCGGCGGCCTGATGGCTCGGGCGCGACCTGGCCTCCGGCCGTCGATGAGTCGTCACCGTTCATCGCGTCGTCACCGGGCGATCACCACAGGACTGACGACGTCGTCTGAGTCACGAAATACGCTTGAAGCCCCTCGCTTCAGTAAACGCATGCACTTGAGGATAGCGAGTATCCCATTCTTCTCGTCAGCTCGGGCGAGGACGGAGTTCGGCGTTGCTGGCCGGCGTAGCCGAAACAGGGCCCTGCAAGTCACGAAGTTCCTCGAATGTTTATCTCCTCAAACGTTGGTATCAGCAGGATATAGGGGCGGCACCGCTACCATGGTGCGATGAAGATCAGTGACTACGCCTTCTTGTCTGATTGTCAGTCGGCGGTACTGGTCGGGCGCAACGGGTCCGTGGACTGGTTCTGCGTCCCTCGGTTCGATTCACCGTCGGTGTTCGGGCGGTTACTCGACGGCAGCGCCGGGCATTGGTGGCTGCGTCCGCAGGGCAAGTACGACCACGAGTGGCGATACATCGACGACACCTTGGTGCTTCAGACCGTGTTCGAGTGTGAGTCGGGGAAAGCGCAGTTGACCGAAGCTCTCGCGCTCGAGCCAGGAGCTGGCGGCCACGAGATCGGCAAGCGATCCCCTCACGTACTACTTCGGCGGGTCGAAGGACTCGAAGGGCGGGTTGAGATGTCTACCGAGTTCGCCCCGCGGTTCGAGTACGGACTGACCACGCCACACATCGAGGCGGCTGGCAAGGGCCTGGCCGTCCAGGGAGGTCCGGTCACGCTCCGACTTTCAGCCAGCGTACCGATGGACTATGAATCTGGTTCGGCCACCGCCACATTCACGATCAACTCAGGCGAGAGCGCCGAGTTCGGGCTCGCGTATGAATCGACCTTCGGGAATGAAGCGCGTGCGGATCTCGATGTAAGCAAAGCGCTCAACGACACGGTCAAGTCGTGGCAGTCGTGGGTCGAGATCCACGACGGCTACGAGGGTGCCTACAGGGGCGAGGTCCGTCGTAGCGCGCTCGTCTTGCAAGGCCTGACATATCAGCCTAGCGGTGCCGTCATCGCTGCCGCCACGACCTCGTTACCGGAGGAGGTGGGAGGTGAGCTGAACTGGGATTATCGGTTCGCATGGCTGCGGGACCTGAGTCTCACCATGCGGGCCCAGTGGGTCGCCGCCTGCCCGGATGAGGCGGACAGATTGTTCCGATTCATCGCCCGTGCCGGCGGCAGCTTCGTGGGGGAGAACGTGCAGATCGTCTATGGCGTGGAAGGAGAGCGCGATCTCAGCGAGCGAACCCTCAATCACTTGAGTGGCTGGCGTAACAGCAAACCCGTGCACGTCGGGAACGGCGCCTGGGACCAGATCCAGCTTGATGTCCTGGGGGAGGTGCTCGACGCGGCCTGCCTGCTGAAGGATCAGCTTGGCGAACTAGATGAGGAGATGCAGAGCTTATTGACCAGCTTAGCCGATCGTGCGGCCGAGTGCTGGCAGCAGCCGGACGCGGGGATGTGGGAAGCGCGCGACCAACAGCGTCAATACCTTTCTTCGAAGGTGATGTGCTGGGTCGCACTCGACCGCGCGGTGAGCCTCGCAGACAGCCTGGGACCCAACGCCGATCCGCGACGCTGGTCCTCGGTCAAGCTTGACATCGAGGAGGCGGTGCACGAGCAGGGCTGGAGTCACAAGATCGGAGCGTACGCAGGGGCTTTCGGGTCGGACGAGCTAGACGCGTCGGTACTCCTCCTTCCACTTGTGGGGTTCATTCCCGCGAGCGATGAGCGAATGCGCGCCACTATCGACGTGATCGAGTCCGAGCTAGGCGGATCTGGATTGATCCATCGGTGGCCGGGCGAAGAGAGCGGTTTTGTTATCTGTACCTACTGGCTCGCAGAATGCCTTGCACTCGCCGGTGATCTGCAACGCGCTCGCAAGTGGTTCGAGCAGGCAACCTCGTTCGCAAACGATCTCGGCCTGCTGGCCGAGGAAGGTGATGTCCGTAGCCACGAGCTCTTGGGGAACTATCCACAGGCCTTCTCTCATGTCGGCCTGATCAACGCAGCATGGCGGCTAACGGAAGCAGCGTCCAACTTAAAGACGCAAACGAAGGGAGCGTCATGACAGGGATCCTCGAAGGCAAGCTCGCGCTCGTTACCGGCTCGGACTCCGGCATCGGGCAAGCCAGCGCTATCGAGTTCGCGCGTGAAGGAGCCGACGTGGTGATCAACTATCTCCACGATCGAGAAGGAGCAGAGAAGACGCTTGCCAAGGTAGAGGATGAGGGGCAGCGGGGGCTGATAGTGCAAGCAGATATCAGCGATGAAGACCAGGTTGAGAAGCTCTTCTCGCAGGCGCTGATTAAGTACGGGACGCTAAACATCTTGATGAACAATGCGGGGGTCGACGCGTCGGGGAAAGAGGTTGCCGATCTGCCCACGGAGACATGGGACCGCGCAATCAAAACCAACCTCTACGGGACCTTCTTTTGTTGCCGGAGGTTCATAAACATCAGGAAAGAGGCGGGGGGCGGCGGCAAGATCATCAATGTGAGCTCGGTCCATCAAGAGATCCCAAATGCCGGCGGTTCTGACTACGACTGCTCGAAAGGAGCTATACGAAGCCTCACCAGAACCCTCGCGTTGGAGCTTGCGCCGCATGGCATCAACGTGAACAATCTAGGCCCCGGGATGGTCTTGACGCCGTTCAACCAGGCCGCGATCGACGACCCTGAGCTGCTAGACAAACAGGTCCAAAGCATCCCGATGAAGCGTGCCGCGGAACCGGCCGAGATCGCCCGGCTGGCGGTCTTTCTGGCTTCCAAGGATGCCGATTACGTTACGGGCTCCGACTACTTCATGGACGGTGGTCTCATGCGCAACCTCGGACAGGGCGCCTGAACCGAGACGGTGTGGAATAAGGAAAGGTCGAGGTGATCGAGATGTTCCTGCGACGGAAGAAGATGCAGATGCCGGAGGTGTCCGAAGCGTTGCCCGGCCGTCCCGAGCCCGCGTTCCGAATCCCCGAGACCAATGCGGTGCTCGGAACACGTCTCGAGCCACCGTTCCCAGAGGGAATGGAGATCGCGCTCTTCGGCCTGGGTTGCTTCTGGGGAGCAGAGCGCCTCTTCTGGAGCCTGGAGGGCGTCTATTCCACAGCCGTCGGGTACTCGGGTGGCCTCACGCCTAATCCCACCTACAAGGAGGTCTGTGGTGGGAGAACCGGACACGCTGAAGCGGTCCAGGTGGTCTACGACCCCGCCAAGATCTCCTACACGGACCTGCTCAAGGTCTTCTTCGAAGAGCATGATCCGACGCAGGGGATGCGACAGGGCAACGACATCGGAACGCAGTATCGCTCCACGATCTATTACACGACCGACGAGCAGAAGGTTGACGCCGAGGAGGCCTTGAGCGTGTACGACGAGGCAGTTAAGGAGCGGGGCTTCAAAGCCATCACTACAGAGGTTGCGGCAGCGGGGGTCTTCTACTACGCGGAAGATCACCACCAGCAGTACCTCCACAAGGTGCCGCACGGTTACTGCGGCCTCAAAGGAACAGGGGTCAGCTGCGCGATAACTCCAGACCGATGAGTTTCAACGAGACGATAGAGCTCATCGCTCGGGTGGTCGATGGGCTCGGTGTTGCGATCTTGATCGTGGGAGCGTTGGTCGCGTTGATCCCTTTTCTCATATCCTTCGTCGCGCGTCGCGCAACGACGGCTGGTTACCACGACCTCCGTGGGAACCTCGGTCGTGCGATCTTGCTCGGGCTCGAGTTCCTGGTGGCAGCAGACATCATCCGCACCGTTGCCATCGCTCCGACGTTGGGTTCGGTAGCTGCTCTCGGTCTCATTGTGTTGATCAGAACCTTCCTGAGCGCTGCTCTCCAGGTTGAGCTCGAGGGGCGATGGCCATGGCAGAGCCGTAACGAGGGTGGGCCCGGCAAGCCCACCTCCGCCGACACGTAAAGGAGCAGCTGAGGACAGCCATGTCGGGCAGCCCCAGCTCGCCGCCGTTACAGATGAATGACACTCCGGGCCGCTCTACTTTCGCGCAGCTTATTCGTGACACTCCTCTAGGCCGCGCCTGCTCCCTTCGCATCCAGCGGCGTTCGGCGCTCGAGAATACCCCCCTAGGGTATCATGTCAGGTCACGGACGATCGGAGAAGAATCGGGCAAGCTCACCCGTGATCCGGGTCGGGCACTCCCCTAGAAAGGCGTACAACCTGAGTGGTTGTCAGCACGCTTCGTGCGGCGAAGCCCAGATGAGGGACGAGATGGTTATGACTTGACGAGACGTGCGATCGTAAGTCTCTCGAGCGTTGTTGCCACAGTTTCGGGGCTCAAGTTGTCCGGGCCCGCACCGATTCATGGGCATGGACAGGCGCAGCTTTCTTACAAAGGGATCGGCTCTACTTGCCGGCGCCCTCGGCGGACGCCTCTTCAAGCCACTTAGCGCCGCCGCGGCCACTTCCCTCTTCCAGGATTCGTTCAAGCGTCGGGGAACCTCCAAGGGCTGGGGTCGACCGTGGTTCAACCAGAGACGGGCCTGCCGTGGGGGATTGCACGCAAGAAAGCCTTCTACAAGATACCGGCTCCGCAGTTGGGAGCGGGGCGGCACTCGCCAGACCCTGTGATCGTCCTGAATCACGATGTCGCAGACGTCGACGTAAAGGCACGCTTGTCCGCCTCCAATCCCAAGGCTCGCTTCGGGGTCGTCGCGCGCACCGTCGGCTACTCCAACTACTACGGCGCCTACCTCGAGAACCAGGGAGCCAAGGGATCCTTCCTGCACGTCTCGCGCTTCTCGCTCCGAGACGAAAAGGTGTTGAAGAGCGTCTCGCGCGCCGTCGCGGCGAACACCCAATACTGGGTCCGTCTCAAGGTGACCGGTACGAACCCGGTCGCGATCCAGGCGAAAGCGTGGGAGGTAGGAAAAGCGGAGCCCAGAGCGTGGGCCGTTTCGCTGAGCGACACCGACCCGCAACGCCGCATCGAGCGCCCAGGGGCGTTCGGATTCCTCTTCGCGCACGACGACAACTCTCGCAAGGCGGCTCGCTTCAAGGCAGCACAATTCAGTGCCAGCTCAGCCGAGGTGAAGACCAAGACGCCGGCTCGTGTCACGTTCGCCTTCACGGGTCGCACGTTGCCGGGAGCAACGGTGGGCACCTACGACACCCAGGCGATCGCGAAGACGGATATCCCTGCAACCGTGCGCTTTCACGTGAGCACGTCGTCGCGAATGAGGAATGCCACGATTGTCGCGCCGACCAAGACCTTCACTCAACCACTAACGGCGCGCGCGACCTTTAGTGGGCTCGACGACGGCACGACCTACTACTGGCGTGCCGTTGCCACCGCGAAGAGCGGCAGGATCAGCCGTTCCTCCATCCGATCCTTCAAGACTCCTCTCGCGCCGGGAACCGTGTCCTTCGCGTTTGCGTCATGCAGTCATTCGGTCAGCATCAGTAAATCGTTCCAGACTGCTGCAAAGCTGACACCCGACTTCTTCGTGCACCTCGGCGACTTCGGATACGCGCAGAACGACAAAGGAGGCGCGGCGGCCGCGCACAGCGCGCCCGCCTACCAAGACCGCTGGGTGAGGATGCTGGGGCGCAGCCAGATGCAGCAGCTCCACAAGTCATCGTCGTTCATCATGCGACAGGACGATCATGACTACGGGAACAACAACTGCTGGAAGGATACCGTTCGATCCTTCACCAAGCCGGCGTGGGACCAGATGAGCGCGAACGCCACGTCCGAGCGCTATTTCGACATGCGCTTCGGCGACGTGCATTGTTTCTTCCTCGAGTGTCACGCCTACTCCGATGACCCTCTCGCTTCAGGGGGACCGGGGGGCACCATCCTGGGAGCGCAACAGAAGGCATGGTTGAAGAGCAGCATGCAGGCCTCCGATGCGTCGGTGCTGGTCGTCTTCAGCACCCTGCCCTTTCACGGCGGAGGCGAGGGCGCCGGCACCTGGAAGAAGAGGTTCGCCAACGAGGGTGACGAGCTGAAGAGCTTCTTCTTTGGCCTGCAGGGAACCAGTCGCAGAGTCATTATCTGCTCGGGCAATGCCCACGCTCAGGTCCTCAATCAATTTCAGAAGAGTGGCTCCAGAGACCTGTTCGAGTTCGTCTCGTCCGGCACCGACAGCTTCGCGAGTACAACCGGTCGCCCGATTCCCTCCGACGGCACAATGATGCCGGACAGGGCCCAGAAGGAGGCGGCGGGATTCGGCCTGGTGACTGTTCGTTGGCTGGGATCCTCCTACGAGATCACCTTCCGGAGTGTGTCGTCACAAGATCCGACCAAAAACGTGTGGCAGCCGCTAACCATCACGGTCTGACGTCGGGCTCTACAACTGGCGACGCGGGTCGCATCTACGCTGGCACGTCCGAGCGCTGAGCCACCACGCCAAGGCCTGGCTCTATCCGGAGGTTCGAGCGCTTCAGCACTTCCCCGCAATGAGCACAACTAGGAACGGCATGTGTCGAGCGCCCACAGTCGACGTGGATTAGGTCTCGGTGCATCTCCTCGGAGGAGCCCAGCGGTCGCCCCAGCGCCACAACGTCGGGGGATAATATTCTTGACTCACCTGAGGTGAGGTAGTAGACTCACCACATGAAGCAACCACGAAACCTCCTTGAAGCAATCCGGTACTTCTCCGACCTCGATGTGGCGACTGAGTTCGTCGCCAGACTGCGTTGGCCCGCTGGGCCCGCGTGTCCCGAGTGTGACGGCAAGGACTACTCCTATCTAAAGACTCGGCGGGTATGGAAGTGCAAGGACTGTAAGAAGCAATACAGCGTCAAGAAGGGCAGCATCTTCGAGGACTCCCCGCTTGGCTTCGACAAGTGGCTCCCGGCGATCTGGATGGTTGCCAACTGC
>Ga0136627_1000414_pt1 | contig 15915 bp, 13 predicted proteins | sample AntDrymUQ4892206_2_FD_104652 | JGI IMG/M metagenome (GOLD analysis project Ga0136627, IMG submission 104652) | Polar desert sand microbial communities from Dry Valleys, Antarctica - metaG UQ489 (22.06) | ecosystem: Environmental > Terrestrial > Soil > Desert | place: Antarctica: Dry Valley... | reverse complement strand
GGAAGCGGATCGGACTGTTCGCGGGCGGCGCGGTTGGCGGTCTGGCGATCGTCGTCGTCCTCGTGCTGACGCTGACGGGCGGCAGCGATGCCCCACCCGCCGCCAACGAGATCGAACCGCCGTCGGCCTCGGCTCCCTCCCCGCCGCCGTTCGCATCGGCACCGACGATCGACCGCAAGGCGACCCCGGTCACGGTGCTCAACGGGACGGTGCAGACCGGTCTGGCGGGTAGCGTCGCCGACAAGATCGAGCAGCAGGGATTCACGATCAACGCGCGCGACGACAACGACGACCAGACGCTGACGACGACGACGGTCTACTACGCGGACTCCAGCGAGCCGGCGGCGAAGATCGTCGCGAAGATCATCGGCGCGCAGGCCAGCGCGGTGGAGGCGATGGACGCCAACAACGCCACCAAGGTCGATCCGAAGACCAAGGTCCTGGTGATCGTGGGCGGCGACGTGGCCGGCGCCGGTTGACGGTTCGCCAGTGCTGCACCAGCAGGCCTTTCGGTGGCCTCGGCGAACGAGCATGAGGTGGTGCGAGGCCGCGGGGGTCGTCACGTGAGCACCGCGGCGCGGACCGTCTTCGCGTTGCTGGTGTGTGCGACGTTCGCCGCCTTCTTCGCCGCGCAGAGCCTCAAGACCTCTCCGCCGCGCGTGCAGGATCTCACGGTCAACGAATTCTTCTCGCCCAACCAGGACGGGCGCTTCGAGCGCGCGCGCGCGGCGTTCGTGCTCAAGCGCACCGACGATGTCACCGCGACCGTCGTCGACGGCGCGGGCGATGATGTGCGCGTCATCGCCCGCGACCGCACGCTGCCCGCCGGCGAGCGCATGCGCGTGGTCTGGGACGGCCGCCGGGCCCGCGGCGCGATGGCCCCGGACGGCGTCTACCGCATCCGCCTGAACCTGCGCCGCCAGGGCCGCGCGATCGTGCTGCCGCGCAACATCGTGAAGGACACCAAGCCGCCCGAGGTGCTCGTCACGTCGATCGGGCCGCAGGCGGACACGGTGCCGCGACCCGAGCAGCTGCCCCGCCCCGACGGCACGCCGGCCCGCGTCTCCTTCCAGGCTCCCGACGCCAACAATCCCCGCAAGGAGGTGCTCGTCTTCCGCACCGACGTCAGCCCCCCGCGTCCCGTGTTCGACAAGCCGGTCAAGCTCGCCGACGACGAGCGCCGATGGCTATGGGACGGCACGGTGGACGGCCGCCGCGTCGCCGCGGGAACCTACGTCGTGATCGTCCGCGCCCGCGACCGGGCCGGCAACATCGGCTCGTCGGCCCCGATCCCGCCGCGCGCCGGCTTCGGGCAGCGGCTCCCCGGCCGCGGCGGCATCACTATTCGCTACCTCAGCGCGCAGGCGCGGGCGGAGCCGGTGCGGGCAGGCGGGCAGGCCGCGGTCGCCGTCGACTCGGTCGACAAGAACTTCAGCTGGAGCGTGCGGCGCGTCGGCGAGCGTGAGGTGCGCGAGCGCGGGCGCGGCACGAAGTCGCGCCTCGTGCAGTTCGAGGCGCCGGGCGGGAAGTCCGGGCTCTACCTCTTCGAGGTTCGCACGCGCTCGCGCAAGGTCGCGGCGCCGATGGTCGTGCAGGCCCGGCGCGAGCGCAGCGTCCTCGTCGTGCTGCCGGTGACGACCTGGCAGGGGCGAAATCCCGTCGACGACGGCGGCGACGGCCTGCCCGACACCCTCGGCGCGGGACTGCCCGTGCGGATCGGCCGCCCGTACGTCAAGGGCGGACTACCCGCGCAGCTGCCCGGCAACGAGGCCCTCCTGCTCGCGCAGCTCGACCGGGAGGGCCACCGCTACGACCTGACGACCGACGTCGCCCTCGCGCGGGGCCAGGGGCCCAAGCTCGCCGGCCACCGCGGCGTGATCCTCGCCGGCGACACGCACTGGCTGGACCCGCGCGTCGCCAAGGGCCTGCGCGACTTCGTGCGCGGCGGCGGCAACGTCCTGTCGGTCGGCACGCGGTCGCTGCGGCGCAGCGTGACACTGACGCCGGGGCGCCGCGCGATCGACCCGACGCAGGCGACCGCGCGCGACCTCTTCGGGGCGCGTCTGGAGGCGATCGAGCGTCCCCCCGCGCCCGCGACGCTCGTCAACGTCGTCGACGACGTCCAGCTGTTCGCCGGCACCGGCGGGCAGTTCGGTGGCATCCGCGCCTTCGAGCCGACCGTCGACGTGCGCGGCGGTGCGGCGGGCGTCGCGGCCGCGGCGGCGACGCGGGAGGGCCAGCGGCGGGTCATCGTGGCCTCGCGACTGGGCAAGGGCCTGGTGATCCGGCCGGGGCTGCCGGACTTCTCCGGGAGCCTGAGGACCAACGCCGAGCTGTCGAACCTCCTGGAGCGCGTGTGGACGCTGCTGTCACGGCCATGATCGCCGCGGTCTCCACGCTCGCCGACCTCACGCAGACCGCGGGCGTCGTCGTCGCGTCGTTGCTGGCAGCCGCCGCGCTGCTGGTGAGCGGCGATCGCGCCCGGTCGGCGGCGATGCTCGGCGCGATCGTCCTGACGCCGGTGCTGCTCGTCGCGAACATCTGGTCGACCCCGCAGCTGGCGCCCCTGCGCGAGCGTCCGGTGCTGGCCCTGGCCGCCGCGGCGGGCGGGCTGACCGTGCTCGGGCTGGGCGCGGTGGCGTTTCACCGCGCACCGCAGCTGATCGCACTGTGCGCCGCCGCGACGCTGCCGTTTCGCATCCCGATCGAGTCCGGTGGCGACACGGCGAACCTCCTGCTGCCCCTGTACCTCGTGATCGCGGCCGGCGTGCTCGCATACGCGATCCCCCGCCTGCGCGCCACGCCCGGCCTCGACGACGACGAGCGGCAGGGGCCGAGCCGGGGCGCGCTGGAATGGCTGCTGGCGGCGTCGATCGTCCTCTACGCGGTGCAGGCCTCCTACTCGTCGGACTTCGACCGCGCGCTCTCGCAGGTCATCTTCTTCTACGTCCCGTTCGCGCTGCTGTTCGCGCTGCTTGCGCGCGTGGACTGGACGCCGCGCCTGGCCGGGCAGTGCCTGCTCGTCCTGCTGGTCCTCGCCGTCGCGTTCGCCGGGATCGGCTTCGTCGAGTACGCCAGGCGCGAGCTGCTGCTGAACCCCAAGGTCATCAGCTCCAACCAGTTCGAGTCCTACTTCCGCGTGAACTCCCTGTTCTTCGACCCCAACATCTACGGGCGCTTTCTGGCCATGGTCATGCTCGGCCTCGCGGCAGTGCTGCTGTGGAGCACGAGGGCGCGGACCGTCGCGGGGTGCGCGGCGGCCCTCGTCCTGCTGTGGGCCGGGCTCGTGCTGACGCTGTCGCAGTCGTCATTCACCGCGCTGCTCGCCGGCCTCGCCGTGCTCGGCGCGCTGCGCTGGGGGGCACGGCGCGCGGCCGTCGTCGTCGCGGCGTTCGCGCTGGCTGGCGTCGTCTTCGTGTTCGCGGCGCCCGGGCTCGTCGGCGTGGAGGGCTCGGCGGACAACATCACCAGCGGCCGTTCGGCGCTCGTCACCGGCGGCGTCGACCTCGCGCGCGAGCGGCCGCTGGCCGGCTGGGGCGCCGGCGCGTTCAAGGCCGAGTACCGCCGCCAGGAGAAGGCATCGGGCGCGCGGGCGTCGGCGGCATCGCACACGATCCCGGTCACGGTCGCGGCCGAGCAGGGGCTGGGCGGGCTCGCCCTGTATCTCGCGCTGCTCGTGGTGGCGATCGGCGGGCTGCTGCGCGGCACGCGCGACTCGCTGGCGCGTGCGGCGATCGCGGCGGCGTTCGTCGCGCTCGTCGTGCACACGATGCTCTACGCGGCCTTCCTCGAGGATCCGCTGGCCTGGGCGCTGCTGGCCGTCGGCGCGGCGCTCGCACCGGCGCCGCGACGGCGCGAGCGCGCCGAGCCCGTGCCGGCGACGCCGTGAGCGTCGCGCTGCGCGAGCGCCTGGCGTGCGCGGCGCTCGCCGCCGCCGCGGTGATGGCGTGGGCGCTGGCGCCGACCTATCCGGACTACGACGCCTACCACCACCTGATCTGGGGCCGTGACCTGCTGGAAGGCATGGCGCCCGGGTTCCAGACGTTTGCGGCGCCGACCGAACATCCGCTGTATCTGGCGCTCGGCGCGCTGCTGTCGCTGGCCGGCCAGGACGCTGACCGCCTGCTCGTGCTCGTCACGCTGCTGTGCCACGCCGCGCTGACGGCGGGCTCCTATGCGCTTGGGCGCGCCCTGTTCGGTCGCTGGCCGGCGGTCCTGGGCGCGCTGTTGGTTGGGTCGAGCTTCGCCTTCCTGCTCTACGCGGTGCGCGCGTTCGTCGACGTCCCGTTCCTCGCGCTCGTCGTCTGGGCCGCGGCGCTGGAGGCGCGCACGCCGCGCCGCGGGGTCCTGCCGATGGCGCTGCTGGCGGCGGCCGGGCTGCTGCGTCCGGAGGCGTGGGTGCTGGCCGGGCTGTACTGGCTGTGGTGCGCGCGCGATCGCGACGCACGCGAGCGCCTCGGCCTACTCGCGCTCGCGACGCTCGGCCCGGTGGTCTGGGCGTCCGTCGATCTGGCCGTCACCGGCGATCCGCTGTACAGCCTGCACGGAACGACGGCATTGGCCGAGCTCCTGGGCCGCGAGCGCGGCATCGCCCGCGTGCCGGAGGCCTTCGTCACCTTCCTCGCGGACGTCGCGCGGCCGCCTGTGGCGCTCGCCGGGATCGCCGGAATCGTGCTCGCCGTGCGCCGCTTCGGCTTTGAGCGCATGGCCGTGCCGCTCGCGCTGCTGGGCACCGGAGCGCTGACGTTCATCGCCACCGGCGTCGCGGGACTGTCGATCATCCAGCGCTACCTGACGCTGCCCGCGGTCGCGCTGTGCATCCTCGCGGGCTACGCGGTGCTGGGGTTCACGACGATCGCCGCCGGGCCGCTGCGCACGCGCTGGCGACGGGGCGCCATCGCCGCGCTGGCGGTCGGGCTCGGCTTTCTCGCGGTCAAGGCATCGAGCTTTCAGCGCCTCGGCGACGAGCTGCGCTTCATCCGCGCGACGCACGGCCAGCTGCAGGCGCTGCTTCGGTCCGACACCGTCCGTGAGGGGATGCGTTGCGGCGCGCTGACGTTCCCCACGTACCGCCTGGTTCCCGACGCGCGCTGGATCCTTGACGCGCGCGACGGCCGCGTGCGCTCGCGCGCCGAGGACCCCCGGCCGGGGGCGGTGAACGTCTACCTCACGGGCGACGCGAAGTTCGAGCGGCGCTTCGGCCGTGCCGACGGGGTCAGCCGCGCGACCAACACGCTCCCCGGCGGCGAGCCCGCGTTGCGTTCGGGGCCGTTCGCGGTCTACGCGGCCCGCGCTGCCGACGACCGGCTCGCTCGGCAATACTGCGCGCCATGAGGGAGCGCAACGTGATCGGCGGCGAGCTTGAGTCCTGCGGGACCGATCCGCTGACGGGCTTCTACCGCGACGGCTGCTGCAGCACCGGCCCCGAGGACATGGGCAGCCACACGATCTGCGCCGTCGTGACGGCGGAGTTCCTCGAGCATCAGCGGTCCATCGGCAACGATCTCAGCACGCCGATGGACCTGTACGGCTTTCCGGGGCTGGTGCCCGGCGACCGCTGGTGCGTGACCGCCGCCAACTGGCTGCGTGCTCACGAGGCCGGCGCCGCCGCCTATGTCGTGCTGGCCTCCACGCACGAGCGGGCGGTTGACATCGTGCCGCTGGAGGCCCTGCGCGAGCACGCCGTCGACGTCCCGAGCGACCCCGGCTCGCTGTAGCGGACAGTCTCGGTCGACGATCTCAGTCGGGCTTCACCACCCCGAGCTCGCGCAGCCGCTCCCACAGCGGCGCATTGACGCTGCTCGCGGTCCGCTGCAGCGCCCACTCGCGCAGGTGCGGATCGGGGCGCGTCCGGGCGCCCGCCTGCGTACGCAGCGCGGCGACGAAGGCGTCGGCGTCGGGCACCGTCGTGACCGCACGCTCCCAGGTGTGGACGCCGGCGAGCTCCGGTGAGATCGTGCGGCGCCCCAGCCGGGCGTACTTCAGGATCCGGTAGGGCAGCGCCGCGTCGTTGAACGGCTCGACGCGGAACGGCAGAATGCCGACGTCGGCGCAGAGGATCAGGCGCGCGGCCTCGTCGTCGGAGCGCCGGCCCAGCCACACGAGACCCGGTGCCGAACGGCACCAGGCGAAGTCCGGATCCTCGGAACACTCGTTGGCGTGCCAGGCCCCGACGAGCAACAGGACGAGCTCGGGCATGCGCTCGGCGACGGCACGCAGGAGCGTCCAGTCAGTGCGCCAGCCGAGATGGCCGAGCGACACCGCGACGACGGCGCCGCCGGGCTCGGGCGCCGGGAAGGAGTCGGCGGCGAGGCCGACGACCTGCGCCTCGCGGCCCGCGTCGCGCTCGAGCTCGGCGAGCTGGCCTGACGCGACGAAGGTCAGCGCCGAGCGCCGTGCGGCCCCCTCGTGCAGGTCGGCCAGCCGCCGGCGCATCCGCGGCGACGCGTCGTAGGCGACCTCATAGCGATCCCAGCGCCCGTACCAGAGCTCGGCATCCGGGCGCGCCTGCAGCAGCGCCTGGGCCAGCGGCCACTGCACGGGGTGGAAGATCGCGATCGCCCGCAGGTCGCCGCGCAGCGTGCGCAGCAGGCGCCGCGCAGTGGCGCGCGCCAGGCGCTCGCGCAGCGCACCGGGCAGCCGGGCGAACGCTCCGTAGGGCACGCGCGGCGGGTCGGCCGCGACGACGCCGTCGGCGCGCAGGAGGTCGCGGGCCTGGTCTTCGAGGATGAAGCCGTCAAGCGGCCGGGGCAGCAACAGCAGGAGGAGAGGCTGTGGCTCCGGCACGCCCGGACAGTAGCGTCCCGCGCATGCGCAGCCTGTTCACCCGACTGCTGACCGGGGGCGCCGCGTATCAGGCCTCGAGCATCGCCTCCGCCGTCCTGGCGCTCGTCACCCTGCCGCTCTACACGCGCGCGCTGAGCACGGCGGACTTCGGCATCGCCGAGACGCTGCTCACGTTCATCATCCTCGCGTCGATCCTGCTGCGCTTCGGGCTCGGCGAGGCCTTCGTGCGCTACTACCACGCGCAGGAGGAGGGCAGCGACCGCGACCGCCTCGCCGCGACCACCGTCGCGGCCGTGCTGGCGATCACGACGGTCGCGGCGGTGGCGCTGGGCATCGCCGCCGGCCCGCTGAGCGTCCTGTTGCTCGGCTTCGAGGACGCCGCGATCATGCGCATCGGCCTGCTCGGCCTGTGGGCGTTCACGAACCTCGAGATCGCCTACGCGCTGCTGCGCGTCGAGGAGCGCCGGAGGGCCTACCTGCTGGCGTCGCTGGCGAACGTGCTGTTGACGGTAGGGCTGACGGTCACGCTCGTCGTCGTCCTGGAACAGGGCGCGCGCGGCTACCTGGCGGGCAACTACGTCGGCTCGACGATCGTTCTGCTGGCGCTGTGGTGGACCCTGCGCGGGCGCCTCGGCGCGGCCGCGCTCGGGCGGCGCGTCGCGCTTGCGCCGCTGCTGCGCTTCGGCGTGCCGACGGTGCCCGCCGACGCGACGGTGTTCGCGCTGAACGTCATCGACCGCGCCTACCTGCTGCGCACCCAGAGCGCTGCCGCGGCCGGCCTGTTCGCGCTGTCGGTGAAGCTCGCGACGGCGGTCATCCTCGCGGTGCGCGGCTTCCAGCTCGCCTGGCCGCCGCTGGCCTACTCGATCCGCGACGACGACGAGGCCGGCCGCCTCTACGCCGCGGTGGCGACGTGGTACGTCGTCGTCACCGGCTTCGTCGTGGCCGCGCTGACCCTGCTCGGCCGCTGGGTCGTGCGCCTGCTCGCCGCCCCCGACTACTTCGAAGCGCACGAGGCGCTGCCGTGGGTCGCGCTGGGCTGGGCGATGTACGGCCTCTTCCTCGTGCTCGTGACGATCGGCGGGCGCGCCGGTGTGACGACGCGGACGTTCCCCGCGGCGCTGGCCGGCGTCGTCGTGAACGTCGTCGTGCTCGTGGCGCTCGTCGAGCCGCTGGGGATCGCCGGGGCCGGCATTGCCCTCGTCGCCGCCTACACGGTGATGCTGATCGTGCTGCATCTGCTCACGCGCGGCCTGTTCGCGGTGCCGTTCGACTGGCCGCGCCTGGCCCACGCCGTCGTGCTGCTTGCCGGCGTCGCCGTGGCCGGCGAGCTGCTGCTGGCGGAGTCCGGCGTCGCCGGCTTCGCCTCGCGCGCCCTCGCCCTGGCCGCCCTGCCGCTGCTCTTCGCGCTCACGCGCTTCGCCCGGCCGCAAGAGCTCGCCGCGTTGCGTGGGCTGAGAACCGTCCGCCTGCGCCGGCCGCGGCGGCGCTAGCAGCCGAGCAGCTTGCGGACGCCCGTGCAGGCGGGCGCCGGCGCGGCGGGTGGCGGTGCCGCGGGCGAGGTGGTCGTCGTCTCCGGCGTCGTCGTCGTGTCGTCGGGAGCATGGTCGGGTGCTGGGGCGGGCGGGCGTGCCGGCGCCTCGCGCGGGGGCGCGCTGCGGCGCGCGTCGTCGCGCTTGGCCTGCGCGCGGGCGTCCTCGGCCTCGCGGGCCACGGCGCGCTCCTTGTCGGTGCGCTTCTTTTTCTTCTTTTTCTTTTTCTTCTTCTCGGCCGCCAGCATCTCCTTGCGGATCGCCGCGCCGTAGGCGGCGTCGAACTCGTCGACGAGCCCGGCGTCGGGCTCGCAGTTCGCGCAGAAGCCGGCGCGCTCCCAGCCGGCCGCGCGCGCGACCACCTGACTGGCATACGTGATGCCGTAGAGGTCGTGGCCGTAGTAGGCGTAGGCCGCCGTCCAGGCGGCGCCGTCGAGCCCGCGCCCGGCGCCGGAAGCGCGCAGCAGCGACCCGGCGGCCATGATCGCGTCGAAGTCGTCGTAGATCGATGGGTGGTGGTTCGTGCGATGCGGGTAGCGCGTGGGCCGGTTGCCGGAGCGGAAGGCCTGGCGGTAGTGCTCCCACGTACTGACCGGGCCGTTGGTGACGTTGAACTGCATCGGCCCGGCGCAGCAGCCGAAGGCGTTGAGGCCGTGGTACGTCGTGCTGGCCTGCGAGAACGCCGTCTCCTGGCGGTGGACGGACGCGATCAGCCGCCAGTTGACGCCGAACACCCGCTCGGCCTCGCGGTACAGCGGCACGAACTCGGCCGCAGTTCCCGGAGCGACACGCTTGCGGGTCGTCCGGCGGTAGTACTCCGGCCCGGCGCGCTTGGCCCCGGCCTGCCTGACCGTCCCCGTCGTGTCGGTCACCAGCGCGACCGGGCTCACTGCGGCCACGGGGTCGAGCGTCGTCAGGCCGGACATGCGGCTCGCGGTCAGCTCCGACGACGGCGAGTTCGCGCCCATGCCCAGCGATGCGATCAGTACGATGGCGACCGCCGTGACCGGGCGGCCGAGCCCGCGTCCGGCGGCGAAGGGCGGCCGCGGAACGCGCAGCCGGCGACGTGGGCCACGGGTCGCCCGCTCACCGCGCGGCCGCCGCCGAGCCGGAACGGCCTTGAGCGCGCGAAGGAGCCGACGACCAATCCGTCCGGCAGCGGGCAGGGAACGAGCCGGGAGCCGCATCGCTGGGCAGGATGCCAGAGACGCCCGCGCATCGGCGCGGTCCCCGGCCGTTCGACTGGCCGCGCCTGGCTTCAGGCCGTCCGCGCTCGCGCCTACCGTTCGCGACCGTGCCCGGGACGATCGAGCTGTGGACCGACGGCGCCTGCTCCGGCAATCCCGGGCCCGGCGGCTGGGCGGCGATCCTCGTCGCGCGTGACGCGAGCGGCGCGATCACCAAGCAGGTCGAGCTCTCCGGCGGCGATCGTGCGACGACGAACAACCGCATGGAGATGCAGGCGGTCATCAGCGGCCTGCAGGCGCTCGAGCGCCCGACGCGGCTGACCGTCCACATCGACAGCTCCTACGTCATGGACGCGATCGTCAAGGCCTGGCACGTCGGCTGGGTCAAGCGCGGCTGGAAGACCGCCGCCAAGCAACCGGTCAAGAACCGCGAGCTGTGGGAGGAGCTGCTCGCGCTCGTCGAGTGCCACACGATCACGTGGCACAAGGTCAAGGGCCACGCGGGCGTCGCGCTCAACGAACGCTGCGACGAGCTCGCCGTCGCGGCCTGCCAGGTCGCGCGCCGCGCGCCGCTCAGCGCGGGCGCATGACGGTCAGCGCCACCAGGCGCGACACGACGACCGTCAGGTAGGCCACCGCGGCGATCATCTCGAACATGACGAGGTCGCGCGCGAACGGCTTGACGGGGACGATGTCGCCGAGCCCAGTGCTCGACAGCGGGGTGAAGCTCAGGAACAGCAGCTCCATCCAGTCGCGATCCGCGCCTGCGTCGACCGCGGCCGTGAGCTGCCCGGTTAGATCGCCTGCAGACGGTGTACGTGTAGGCGAACGCCCACGCCAGCAGCATGAACGTCGCGCCGATCGCGAACAGCTCGTCGCCCGACATCGTTGTCGATCATGAACGGAAAGATCCTAAGCAGCCCCAGCCCCGCGGCTGCGACACCTTCGGTCGCCGCGCCGCGCCGGTGAAGTGACCCGCCGCCGGCCCGTGACCGATACGGTGTGGCGCTTCTTGCAGCTGACAGCTACGACGGTGACCGGCACTTCACCCGCGACGGCGGGCGGCGCGCGGCGACCCCGCTGTTCATCGTGCTCGTGGCGATCGGCAGCACCGACATCCTGTTCGCCATGGACTCGATCCCGGCCGTCTTCGGGGTCACCGAGGAGGCGTACATCGTGTTCGCGGCCAACGCGTTCGCGCTGCTCGGGCTGCGCGCGCTGTTCTTTCTCGTCACCGGTCTCCTCGACCGCCTCGTCTACCTCTCGACGGGCCTTGCCGTCATCCTCGCCTTCATCGGGGTCAAGCTCGCGTTGCATTTTGGACATCTGCAGGACGGCGCGGTCCCGGAGATCGCGACCTCGACCTCACTGGGCGTCATCGTCATCGTCCTGATGATCACGACGATCGCCAGCCTGCTCAAGGTCCGGCGCGAGCCGGACCCGCGCGCCCACGCGGGCTCGCTCCGAGGCAGCAGCTCGCATGCCCGCGATCCCGCGGGACACTGAGCAGCGCGTGCTCGAGATCCTGCTGATCCTCCTGTCGCTCCTGCTCGTCGCGGCGTGCGGCATGTTCGTTGCTGCGGAGTTCTCGTTCATCACCGTCGATCGACCCACGGTCGAGCGGGCGGCCGCGGAGGGAGATCGCAAGGCGCGCGGGGTGCTGTCGGCGCTGGGCTCGCTGTCGACGCAGCTCTCGGCCGCCCAGGTCGGCATCACGCTCACGAACCTGCTGATCGGCTTTCTCGCCGAGCCGTCGGTCGCGCGGCTCGTCGACGGCCCCCTGGAGGCGGTCGGCGTTCCGGGCGGCGCGATCAGCGCGCTGTCGCTCGTGATAGCACTGACGGTGGCGACCGCCGTCACGATGGTGTTCGGCGAGCTCGTCCCGAAGAACCTCGCGATCGCACGACCGCTCGCCACCGCCCGCGCCGTCTCGGGCTTCCAGCGGCGCTTCACGCGCGTCTTCGGCCTGGCGATCCGGTTCTTCAACAACACGGCCAACGCGATCCTGCGGCGGTTCGGCGTCGAGCCGCAGGAGGAGCTCGCCTCGGCACGCTCCGCGGAGGAGCTGACGTCGCTGGTCCGCCGCTCCGCCGAACGCGGCACGCTCGAGCTCGACACGGCGACGCTGTTGGAGCGCTCGATCGCGTTCGGCGACCGGCATGCGGTGGATGTCATGACACCGCGGATCAGGATGGAGTCCATCGAGGCCGAGGGTCACCTGCTCGAGACACTCGAGCGGGCACGCCGGACGGGCCGGTCGAGGTTCCCGGTGATCGCCGGTGACAACGACCACGTCGTCGGGATCATCCACATCAAGGACGTGATGTCCGTTGCGCACGAGCGCCGCCGCGAGGTGCCCGTTCGCGCGGTGATGGTCGAGCCCGTGTTCGTGCCTTCGTCGGTCGGTCTGGACAGCCTGCTCGCCGAGCTGCAGCGCGGCGGCCTGCAGATGGCGGTCGTCGTCGACGAGTTCGGCGCCGTCGACGGCATCGTCACGCTCGAGGACCTCATCGAGGAGATCGTCGGCGAGGTGCGCGACGAGCACGACAACGGTGATGACTCGATCCGCCGCGACGCCGAGGGGACGTGGTCGCTCTCGGGCCTGCTGCGTCCCGACGAGGTCGCGCGCGCCGTAGGCGTGGCGCTGCCGGAGGACGAGGAGTACGAGACGCTCGCCGGCCTCATGGGCTTCCGGCTCGGCCGGATTGCGCAGAAGGGCGACCACGTCGAGCTGGACACCGTCGACGAAGACCTCCGTCCGCAGCGCGTCACGCTGACCGTCACGGCGATGGACGGGCTGCGCGTCGATCGGGTACGCCTGCGCAGCCGGCCGCGCCCACAGCAGGACGAGGGGCGCGACGCCCAATGAGCACCGGGACGGCGATCGCCGTATCCGTCCTGCTGCTCGCGGCGAACGCGTTCTTCGTCGCTGCTGAGTTCGCGCTCGTCTCCGCGCGGCGCACGACGATCGAGCCGCGCGCGCGGGCCGGAAGCCGCGCGGCGAAAACCACGCTGCGGGCGATGGAGAATGTCTCGCTGATGATGGCGGCGGCGCAGCTCGGGATCACGATCTGCTCGCTCGGGCTCGGCTACCTCGGCGAACCGGCGATCGCTCACCTCATCGAGGGACCCCTCCAGGCCATCGGCATCCCGAGCGGCTTCGTCCACCCGATCGCGTTCGCCATCGCGCTGTCGATCGTGAGCTTCCTGCACGTCGTCCTCGGCGAGATGGTCCCGAAGAACCTCGCGCTCGCCGGTCCCGACCGCGCGGCGCTCGCGCTCGGTCCTCCGCTTGCCCTCGTCGTACACGTCATGCGCCCCGCGATCGTCGCCCTCAACGCCGTCGCCAACGCGACGCTGCGCCTCTTCGGCGTCACTCCGCAGGACGAGGTGACGAGCGCGTTCACCCGCGACGAGGTGGCCGGGCTCGTTGAGGAGTCGCGACGCGAGGGCCTGCTCGACCCGCACGAGGGGCGACTGCTCGTCGGGGCGCTGCGGTTCGAGGAGCGCGATGCGCGATCGGTGCTCCTGCCGACTGCGGACCTGGTGACGGTGGACGAGACGGTGACGCCCGCCGCGCTGGAGCAGCTGGCCGCGCGGACGGGCTACTCACGCTTTCCCGTCTCCCGGGAGGGCGAGCTGATCGGGTACCTCCATCTCAAGGACGTCCTCGAGTTCGAGGACGAGCACCGCACACGCCCGATCGCCCGATCGTGGATCCGGCCGCTCCCGGCCGTGCAACAAGCCGATCGGCTGCGCGCGATCCTCAGGACGATGCAGGAGAGCGGCGCCCACCTCGCCGGCGTCGTCGGCGGCGCGGGCGACACCGTCGGGGTGGTCGCGCTCGAGGACGTGCTCGAAGAGCTCGTGGGGGAGATCCGCGACGAGGCCGGGCGGCAGCCGCCGGCCCGCGGCTCGGCGGCGCCGGCAGGGTGAGGCGCTCAGGTCGGCGAGGCCGCGGGCGCTCGAGCTCGCGGCAGCGCGATCTCCTCGGGTGCGCCGACGAGCTGACCGCCGGCGCAGCCCGCCGCCGACACGCTGCGACGCGGTTGACGATCCCGACCAGGCCGAGCACGCCGCCGAGCACCGGACCGCCACGCACGGCTGCTGCCGCTCGTTCATACCGCGACCATTTCGAGCTGATGTTTCGCCGCGAGACGGTCCCTGAGCGGGTCGCAAGCGCCGCCAGAACACGGCCAACAAGCGCTGAAGATCACAAACCTCTGACTCATGACACTCAGGAGACCGGCAGCACGACGTGCGACGGATGCTGCCCGCCGTGCAGCAGCTCGACGTCGACCGCTCGCAACTCGGTGGCGGTCATCGGGTCCTCGCCGGTACCCGGGTTGCGCGCGTAGCGCGGATGTGCGCCGGAGGCGATCAGCAGGCGGATGCGATGGCCGGCCGCGAAGCGGTGGCCCATCGGCCACAGGTCGAAGGCCACGTGCCAGGTGCCGTCCTGCGCCTGCTCGAAGCGGTCGGGGTCGATCCGCTCCAGCGCGTCGCAGACGTTGCGCGACACGCCCGCGTGGTCGACGTCGCTGCGCCGCGCGACGAGGTCGCAGTGGGGCCCGCTCGCACGGACGTGCAGCTCGACGCGGGCGACGCCGATCGCCTCGACGGCCTGCGCCAGCGCGTCGGTCGAGTAGGTCAGCACGTCGGGGCGCGCCTCGAGCGGGGCGTTGTCGACCACCGGCCGGCGCGCGAGCAGCAGCGGCCCGCCGAGCGACGGCGTCGGATGGGCGGGGTCGTAGTGGTAGTCGTCGGCGCCCGCCTCGGCGGGCGCGGCGTCCCGCAGCCGCCCGCCCGCGGCGACCCACAGCGGCCGCTCGACGGTGCCGGGCGGCGGCCAGTGCTCCAGCGCGCGCCAGCCGCCGCCGACCTGCTCGCCGGTGATGCGGACGCGGACCGCCTCGGGCCGCACGAGCCGGTCGTCGCCCAGCAGGTGCTTGCGCAGCCAGCCGAGCGTCTCGCGCATCCCCGCCGCGACGAGGCCCGGCGACGTGTGCGCCCAGGGCCCGACGATGAGCTGGGTCTCGGTGCCCGTCGCGCGCAGGGCGGCGAAGTCCTCGAGCATCCAGGGCAGGAATATGTCGTACCAGCCGCCGACGAGCTGCACGGGCGCGGTGACCCGGCCGACGTCCTGCGCGTAGTCGCGCAGCCCCCAGTAGTCGCCCTCCCGCAACGGGCTGGCCATCGCGTCGCGAAACCATGCCACCTGGGCACCGGTGGCGAGCGTGTCGAGGTCGGCGAGCGGAAGCTCGTGCAGCAGCTTCCCCAGCCGGCCGATCGCGCGGGCGATCGCCAGCGGCGCGAGGCGGCGCTCCTGCACCGCCATGAGCGTCAGCCAGGTGGCGGACGTCTCGAGCGCGAGGCTGCCGCCGGGGTACGTCTGGCCGTGGAACTGCGAGGCCAAGACCTGGATCGCCAGCGCCGCGATGTCGTCACCGGCCGCGGGCGCGGCGGCCCACTGCACGAGGCCGAGGTAGCTCGGGCCGACGAGCCCGATCTTCTCGTCGTGCCAGGGCTGCCGGCGGATCCAGTCGAGCGTCTTCAGCCCGTCGGCGCGCTCGTCGAACGGGGTGAACTCGCCGCCTGACCCGAACGTCCCGCGCGTGCTCTGGACGATCACCTGCAGCCCGCGCTCGGCCAGCGTGCGGCCGAAGATGAGCCCGAAGACCTGGCGCCGGCCGTACGGCGAGCGCACGAGCACCGTCGGCTGCGGGGTGTCGCGGGTCGCGCGCGGGACCCAGCGGTCGGCCAGCAGCACGACGCCGTCGTCCATCATCACGCGCAGGTCCCTCTCGCAGACGACGTCCTCGGTCAGCGCCCGCGGAAGCTTCGTGATGCGTGCGAGCAGCGCGCTGGCGAGGCTCATGCCGGCGCGCTCGAGTCGGCGGTGAAGTCGGGCGTCACCGCGTTCAGGCTACGAGGCGGCAGTGGGCGTCTCGCCAAGAGGTGTGAGCACGCAAGCCCTGGGGTGGCCGGTGCGGGCGGCGGCGATCGCGGAGGATCGCCTCATGCCCCGCACCTGCGCTGCGACGCGGGCGCGACACCGACATCGCCGTCGACGGCGCGACGGTCTACCTGCTCGTGCCGGCCGGCATCGTGACGAGCGCCTGCCTTTGACGGGGGTGTCGCCGGGAGGTCGCCGCAAGCAGAGACCTCCCGGCGACGTCACAGCCGCTTGCCGCGGTTGTGCTCCGACGCCGCCTCGCGCAGACCCTCGCCGCGCGCGGGGCGCAGCGTCGCGGTCACGTGGCGCCAGTAGCGGCGCGGGTCGTGGCCGGGGAGCGCGACCGCAGCGAGTGCGCGCGCGGAGTACGTGAAGGCGGTCAGCAGGCGCACGGTCCAGGCCGCGGGCCGCGCGTGGTGCTTGCGCATGTAGAGCTCGCGGTTGCGCGACAGCT
>Ga0136627_1000413_pt1 | contig 15940 bp, 19 predicted proteins | sample AntDrymUQ4892206_2_FD_104652 | JGI IMG/M metagenome (GOLD analysis project Ga0136627, IMG submission 104652) | Polar desert sand microbial communities from Dry Valleys, Antarctica - metaG UQ489 (22.06) | ecosystem: Environmental > Terrestrial > Soil > Desert | place: Antarctica: Dry Valley... | reverse complement strand
TTCGTCGTCAAGATGACGCGTCAGCAGCGCCGATAGCATAGGGTTCCAAGGTTCCAAGGTTCTAGGTTCTAGGTTCCAGTCGTTCTGGTATCTTGAACCCTGGAACTTTGGAACCTTGAAACTTTATGCGGTGGTTGCGGCGGTCATCGAGCGTGACGGTAAGTTTCTCCTCACGCTCCGTCCCGATGGCACTCATCTCGCCGGTTATTGGGAATTCCCTGGCGGCAAGTGTCATCCTCGGGAAACTCACACTGAAGCACTCGGGCGCGAGCTTTCCGAAGAGCTCGGTATCGTGGCCGTCGTGCACGACCACGTCTTCAGCGTCACCCACGAGTATCCCGAAAAAGTTATCGAGCTGCACTTCTATCGCTGCAGCTTCGAAGGAACGCCCCAACCGATGCTGGGTCAGCAAATGCAGTGGGTGGCGCGCGAGGATTTGCGGGGCTTCCGATTTCCGGCCGCCGACGCCAAGATGATCGAGATGCTGGTCAGTTAGCGTTTGTTGAGAGAGCCGCGGGCAGCCGGTGGCTTGTCACGCAGCCCGGCGAGCATGCCCTCGAGGGTGCCGCGAATCTCGCGCTCGGCAAAGCTTGGGCGGCCGCCCCTCTTGGCGACGAGCCGGTCCCGAATAAGCGATTCGGCCGCCCCGAGCAGGGCAGACGTCACCGCCAGGGTATCGAAGCGCGGGTCGATCTCGCCGGTCGTCTGGGCGTTTCGGATCAGGCAATGAATGGTTTCGGAAAAGGCGACGAACCCGCGCGAGAGGCGGACGCGCGGTGCGCTCCCCCGCATCCGGCGGCCTTCGAACACCAACAACGAGGCGAGATTCGAATCCCGGGCGAGGGCCGTGACGACGGTTTGAATGGCCACGAGCAGGGACTCGCGATTGCCGGCCGCCGGGGTCGTCTCCAAGGCCTTCTCAACGCGCACGTTGATGTGATTCCACGCCTCGTCGAACAGGGTTTCGAGCAGTCCCACCTTGCCGCCGAAATACCGCATCAGCTGCGACTCCGACGTGCCGGCATCGCGGGCGATGGCTGAGGTAGCGGTCTGTTCGTATCCCTGCGCCGCGAAAAGTCGCTTCGCAGAGTCCAAAAGGCGGTCGCGCGATGAGGAAGGGGTCTGTCTCGACAATTGATGAGACGCATCACCGCTCTGCGCGACATGCGCAGATGGTAGTAATACTACCAATTTACTCGCCGGTTGCGGGCTCGCGTCGGGCTGACCTCCGCCGGGCGACGTCACTTCGATACGGATAGGCTCGGCAATGACGCCGCATCGGACAGCTCCGGCACGAGGGATTACGCGCCGTGCACAAAGTGGCGCCGAAATCCATCAACGCCTGGTTGAAGTCGAACGCATGACGCCTGGGCACCAGCGCCGCGGACATTTCCCAGAGTCGCTTGCGCGTGGCGTACGCCTTCGCATCAGCGTTCCCGAGGAAGACGCGTGCGAGCACGCGCGCGACATTGGTGTCGAGAATCGCCGCCCGTTCGTGAAACGCGAAGCTTCTGATGGCGCCGGCCGTGTACTGTCCGATGCCCTTGAACGACAGCAAGGTCTGCTCATCGGAGGGCAATACGCCGCCGAACCGTGAAACCGCTTCGCGTGCGATGGTGTGCAGCCTGCGGGGACGGATGTTGTAGCCCAGCGGATACCAGGTGCGTGTCACCTCGTCGGGCGCTGCCGAGGCGAGCGCTTCGAATGAGGGGTACTTGGCCAGCCACTCGTGATATTTCGGCAACACACGATCGACCTGCGTCTGCTGCAGCATGATCTCCGACACGAGGATGTGATACGGGTCGTCGGTCTTGCGCCAGGGCAGATCGCGGCCGTGCTTGCGGTACCAGGCGAGAAGTTGTCGTCGAAAGCGCTGGCGCGCTTCAGGGATGGGCAGTCTGGGGTCAGTCAATCGTTCGTGTAATCCCTTCGCGTCCGGTCTGCGAAGTGTTCTTATAATTCTCGAAAGTGAAAATCTACACGAAAACTGGTGATCGCGGCGAGACCAGCCTGTTCGACGGCACGCGCGTCCTCAAGCACGACCCCCGTGTCGCGGCCTATGGCGACGTCGACGAACTGCAGGCCGCCATCGGTGTGTCTGCCGCCAGCGGCCTCGACCGTGAGCTGGGCGAGATGGCCATCACACTGCAACGCGATCTGTTCGCGCTGGGGGCGCGGCTCGCCGACCCGTCGCACAAGATCGCGCCGCGCGTCACCAAGGTCGTCGTGGACGACGGCAGCGTGACCCGGCTGGAGAGCTGGATTGACCGCCTGGAGGGCGAGCTGCCGCCGCTGCGGCACTTCATCCTGTCGGGCGGTTCGGCAGCTGGCGCGTCGCTCCATCTCGCTCGCACCGTATGCAGGCGGGCGGAGCGCGCCGTGCTCGCGCTCGGCTCCGAGGCCACCGATCCCGTCGTCCTCGTCTATCTCAATCGCTTGTCGGACCTGCTGTTTGTCATGGCTCGCGCCGCCAACCATCGGGCGGGCGTCGTCGAAACCGAGTGGTGAGCGACGCCTACGCGGCGTGTCTCGAGATTGCGCGCGGGCACTACGAGAATTTTCCCGTCGCGTCGTGGCTGGTGCCGGCCTCGTTGCGGCCGCACGTGGCCGCCGTGTACGCGTTTGCGCGCGGGGCGGACGACATCGCCGACGAGCCGGGCCGCACGACGGCCGAACGGCTCGAGTTGCTGGACGAATGGTCGGCCCACTTGCGACAACCGCCGAAGTCCGCCGTGTTCGAGGCGTTGGCCGACACCAGGCGCCGCTTCGACCTCCCGCTGAACCTGTTCGACGACCTGCTCAGTGCGTTCAAGCAGGACGTCGAGAAAACGCGCTATGCCACGTGGGACGAGGTCTTCGACTACTGCCGCCGTTCGGCCAACCCCGTCGGCCGCCTCGTGCTCCGGCTCGGTGGCATCCACCGCGCTGACGTCGACGCGTGGTCGGACGACGTATGTACCGCGCTCCAGCTGGCGAACTTCTGGCAGGACCTCGCCATCGATTGGCAGCGCGGGCGTCTGTACGTTCCGCTGAGCGTGTGCGACTCTGCCGGGGCGCGGACCGCCGACCTGGATCGCGGTGTCATCACCCCTGCGTGGCAACGGGTGTTGGGCGAGTGCGCTTCGATCACCGCCGACCGGTTCCAGAGCGGCCGACCTGTGTGCGATGTGTTTCACGGGCGGCTGCGCTACGAGCTAAGGGCAACCTGGCTCGGCGGCATGCGTATCCTGCGGAAGACACAGGACGTCGAATTCGACGTGTTCCGGCATCGCCCACGCTTGGGCGCGTCCGACGCATTAGTGATAGCGTGGAAAGCGCTGACGTGGCGCGCGACACCTCGTTCTACTACGCGTTCCTGATGCTTCCGCCGGCGAAGCGCAACGCCATCGTGGCGGTGTGGGATTTCTGCCGGGCCGTCGACGACGCCGTGGACGAAGCGGAGCCTGAGGGGCAGTGGCCGCTCGGCGCCGAAGCCAGGCAGAAGGCGGAGCAGGAACTGGCGCTCTGGCGCGGCGAGCTGGCCCATTGCTTCGATGCGGCCGGTCAGCCGGAAACCTCCCAGGGCCGCGCGCTCCAGCCGCTCGTGCCCGCGTTTCAACTGCCACGTCAGCCCTTCGAAGATCTCATCGACGGCGTCGCGATGGACCTCGCGCGCGATCGCTACGACACCATCGAGGAATTGCTGGAATACTGCCGTCGCGTGGCCTCGGCTGTGGGGCTGGTGTGTATCGAGATCTTTGGCTGCCGCGACGCCCGGTCGCGCGAATACGCCATCAACCTCGGTCTGGCCCTGCAACTCACCAACATCGTGCGGGATGTCGGCGTCGATTTATCTCATGGACGTGTCTACCTCCCGCAGGAGGACCTGCGGCGATTCGGCTGTAGCGAGGAGGCGCTGACCCGCGGCGTAGTGACCCCCCCGGTTCGTGCGCTGCTCGCGTTCGAGATCGCCCGCGCGCGCGAATACTTCGTGCGCGCCTCGCTCGCGTTGCCCCGGTCTGACGCACGCCGGCTGGTCGCGGCCGAGATCATGGGCGCCATCTATCAGGACATCCTGCGTCGCATCGAAGCGAATGACTACGATGTGTTCACGCAAGTCGTGCGCGTGCCGCGGCCGGCGCGCCTTCTGCTCGCCCTCACCACGTGGGCGCGAACGTTGTCCGGCCTGCGGCTTCCCGTTTCGCACATCAAATCGAACGCATCGTGAACCAGGGGCCGGTCGTGGTGGTGGGCGGAGGATTCGCCGGCCTGGCCGCCGCAACGGCGCTCGCTGAAGCCGGTGTCCCCGTCCACGTGTTCGAAGCGCGGCCGACACTCGGGGGCCGCGCCAACGCGTTCCGCGATCCGGCCACAGGCGACCGCATCGACAACGGTCAGCACGTCATCGCCGGCTGCTACACCGAGACGCTGGCATTTCTCGAACGTGTGGGCTCTGCCCGGCTCCTGCACCGCCCGTCAACGCTGCGCATCCCGATGGTTGACGAGCGCGGACGGCGAACCGAACTGTCACTGCCGCCCTTGCCGGCGCCGGTGAACATGCTGGCCGCCATCCTGGCCTGGGATGCGCTAAGCGCGTCCGATCGATGGTCGATGCTGCGGATCGGGCGGGCGCTCGGCGGCGGTCGCCCGATCCTGGCTGGCGAAACGGTCCGCCAGTGGCTCGTGCGCCATCACCAGACGCCGCGTTTGTGCTGCCTCTTCTGGGAACCCCTCGCCCTGGCGGCGCTCAACCAATCGATCGACGATGCGTCAGCCGAGATGTTCCTGGCGGTGACGTCGCGCATGTTCGGCCCCGACACAGACGCGTCCGCCATCCTCGTTCCCGCGGTCCCGCTCGACGACCTCTACACGATCCCGGCGCGCCGGTTTCTCGAGCGCCGAGCCGGCACGACGACCACTCATGCCAAGGCGGCGATCGTCATCGCTGACGATCGGGTGCAGGGCGTAAGGGTGGGCGAATCATGGACGCCGGCATCCACGGTGGTCTGCGCCGTGCCGTGGTTTGCGCTGTCGGACGTGTTCGTCGCACCTCCCGAAACGCTGGCCTCGACGGTGAGGAACGCCACCGCGCTCGGCAGCGCCCCCATTGTCACGGTGAACCTGTGGTTCGATGACTTCCGGCTCGACGATGCAATGGTCGGACTCCCAGGGCGTCAGTTCCAGTGGATCTTCGACAGGGGGAGATTTGTCGGCGGCGGGCAATCGCACCTCTCGCTCGTGAGCAGTGGGGCGAAGGCCATCTGCAGCCTCTCCAACGCGGCCGCGATCGACACCGCGCTCGAAGAGATCCACGCGGCGTTGCCTGCCGCACGCCGATCGACGGTGCGGCACGCGTCGGTGATCCGCGAGCGCCGGGCTACCTTCTCGCTCAAACCGGGCAGTCCGCCGCGACCGGGCACGACGACGGCCGTCACCGGGCTCTTTCTCGCCGGTGATTGGATTGAGACGGGCCTCCCCGCTACGATTGAGAGTGCAGTGCTGTCAGGACACCGCGCAGCGGCGGCTGTGTTGGAGCAGCGCCCCGAGCGGCACCTCCAGCGGCCTTCGCTCTCGTAACTTCTGTAACTTCGTAACCTTCGCAACCTCTTCGGCGGCGCTTCGCTGCCTTCGACGCCTTCGAAATATGCCGTCCGTCATCGCGCACTATCACGAGATCGCGCTCAAGGGGAACAACCGGAACTGGTTCATCCGCCGCCTGGTGCGCAACCTGCGGGAAAGCCTTGCCGGACTCAGCGTACGCGACGTGCGTACGCCGATGGGCCGCATCGACATCGTCTTCAACCGCGAAGAGGACTGGCCTGAATTGCGGCAGCGCTTGACCCGCGTGTTCGGGCTCGCGAACTTCTCGCTCGCGCGCCGGGTGCCGCTCGACATCGAGGCGATCGGCGACGCGATCCTGCGCGACCTGCCCGACGAAGCCGTGCCCAGCTTCCGTATCTCGGTGCGCCGCGCCGACAAGCGGTTTCCGCTGCCATCGCCAGAGATTGAGCGCCGGATCGGCCGCCGCGTCCAGGAAGCGCGCGGCTGGAAAGTCGATCTCGATCGGCCGTCGCTCGTCATCTGGGTCGAGCTGGTGCCAGGCGAGGCCTTCTGTCATTTTGGCAAGCTGCCGGGCCCGGGAGGGCTGCCGGTCGGTTCGAGCGGACGGCTGGTGGTGCTCCTGTCCGGCGGCATCGATTCACCGGTTGCGGCGTGGCGGATGCTTCGACGCGGTTGCCGGGCGTCGTTCGTGCATTTTCACAGCTATCCGTTTCTGTCGAACACCTCACAGGAAAAAGTCCGCGAGCTGACCACGCTGCTGACGCGCTACCAGCTCCGCTCACGCCTCTACCTCGTGCCCTTTGGCGAGCTCCAGCGGCAGATCACCCTCACCGTCGCCGGTCCGCTACGTGTGGTCGTGTATCGACGGATGATGTTCCGGATCGCGGAGCAGATTGCCCTGTTGTCGCGGGCGCAGGCCCTGATCACGGGCGAGGTGGTGGGCCAGGTGGCATCACAAACGCTCGAGAACATGACGATCATTTCCTCGGCCGCGAAGCTGCCGGTGCTGCGGCCCCTCATCGGCATGGACAAGGAAGAAATCATCGCCGAGGCGGAACGGCTCGGCAGTTATCCAATCTCGATCGTGCCGGACGAGGACTGCTGCACGCTCTTCACGCCGCGGCATCCGGTGACCCGCGCTCACCCGCGAGTGATCGAACTGGCCGAAAGCACGCTCCCGGTGGCGGACATGGTGCGCGAGGCCCTGGACCACGCGGTGCTGGAGCGCTTCACATACCCGGACGGGGTTCCGGTGTCTGCGGCGGCGGGGGCCGAGGAGCGATGGTAGGATCAAGGGTTTGGAGGGGATTCAGGTGGCTTCTGTGACGACTCAGTCGAACTCTGTGGCGGCGCGCCTCGAGCAGATTCTCGGTGACGATGCGGGACTGCTCCAGCACGAATGCAAGACGGTGTCGAAGGACCTGCTGCATCTGCCGGGTCCGGACTTCGTCGACCGCATCTTCGCGCCGACCGATCGGTCGCCTCGCGTGCTGGGCGCCCTGCAACGGCTGTTCAGCCACGGCCGTCTGCGCGAGACCGGCTACATCTCGATCCTGCCGGTCGATCAAGGCATCGAACATTCCGCCGGCGCCTCGTTCGCTCCCAATCCCGCGTACTTCGATCCCGAAAACATTGTGACCCTCGCCAATGACGGCGGCTGCAATGCCGTGGCGTCAACGATGGGCGTGCTGTCATCGGTCGCGCGGCGCTACGCGCACAAGATCCCGTTCATCCTGAAAGTCAATCACAACGAGTTCATCTCCTATCCCAACACCTACGATCAGATCCGCTTTGCCAGCGTGAAGCAGGCGTACGACATGGGCGCCGCCGGCGTGGGCGCGACCATCTATTTCGGGTCCGAGGAATCGAAGCGTCAACTGCAGGAAGTGTCGGAGATGTTCCAGCAGGCGCACGAATACGGGATGTTCACCGTCCTCTGGTGCTACCTGCGCAACGCCGCCTTCAAGACCAAGGACGTGGATTACCACCTCGCCGCGGATTTGACCGGGCAGGCGAACCACCTGGGTGTCACCATTGGCGCTGACATCATCAAGCAGAAACTGCCGGAGTCGAACGGCGGTTACAACGCGATCGCCTTCGGCAAGACGCACAAGGCGGTGTATTCGCAGTTGTCTTCGGACAACCCGATCGACCTCACGCGCTACCAGGTCGCCAACTGCTACATGGGCCGCGCCGGCCTCATCAACTCCGGCGGCGCGTCGGCCGGTGAGAGCGACTTGAAGGACGCGGTCAAGACCGCGGTCATCAACAAGCGGGCGGGCGGCATGGGCCTCATCTCGGGCCGCAAGGCGTTTCAACGCCCCGTCGCCGAGGGGGTCGCGCTGCTCAATGCGATCCAGGATGTGTATCTGGCGAAAGAAGTGACGGTCGCCTAACAGCCCCGGGCTGCTAGATCTTGCCGGCCAGGTAGTCGCGCAGCGCATCGTTGGTACTGCGAAACGCCAGGTCGTCCCAGGGGATCTCCGCCGGCTCGAACGCACGTGCTTCGAGCCCTTCGTCGTCGACCATCAGGTCCCCGGCCACGTAAATCGCAGCATAGACGACGATGATCGGCGTGCGCCCGGCGTATGAATAGATGTTGATGAGGTGACCGAGCCTCACCTCGAGTCCGGATTCCTCGCGCGCCTCGCGGATTGCCGCGAGCGTGATTTCCTCGCCGCGGTCGACGTATCCGCCTGGAAACACCCACTTGCCATAGCCCGGCTCAATGGCGCGGCGCACCAGCACAATCCGATCGTCCGGCATCCGGATGACCGTCCCCACGGCTATCTTCGGGTCGAGGTAAAAGACGAAGCCGCACGTCGTGTTCGTGCACACCAGCCGCTTTGGCTCGCTCACCTTGAGCACCCGCTCCTCGAGCGGCTCCCCACAGATGGGGCAGAAGCGATAGGGCGGCTCCAAATCGTGGGAATGCACGCTGAAGTATAAGATCTGGCAGCTATGTCGATTCTGAAAGTCGCGCGCATGGGTCATCCCGTGCTGCGCCAGCCGGCGCGGCTCATCGTGCCGAAAGAGCTCAAGACGGTTTCGCTGCAGAAGCTGATCGACGACATGATCGAGACGATGGACGAATACACCGGCGTCGGCCTCGCGGCCCCGCAAGTGCACGAGAGCCTGCGCCTGTTCGTCGCGCATCTCGACCCCGAGGGCCGGGGCGGCGGCGAACCCATTGCCGTGATCAACCCCGAGATCGAGGTGGTGGGCACGCAGGTCCTCGAGGGCTGGGAAGGGTGTTTGAGTATCCCCGACATCCGCGGCCGGGTGGCGCGTGCCGTCGAGATCAAGGTCAGCGCGCTGGATCGCCACGGCAAGCGAATCGCGATCAACGCGAAGGACTTCCCCGCCCGCGTCATCCAGCATGAGACCGACCATCTGGATGGCGTGCTCTTCTTCGATCGCATGCGATCGCTCGCCTCGCTGACTTACATGGAAGAATTCTCCCGCTATCACGCCAGACGGGACGACGAGGACGAGACAGACGAGGACGATGAGTAGGACGGTGCTCGTCCCCGACGAGTTATCAACCGTCAAGAGCCTCTTCAATCTGCCCATGGTCCCGCTGGTTTTGAACTGGAACCCTTGGCGGTTTCGAACTCGGCGCTTAAGGCGTCACCGGGTTTAGAACTTGAGTCCTTGAGGTTTTGACCTCGGCGCCGCGCCGTACAATCGAGCGCGATGTCGCCGTGGCTTGCTCATCTGTATACCGGGCTCGGCGCCGTGGTGGCCCTGCTGGCGACCCTCGCCGTGCTGGGCGGGGACTACCGCGGCGCGTTCATCTGGCTCGGCGTGCAGATCTTCATTGACGCCACCGATGGCGTGCTGGCGCGAGCCCTGCGGGTCAAGGAACGACTGCCGCACTTCGACGGAGGCAGGCTCGACGACATCATCGACTACCTCTGCTACGTCTTCATCCCGGTGCTGCTGCTCCTCCACGCCGGATTGTTGCCCGCCAGCTGGGGGGTCTGGGTCGGGTCGGCCGTCCTGCTGTCGAGTGCGTACGGGTTCAGCCAGACCGCAGCCAAAGTCAAGACCGACGACTATTTCTTCACGGGGTTTCCGTCATACTGGAACCTCGTGGCGTTCTACCTGTTCCTGTTGAAGCTCTCGCCTGAGGTGAACGCGGCCATTCTGCTGACGTTCGCCGTGCTCGTGTTCGTCCCGCTTCGTTACGTCTACCCATCGCGGACCGAGACCTTGAGCCTGCTCACCAACGTTCTCGGCGCGGTCTGGGCCGTGCTCGCCTTGTGGATCCTCTGGCGGCTTCCCGTCACCGACGGACCCTGGGTAATCCTGTCGCTGACCTTCCCGGTGTATTACATGGCCCTCTCGCTCTGGCTCAATCTCAAGCGCTGATACTTGTCGCCACTCGCCATCATCTTCGTCACGGTTTTCATCGATCTGCTCGGTTTCGGCATCATCATCCCGCTACTGCCGTTTTACGCCGAGTCGTTCGGTGCGAGCGCCTTCACCATCGGCCTGCTCGGGACGGTGTTCTCCTTGATGCAGTTCATCGTGGCGCCGCTCTGCGGGCGCTGGTCGGACCGCATCGGCCGGCGGCCGATCATTGTCGGCGGCCTGCTGGTGTCGTGCCTTGCATACGTCGCTCTGGCGCTGGCGGATTCACTGGCGCTGATCTTCGTCGCTCGTATCATCGGCGGGATTGCCGGCGGCAACGTTCCGGCCGCACAGGCCTACATCGCCGACGTCACGACGGCGGAGAACCGCGCGAAAGGGATGGCGCTGGTCGGCGCGGCCTTCGGCCTTGGCTTCATCTTCGGGCCGGCCATCGGCGGCGTCCTCGCACGCTTTGGACACGACGTGCCCATGTGGTTCGCCGCAGCGCTCTGCTTCGCGAACTTCACGGCTGCGGTGTTCTTCCTGCCCGAGACGAGGCACGGCGATCGCACGCGTGTGGCGGTCAGCCGATGGGATCTGCTCCGCCGCGCGCGGCGGCATCCCGGGCTCGTGCCGCTGCTCATCGTCTTCTTCCTGCTCTCAACGGCGTTCTCGGGATTCGAGGTCACCTTCGCGCTCTTCAGTGAACGCCGCTTTGGGTTCACCGCCGAATCCATCGGCTGGGTTTTCGCCTTCATCGGCCTGGTGCTGACCATCGTCAACGGCGTGCTGGTGGGCCGCGTCGTTCCGCGTTTCGGAGAGCGCCGCATCATCCCCTTCGCGATCGGACTCACGGGGTTCAGCCTGCTCATGATTCCCGCGTCTTACTCGGTGCCGGTGCTCTTCGCCGTCTGCGGAATCATGGCTGTCGGAATGGGGTTCAACAACCCGTCCCTGACATCGGCGGTGTCGCGGCTGTCCGACCCGTCCGAACAGGGTGGCATGCTCGGGCTGGCGCAGTCGCTCGCCGCGCTGGGACGGATCGTCGGGCCCGCGTGGGGCGGCTTCCTTTTCGACCGGGCCGGGATTGCCAGTCCCTACGTGAGCGCCGCCGCCATCATGATGGTGGCGCTGCTGCTGGCAATCGTCGGCGTGCGCCGTGCGCGCTTTGCCTGAGCTCGGCGCTGAGCGGGCCTTAGATCCGACGCCGAAAACTGGTAAGGTTCTCCGATGGCGGACGAAGTGCTCATCTACGGCAAGGACAGTTGTCCCTACACCGAAGCGGCGATTGAGGACTACCAGACGCGCAAGGTTCCTTACCGCTACATCAATGTCAAGAAGGACCGCGCCGAACTCGAGCACATGCTCGGGCTGACCGCTGGGCGTCGTCAGGTGCCCGTAATCGTCGAAGACGGCCGCGTGACGATTGGATTCGGCGGCACGTGAGGGGTGTGATCACCAGCGCGTCGCGTTGGTAAGCCGCCAGGTCTTCTGTGATCCTTCCCATTCACGCCGCCAATCCGGGTGCCATGACCGGTGCCGGCAACTGGACCTATTTTCTGCCCGGGCGCCACCCCGTGCTCATCGACGCAGGAGTGGGCCACGCCAGTCACCTCGATGCGATTGCCACGGCTCACCCTGACGGGCCTGTCCACGTGCTCGTCACCCACGCACATGGCGATCACATCTCCGGCGTCGCGGCGCTCGCCGCGCGCTGGCCCGCCACGCGATTCTCGAAGATGCGGTGGGTCGAGTGCGACGCCACGCATGACGTGCGATGGCAGACCGTGACCGACGGGGACGTGATCTTCGCCGGCGATGAGGAACTGCACGCCCTTCACACGCCAGGCCATGCTCCGGACCATCTGGCGTTCTGGCACCCGTCCACCAGGACGCTGCTATCGGGCGATCTCGTGGTTGCCGGCACGACCGTGGTGATCCCCGCGAGCATGGGCGGGAGCCTGAGGGCCTACCTCGCATCGCTCGAGCGGTTGCTGGCGCTCGAGCCCGCACGATTGCTCCCCGCGCATGGCGAACCCATCGAGCACCCCGAACGCATCATTCGCCAGTACATCGCACATCGCCATGAGCGCGAGCGCCAGGTCATCGCAGCGCTCGAACGCGGCGCCCACACCGTTGATGCTCTGGTGAACCGGATTTACACCGGGCTCTCTGCAGCGCTGGTGCCGATGGCGTGCGAAAGTGTCCTTGCCCACCTGCACAAGCTCGAAGCGGACTCGGTGGTACGGCGCAGCGGCGAGGACGAGGAGTGGGCGATATACTGACCGCCAGACTCCGGGCTCCAGACCCCCAGGCATCTACATGGACAAGATTCTCGACTTCATCAACGTCAACCGCGACCATTACGTCGACCAGCTCAAAGAGTACCTCGCCATCCCGAGTATCAGCGCGCTGCCGCAGCACAAGGAGGATGTACGGCGCGGCGCGGAGTGGACCGCGGACGAAATGCGCCGGATCGGCCTGCAGAACGTGCGGGTCGAAGAAACTCCCGGCCACCCGCTCGTCTACGGTGAATGGTTGGGTGCCGCCGGAGCGGCGACCATCCTGTTCTACGGGCACTACGACGTGCAGCCGGTAGACCCGGTGGACTTGTGGACCTCGCCCCCCTTCGAGGCAACCGTTCGCGATGGCGAGATCTACGCGCGCGGTTCTGCGGACGACAAGGGGCAGGTGTTCATGCACTTCAAGGCCGTGGAAGCGCACATCAAGCAGCACGGTGGCCTGCCGGTCAACATGAAATTCCTGATCGAGGGCGAAGAGGAGGTCGGCAGCGCCAATCTCGACGCCTTCGTGAACGCCCACAGGGACCTGCTCGCGGCCGATGTTGTCGTCATCAGCGATTCTCCGATGTTCGATCGCGGTATCCCCTCGATTTGCTACGGGCTGCGCGGACTGGCGTATTACCAGATCGATCTACGCGGCACCAAGTCCGACCTGCACTCCGGCTCGTTCGGGGGCGCCGTGGCGAACCCCGCCATGGTACTCGCGCAGATCCTCGCGCAGATGAAGGACAAGTCGGGCCGTATCAAGATCGCCGGCTTCTATGACGACGTGGTGGAACTCACCGCGGAAGAGCGCGCCGAATTTGCGAAGCTGCCGTTCAACGAGCGGAAGTATCGCCAGGAATTGGGGGCGCCGAAGCTGTTTGGAGAGAGCGGTTACACCACGCTGGAACGCATCTGGGGACGGCCCACCTTCGAAGTCAACGGGTTGCTGTCCGGTTTCACCGGAGATGGGGCGAAGACGGTGATTCCGGCCCTGGCAATGGCCAAGGTCAGCATGCGCCTGGTGCCGAATCAGGATCCGAAAAAGATTGGCGACTTGTTCGAGGCCTACATGAAAAAGGTCGCGCCAAAAACGGTGGAGCTGACGTTGACCCGGATGCACGGAGGGAAGCCCTGGATGACGGCGTTCGACAATCCGTTCGTCCAGGCGGCCGGTCGCGCCATCGAGAAGGGCTTCGGGCAGCGCCCGGTGTTCAACCGCGAGGGCGGATCGATTCCGGTGGTCGCGACCTTCCAGGAAGTGCTGGGCCTGCCATGCGTGCTCTTCGGCGTCGGGTTGCCCGACGAGAACGCGCATGCGCCCGATGAGAAGCTCGACCTCGGCAACTTCCACAATGGGATCATCGCGTCGGCGTTGCTGTATCAGGAGGTCGGCGCGCTGCCGCGCGCGTGATCGCGGCGCTACGACAATTTTACGGGCTGCAGCCGACGCCTCCTGCAGACCTCTTCCAGTTTCTGGTGTGGGAAATCCTGTCCGAGAACGCCCTCCCCGCGAGGCGCGACCTCGCCTGGCAGGCGCTGAGACGGATTCCGGCTTTGACACCGGACGCGATGTTCCGTGCGCCGGCAAAGGTGTTGTTGCACGCCGTGGGCAGCGCCGGACCGAATCCTGAGGACAAGGTCGAACGCATTCGCGCGACGGTCGGGGAATTCAAGCGTCATCGCCACCTGCTCGATGTCGCCATCCTGCGCCGCGGCAGTTCTCTGCGCGCCGACCGTGCCCTCAGGCGCTTGACGCATGTGCCGTCCGCGGTGCGCGCCCGAGCCCACCTGTTCGTGCTCGACGCGCCCGTCCTGCCGATTGACGATGACATCACGCGCGTGGCCAGCCGTCTCATGGGCCTGCCGCAGAACCGCACTCGGGCCGTGTCGCGTCGATGGTTGTCCCGGGAGCTGCCGCGCGAACCTGGCGCCTTGCGGGACGCGGTGTACCTGGGCCACCACGCTCGCCACACGTGCGTGAAGGTCGCTCCGCACTGCGGCGTGTGCCCGCTGCGCGTGCAGTGTCGCAGCGCTAGTGCTAGTGCTAGTTCAGCGACGCCACCCGGCGCCTGAGCGTCTTCACGTGCTCCCAGACCTGCTGGTGGTCTTTCTTCTGCTCGTCGTTCGAGTCGTCGAGTTTGGCGAGCTTCAGGTATTCCTCCAGGTCGCGCAAGGCGGCGGGATAGTCGTTCATGTGGTATGCGAGCAGGCCTCGATCGCGCAGCTCCGTGACGGCGCTCGGAGACAGCGCCAGGAGCAGGTCGCTCACCGCACGGGCCTGTGGGAACGATCGCCAACGCACATACAGGCGCTTCAGGTTGAGGAGCATGCGCACGAGGACCTGCCGCCTGGTGGCGCGCGCGAGCAGCTCCGGCTGCCACGCCGATTCCTCGCCGGTGTGTCGGTGCAGGAGCAGCCGGCACTCGTGCTCGTCGAGAATCGCCCCGTTGTGGAACGCATCCACAATCAGGCCCTCGTCCGGATCGTCGGTGTGCAAGTCAGGCAGGACGCGCACGAGGAAGTGCCCGGGGAAGTTGACGCCCTCGGCCCGGATCCCCGCGCGGCGCGCGATCTCGATATACACGAGCGCCATGGTGATCGGGATGCCGGTGCGGCGGTCGAGCACCTCGTTGAGACAGCTGTTGCGCGGATCCTCGTATTGCTCCCGATTGCCGAAGAACCCGAGGTTGCCGAACAGGTACTTGTTGAGCGTGTCGACGCGCGCGGCCAGCGGCCCGTCGTGACCGGGATCGGCGGTGATGCGATGAAACGCCGCCTCCCCCCACTCGTCGAGCCGGTCGAGGTACGGCCCAGGGTCGAGCATGCGGTATTCAAGCCGCGCGACCAAAAATGCCGGCGCCGCCAAATCGGGACCAGGTCGGTCGGCAGCGTCCGCGAGCTGTTCGGCAAGGGTGCGTCCCGTATTCATGTCTCCGTAGATATAAGGGTAGCAAGCACGTCCACCTCGAGCGTGGGTGTCAGCGATTGACGGTGCTGTCGGCCCGTCGCATCCGTTCGCCCGCGCGAATCGGGACCGCCAAACGATTTTCCGCGGGTGGCAGCGGGCACTCGTATTCGGCGTTGTAGTAGCAATACGGAATGTAGGCGACGTTGAAGTCGACGATGTAGATACCGCTCGGCGTGGGGTCGAGGTTCATGTAGCGGCCGGCCTGATACGTCTCGGTGCCGCTGGTCAGATCCGAAAAGGGCACGAACAGCGCCCGCTGCCCTCGTTCCATGAACGCCGTCAATTTGAGTGGCTGGCCCCTCAGGTTGAACTTGAGGGTGCCGACCAGTTCGACGTCCCGCAACGTCCCGGTCGATGTCGGCATCGTGATGGTGATGCGCTCGGGCGAAGGGTCGAGTTGTGCCGGCACGGCATAGGATTCGTCGATCGGAAAGTAGGACAACGGGACGAACTGGCCGACTTCGCCCGGCCGGATCGGCGACGCCCCGCCGCCGACCTGCCGGAACATCTGATCCTTGGCCTCGCGTTCCGCGCTGATGCGCGCCGCGTAGTCAGGCGGCGTCGAACATGCCACCACGGCACCCAGAAGCAGGACGGCCCAGAATGCACGACGCCGCACGATCTCAATATACACAGTCACGGAGTCTCGGGTGTTCTCGTTTCTCCGCACTGACGCCGGCCGGGGTGGGCCGGCGCCGCGATGATCGCCCCAGTTGTCGAGCTGACCCGCGCGGTGCAGGTCGGGACCGGCGAGCGAGTGGGTGGGCGAACGGCTTTATTCTTGTAA
>Ga0136627_1000412_pt1 | contig 15943 bp, 18 predicted proteins | sample AntDrymUQ4892206_2_FD_104652 | JGI IMG/M metagenome (GOLD analysis project Ga0136627, IMG submission 104652) | Polar desert sand microbial communities from Dry Valleys, Antarctica - metaG UQ489 (22.06) | ecosystem: Environmental > Terrestrial > Soil > Desert | place: Antarctica: Dry Valley... | reverse complement strand
TGCGAATCCCCGTTTTGCGAATCCCCGTTTTGCGAATCCCCGTTTTGCGAATCCCCGTTTCCATCGCCCTGATTTTCCTCGCCGGACGCCCCGCCTTCGTCGGAAGCCCCGCCGGAGGCTCCGCCCTCTCCGCCTTCTCCGCCCTCGTTCGGGGCTTCCGGCTGTTCGACGGCGGCTCCGTCCGCGCCGGAGGAGTCGGCGGCCTCGCCTCCTCCGGCGCTCGTCAAAGCCCATGCTCCGAGGCCGATGAGAACTATGAACAAAAGAGCCGCCGCCGCGAGGATGAGAAGCCCCCGGTCGCGGCTCCCGGACTGGAAAGTCCGCGTCGGGAGGCTCACCGTCTCCGTCGGACGTCCGTCTATGCGACGGGGATTCCGCGAACCTCCGCCCCCCGAACCGCTTTGCGAACCGCCGAACTTGCCCCGAACCGCCGCTCCGGCGGCTCCCGCGGCCCCGGCGATGCCGCCCGCTCCGGCGGCGGCTCCGTCACCGTATGCTTCGGGGTTTCTCTGGGCGACGGCTCCGGCTTGGAGGAGCTTCGTCTCAAGTTCGCCGGAGGTCGGGCGTTCGTCGGGATTTTTGGCGAGGCACGAGAGGATGAGGCGCTCCATCTCCGGGGTTATTTTCGCTCCGCGCCGCCTTGGGGGTTCGGGTTCCTGCGTCATTTGCTGGGTGGCGACCTCGATCGGGCCTCCCGAGAACGGAGGCTCCCCGGCCGTCGCATGATACAAAGTCACGCCGAGCGAATACACATCGCTCTTCGGTGTGATCTCCTCGCCCTTGAGTTGCTCGGGCGAGGAATAAAGAGCGGTTCCGAGATACGACCCGGTCTTCGTCGTATGCACTGTGGAATCCAAAGCGCGGGCGATGCCGAAATCGGTGAGCTTCGGCCTCCCGTACTCGTCCATGAGCACGTTCTGCGGCTTTATGTCGCGGTGGACGACGCCCCGTTCGTGGGCGTGCGCGAGGCCCGCCGCGACCTCGACCCCGATGCGCGAAAGCTGTTTGCCGGAGAGCGGGCCGTCCTTGTCCATCATGTTTTTGAGGTCGCCGCCGGGGATGTATTCCATGACGATGTACGACACGTCGCGGTCGGCGTTCTCGTCCTTGCCCGCGTCGTAAACTTGGACGATGTTCGCGTGCGATAGGCGGGCGGCGGTCCGTCCCTCGCGCTCGAAGCGACTGCCCACGTCCGACTCGCCGAAGCCCCCGCGGAGGATTTTGACGGCGACGGAGCGGTCGAGAACCTCGTCTCGACCGAGATAGACCGTGGACATCCCGCCGGATCCGATCTCACGCTCCAGCCGGAACCGCTCTCCGACGCGCTCGACTACGGGCCTCATCCGCCAACCTTTCTGTTTCGCCTCAAACCTCGTCCCCCGTCCGCTGGCTTCGCTCCCGAAGCTCCATGCCGTTTATCTTCCACTCGCCGCCCTCGGCCACGAGATTCCACAGCCCGCTCTCGACCGTCGCCTCGCCGTCCGTCGTGATGGACGCCGTCTCCCCCGTCACCACGGCCTCGTCGCCCGAAACCCGCGCCGTCGGGGTCTCGGTGAACGTGATCGCCCCAAGCTCCGAGAAGTTCTCCTCCCACTCCGCCCGCGTCGGAAAATCCTCCCGACGATATTCCTCGGAAAGATACTCGTACGAACTCTCGTACTCTCCGCGAACCACCGACAGATACATATTCGCTACCATCCCGGCGGCGGCGTCCTCCGTGAGAGCGTCGGAGCGTTCGCCTTCGGAGACTTCGCCTCCGGAGCGTTCGCCTTCGGGGTCGTCCGGCGGCTCGGTCGCGCTCGCCTGTTCTTGCGCGGCGGGGGCTTCCCGGTCCCGGTTCTCCTCCTCGCGCCCGGCTTGCCGCTCCCCGAGCATCGAGGTGGCTCCGAGCATCGCCGCCGCGCCGAGCATCACGAGCACGAGCGCCACCCCGGCCACGGTCGCGAGGATCAGCTTTCTCCCCGGTCCCGCCCCGGACGCGCCTCCGTTCCCGGCGGAGATCCCTTCCAGGGTGTCCCGAAGCTCCGGGGAGTCCGGGCGGTCGCCGGGGTTCTTCGAGAGGCACGAGAGGATGGCGCCCTCGAACTCGCGGCCCATCTCCGCATCCCGCTGCGTCGGCGGGACGGGCTTCTCGCCGACCTGGCTGCTCGCCACCTGGGAAACCGTCCCGTCGAAGACGGGCGCGCCGACCGCCGCCTCGTAAAGCGTCGCCCCGAGCGAATACACGTCGCTCTTCTCGGTGCCGTCCTCGTTTCGCAACTGCTCGGGCGAGGAATAAAGCGCGGTGCCGAGATACGAAGCCGTCATCGTCGTCACCCGCGTCTCGTAAAGCGCGCGGGCGATGCCGAAGTCGGTGAGCTTCGGCATCGCCCGCGCTCGTCCATGAGGACGTTTTGCGGCTTTATGTCGCGGTGGACGACGCCCCGCTCGTGGGCGTGCGCGAGGCCCGCCGCGACCTCGGCCCCGATGCGCGAGAGTTCCGATTCGGGCATCGGCCCCTTCTCGTCCATCATGTTTTTGAGGTCGCCGTCGGGGACGTATTCCATGACGATGTACGAAGTCTCGCGGCCTTCGTCGTCGGACTCCTTTCCGGCGTCGTAAACCTGGACGATGTTCGGATGGGAAAGCTTCGCGGCGAGGCTCCCCTCCCGCTCGAATCGAAAGGCGAGATCCGAACCCTCGAATCCGGGATGGAGGATTTTGACGGCCACCGGACGGTCGAGAATCTCGTCGCGCCCGAGATAAACGGTCGCCACTCCGCCGACGGCGATGCCGTTCTCGAGCGTGAACCTTCCTCCCACCCGCCTCATCTCGATGCCTCCCGGAAGACTATACGACCTCCCGCCCCATCGCCCCCGCGAACGGCGAAAGCGCGTCCTTCAAACCCTTCAAATCCCCGACCGAAAGAGCTTGCTCCGCGTCGCAAAGCGCGTTCTCCGGCTCATGGTGCGACTCCACGAGAAGCCCGTCCGCCTCCGCCGCCACACTCGCTTTCGACAAAGGAATGACGAGGTCGCGCCGCCCGGCGGCGTGGGACGGGTCGACGATCACCGGAAGATCCGTCAATCTTTTCGCCACGATGATCGCCGAAAGGTCGAGCGTGAAGCGCGTGCTCGTCTCGAAGGTTCGGATGCCGCGCTCGCAAAGAACGACGTTCTCCGCGCCCTCGGAGGTGATGTACTCCGCCGCGAGGAGCCACTCGTCCACGCTCGCGGCGAGGCCGCGCTTCAGGATCGCGCCGTGATCCGTCCCGGCGATGGCCGCCCCGATACGTCGGAGGAGCGAGAAGTTTTGCATGTTCCGGGCCCCGATCTGGATGACTTCGGCATGCTCCATCACGAGTTCGATGTCGTACGGATCCATAACCTCGGTGACGACCTTCAGCCCGAACCTCGACGCGACCTCAGACATTATTTCCAGCCCTTCCCTGCCGAGTCCCTGGAAAGAGTATGGGGAAGTCCTCGGTTTGAAAGCGCCGCCCCGGATGTATCCGAAGCCGGATTCCTTCACGGCCTTCGCGCCCTCGAAAAACTGATCGTAGCTTTCGACGGTGCATGGCCCGGCTATGACGCGGAAGGCTCCGGGTTTTATCATGCCGTTCGGAGTATGGGCGTTCGACTTCGCTCCGGTCGAGAGATCCATATTATTGCCTCGGCTCGCTTCTTTGGATCTCGATGTCCCGTATGCGGTGGAGGATCATCTCGAAGATGTCGCGCATCGAGGAATCGTATATCGGGCCGTCGTTTTTTTCGACGGCGCGCCGGAGTATCTCCTCTTCGCGCTTCGGGTCGAAGAGCGCGACGCCCGCCTCGCCCTTGAGCGCGACGAGTTCCTGAACGATCCTCGCGCGCTCGTTGAGAGTGTGGATCAAGGCGAGATCCACATCGTCCACGCGCTCCCTGAGTTCGCGTATCCTGCCCTCGATTTCGGCTTCGGTCATATACTTCGATTGTAGCAGTTTGAGCCGTCGGCCATCAGCCGCGAACCGCCAGCGAAACCACCCCGAAACACCACCCGCCCACCGAACCCGCCATGTTGAAAGCCCGCGTAAAGAGGAATATCTTTTAACGGCGACACCACTTGAAACGAAAGCCGCGAGGCGGCCGAAAGGAGCGCATGAATTTCAGGGAGGAGCTCGACCCGCTCAGGCCATACGTCCCGCCGAAGTCGTGGCGGATGGCCGCCGAAGGCGCCGACGAAAACAATTACGCGAAACTCACCTCCAACGAACTCTCCTTCGGCCCGCTCCCCGAAGCCGAGACCGCCCTCACCGAAGCCCTCACCCGGGCGAACCGATACCCCGACAGCCACGTTTCCCGCCTCCGCGAAGCCGTCGCCGACGCGAACCCCGGCGCCGAAACCTCGAACGTCCTCGTCGGCAACGGCTCCAGCGAAGTCATCTTCAACGTCCTCCAACTTCTCCCAATCGGCGATGTCGTCTTCGGATGGCCGTCTTTCAGCATGTACCCCACAACATGCGCCATCCTCGGCATGAATGCCCGCGAAGTCCCACTCACGAAAAACGAGGAGTTCGACCTCGAAGCGATGTTCCGAACCGTCTCGGACGAAACGCGGGCCGTCATTCTTTGCAACCCGAACAACCCGAGCGGCACATACCATCCCCTCGACCGGGTACGCGAGTTCGCGAAAGAGCTTCCGGAAAACGTCGTCCTCATCGTGGACGAGGCGTACGTCGAGTTCGTGGACGATCCGAAGTATACCGACTCCCACACCCTCGCCCTCGAAAGCCCGAACGTCGTCGTGGCACGGACTTTCTCGAAGGCGCATGGGCTGGCGGGGCTTCGCGTCGGGTACGGCGTCGCCTCGAAAAACATCGCAGACTACGCCGAGCGGGTTCGGTTCCCAGTCTCGGTGAACCTCGCCGCGCAAGCCGCCGCCACAGCATCCATGCTCGCCAAAGAAAAGGTCGAAGAACGCGCCCTATTCGTCATCCGGGAGCGGAGCCGCCTCGAAAACGCTTTCGGGGATGCGAACCTCGATTTCATACCCTCGCAAGGAAACTTCATCATGGTTCGCTTCGCCGCCTCGGATTTCGAGAAGTGCGGCGTCCTCGTCCGGGAAGGCGAAGCACTCGGATACCCCGGGTGGAGCCGCGTAACGGTCGGGAACACCGAGGAAAACGACCGGGTCATCGGAGCATTGTGAGGTCGGATTTCGTTTCCGAAACCCGCGCACGCGCTTCGCTTGCCGCCTGTCAGCTTCTCGGGGGGATGGCGAACGTCGCATGAAACCTTCGCTCGCGCCGCCTCCGGCGAACAATCGTGAAGAAATGGAGGCTCCGACGTCTCCGAGGCGGAAGATTCTCGCGTTCACGGCGCTCGTGTTCGTGGTGTTTTCCGGCTCCGTCACCGCCCTCCTCCTTCATCTCGGACAGGGAGCGTTCGCGTCATTGCTCGCCGGATTCTTCGTCGGGGCGACGGCGGCCATCGAAGTCGGATGGTTCGGCGGGAGAGCCTTTTTTGGGGAGGACGCATGACGCGGAATCTGGATAATCGCTTTCCGAAAGTCGCATCCGTCCTTTCCCGGCTCCCGGCTCCCGAAGCGGGGTCTCTTCGCTCCGGGGAGTGGGAAGTCGGGAAGTGGGGAGTCGGGGTCGGTCCCGGCTCGCTCCCCCGCGGCGCCTCCGCATCCCCGCCCGGCGAACTCTCGCCTCGCTCAAGCCGGGGATTCGGGGCGGACGCTTCGCCTTCGGGCTTTCCCCGCTCCCTCACTTTCCGAGCGGCTCCCGGACCCGCCGAGTATGGGACTCTTCATCCGGGTTCCGCATGACGCGCTCGCTCGGGATCATCGGCGTCGGACTCATTGGCGGCTCCATCGGACTCGCCGCGAGAGAGTCCGGGTGGGATGAGATCGTCGGCGTAGACGCGCCCGAAGTCCTCGAAGAAGCATCTTCCCTCGGCGCGATTGACCGGGCTTCGACTTTGAAGGAGATTCGCGGCGTGAACCTCGTCGTCCTCGCCGCCCCGATCTCGAAAATCAAGGAACTCCTCTCCGAACTTTCCCCCACCGACGCTCTCATCACCGACGTCGCGAGCACGAAAACGGCCATCGTCGGCGAGGCCGAGTCGCATGAACTCCGCTTCGTCGGCGGACACCCGATGGCCGGGAGCCAGCTCGCCGGGGTGTCGAACGCGAAAGCTGACCTCTTCCGCGGCGCGCGATATTTCCTCACTCCCACCGAAAACACCGACCCGGACGCATACCGGGAAATCTCGGCGTTCGTGCGGGATTTCGGCGCGATGCCGACCGCCGTCGAGCCTGAGAAGCACGACCTCCTCATGGCCGCCGTCTCGCACCTTCCGCACCTCATGGCCGCCGCGCTCCTCAAAGTCGCCGCGGACATCTCGCCGGAGGCGCTTTCCTTTGCCGGGTCGTCTTTCCGCGACCTCACCCGCGTCGGCTCCTCGAACCCCGAATTATGGTCGGATATTTTGGCGGAGAACGCGCCCGCGCTCGGGGAGGCGCTCGGGGCGTTCGCCGGGGCGATGGCGCAACTCGGGAGCGAAGTTCAAGACAAACAAAGCATGGCGAAGCGCTTCGACGAGGCAAGGGAAGCATACGACGCGCTCGGCGGCATCCTCATCGAGCGGAGCGGGGAAAACCTCGACCTCGCCATCCCGGTCGAAAACCGTCCCGGTGTTTTCTCCGAGGTCACGACGCTCATGGGATCGAACACAATAAACATCCTCGATTTGTACGTGCGCCACTCGAACACGGAGCGGGCCGCGCTCGTCCTCACCCTCGACGCGGGGGACGCGGAGAAAGCCCGGAAACTTCTCAGAGACACGGGGTTCCGGGCGGAGATACTCGGGTGAGGCTCCCTTCGGTCGCCGTGAGGTCGTGAGGCGCTTCGCTCCTTCGTCGCTCCGCTTCGTGAGATAGTGAGTCGTATTTACCGACCTCACGAAGCGAAGCGATCTCACGATTTCACGAAGCGAAGCGACCCTGTGAACCATCCACACGTTCGGCTCGACGTACTTTCCGATGCCGTTTTCGATGTCCATTTCGACCGGGACGAGCGCGCCTTCGACGATGTATTCGCCGCTTTCGTGGGAGCGCATCTTCGCCCATTTCTCCCACTCGGAGATGGAGCCGGTGATCCTCATTGACTCGGGTGCGACGCGGGAGACCTTCGCCCCGAGGCGTTCGTGGACGCGCATCCACGGGTCGAAGAGGAGGCCGTCGGAGTCCCGTTTCCATCGCACATAATTTCCCATCGGTGTGAGTGGATAAAGGCTCTTCATGGTCGGTCGCACGGGCGCGACGAGGGTATCGAAGCCGTGTCTCGCGGCCACTTCTTTCATCGCTTCGAGGACGACGCGGCTCAAACCGCGTCTTTGGTTTCCTTCGCCGACGACGGCGAGGAGCGCGGAGAGAATGGTGGGCGAACGTCCTTCTTCGAGGTCACGAAATCCATGTTCGAGAGCGGCGTCGAGGCCCGCGTCGGGGAGATTTTCCACGTCCCACGAAAGCGGGATGGTGTTTCCCGCCGCGACGACTTCGCCACTTTCGACGATGGCGATCTGGAATTGTGGAAAGTCGGAATAAAGCCTCGTCCATAAACGATTGACCGCCTCATCGTGGTGCATGAACTCGGGCATCGCCCCGAGTCGAGAGACCGTGCCTTCTCTTCGAGATCCGGCCTTTCGGCGAGTGTAAAAACGGAGAAGGACACGCTTTTATGCGAAGATCTCCGACACCGGAAGCCTCCATCCGGGAACCACGTCCGCCCCGTCAATGGCGTCGCCTTCCGTGAGGATGCGGATGTCGTCTCGGGAGCGGTACACGGTCGCGGTCTTCCGCCTCGGCTCGACGACGATGACCATGCGGCATCCGGCCTCGAGCCATTCGAGGGACTTTTCGACGACCTCGGAGTGGGTGTCGTTCGGGGAGACGACTTCGACGGCGAGGTCGGGCGCTCCGAGCCAGTATCCCTCGACCTCTCCCGTCGCTTCGAGACGCTCCCGGCTCACGAAAGCGGCGTCGGGGGCGCGGACTGTGTCGGGGTTCGAGGCGATATGGAAGCCGGTTCCGGCGGCGTATGAGCGTCCGAGATGATCGGCTTCGACGTGGTTTACGAGGGAGCCTCAGATATTTCCAGCCACGAATCCTTCCTCGGCTTCCGCGAACGGCATCTTTATAAGTTCACCCTTCACCAATTCGCAGCGAAACTCGATGCTCGGCATGCGGAGGAGTTCCTCGGCTGTCATTTGTCGCTCTCGAATGGTCATCTTCGCTCCGACCGTCGTTCGCCTCGCTCGTTCTCCATCATACTATCCGACCGCCTCATATAGCGCGTCGCATTCGCTTTCGAGGACGCCGCGCGTTATATCCACTTCGCCGAAAGCCGAGCGGGCGACGACTTCGTGGATCGGGATCTCCGTCCGGAGCATCCCGAGCTTTTTCAATGTCTCCGCCGACGTGCCGATGACGACGCGGGGAATGCCCGCCCATATGATGGCTCCGGCGCACATCGGACACGGCTCGGCGGTCGTGTACAAAGTGAGCGAGTTCCACTCCACGCCGGGATTTTTCTCGGCGAGGTCGTATATCGCGGCGGTTTCACCGTGGCGAACGGGGTTTTTGTGTCCCTCGTTGAACGCCGTGGCGAGAACTTCACCGGAGGCATCGTCCACGATGACCGCCCCGAACGGCGAGTCGGGATTCTTGCTCGCGGCCTCGATGGCGAGGCGCATGTACGCTTCGTGGCTCATTTGCCGAGGATGTGTCGGAGCGCGCCTTCGAGTTCGGGATGGCGGAAGCGATAATTCGTCGCTTCGAGCTTCGTCGGCTCCATGCGGGCACTCGTGAGGAGAAGAGCGTCGGCGACCTCGCCGAGCATGATCCGGGCGGCGGACGCGGGGAGCGGGAGGAGGGTCGGGCATCCGACGACTTCGCCGAGGACTTTCGTGTACTCGGCGTTCGTCATCGGGTTCGGGGAGCCGACGTTCACCGGGCCGATCACCGCGTCGTTTTCTATGGCGTGGCGGATGGCTCCGACGAGGTCGTCGAGGGCGACCCAGCTCCAAAATTGTCCGCCGCTCCCGACCTTTCCGCCCGCGCCCACTTTGAAGATCGGGAGCGTCGTCCCGAGCGCGCCTCCTTGCGTGGAAAGCACGATCCCGATTCTCGGATGGACGACCCGGATCCCCGCCTCCCGAGCCGCGTCCGCCGACGCCTCCCAAACTTCGCAAACCTCGGCGAGGAAGTCCGAGCCGGGGCCGCTGTCCTCCCGAAGAAGCTCGTTCCCCCGGTCGCCGTAATACCCGACCGCCGACGCGCTCACGAGGACGTTCGGTTTGTCAGAGAGCTTCGCCAAAGTCTCCGAAAGGAACGTCGTGCCTTGCCTGCGGCTGTCCATGATGCGGGCTTTCTTTTGCGGCGTCCACCGCTCGGTTATGGGGTTCGAGCCGACGATGCTCTCCCCGGCGAGGTGGACGGCCGCGTCATGCCCTTCGAGGCGCGACGAGTCCACGCTCCTCCGCGAGGGATCCCACCGGACCGTGTCCTCCGAAGACGGCTTCGAGCGGCTGAGCGTTGTGACTTCATGCCCCGCCCCCCGAAGCTCCTCGGACAACGCCGTCCCGACCATCCCCGTCGCCCCGCTTATGAGAATCTTCAAAGCTCCTCCTCAAGTTGGTTCCACACATGATAACTTTTACCCGTGAGAACATACTCCCACGCTCTTTTGACATACGCGGCGATACGCCTCGCAAAGCACGAATCTCCGAAGAAGACCGCCCCCGCCGCCGCCGGAATCGGAGCGACGCTCCCGGACATCCCGATGGCCCTCGGCGCCGCATGGCTGTGGGCAAGGGGAAGGGAGTTTTCTCATTCGGACTTCGACAAAGAAGTTTGCGGGAGGAGCCTCTTCCGCGACCCGGACGCCGCACTCCACTCCGCGCTCGCCGTCGCATCCGCGATGTTCATCGAGCACGCTTTCCGGGGGAAACCTTCGCATGGAAACCGGGCGACACAATCTTTTCTATTCCGGGCGTTCGCCGCCGGCCCGGTGGAAAGAGGCGCTCCGGCGAACTTCGCGTCGGCGTTCCTCCTCGGATGGGCCGGACACATACTCACGGACTTCCTCACCCACGGCAAAGACGCCCGCCCGGTTTTCTGGCCCGTCTCGGAGTGGAAATTCGAGAGTCCGGTTTCTTATCGGGAGCGGGAGCGTCATGGAAGGACGTTCACCATCGTCGAACACGCGGCGGTTTTGGCGGTCGCGTGCCTCCTTCTCATCGAGGCGAGGCGGACCGTCCGGGAAAGCTGACGGCCGGCCGCTCGTGGCGTCGAAGGCGGCCCGTTCACCGCCCGAGTTCCCGGCGAGCGATGTCGTCGCGATTCTGGAGCGATTTTCTTTCTCCGGCGTTGTTCTCGTTCTTCTCGCTCGCCATCGAGGCTCCTCCGGCGAGCGCGCCGACGACCCCCGCCAAATCCTGCAACTCCGACGGGATGACGAAGAGCTTGTTCGCGTCGCCCTTCGCCATCTCCGGGAGGGTGCGGAGGTACAAATAGCGGAGAGCCTCCGGTGAAAGCTCGCTTTCGTCGAGACGCTCGAACAACGCCCCGGCCATCGTTATCTGGGCTTGCTGGACTTTCTGGTACGCATCAGCCTCGCCCTCGGCCCGGAGAACCTGGGAGCGTTGGTCGCCTTCGGCTTTCAGAATCTCCGACTCTTTCTGCCCCTCGGCTTTGAGGATGGCGGAGCGTTTTTCGCCCTCGGCGGTGAGGATCGCGGCGCGACGGGTTCGCTCGGCTTGCATCTGTTTCTCCATCGCTTGCTGGATGTCTCGCGGGGGCGTTATTTCCTTCAGTTCGACGCGGGTTATCCGCACACCCCATCCGCCCGTTACTTCGTCGAGGATCTCACGCAGCTTCGCGTTTATGTCGTCCCTCGAAACCAGAGTCTGGTCGAGCGTCATGCTCCCGATGACGTTCCGGAGGTTCGTCTGTGTGATCTGCTCCAGCGCAAGCACGAAGTTCGCCACCTCATACTCGGCGGACCGAGCCTCGACTATCCGATAATAAACGACGGTCGAAATCTGCATCCCCACATTGTCGTGGGTGATGACGGCTTGCGGCTGGAACGAGATGACTTGCTCGCGCATGTCGGTCTTCGGGAGCATCCGGTCCATCACGGGGACGACGAACGTGAGGCCGCTCTCGGCGGTGCGGTGGTATTTCCCGAAGCGTTGGATGATGCCGACCCGGCTTTGGGGGATGATCCTCACGCTCCTCGCAACCAAAAGGAACATCACGAACGCCACTATCCCGAGGACTATCAAACCCGTCATGAACTATCTCCTCCTTCGACTGACTCCACTTCCATCGCTTCCACGAGCGCGGTGAGGCCGTCGGTGTCGAGGACTCGGACTTTCACGCCCGTCTCGATTCTTTGATCCGGATACAGTGAACGGGCCGTCCAAAACTCGCCGTTCCCGATCTTCACCGTCCCGCTCTCCCCCGGCTCGATCCCCTTCATCACAACCCCGCCCCTCCCCGTCAAATTATGCGGACTGTCATAACTATCTCCGTATCCGAGCGCGAGCCTGTTCAAAAGAGCCGGGCGAAGCACCACCATGCTCAAAAGAGAAGCCGCCACGAAACCCACGATCTGAATCCCCATCCCGAACCCGAGGAAAGCCAGCAAAACCCCGACCGTCGCCCCGAGAGCGAAGAAAAGCAAAAAGAAGGAAACCGTCATAATTTCGCCCACGAAAGCCAGCGCGGCGAGAACAACCCAGAAAATAACTTCCCAATCCAAAGCTCCGTGAGCCTCCTTTCGCATATTCTATAACAGCGTGTGAATGGTGCATTTACGACCTGCCCCCCCCGACCCACGCACACAGAAAAGCGCCCCGAGACCGGAGCGCTTCGGGAAACCGGGTTTTGACCGGAATTATCCGGCTCCGCGCTCCGACCGGGCGAGATGCGCCTTCCCTTTTTCGGTGACATCGAACCATGCGATCTCCGCGATATTTGGTTCGCGATCCAGGTCGTCCCACTCTCGCTCGATGCGCTTGAGCGACTCTGTCGCGGAGAGATTCCAAGCGTCGAAGCGTTCGCGTCCATCGGGAAAACCGGCTCGCATGAGACCCGCCCCGAGGAGATCCGTGAGCATACGGAGCGTGATCTCGCGCCGCTCGCCCTCGTCCTCGATGCCGAACTCTTCCCGAAGAGGCCATATCATGGACCACAAACCGAGGTGATCCTCGGCGCACTCTTCGAGGAGTTCTCTTTCCAGCCGGGCTATGTCGAGGGTTTCCAAAACTCTACTCCACGAACTTGATCTCCTTGATCCTTACGCCTTCGATATTAACATCGAGTGTGGCCGGCTTCGACTCCTCCGGCGGCCGATACCCCACAAACCCCACGCCGGGCAAGCGAACGAGCAAGCCGCCATAAGTCGAACTCCGAAGCTCCTCGCCCATCTCCGCAAAGCGCCCGAACATCTCTTCGGCCGCGCTTTCGCCTCCCGGAACCACGCGGATGCTTCTTCCCGTCCCTCGCACACCGATGTACTCCCCGCCGGGCCTGAGAATATTCTCGATGCGCCTCCGAACTTCATCCGGGTCATACGGTTCCATGAAACACGCTTATATCATGAACCATCCGACGGCGGCGGCGAATACCGAGCCATTCCCGTATACTCGAACGCCGAGATGGGAAGCATCGTCCGGGAGGTTTTTGCATTGAAAATCGCCGTTCTCATGGGAGGCACGAGCACCGAACGCGACGTCTCGCTCTCCTCCGGCACAGCCGTCGCCACAGCCCTCCGCTCCTCCGGCCACTCCGTCTCCGAAATTGACACCGCCCTCACCCTCGAATACCCGGAAAAGTCTTTCTTTGGTAAAGACGGCGCGAACGAAACCTCCGTCGGCGTCGCCCGGAAACCCCCGACCCTCTCCGAACTGAAGGAGATGGAGGGGAAGTTGCGCGGCCACGTTTTCGCGCCGGGAATCCTCGAAGCGTGCCGGATGGCGGACATCGCGTTCATCGCGCTCCACGGGGGTTTCGGGGAGGACGGGCGTATTCAAGCCGCTCTCGAAATGGCGGCGATCCCCCACACCGGGACGAGCTATCTCGGATGCGCCCTCGCTTTCAACAAGGACGTCTCGAAGCGCGTCATGCGCTCGTCCGGCATCGCCACCCCCGAATGGCGCGAAGTCCGCGATACGGAAACGAAAGTTTCGGAGATCGAGGTTCCGTTCGGATTCCCGCGCATCGTGAAGCCCGCGAAGGGCGGCTCGACGCTCGGGGTCTCGCTCGTCGAGAATGAAAGCGAGTTCGAGGATGTCGTCCGCGAGACGCTCGAATACGGCGAGGTCGTCCTCATCGAAGAGTTCATCGAAGGTCGGGAGTTCACGGTCGGGGTGCTTGGCGAGGACGCGCTCCCCGTCATCGAGATCCAAACTTCGGGAAAGGTCTTCGATTACGAGTCGAAATACCAGCCCGGCGAAGCGAAAGAAATATGCCCCGCCCCCATCCCCGACGACCTCGCCGAAAAACTCCAAAAACTCGCCCTCGCCACACACGAAAGTTTGAAGGTCGGAAGGGACGCTTATTCGAGGGTGGACTTCCGCGTCTCCGCAGGCGGCGAGCCGTTTTGCCTCGAAGCGAACGTCCTCCCCGGCATGACCCCGAACAGCCTTCTTCCACTCGCCGCCTCGACCGCCGGGATCCCGTTCCCGGAATTGTGCGAGAGGATTTCGGGCATGGTCGCGCCTCGGGGGTAGCCTCGGCGAACTCGCACGAAATCCCTCCCCGCAAGCAAATTTTAAGTTTCTCGTGAGGAATCCCGTATAAACTCCGGGGCGATGGAAGAGGGAGAAACAAAGAAGCCCGGCGGAGGCCCGCCCCCGCGAAAGTCGTTCCTCGTCCGGCGCGGGCAAAAGTTCGCGGCCCTCTTTTTCTGGGTCGTCCTTCTCGGCGGATACCAGATTTACGCGTGGCGAGCCGGACTGAATCCGATCGGGGCGGCGCGCGAACTCGCGGACTTCATGGCGACGAACCCGCTCGGATGGCTCATCTTCCTCGCCGTGTACGCGGCGAGGCCGCTCGTCCTCTTTCCCGCGACCCTTCTCACGCTCGCCGCCGGGTTCGTGTTCGGGCCGGTTCTCGGCGTCATGCTCACAATCGTCGGCGCGAACACCTCGGCGATGGTCGCGTACTACGTGGGACGGTTCTTCGGGGGGGAGGTGATCGAGGACGACGGGGAAGGGTTCATCGCCCGCTATACGAAGCGCCTCCGGGAGAACAGCTTCGAGACGGTCCTCGTGATGCGCTTCATCTTCCTCCCCTTCGACCTCGTGAACTATACGGCGGGGTTTTTGCAAATACGCCCCCTCCCCTTCCTCCTCGCCACAGCCCTCGGCTCGCTCCCCGCGACCCTCTCGTTCGTCCTCTTCGGAGCCTCCGTCGGAAGGGAAGCCCTCGCCGGAAGCCCGGACCTCGACCTCCGCATCCTCGCCGCCGCCGCCGCGCTGTTCGTAACGAGCCTCGCCCTCTCACGCTATTTCAAACACCGCGAACGCAAACGCGACGCGAAAAAAGGAGAAACTTGAGTGAAAAGTACGACCTCGTCGTCATTGGCGGCGGAACCGCCGGACTCGTCTCCGCCGCCGGGGGTGCGTCCCTCGGGGCGAAGGTCGCCATAGTCGAGCGCGACAAACTCGGCGGCGACTGCCTGTATACCGGATGCGTCCCGACGAAGGCTCTCGTGAAGAGCGCCCGCGTCGCGAAGCTCGTGGAGACCTCCGAGGACTTCGGCATAAAAAGCGGCGGCATGGAGGTGGATTTCCCCGCCGTCATGGCCCGCATGAGGAACATCATAAAAACAGCCGGGGAGGCCGACGACCCCGACCGGTTCCGATCCCTCGGCGTGGATGTGTTCCTCGGAGACGAAGCATCCTTCGTCTCTTCGGAGGAGATAAACGTGGACGGACGGAGGCTCCGGGCGGCGAGTTCCATCGTCGCGACGGGTTCGCATGCGACCGCGCCGCCCGTCTCCGGCCTCGAAGAAGTCGGGTACCTCACGAACGTCGGGGCATTGTCGCTCGAAAAGTTGCCGGATTCGATGGTCATCATCGGATCGGGGCCGATCGGATGCGAGTTCGCCCAGATTTTCGCCCGCTTCGGCTGCGACGTGGCGATGATGGACATGGTCGAAAAGCCGCTCGCCAAAGAAGACCCGGAGATCCGCGACGAGATGCTTCGTTGTTTGGAGGCCGACGGCATCTCATTCCACGGCGGCTTCACCGCCGAGGCGGCGAGAATGGAGGGCGGCGAAAAGGTTCTTTCGGCGACGAACGGGCGTGGGGAGAAAACCGAAGTTCGGGCGGGGGAGATACTCGTCGCAGCCGGACGCGCCCCGAGCGCGGGAAGCCTCGCCCTCGAAAACGCCGGGGTGTCCATCGAGAAAACGGGGATTCCGGTGGACGAGCTTATGCGGACGTCCGCGCCGAACATTTATGCGGCGGGGGATATTACGGGGAAGCTGCTTTTCACTCATGTGGCGGAGTATCAGGCGAGGATCGCACTCCGGAACGCCCTCTTCCCCATAAAGACGCGGGCCGATTATCGCGTCGTGCCGTGGACGACTTTCACCGACCCGGAGGTCGCCCGCGTCGGAATGACGGAGGACGAGGCGCGAGAGGCGCATGGCTCGGGCGTGAAAGTATTCCGGAAAGAGTTCTCGGATGTGGATCGGGCGATGGCCGACGGCGAGACGGCGGGGCTGGCGAAGATCGTGACGACGGGGCGGGGCAAAATCCTCGGCGGCCACATCATCGGCCCGGACGCCGGAAACCTCATCCACGAGGTCGTGCTTGCGATGAAGAAGAACATCCCGATACAAACTCTCTCGCAAACCATCCACGTGTATCCGACGCTCGCGCAGATAAATCAGCGAGTCGCCGAC
>Ga0136627_1000411_pt1 | contig 15965 bp, 18 predicted proteins | sample AntDrymUQ4892206_2_FD_104652 | JGI IMG/M metagenome (GOLD analysis project Ga0136627, IMG submission 104652) | Polar desert sand microbial communities from Dry Valleys, Antarctica - metaG UQ489 (22.06) | ecosystem: Environmental > Terrestrial > Soil > Desert | place: Antarctica: Dry Valley... | reverse complement strand
CGAGCAGCAGCTGCGCCCCCTGTCCGGCGAACCGCTCCTCGCCCAGCCGGCGGACCGGCAGCGTCGCAAGTCGGGCTAGACGAACACTCTCGGCACTACCCAGTCCGCGCAACAGCCGGCTGGCGGCGCGCACCGGCGGGAACGGCCGCAGCAGTGCGTCCAACAGGTCTCGACGGACCCGCTGCCAGGTGAGGAACTCTTGCGACCACGCCTGCGCGTCGGACGCTGCGAACGCCGCTACCGATTCAGCGGTTTCGGCCACATTCTTACTCAGCAGCGCGCACCGATCGTCGGGCAGCACATGCGCGAGCACCGCCGGGGCGTGCCGCCAGCGCAGCCCGTAGCGTTCCAGTTCCAACCCCGCCAGGACGGGGGAGGCCACCCCGAACGGGTAGAACGCGCTGTAGAGGTCATTGCGGAAACCCGGCGCGGTGACCTCGGCGGTACGCACCGCTCCACCGGGTGCATCCGCGGCCTCCAACACCAGCACGCTCCATCCGGCATCGGCGAGCAGATTCGCCGCGACCAGCCCGTTGGGACCGGCGCCGATGACGACGGCGTCCGCGCTGTCCGCGGCTTGGCCGCTCATAGCGCCGTGCTCTGGGACTGGTGACTCGGGTGTCCCCACCGGAGAGCTCGAGGCGCTTGGTCGCTGGGCGCAAGTGGGAGGCTTGCCGCTCCGGCGCCGTCTCGGATGCCGGAGACCTGGCAGGTGCCGACGTGATTTGTGCGGTGCGCGGCGGGTTCGTTGGTACCGGGGTTGATCGCCCATGCCAGGTGCATCACCGCGTCCGCACCGTCGAAAACCTCGCGTAGTACCCGCGGGGCCTCGGAAGTTCCGATGTCGCACTGCACCCATTGGGCCGCGGAGTACGGAGCTTGACCGACCTCGGGTGCTCGCCGCGCTAATCCCGTGACGTTCCAGTTCCCGTAACCCGCCGTGTTCTGCAGCAACGCCGTTCCCAGATTGCCGGTCGCCCCGGTCACCACTACCTTCATACGCCACTGATACCACTGAGAGCATGTGATGAAACGTCTTATCTGTGTGAGATGTTTCAATCCAACCGGATGCGGCTATTTAGCACCTACAACGCTGGCGAGGAGAACGCATGGCTTCCGAACAGGTGATCGTTGTCGGTGGTGGTTGAGCCGGGCTCAGTTGCGCGTTCGAGCTGGCCGAGCAGGGTAAGCAGGTGGTGCTGCTGGAGGCCCGGGACGTGGTGGGCGGTCGCACCGCCTCATGGGTGAAAGACGGAATGCCTGTCGAGTCGGGGTTGCACCGGTTCCTGGGTTACTTCACCGAGCTACCGAAGCTACTCAAGCGCGTTGGTGTGGACATCAATGACATCGTCTGCTGGGAAGACGAGGTCGAGATCCGCTTGCCCGACGGATGCGGCTGGGCGCCTACCTGGGCGGAATGACCGAGGTGATGTGCGACCCGATCGCCCAAGCCGTGCGGGCTCGCGGTGGACAGGTGCGCACGAACGCCCCGGTGGAGTCGTTGAACGTCCGCGACGGGCGGGCCACCGGAGTCGTCGCCGACGGCGAGACCATTGAGGCCGAGCAGGTCGTGCTGGCCACCTCCATCGAACCCGCGCAGCGGCTGCTGGGTGCCCCGTTCGCCGATCATCCGTGGTTCAGCCCGATGCTGTCGATGCCGACCACCCCGTCGGTGACCGTGCAGCTGGAGCTCGACGGCCCCGCCACCGACATCGACCGCACCACGTTCGGTCCCGGCACCGCGCTTGCCTGCTTCGCCGAGCAGTCCCGGACCACCTTCAGCTCCGCTCCCGGTCGGTTGTCGGTGATCCTCACCCCGCCCGAATGGTTCCTGAACATGCCGGCCGATGAGGTGCTGGCTGTAGTCTGTGGCGATGCTCGCCGGCTGGGTTTAGAGCTCGACGGACATGTGACCGACTTCCGGGTCGTGGCACATCCGCACGACTTCCACAGCCTTGAGCCCGGACACCTGAAGATGCGGCCCGATCAGCAAACCCCGGTGCCCGGTCTGACGCTGGCCGGTGACTACACCCGGCAGCGTTTCATGGCAAGCATGGAGGGCGCAGTTGTCTCCGGCCAACGCGCCGCCACTGCGGTGTTGGCCGAGCTGAGTTCTCGAGTGTGAGAGCATGCGCGCGTGACCGATCACCGAGGCTATGGTCGCATGATCGCGTTGTGGAAGATTGAACTGACACAGTCCGGTGACCTCAACCCTGGGTGGCTCGCGCTATGGGCCGTGGCAGGAGCACTTGGCGCCGTCGCGCTCATTGCGGCCGCAGCGCACAACCGATTCAGATCACGCGAGCGACAGCGGCAGCTGATCGCCGGCAAGTTCAACGGACGGGCTGAGGTCTACCTCATCACCTGGCAGTGGTCACTGCCTCAGTCTGACATTCGTGCCATCGCGTGGCAGCGCGGCTATGTCGAAGGCAAAGCGAGGGCCACCGGGATGTACTTCTATCGTCCACGAGGTCGGGCATGATCGGCGTTGGCATCCCCCGAACATTCGTCGCCCCGGTGGCTCGCTTATGTTCGCCCCGCATCGCGAACCGTTTCGGCCACTCGAACGGCCTCCTCTTCTGACGCGTACAGCTCGCACCATTCGTCCGGGTTACTAGCCAACGCCTCGCCCAGCGCGGTGGGCGGCAAAGGTCGATACACATCAATGTAGGTTGGCCGGCCGGGTTCGGGTCGCCTCAGCAGGAGGTCACGGTGGCCTGCGGCGATGACCTGACGTTCGTCGGCCAGGGTTATTCGCGCCCATTCGCGCCCAGCCAAGGTCGTCCCGGTGTCGGTGACCTTTCCTTTGAGCGGTTTGGTCCAAGCGTAAGAGTCGGCGGAGAATACCCAGACTTCTGCATCCTGGTGTAGCGTCGTCACGGTTCCCATCCTCCGGGTGACTGAGGTGATCTCAGTAAGATCAACCGTTGAAGAGGCCACGGAAGGATACCCGCAGTGAGGCTCCGGTTGTGCTGCCTAGTGGGGGGCGGCCGGTGCGGTATTGATGGACGTCAGCGATAGCCTGGTCAACATAGTCCTGGTCGATGCGGGTTCCTTTGGTATCGTAGAGCTCTTCGGTGGCTAGGTCAACATCGGGACCGAACTCGACCTCATCTTTGTGGTATGCGTGGTTTCCCAACACATCGGTTCCCCTACCATCGCATAGAGATGCTATATCGTTCTCCTCTAGTCCGCGGGCTGAGCTAAGGGCATTGGCTGGCGTGCCCGTGATGGTCTGATCGCTACGCCGCGAACCAGTCGTGCAAGGCGGTGATTAGCGCCACGTTCCACGATGGTCTGCTCGTGGCTGAGTTGCGTCAGTTGAACGAATCAACCCGATATGGAGCTAACCTGTGTTACTGATATAGCTCTGGCATTGGCAAGGCCTGAGAGGTGCACAGAGATGTCCGTCTTTGATATACCGGTACCTGGGGACAAGCTGCTGGTGCGCTCACTCATTGGGGTGGCACCGTTAGGCGATTTTGGTGAGCACTTGGCCATTTCCCCAACCTGGGGAGAGACAGTTTACTACGTTAATGACAATGGCAAATATCAGCTAGCCGGCAATCGACCGGTGGATGGGGGAGACCCAAGGACTATTTTGTCTGCTCTCCCCGAGGAAGTCTCACGGAAACTCGGTAAACATCCCTGGCCCAGACTTCAGTTCTTACAGGTACTGTTTGACCAGGAAGGGAACCAACCTTCGGCTGCTGTGCAGGTAGTAATCCCACGTGATCATGTCACTCCTCTCACTGTGGGAAGACTTTATTGGGGGGACGAAATGTTTCCTCTGGATGCCGAGGTTCTGCATGACCTAGCGCCCGCTGACATTGTTTCTCTCGACGATGGCGGTAGACATCTCATGCAAGAAAAGCTGCTTAGTAGTAATACGCTACCCCTGGTTGAACGAGACGGTCCGCTAAATGCTTTGCTTGCTCCACTTACCGATCCTGCGTGGTCACCGAGGAGCGGCCGGAGGGCCCGGACTGGAGACCCGGTATTTACTCCGCCCAATTCCTTGCGTTCGTTGCGCTGCCACCCGTCCTATTGAGCCAGCGGCCATTGCCCAGCTGTTACCTAATCGAGCCCGGTATCATTCAACTCACCGCAGCCGACAACACTAACCCGATCAGCGCGTCTCATGCTGGTGGAACATTGTTCGATCGAGAAAAGTAGTCTCTGACTACAGCGGGCCCTCGGCCTGACAGCGCTAGTGCCCCGGTACGCGATGTTGTGCGAAGATCGTGTGGTGCATACCGAGCCGGAGGGCGTCGAGTCCGCCAGAAACTTGCTGGTTGGCCGCGAGATCTCAGCAGTCTGCTTTGTGAGGGACTACCTGGAGCTGCATCTCGACGGGCCGATTGTGCGGGCGGTGAGTAACCCCTACGGCGTGTTCGGTGGCCGCAGCTGGCGCTTCCCAGAGGCAGGTGCTCCCGATGTCATGCTCAGCTACATCGGAAACACTGTCGACGGGTTCCGGTTCGAAGCTGATAAGTGCCTATCGATCGACTCTGGCGAACACAGCTTCGTTATACCGCTCGACGACTCATCTCGGACAGGCCCCGAGGCTGCTCACATTGTCGGCGTCGACGAGAACGGTCGTACCGATACGAAGTGGATGTGGATCTGGTAGCCCGCTGCTAGGCGGGTTGAACGTGCAAGCGGGTCGGCTGTCGAGGTGCTTGAGGAGGCGCGTGACGAACGTGAGGGCCGCTGGACACAGCCGCGAATTGTCAATCAGTAGGGCTTTGAGGCGTGGGCTTCAGCGGCTCGATGTTGAACTTCTCGATCATGAAACGCCAGAAGAGTGGTACTGCCTCGTCACTGGGCCGGAATATCCCCGATGAACCTTCGGCCGGCCCTCGAATTTCTCCCCATTCACATAGGCAGCTCAACAAGTCGGCGGGGAGTCGAACGCCATTGCCTCGCCTAGTACGGAGACGGCAACCTGGGCATCCACCGGTTTATCGGAGGCAGGCCCGACTCGTGCGCAGGCGGAGGTGCCATCGGACAGCCTTAGCCGCAGCAGTGCATCGTGACCGTAATAGTCCCGGCCGACGATCGTGGCGTTAGTCGTATTGCCGGAGGTGTCGGCGGTAAGGACGAGCTGTTCCGGTCGCAGCATCACCTGGGCGGTTCCGTTCGGCGGTACCGTGCCGTCGCTTCTGCGCACGGTAAGCGGTCCGAGCGCTGTCGATGCGACACCATCGCTGATCGCTACGTCCAGTACTACCGCGTCTCCCACGAAACACGCCACCTGTATATCGCTGGGCCGACGATACAGTGCGGTAGGGGTAGCTACCTGCACGATCGTGCCCTCGCGCATCACCGCGACTGTATCTGCCACCGACAGTGCCTCTGCTTGGTCATGGGTTACCAGAATCGCGGTCGCACCATCGGTCCGCAGGGCCCGCACCACATCTGCGCGTATCCCGGCGCGCAGCGGTGCGTCGAGGGCGCTGAACGGCTCGTCCAGCAAGACCACCGCGGGACGGGGGGCCAGCGCTCGCGCTACCGCGACTCGTTGTTGCTGACCACCGGAGAGTTCGTGCGGCATGCGGGAACCGCTGTCGGCCAGGCCGACGAGTGAGAGCGCCTCGTCTACGCGACCGCGGCGCCGCTGCATCCGACCCAGGCCGTACCCGACGTTACGGGCCACGTTCAGATGAGGAAAGAGGGCACCTTCCTGCGGCACGATGCCGATTCGTCGCCGTTCCGGTGGCGTCCAGCGTTCGGGGGAGTCGACCACCAGCCCGTCGAGTGCGATGTTGCCCGCTTCGGGGCGTTCGAATCCGGCGATCAACCGCAGCAATGTGGTCTTGCCGCAACCGGACGGGCCGAGCACCGCCGTCGTCGTGCCGGAGCGGACATCGAGATCGACCCGGTCGACAGCCACATGACTACCGAAGGACTTAGAGACCTCACGCAGCGTTACATCGCTCATGTGCCCACCCTGCTCATGTGCCCACCCTGTTCATAAGCCAGCATTGTCGAGGGCCCCGATGTGGCGGCTGAGTACATACGTCGGTACGGCGGCCAGCAGCACCAACGCGGCCGCGAACGGTGCGGCCGAGGCATACGCGGCGACGGTGGTCTGTGACCACAGCGACGTAGCCAAGGTGTCCAACTCGGTCGGGCGGAGCAACAGCGTCGCCGGTAGCTCCTTCATGCACGTCAGGAACACCAACAGCGCGGCCGCGGCGACGCCCGGCCCTGCCAGCGGCAGCGTTACGGTAGCGAACACTGCCGACGGGCGTTTGCCCAGCGCCCGAGCGGTCTCTTCCAAGATGAGTGGCGAGTGGCTCGCGGCGACCCGGATGGCGCCTACCGCTAGCGGCAGAAACAACACCGCATACCCCACGGCGAGCATGCTCGTGCTCTGATACAGCGGATACACCACGTTGACGCTGAGGAAGACCAGGCTCAGGCCCACCACCACGCCGGGCAGAGCATGGCTCATCCACGTGACGCGCTCCAGCAACGTCGGTAGCGTGCCCCGGTGCCGCGCCGCGAGCACCCCGATCGGCAGCGCCAGCAGCACGGTAAGCCCCGCACCCGCCGCTGAGACCAGCAGCGATCCGCGGGCGGCTTCGACGATGTCGGGCCAAGGCACCGACCGTGCGGCTCCGCGCACCGTCCAGTACCCGATGCTTGCCGCCGGAATCGCCACGGCCAGCGTTACCAGGGTGATCATGAACATCCCGGCGGGAACCGCTCCGCTGCCCAGCCGCGCCCGACGGACGTTGCGTTGTACGGGCGTGAGGCCGTTGTGGTGACGTCCCCGGATGAGCGTTTCGCCCAACACCAGCACCGTGGTGACGGCGATGAGTACGGTGGAGAGCACGACCGCCGTAACGCGATCGAAACCGAGGTCGAGTGAGGTGAAGATCGCCCTGGTGAATGTGGTGACCCGCAGTACAGAAACGGCGCCGAAGTCGCTGACCACGTACAGCGAGACGAGTAGTGCGCCGCTGGCGATGGCAGGTCGCAGGTAGGGGAGCTTCAGCCGTGTGAACGTTCGCCATCCACCGGCGCCCAACGATCGGGAGACTTCGTCGATTCCGGGATCGGCACGGGCGAGTGCGGCGGCGACCGGCAGGTAGACGTAGGGATAGCAGCACAGGGTAAGGACCAACGCGGCCGCCCAGAACCCTTCCATGCCCGGGAAGGCCGACACCCACGCGTAGGCGGCCACGTAACTGGGAACGGCCAGCGGCAGCGGTGCCACCACCGCGAACAGCCCGCGCCCTGGAAACCGGGCGCCGACCACGAGCCAGGCGGCGGCAGCACCGATGAACACACTTGCCACGGTTACCACAGTGGCGAGCCCGAGGCTGCGGGCCAGCAACGGAAGCGTCGTCGGATGGGCGAGCGTCTCCACCGCCGCCGACCACCCCGCCTCCCGGGCACGCACGACGAGATACACCAGCGGAGTGGCCGCGATCGTGGTTCCCAGCAACGAGAGCGCGATCAGGCCGCGTGGCCTCCGTGGATGACCCCGGCGGAGGCCACGCGCGCGAAGCCGGCGACCCGGCAATCGGTGTATGTGGAGCACACTAATTCGTCAAACCGCTGTCACGAATCATGGCGATGGTCTGTTGCAGGGAGTCCAGGTCGTCCAGGTCGATGTCGGGCGGGCTCAGCTCGTCGATGCGCGGCAGCCCATCGGCAGGCGATACGTCATCGGTCAACGGGTACTCGTACGTCTGTTCCGCGAAGTAGCGCTGCCCTTCCTCGCTGAGCAGGTAGGAAACGAAGTCCCGCGCATCCGAATCCGAACCGGACTGCTCGAGAACGCCGACACCGGAGACGTTGACCAGCGCGCCCGGGTCGCCGTTCCGCAGGAAGTGGAGCTTGGCGTTGACCTTGTCCTCGCCTATCTCGGCTTGTTTCTCGTACCAGTAGTAGTGGTTGATGAGACCGAGATCGAGCCGGCCGGCGTCCACGTCATCAAGGATGACGCCGTTGCGCTCCCGAATCTGTACGTCGTTCGCCCGTAGATCTGTGAGGAACTTCTCGGTCCGCTCATCGCCTTCGGTGAGGCGCATCGCGGTCACGAAGGATTGGAACGAGGCGTTCGTCGGCGCAATCCCCACGCGTCCTTTCCATTGCGGTTCGGTGATCTCGAAGATGTCGTCGGGAAGCTTGGACTCCGGTACGGTCTCGGGATTGAAGGCGATGACCCTGGCTCGTCCGGTAACGCCGACCCAGGTGCCACTACTTCCGCGGTATTGCCGCGGTACTTGCCGCAGCAGCTCATCCGGCAGTCGCGAGAAGAGACCTTCCTTGGCGACGGCCCCGAGCGCGCCGGCATCCTGGGCCAGGAAGACATCGGCTTTGGTCTTGTCGCCTTCTTCGAGTAGCTGCGAGGCCATGGCGGCTGTTTCGCCGTAGCGGACGTTGACTTTGGTTCCGCTCTCGCGCTCGAATTTCTCGACCAACGGCTCGACGAGTTCTTCGGACCGTCCACTGTAGACGGTGATTTCACCGTCACCGGCGGTGGACTCGTTGCTGCTACAGCCGGTAAGAACGATGGTGAGGGTGAGGGCCAGGCAGGCACTACTGAAGCGAGCTATCGATTGAGAACTGGGTTTCTGCGGCACAGGGATACCTTTCAGGTGCGGCACAGGGGCTGATATCGACGAGTCCGCACAAAGCGGAGCCACGGTCAAGTTAGGCGAGCCTTACCTGTTTTAGCAAGGGTTTTGGGGTGTGAATTAGAGCGCAGGAGGTGTTGGTCGACTTCAACGAGCTGGACGTGCGTGAGGAAGGGTGCGTGCTCTGGTTATGCTTGGCCATGTCGCCAGGCGGAGATGGGCGGTGTACGAGCGAGATCAGGATCGACTTTCTCTAGGGCCACAGCAAAGTCGAGAGTTAACTTTACGAACATTGCCTCAAGCTGATCAAGGTCGGCGTACTCGGTCGCAGGGTTCGGCTTCCAAGCTGTGCGGGAGCAACATCGAATCTGGATTTTGCCTGCTTCTGGAAAAAACTCCAGCTGCCTTTCGATGCCTTGTTCGTAGAAGTCGAGGGTCCCTCCCCCGCCCCCACGGAGACTCGCGAGGAGGTCGGGTAGTTGCTCCACAACAGTCGATAAATCGTAGCCAACGTCGACTGGCCACGCGTCGTCTCCGAAGCCACTGACCAGAAACCGACAGTCAGTTTCTTCAAGCAACGAACACGCCTCGATGATTAAGGAAAAGTAATCTTCCGGTGGTTGATCGATCTCTTTTAACAATAACGAACGAGATGGTTGCTCTAGATAGATATTGAAACCCACAATTACGTTCCCCACTCTAAGGCTGCTCGGTACTTAACTCACCCGCTTGGGTAACACGTATTACCTCCCCCGAGTAGAAATCGTCACGCTTTGCCGACCGACCAGTCGCTCGTATCTCATTTTCCCCTACGAGAAAGCTATTTTCTTCGTCATAGATGTGTAGCACATAAGTCGTTTGTTCTGATTCTTCCTCACTTGAAGCGATACCCAAGACCGCTCCGAATCGCCCTGCGATACGTAACTTCTCGGTGTGATTGCTTGATAGAACCTCAACAATTTCGAAAAACTGGAATTTTGGGTTCACGGATATGTGATCCTTCCTGATAGTGAACGCGACGTAGACGAACCCGTCGAACGTGGTCACATAGGTGAACAGGATACTTCCTCAGTGCTGGCATAACTCCACCTTCCGTGGAACCACACCCTGCACGAGACCCGGGGCGGTTCAGTCAGATTTGGCTCGCAAAGCTTGCCCTCGTCGGCGGCAGCAACGGATTGGGCTGTCCGATCGACCGATCGACCGAGGAGCCTCACTGTGACGACCACCCGAGAGATTGCTAAACGCCTTAGTGGGCGAGACTGACAAGAATGCCGATGGCCGATAGAGGACAAACATGTGCCCGGCCGGGCACCGTGACAGCGGGAGAAAAGTATGGACGATGCTCAGCACACCCGGCTAGAGAAAGTTACTTCCTCGGCGCTCACGTTCGGGGTAGAGGAGGAATTTTTCTTGATGGACGAGATGTCTGGACAGACTGTGCCCCGAGCCGCTGCCGTATTAGCGAAGGCATCGACTGCGCCATCGGGCGCGGCGGGGGCCGCTCTGCACCCAGAGTTTCTCAGCACCCAGGTCGAAGCAGCTACCGGTGTTTGCGCCACCCTGGAGAGCCTGCAGGCACAGCTTTGCCAGACGCGCACGCAGTTGGCCGCCGCGGCACGATCTGAGGCAGCGGTGCTGATCTCTTCTGGCACTCCAATCCTTGCCGACATAGTGCCCCCGACCATTGCGGCTGGTGCACGATATAGCCGTTTCGCCAAGGCTTACGCTGGAGTCATAACCGACCACCAGCTTTGTGGTTGCCATGTTCACGTCGGGGTGCCCGATCGGGACACTGCTGTCGCGGTGATCAATCATATCAGCCCCTGGTTGCCCACACTCCTGGCAATGTCTGGGAATTCTCCCTTCCACCAAGGATGGGACACCGGCTACGCAAGTTGGCGTAGCGCTCAGTATGCCCGTTTTCCCGGTTCTGGTCTTCCTCCATGGTTTGCCTCGGCGGCCGACTACGACGAGCAGGTGGCGTTGCTAATCGAGTGTGGCGTGCTGATAGACGAGCGGATGACCTTCTGGGCTATCCGCCCTTCCCCACATCTTCCTACCCTGGAGTTCCGGATAGCGGATGCGGCGAGCACGGTGGACGAAGCAGTCCTGCAAGCGGCTTTGTCACGGGCGCTGGTGGCAGCGGCGTTGGCGGAACTCGCCATGGGGCGCGAGGCGCCGGCTGTGCAGGGTCAGGCCGCGGCGGCGGCGCTGTGGTCCGCGGCCCGCCATGGGCTAGACGGTCCAGGGGTCGACTTGATAACGCAACGCCGTGTGTCGGCGTTGCACTTGGTACAGGCGCTAGTCAGCTGGGTGGGGAGTGCTCTTGAGGAGGTCGGCGACCTGAGGTGGGTACGCGAGTCGGTGGCTGGGTTAGTTGAGCGCGGTATCGGCGCTGAGTACCAACGACGCGCCGCAGCCGGTGGCCCACATACGGTAGTAGCTATGCTCGAGGAGCGCACCGTGCCTGGAATAGTGGGTCAGAGCAGACCACCGAGCATGAATAATTTCCCAACAGGATGCGGCATCCCCGTTGCCGCGTCGAGCTAAAGCGCCGATGGTTCTAGGCGATATCCAGGGTGTGGCGCTACGACCGGGAAACGGTACGCCCGGGTCGCCGCCGCGCGGAGTGTGGAGCAGGACGCGATGCCGGTGATCAGGCTGAACCGGGCAGGTGCTCGGCAGGCTCACCGCCTCGGCAGGCGAACGGAAGTTCCATGTCATAACTGAGAACCGAGTCGGTTACTTACTCAGGGCCGTCGGTGCTTTTGAGGTATGACCCGCATCGCCTCGTCAACCGGTGGGGTGTAAATGAACCGACTGGTGTGGGCGCGGCGCAGACTGTGCTGCACCGCCGGACCGCCGGCCGGTCCTTCGGGCCGAGCCGCGTCCAGGTCCATCAGTCGCCGTTGCTCGGCCTCCAGCGCCCGTTGCCGACGGTAAGTGGCAACCGTGTCGCCGACCAGTGTGCGGGCGTTGAGGTAGGTCGGAATCGCCGCGGCGAACGCGAGTACGCCGAGCGCGATCCCAATCCGGCCCTGCTGGTTCAGCAGTGAGTCGATTCCGACCGCCGCCAGGAGTAGCCCCAAAAAGCAACACACCACGAAGCCGTACACCGCCAGGTGGCGGAACATGTAGCGCCCGAAGCGGTAGTAGACGGTCAGCTCCGCGCGCACCAGCCACAGTCGGCGCAGGATCTCATCGGGAGGGACCGGGCTTGCCGGCAGGAACGGACCGATCCAGCTGCGCGGCCTGGGTGCGCTGGGCACCGAGTCTGCAAAACACCCCCAGTCCCGCGTCTCCCGCCAACCCTCACCAGGTTGCGGCGAGTACGACAGGCCCTCGGCGGTTGCTGGGTTCGTGCTCATTGGGCTTTTCTGCTCTATCGCCTCGCGCTCCAGCCGGCGGGCGTACCGGTAGGTTCCGGCTGCGCCGGTGAACAGCACCAGACCCACCACGATTACAATTCCCGCCACTACCACTACGGCAAGGTCCAGTTCCTGGAATGAAGCCAACCCGCTGATGGCCAGTGCGCCGGCCATCAGTAGCAGGAACGCCAGCAGCTTCAGGGTCATCGCCGCTATTGGCCTCCCGCGGTTTCGCGGTATTATCGGCGCGGTCGCCTCCTCTGTTCGCGGTGCTTGCGACCGGTCGTAGTTCTGTCGGAAGCCTTCCTCGGTCATGTTCGGATGCCTCCTTTGCCGAGTAATGCCCCGAGTAGTACGGCAGCGGAACGCCGGGCCTCTCGGTGGAACCTGTTCCGCAGTTTCACCCGGTCCGCTGCTGGTTAACAACGCCGCGTAGGATGATGGGGCCAGCCCGCCCAGTTCTGCCTCGGGCTAATGCACCAGTATGTCGACCACCATGCGCCGCGGCCAAATGTGAGCCCGCGCCGGGCAGGACGACCCTTCCATGTTCGGAGTTTTTATGGCGGCTCGCCGCCCTCAGTCTTCACCTGTCGTTGTCCCTACAACTGCCGTCCCGTCAACCGCGCAGCCGAGCACCGCTGCTGGCTTTGCCGACCTCGGTGTTCCGGAGCCACTGGTTCGTGTACTCGCCCGAGCCGGCATCACCAGTCCGTTCCCGATCCAAACGGCAACCCTGCCGCATTCATTGGCCGGCCGGGACGTACTCGGCAGAGGCCGAACCGGCTCGGGAAAAACCTACGCGTTCGTGCTTCCCGTACTGGCCCGGCTTGCCCAAAACCGCACCCCCCGGCGTCCGGGGCGACCTCGCGCGCTGATCTTGGCGCCTACCCGCGAACTGGCCAGCCAGATCGCGGCGTCCATCGCACCACTGGCTGCCGAACTCTCGCTGAGCACGCTCACCGTTTTCGGCGGCGTCAGTGCCAATCCACAGATCCGAGGTCTCCGGGCCGGCGTGGATGTACTAGTGGCATGCCCGGGCCGCCTCGCCGATCACATGGCAAGCGGGCACGTGGAGCTGGGCTCGGTGGAGATTACCGTGCTAGACGAAGCAGACCATATGGCCGACCTCGGCTTTTTGCCCGTGGTCAAACGTCTACTCGATCGGACTCCGCGCGAGGGGCAGCGCATGCTGTTTTCGGCAACGCTCGACGCCGGCGTAGACGTGCTGGTGAAGCGCTATTTGTCGAATCCGGCGATCCACAGTGTGGATTGCGCGCAGTCTCCGATCGCCGTGATGTCCCACCATGTGCTGCGAGTGCGGCACGAGAATCGACTTCCGATATTGGTGGATCTTGCTGCCGCACCAGGGCGCACCATCATGTTCACGCGCACCAAACATGGCGCGACGCGGTTGGCTCGTCAGCTTGCTTTAGCCGGAGTGGCCGCGGTTGAGTTGCACGGCAACCTGGCGCAGAACGCGCGCACCCGCAACCTGCTCGCGTTCTCCGAGGGAAGTGCTCAGACGTTGGTGGCTACCGATATTGCCGCGCGCGGCATTCACGTCGACGACGTGGCACTGGTGATTCACGCCGACCCTCCCGTAGAGCACAAGGCGTATCTGCATCGCTCGGGCCGAACTGCTCGTGCCGGTGCGAGTGGCACAGTGATCACACTGGCAACCGATGAGCAGATCGCCGATGTGCGAGACTTGGCCCGCAAAGCCGGCATCACGCCTACGACCACACAGCTCGGTCCGGGAGATCCGCTGTTGGCGGAGCTTGCCCCTGGCGAGCGATGCTTCACATCCCAGCCGCCTCAGCGGCCCAAGGCCACACCCCGGGTGCCCCGACGTGGCGGTGATCGACAAAGTACCGGTTCGCGCCGTGACGGTCGTAAGGGCGACGGTCCGCGCGGTGGTACGCGGAGCCGGACCGAGCGCATCGACAAGGGTTCAAGCGAGCGGTCTTCGTCGGGTTCGCAGCGCGTTCACAGCTCCGGCGTTCACAGTTCCGGTGCCGGCAACTCCGGCGCCGGCAGCTCTGTGCCGGTCCGACATTCGAGTGCGGCGGCTTTTTCTTCCGGCGCTCGTGTCGACAGGCGCCGCAACAACGGCTAAAAGACACGCCCTAGCCGTGTGCCGCAGGCAGCCGGGGTAGCACCGCGGGCAGCACGGTATGGGGCGCATCCTCGACCGGACACAGTTCACTGACCGTGGGGTACCCGGCCGCGAGTATCGCGGCGTCGGTACCCGGTTCGGGGTCATCGGGCAACGGCGCGCGAACCCGGCGCAGCTGGGCACTGCCGAGCTGCTCGATGCGGGTTTGGACGGTCCCCATCCGGGCCAGCGGGACGCGCCGGAGCTCTCCGAGCTGCTCGACCGGCCGGTCGGGCACGTTAACGTTCAGGGTTGCGCCCGCGGATAATCCCATGACCAGCGGTAACATGACGCATAATACGGCCCTGGTGGCTCCCCACCGCCGGGGGCCGTCCAGTTCCGGGCCCACGGCCAGCGAGACCGCCATCGCCCGCGCCCCATGCAGGGCGCCGGTCAGCGCCGCTCCGACGGTCCCGGAGTGCAGCACGGCGCGCCCGAGGTTGGCACCGTTGTTCACTCCGGAGAGCACGATGTCCGGAGGCGGCCCGAAGGCGCCCTGGATCGCGGCAAGCACGATGAACGCGGGATGGGCGGAGATGGAGTGCGTTCGGATGCCGGCCAAGCCGGACAGTTCCCGGTTCGCTACGGTCACTCTCCCGCTGCCGTCTTCGGTTGCGGTCAACCCCGCCGAGGTGCCGCTGGACTCACGCGTCGGTGCGGCGATGACGACCTCCAACCCAGCTTCCCGGGCGGCTTGGGCCAGGATGGCTAGGCCCTCCGCATCGATGCCGTCATCGTTGGTCACCAGGGCGCGCAACGGACGGGTAGTCATTCCGGCTCCTTACAGCGGCGCATTTCAACCCTATCGACGATGGCGCGAATGTCGTCCCCGTTTGCGGTGGCGAACCCTCGGCGGGTCACATTGAGCGCGCCGGCCGCGGCACCCATCCTCACTGCCTCCGCCCAGGAGTGGCCGGTTGCGATGCAGGCTACCACCGCGCCCGTCATCGAGTCCCCGGCTCCGCGGCTGTCGATCGGCTGTAGTCGAGGTGCCTGTACCTCGTGCATACCCTCGGGCAGCCAGGCCAGCGCCGGCTCTGCGGCTCGCGACACCACCACGACCTCCGCGCCCGCGCCGCGCAGCTTCTGCATGGCGGACATGAGCTGGTCGGGCTCCTCGCCCTCGACACGTCCGTCCTCGAGCAGTTCCTGATGGCTGACCTTGAGGAAGGCGACGCCGCCCTCCAATGCTGCGTCGAGCAGCTCACCGGACAGATCGACGAAGACCTGGCAGCCGTTGGAGGTGAGATCAGTAGCGAGTCGACGGTACAGCTCGGCCGGGATTACGCTGGGATCGATCGGCCCGCTGAGTATCGCCCTACCAGCCTCGATGCCCTGGACCAGCGCCGTCTCGTAGAGATTGTCCAGATCGTGACGGCCGAGTGGCTCGCCGGGGGCATGGACCAGCGGGATGCGCTCCCCGCTGCGCCGGTCGTGGACGTAGCCCCCACTGCGTGCGTTCACCATGTGTGCGTGCAGATTGACCGCGTCGTCGGCGAGCAGGGTGCGCAGTACGTTACCGGTCTCACCGCCCAGCACCGTGACGAGGCTGGCTCGAACGCCCAGGGAGGCGATAATCCTCGTCTGCCACACACCCTGGCTGCCCGCGTGCAGATGCAGCTCGGGCACACCACCACGATCCTCAATTGTCACGGTGAGCTCAGGTGCGGGGGCAAACACCATGATCTGTGGCGCGCCTTCCTCCGTGCCACGCCTACCGGCAGGCATACTCTCTCCGGCAAGCTGCATGCGTTACCTCCAGCGACATCTCGGATGGGGGAGGAAGTTTCACCTCGACCCAGTATCCGGCTTTGGCCCAGCCTGGTCGTAGTCCAGGGTGTT
>Ga0136627_1000410_pt1 | contig 15967 bp, 8 predicted proteins | sample AntDrymUQ4892206_2_FD_104652 | JGI IMG/M metagenome (GOLD analysis project Ga0136627, IMG submission 104652) | Polar desert sand microbial communities from Dry Valleys, Antarctica - metaG UQ489 (22.06) | ecosystem: Environmental > Terrestrial > Soil > Desert | place: Antarctica: Dry Valley... | reverse complement strand
GAGCTCGCCCGGGTGCTGGCCCGGTGCAGCTTCCTGCTGGACTCCGTCGCGGTGCACGACCGCGCCGCACCGCTGCCCGCGGGCGCCGAGCTCGACGTGCTGCCCCCCTTCGCCGGCGGCTGAGACAGCTCCCCGAGGATGGATGCGACGACCATCCCAGGCTTGGGAGTGTCTAGACGGCGCGGGGATGCACTCGTGATGGCACAATAGGGCGATGACCGCCCCGGTGACCGTCCGCGTCGCTGCCGACGTCCCCCCCGAGGATCTCGATCAACTTCTTGGTGATCTCCGGGCCATCGGTCTGAATCCACAACTCCGACCAGTGGCAACGCGCCGAGGCGTCAGCGACCTTCCCTGGCTGGTGCTGCTGGCTCTACCGATGAAACTCTTCTTCGAGACCCTGATGCAACAGCTGGCCGGTGACGCATACCTGCGGCTTAAGACCATCGCCGCCAGGGTGCTCCACGGTCAACACGGATCCGAGGACAACAGGCGCGTGCTGGCGCTGGAGGACACCACTACCGGTCTCCTGGTCGTGCTCGAGCCCGACCTGCCGCCAGAGGCCTACCAGCGGCTGTTTCACACTGATCTGTCTGCCTTTGCACGAGGGCCGCTCCACTACGACCGCAGCAGGCAGCAATGGCGCTCCGAGCTCGACGAGTGGGAGCGGCAGAGTCACTTCCCCCATGACCACAGCCTCGATGGCCCGCGACGAGCGTAATGTCCATTGAACGGGCCGAGCCTACGAGATCGATCGCCGAGCAGGCCCTCACCCGCGGTGAGCGCCACCGATCCGACGGCGACCTCGCGGCCGCGGAGGCCGCCTACTTCGAGGCGGCACGTGAGGCAATGGGTCCAACTTGTGCAGAAGCCAAAGACGACCATCACCTCGTCATACGCGCCCGCATCGGACTTGGCCGGGTCGAACTCGTCAATGGCTCGCCGGACCGAGCTCTTGGCTGGTTCCTCAGTGCCCGCGAGATCGCCCCCGACGACTGGGAGCCGCTCTACTGGCAAGGTTGCGCCCAGGGATGGCTTGGCGATTACAAAGGGGCCGATCGAAGTTTCACGGCCGCACAGCACCTCCACGGCCCTGATTCATCGATTGCCATCCAACGGTCGTACGCCCGTTTCAAGATGGGCGATCTCTCTGCGGCCCTCGATGACCTTCTGGCCGCAGGTCGGCAGGGCAGTCTCGATGATGCAGCCCTGTTGGCTCTGTCCGCGCTCCACTTTGCGCGAAGGGAGTGGGTCGAGGGGGAACGCATCCTGGGCACCCTCCTCGGCCGAGATCCCCCGAGCGTCACAGCGAGCGAGCTGATGGGCGCCGCACTCGAATGGCAGGAGCGGTCAGAGGAAGCGATCGGATGGTACGAGCGCGCGGCGGGGGCGGGTGAGGAGGCGTCGCCGTTGACCTGCGGCCGCCTTGGCGTCCTGCACGCCCGGGCCGGTCGCCCGGCCGAGGCCCTGGAGTGGTTGCGGCAGGCCAGGCTTACCAGACGCCCCGATGACTCAGTGCTCTTCCACTACGGGTTGGCCTCGTTTCAGGTAGGCCTCTTCCACGACAGCGTTGATGCCTGGGGAGAGTTCCAGCGCCGCCATCCAGATCGGCAACTCGACACGCTAGTGGCCACAGCGACGCACGAGCTGGCTCGGGAACGGCTCGGGGCCGGGGACTACGAAGCGGCGCTGCCGCTTCTGGAGGACTGCATCGGCTGCGGCATTGGTGGCGCTGGGGCGGTTCGCGCCTTGGCCGAGGCGAGGCTGCGGCTCGGGGCGCGCGCGACCGCCGACCCGAGCCAAGGAGGGTACGACACAGCGAAGGAGCATCTCAGGGCCGCAGCCGCTCTGTGGCCCGATGACCAGAGTTTCCCTTTTTTCCTCGGTCTCATCGAATGGGTAGATGGCAATCCATCCACGGCTTTGCCGCTCCTGGAGCGTGCCTCCGACCTCGGCGGAGTCAGCGGATCAGCCCGCCTGGCCGTCGTGCGCTGCGCTCTCGAGGTCAGGGCCGTGGGCAGTGTCGAGCGGGAGTTGCTTCGCATGGAAGACCGGCCCAGCCAGCATGTGCGACACCTCGCCCGGTACCTGGGAACGGGCCGCTGGTCGGACGCCGCCAACCTGCTGCTCGCCGGGGACGACCGCGATCTGCGAGCAGAGTTGCTGGCTCACTGCCTCGTCCTCGCCGATCGTTGGAGTGAGGTCGACTGGTCCTCCCCGCGGGGCGCGCGCGCCAGCTTGGTACATGGATTGGAGGCCGCGGCACAAGGAGAACTTGATGATGCCCACGCTGCGCTCCAAGCAGTGGCCGAGGCGTGCCCCGATCTCGGGGCAGCCCGGGTGGCGCTCGCACACGTCGAGGGTCTGTTTGCGCTGCGCGCCGCCGAGGCAGGATCGTGGGAGGACGCAGCCGGGCTGCTTGCTGGATCGTCACCCGACGGACAGCTCACGAAGATGCCGTTGCTCGGAGGGCTCGTCTTCCTCATGGCGGAGCAGAGAGGCGAAGCGGCCGGCTGCCTGGAGGAGGCGCTCCGAAGGGACCCTGCCAACAATCGGGTGCTCCATGCGGTCAGCGCCATGTGGCTCAACGGCGGGCAAGAGTCCGTCACGGTCCCTGCCGGCATCGCTGCCGTGGCCGCACTCATGAACGACGAGGACTTCTGGGAGCGATTCCGGGCGAACGCGACGTCTCGGTACCAGGCCGCCATACCGGCAGCAGCGCTCGCGGAGTGCCGCCAGCACACCGGACGCCGGGCATATGCGCAAGCGGGTCCGAGTCACGAGCTGCTTTTGCTGCGTGAGCTGGTCGCCGCCAGCATCCTACGCGATCTAGGTGGCTTCCCCCCGGGGGACAACGCAGCTGGCCTCCTGGTGTGCGGTCCTCTCATGATCACGCTGTTGGGCCTGGAGCGCGCATGGGGCGAGTTCGTGGCGCGTGAACCAGCACACGACGATTCCCGGTCGGGCCAGTGGCGGCAGCTGCGTCAGTTGTTCTCGGGTCTCGGAGTGGCGACCGCCCTCCTCAGCGCGGAGCGGCCGGAGGAGGCACTTGCCGCCCTGGAGGCGATGGCTTGCGAGCGTTGCCGGTCCGGCAGCGCACCGGACGGATACCCGAAGGTCTGCGCAGCAGCGTGTCCCGACTTCGACGTGCGCCACCCCAGCTATGCTCGCCTGCCCGGCAAAGGTCAGCGCCTCGTGGAGGATGCCGCGCGGCTGTTGATTGCTGCCCAGCTCAACGTGGCTCAACGAGTGGTGGCCTCCGACCCGGACGATGTCGGTGCCGCTACCCGGCTCTGGGCGGAGGCCATCAGGGCCTCGGCCATCGTCGGTGCCCAAGAGCAGACCAAGCGCCACATCGCCGACACGGTGCTCGGCCGCGCCAAGGCCCTCGACAAGGGAGAGCGCCCCTCAGCGGCGATCAAGCTGGTGGAGGCGGCCCAGCAGGTGCTTCCCGACTCGCCAGCCCGGGAGGAACTGCGAAGCCAGCTTGGGCAGCTCCTCTGCGATCGGGGCGTGATCGCGGCAAACGACGGCCGTCTAGAGCCTGCACTCAGCGACCTCCGCCGTGCGGCACGCTACAGCCCGCATTCTGTCCGGCCGCTGGTCAACCTGTCGCTGGCCCTGCAGCGGCTCGCTGGTCAGCGGCGTGACCTTGGCGATCGCCCGGGGGAATATGAATCGTTGCGGGAGACGAAACGTATGCTGGAGGGCGCGGCTACGGAGCTGTCCGGCAGCGCAGAGTTTGGACAGCAGCTGGTCTCGGTGCGTAAGGAGCTACGGACGGTGTGCAACCGCTGGGCCCTCGACTTGGCGGGCGCGGGCCGATACAAGGAGGCACTTGAGGTCCTGGATCAAGGGTTGGTTGAGTTCCCGGACGATGCTGAGCTTCGCAAAAGCCAACAGACCGTCCAGAAGTACGCGACACCGCTGAGAGACCACGGACGAGCGGGATCCTGATCGTATGACCAGCGGACGGGGGGCAGAGGCGCTCGAGGAGCTGAGGATCCGCTTCCGGGAAGTAGGCGCCGGCCGGTACCTCGTGCTCGCCAACGGCCCCACCTCGGCGGCCGACGTCATCGGCTGGCGACCTCGGGTCAACTTCGCCAAGGAACTGGACGAACTGTTCAAGGAAGCGTTCGGGCAGAAGGCTCGGATCAGCGGCGCCAAGCCGATTGACACGCGCCTCACCGAGCTGGGACGTGAGCTGTTCGGCGCCCTACTCCCAGCCCCGATTCGGGATTGTCTCAAGGCGAGCATCGACATCGCCCAAGACGATGGCTGCGAGCTTCGGGTGCGGTTCGACCTTCCACCCACACTGAGTGACCTGCCGGTAGAGATCCTGTACCCTCCACAGGGCGACCCAATAGGGGGCGCCCTTGTATTGAATGGGGTCTTGTCCATCGTCCGCTCGGTGGCTGTGGGCCGTAAAAATCTACGGCTGCCGAAGCCCGAGGATGACGAGCAGCCGCTCTGCGTCCTGGTCGTGGTGGCGTCTCCCCGTGGTCGGCAGCACCTCGATGTGGCCGCCGAGCTCGACCGGCTTGAGGAGGCCCTCAGGCCTTTCATAGGATTTGGCGGGGTTGTCCTTAATGTGCTTGGGGGGCCGAACAGTGAAGATCGGGCCACCCTCGGCAAGTTCCAAGATAAGGTGATGGGGCCGGGGAGTCCACTGGCGGTTCTGCTGATCGCCCATGGCGAGACCCGTCCCGACCATGGCGAGGCGTGCGTAGTATTTGAGTCCGACGATGGCTCGGCTCAGCCGATCACCGCCAACCGCCTGGCGGGAATTCTCGGTAACGCACATCGCGTGCGCTTCGTCACCCTCAACCTCTGTGTCGGGGCCAAGGTCGTGAGCCGCGAGCCCCTTTCCGGTGTGGCCCAGGCCATCATCAGTAACGGGGTCCCTGCAGTCGTGGGCATGTCGACCGATGTGACCGATGAGGCGGGCTCACGCTTCAGCGCCCCACTGTTTGACGCGCTGAGCGATAACAAGACGATCGACGACGCCGTTCAGTCCGCCCGGATCCAAATGGATAACATAGAGGCAGGCACTCGGATCGAGTGGTGCGCACCCGTCCTGTGCGCGGCGGACGGATTCCTCCATGGCCAGCTTTTCAAGGTCAAAAATCTTGGCGCCAGAATCGATCCGATGCGGGAGGGTCTAGAGGCCATAGAACGCCTTGAAGGCCCGGGTCGCCCAGCCTTCGACGACCTGGCCCCGGCAGCGTTCTTCTGCCGCGCGACGGGGAACTGGAAGGAGGTACTGAATCGGGCCGCAAGCGGCAAGCGCAGAGCGAGCGATGAGCGGGATCGAGCACGCTTCAAACGCCTAGAGGACGAGGCCTGCACCGAGCTGGCCATTCAACAGATTGACAGGCTGTGTCTCAGCCTGGCAAGCGACCCCCCCAAAGCGGAGCTTGCGCTACCAGCTCTACGAGGTGTACCCAAGCCGATCGTGGACCGACTCAAGGTTGAGGTCGCGCGGGCGAACGCGCGTCACCAACTTCATGAGCGTCACACGGCAGGCATGGAAGCGGACAGCAAAAAGGACTGGGCGACGGCTGTCAAGCAGTTCGAGATATTCCACAAGCGTGACTATCGCGATGGGAGACAACGGCTGGCTTATGCCACGGGTCGGCTCGCCGAGGATGAGGAACGGTGGGCTGATGCCCGTGACGCTTACGTGGGAATCGGCGACGGGCTGCCGAACTCCGACGTCGGCCGGCGGTTGACGTATGCGCAGGGGCGGGGAGCCGAGCTGGACAGCGAGTGGTCGCAGGCCGCCGACGCCTATGCGGCGCTCCGGGCCCACTATCGCGACCGTGACCAGCGGTTGCCTTACGCGCGGGGCCGGACGGCGGAGCAGGCCGAGGACTGGTCCGGGGTCGTCTCGGCTTTCGACACCTTGAGGGACACCTACCTCGACGTTGCCCTCCGGCGCGGATACGCCAACGCGCGGGTCGCTGAGGGCAGGAACGCGTGGACCGCGGTGATCGAGGCGCTCGCCGGCCTCGACGGCGGCTTCCACGACGGCGACCTCGGCCGGCTGCGCGGCTACGCCGAGGCGCGCGTGGCCGAGGAAGACGACCGCTGGGACCGGGCAGCCGAGATCTACCAGAACCTCGACACAGGCGAGCGCGACGTGACTACCCGCTGGCCCTACGCAGTGGGTCGCGGGGCGCAGGCGCGGGCCGACTGGACGACTGCCGTTGAGGCCTACCAGCAGGTGCCCGATGATTACCTCGACGCGGCAGGTCGGCTCTCATACGTGACGGCTCGTCACGCGGAGGAAATGGGGCAGTGGGAGGCAGCTGTCCGCGCTTACCAGGCCATCCTGGAGCATCCACACACCGCCGAACGATTGCCGTACGCGCGGGCGTGCCTGGCGGCCAGCACGCACGATTGGAACGTGGTGATCGAGGCCCTGGCCGGACCTGCCCAGCTGGCCGGAGACCTGCGTAAGGCGGCCGGGCTCCTCGAGGGCTACGCCTCCGGTCGGGTGGCCGAGGAAGCTGGCCACTGGCTCGTAGCCGGCGAGGTCTACCGGGCGTGCGGGCAGTTCCGTGACGCGCCAGCGCGCGCAAAGTACATGGAGGCCCGGGACCTTGAGGACGGTGCCGACTGGGCCAAGGCACTGGCCGCATACGAGTCGATCGCTCACGATCTGACCGACGCCCGCCAGGCGGCTGCCCGGCTGACCGAGCTTCGCGACGCCCTGCCCTGGGTGGACGGGTTGCCTCGCCGCGGCTTTGCAGAGGATCCCGCCACCCCCGTCGACCTCGCATCTCCGTACCAGACGCTGCGAGTAGCGGGGATCACGCCGAGTTCCACAGCCCAGGAGGTCAAGGACGCGTCGTTCGTCCTCATGGCAGTCAACCTGTGGACCCCCGAGGTGCGGATGGCGTGGGACCGGCTCCGCTCGCTACCCGAGCGCATGGAAGCCGACGCACTCCTCTACCGGCTGACCGACGGGCCAGCCCTGTCCCGCGCGCAACGCGACCTCGAAACCGGACCTCCCGGCGAGCTGCTCGCCCGGCTCCAGGGTCAACTCAATCCCGACGCGCCACTGTTCGCGCTGCTGTCCGGCCAGCGTGACGTGGCGATCGCTGAGTGGGAACAACGCCTTCGGAACGATCTCAGCGCGAGCGGCGTGGCCCACGCCCTCGCTGTGGCTTGCACCTGGCAAGCGATCGAATGCGGGAACGCCGCTCAGCACGAGAGCGCGGCGCAGAGCTGGGAGCGGGCCATCGCCTACTGGGGCCGGGTCCTCAGTGACGACGTGTACTGGGCCTCGTGGCGCAACCAGCGAGCCTCCTGCTACCAGTTCGCGGTTTCCGCGGCGGATCTGTCGCGTGCACGCCGCTCGGTGGCGGAGGGGTTGTCCGAACGGCTCGCTGTGATGGCCGACCGGTCCCGCCGCGACGGCCAGACTCAGGATGCGGAACGCTACGGCCAGCTGCGGCTGGCGCTGGCGGTGGAGATGGCCGCGGGGCGCGCCCTTGCCGGCACGAGTGGGATGGCCAGCGACGTCACATCGACGACGCTGGCGTGCGGCCCGCTGTTCATACGCATTCACCCGGAGTTACGTGCGCCCCTGGGCCACCTGGTGGCCCGGCTCGATGCGGAGCATGGCGCGCGGGGCGTGGAGCATGGCGCAGGTTTCCGCCTGCGCTGCGCGTTCTCGGAGCTCGGCGAAGCCATCGTGCTGCTGGAGCAGAACCGGCCGGATCGAGCGGTCGATGCCTTGCGATGCCTCCACCGGACCATGCTCAAGGACCTGCCGGCCGACTGCGGGCACGAGCTGAGCGCCGGCGGGGCTGGCTGTGCCGAATGCACGGAGTTCGCCGAACGCAACCCCGGCCACGCAGGTCTGCGTCATCGTCGCACCAGGCTCCTCCAGGATGCGGTCGACCTCGCCACCCGCGCGTTCCTCGTCGAAGCTCAAGCCGCGCTGGTCGATGGCCGTCCAGGGGTGGACGCGGCGCTACGACACTGGCGGGCAGCGATCGAGGTGGCTGCCAACGTCGGTGACTCAGTGCGCATCAAGCAGGCCGTCGTTCCGGTGGCGCTGGGCCGGGCCGACGTGCTCAGAGACGAGCACTGGGGTACCCGACTGGCAGACGAGCGGCTGACCGAGGCCATCGATCTGGTCGCCGCCGCACGACATCTGGTCGGAGGCGTGGACGCGGGTCACCTTACGGCGAAGGAGGCCGAGCTGCTCACTTCTCGGGGGGTCTGGCGCGGCTGCTGGTGCTACGAGTACGAGGAACCCAGCTACCAGCGGGGTGTCGATGACCTGCGACAAGCACTGGCGCTCAACCCCGCATCGCTGGACACCCGAGACAACCTCGCCCACGGGCTCATCAACTGGGCACAAAGCCTGAACCATCAGTCAAGCGCCGGTCAGCAGCTGCGCCTGCTCGGCGAGGCGCTCACGACCGTTCACGAGGGATTGTTACAGACACCAGGTTATGTCCTGTTTTGCACCGTGCTCGCTGCGGTTCTCGATGAGTTCGAGCAATGGTGCTTTGACGAACTTACCGACGAGGAGCTGGACCGGCGGCTCCGCGAACGTGCCACGGTCACCGTGGCGGATGGGTCAGCCAAAACCGAGCAGCTCATCCGCCAAGCCGATCGAGAGATTAAGGAGCATCCCATCGCCGGTGTACTCAACCTGATTGCCGCGGTCCGCTCCGATCCCGGCGCGAAGGTCCGTACAAGGCTCGTCGATGCGATCATCCTGGTGTCAGACCGGGCGGAGTGGAGCGAAGGATGCTGACGGATCCGCAAGCCAGCCGGGATGGCGGCTTCCCGTACGACCTTCTCGCAGAAGCCGGCGTCGGCCCGGGCTCCAGCATGAAGGACATCCTCGACGCCTCCTTCCACCTCATGGAACAAGGCCGGTGGAGCCCGGAAGTGCGCGGGGCGTGGGACGAGTTGCGCACGGTCGAGCGGCGGCTCGCGGTGGACTTCCTGCTCTATGACGTGGACATCAGCGCTGAGGCATCCAGCGCCCGGCAGGCCGTCCTGGCCGCGCTCCAGCAGCAGTCGAGGGCCAGCCCGGCCGAGCTGTGTGATCTCAACCTGGGCGACCTCGACGGGGAGATTCGCGAGATCACGCTTGACTCCCTCGCCGCTCCGGGCACCGCCGCCTTCGATCAACCACCGCCACTTCCCGGCTCTGACATCGTGGAGTTCGACCGGTGAGCGAAGACTTGGACCGCGACGGGATGAAAAAAATTCTCGACATGCTCGACTATTCCACCGAGCTCACCGAGCAGCGGGCAGGGCACCATCGTGAGATGTCAGGGCTGCTCCTGTCGTTGCTGGACGTCATGGACTCCTTCGACCGTCTGCTCGGCGAGGATCCTGGTCTGGCGGAGCAAGGAGTGGCCGGCACCTGCCGGCTCATCGCCCGCCAGCTCAGTGCCGTGCTGGAGGGTGCCGGGGTGCGGGCCGTGCAGCCCATGGGGACAGCCGTGGACCCGCGGGCGCACGAGGTGGTCGGCGTCCAGCCCGCGCCTGCGTCCCAGGGCGGCATCGTGCTCGAGGTGATCCGGCGGGGCTACGAATGGCATGACCGGCTGCTGCGACCCGCCCAAGTGATCATTGGCGGGTCGGATGAGGAGGATTCGGAATGAAAGCCATCGGCATCGACCTGGGCACGACGAACTCGGTCGCCGCCTACTGCGAGCCTGGACAGACGCTGGCCAGGATCCTGGAGAACAGCCAGAGCAAGCGCTGGACGCCGTCGGCAGTCTCCATGGCGGGCGACGAGGTGATCGTCGGCGAGTACGCGCTGAACAACGCTCAGGGGGCACCCGAGAACACGATCCTCTCGGTCAAGCGCCTCATGGGTCGCGACTTCGATGACCCCGAGATCGAGAGGGTGCGGGAACGGGTCAACTACCAGCTGGCCGCTGGCGAGGGCGGTGACCCCCGGGTCCATGTGCTGCTGCGCGCCAAGGCTCGCACGCCGGCGGACGTCTCGGCCATGATCCTCCGCAAGATCAAAAAAGACACCACTCGTAAACTGGGTGAGGAAGTCACTCACGCGGTGATCACCGTCCCGGCTTACTTCAAGGAAGGTCAGCGCGCCGCGACCCGGGATGCCGGGGAGAAGGCAGGTCTGATTGTCCGGCGGATCCTTGACGAGCCGACCGCAGCGGCCATCGCGTTCGGCGTCGCGGTGCCAAACCCCGACAAGCACCGGATCCTCGTCTTCGACCTGGGTGGCGGGACCTTCGACGTCTCCATCCTCCAGATGGTGCAGCCCAAGTCCGGTCAACCCCAGTTCGTCGTTCTCGATTACCTGGGTGACAACTGGTTGGGCGGTGACGACTTCGACTACGCCATCGTCGACCGGATCATTGCCTGGGCGAAGGAGCGCTACGGCGGTGACCCCACTAGCGATCTGCGCTTCCGGCTGCTTGCCAAGCAAGCAGCCGAGCAGGCGAAACGCCAGCTCGACGAGCTGAGCACGGTGAAGATCACGATCCCGGCGGCCACCAACATACGCGGCGTGAACGTCGACGTCGACGACCTCATGATCACGCGGGCGGAGTTCGAGGATGCGATCGAGAGCTCGGTCGCTAAAGCCATCGATCTTGCTAACGAGGCGTTGCGCAAGCAGCAGCTGGTTCCGGACGACATCTCCGACGTGCTGCTGGTCGGCGGAGCCACGATGACCCCCCTCGTCCACGAGCGCGTCGAAGGCTTGTTCGGGAATGCGAAGGTGCGGCGCACGGTCAACCCGATGGAGTGCGTCGCGCTCGGCGCCGCGGTTCTCGCTGCCGGCACCACCGGTGTCGAGTGCCCACACTGCAGGGCCGTCAACGACGAGATCGCCGAGAAATGCCTTCAGTGCGACACAGGCTTGGCCAACGCCCGCGACGTCGGCACTGTCAAGGTCGATGACGTTACGGGAATGGCGCTCGGCATCAGAGCCGTCAAGGGCGCTGACGCCGACGCCTTCGTGCCGATCATCCCCAGCGGGACGCCCTACCCCCTGTCCACACCGAGGAAGGAACAGTTCCGGGCCACCGACCGGAAGATCAAGGTCCCGGTGTTCGAGGGCAATGATCCAGTGGCCAGTCGAAACAGCGAGCAGGGTGTGATCGAATGCGAGCTCCCCGAGCAGTTCGACGCGAACTCGCCCGTCGAGGTGAGCCTCAACTTCGACCGTAACCGCATCATCACGGTCACCGTCACGGTGCCAGGAAGTGACTTCTTCCGCACCGAGCCATTACGCCACGGCCAGCCCCGGAACAGACCGCTCACCGGCGAGAAGGACGGTGGTCGGCGCTCTCAAGAGGAAGAGCTGGCCGACACGATCGAGTTCGCTAATCGTTTTCTCGACGCATACGAGGTCTATATGGAGCCCGAGCAGACACGCAAGCTCAGGGGTGACATCGACCGTGGTTGGCGCGACTCGGGTGGACCACGGATAGCTCAACTGATCATGAATGACATCCTTTCCTGCGAGGTGGCCATTCGCCTCTGCTCGGCTGACCGAGCGAGGGAGGGGGCCACTCTCGAAGAGACCAGAAAGATCCAGGGGGCGGTCACGATCGTCCAGCAGGCGTGGGCTCGGGGGGACCGCGCCGAGGCCACTGAGAAAAGCAAGACACTCAACGCGATCGTAAAGCGGACCTTGGAGCGCCGTCAGGGCGTCACCGAGGTCCCCGACCGCGACTACGGCGGACTGCTTGCAGTTCTTACCCGTGACTGAGTAGGGCAGCCGATGAAACCGCTTCACATTGGCATCGACCTCGGGAGCATGGGCCTGCGGGTGGCCTATGCCGCCGAAGGGTCCGAAGCGGTCAGCCTTGAGCACGGGCCCGTCGAGGACGCCGGATGGCTGCTCTGCGAGCGTTCCCCGGCGAGCCGCTCAGGCGTGTCGTTCCCCAGCCTCAAGAGCAGGCTCGGACCCTCTATTCAGCTCTGGCACGAAGGCGGCCGACCGACGCCGACACAGACGCTGACCGAAGCCCTGGCCCAAGCCAAGCACAACGTCGAGGAACATACCGGCCGACCCGTAGCCCAGGCGGTTATCTGCGTGCCCGCCCTCTACCCCACCGCGCAACGGGAGGCTCTGCACGACGCGGCACTCACGGCGGGATTCGCTGCCGCCCACCTGATCAACGACTCGGTCGGCGCGGTGACTGCTTACACCGCCGGACGGCCCACGCCCGCGACCGTGCTCGTCTTCGGCACCGGGTATCACGGCTTTGAGCTGGGTCTGACCCGGGCGGTGAAGGGCCACGTCCGTGCCCTGGCCTACGAGGGCGGCAGCATGGCAGGTGCCGACGTTGACCAGTTCGTACTGGAGGGCCTTCTCCACGCGATCGCCGCCAACGGCTGGGTCCTGGGCGAAGGTCAGTGGGACACCAAACAATGGATGTCCGTCCGCGCCGCCGCCCAGACTGTGAAGGAGCGGCTCGGGACTACCGAGCTGGCCGCGTTCCCTTTGGGCATCATCAGCCGAGACGGGAAGAAAGCGATGCAGGTCGAAGTCCTGCGGCAGGACTTCGAGGATGTAGTCCGGGAGGCATTCCTGCCGGCGGTCCGCCTGGTCGAGGACCTCCTGCAGAAGGCAGGCATGTCACGAACGGAGCTCGACGCAGTTGTGCTCACGGGGGGCACCAACCGCATTCCCGTGCTGCGATCCCTGCTCGCCGAAGCGTTAGGTTGCGAGCCGGTTGTGGCACCGCCCACATCACTCGCTGTAGGAGCGGCCCTGCATGCCGCCGGGCTCGGCTCGGAACCGGGACGGGTGCTGTTCGAGGCCGAACGGGTCGTCGACACCCACGAGGCGAAGGTGCCCGCCGCCGACGGCGTTGCGCTCCGGGCAACGATGGCCTTCACCGAGAGTCCCCCGGCCAGCGCCGCGTTCTCGGCTCCAGCGACTCTGACGGCCGATCAGGTGGCGAACGTGCCCGAGCTGTTCGCGCCGGGTTCCCTCAAGCGGCATACTGGCCAACTCGTCAAGGCTGGCGAGGTCGAGCGGGCCAGGACCGAGCTCAGTGAACTGATCCGCGAAGCGCAGGCCGTGCTCGACGACCTCCCCGATTCGCGACAGCCGGCTGCGCTGGGCCCGTCCTCCCCGGCCTATCGTTCCCAACTCGCCCTGTCCAAAGCGCGCTCCTGCCTCGAGCGGCGCCAGTTCGCCCTGGCAGTCTCCGAGTCGCACTACGCATGGAAACTGGGGCCCGATGATCCCGACGTCCTCGACAAGATGATCGACATCCACTGCGAGGCGGCCACGGCGAACAGCGCGCCGGAGCATTACGAAGACGCCATCCGTTGGCTCCGGTGCGCCCTCGGCCATGACGAGAGCAACGCCCGGACCCGTTCCCTGCTCGCCGAGCGGCACTACCTCCAGGCCCAGGAACTCCATCGCCGCGGCCAGACGAAGGAGGCACTCCAAGTTATTGACGATTGCCTCCGCTGGAGCCCCGACCATCCCGGCGCCGTCGGGCTCCAACGATCCCTAGTCTCCGAGTAAGCCAGCGAGGAAGGGCGAGTGGGTGTGACAACGGATCCCAGAAAACTTTTCGCTAATCACTACGTCTTTCTCGTCGGGATCGATAGCTACGACAATTTTCGAAATCTTGGCGGCGCCCGCAACGACGCACAGACGCTGTACGACGCGCTCTACGGGATTGGCTATTCCAAGCGCAATCTTTGGCTGGTACCCGAAGAGAAGACGTCTCAAAAGAATCTTCAGGAGCAGATAGGACTGTTTCTTAAGGACGTTTCGGCTACTAGGCAAGAGAGCTCAGACCCCAACATTGTGGTGTTCTGGGCAGGCCATGGATTTCCTGGTGACCGCAGCAGTTACTTGCTCACTAAGACGACACGTTCCTTGTGTGATATCGAGAGCGAGGCAATTTCTCTTCAAGACATCGCACGACGTTTCGAAGAGGTCAACCCCGCGAGTCTAACAATGTTTTTTGATGTTTGTCATTCAATTGCTCAGGAGCGGGAAGACTTGCTTGAGAATCGGGCGAGCCAGCTTCTCACTCCCATGCGTGACGCGGTTAGACGACTGCGGCGATGGGCTTTTGTAGGTGTTTCGACCTGAGCCTATGAGATAGCACTCGCATCTCATCCCGAGCCGTGTCGATTAAGTGGAGTTCTAACGAATGCGCTGCAGAAGGGAGTCCGTGGTGAACCCTGCTATCCCCAGGACACGCAGCCGTGTCCGGCTGACAGCTACATCGTCACTGTCGAGTTTCTCGCGCCGAAGTTAGAGCGAGCAGTAGCCGAGACGGCAGCAGCAAATGGCTGTTTTCAAACTGTGTCCTTCCTCGCAGATCAGAATTCAAGGAGTAACCTCACACCCCCCACGGCAATTGGGCTCGCAGTGCGGAGCTTTGCCGACACGAGGTTCCAGGAGGAGCCACTTCCTAAGGAGACAGAGCTTCTTGCGAAACTAGTCGTTGAAGAGGGCGAGGCTTTTCTATGGCCATAACAGAATTTGGCAAACAGATAGCGGACCTCACCAAGAAGTTTCTTCGGCGAGAACTTGAACAAGAAGCGTTCCTGAAGGAAGAACGGGAGCGGGTTCGCGCAGCAATCCTTGAGTTGTCAAATTCCCCAAGATTTCGTTCGTATGCATGCTTCCTTCTTCACTGCCGAAAACAAGCTCAGCACAATAATATCGCGAAGGATGTTTTAGAGGAGCTATACAGGTATCTTATTCTGGATGATGGTCCGGCGGGTAAGGACGAGCGTTTCGAGGCATATCTGCATCACCAGTGCCAGCTGTTTGCGTCGCGAGACGCTCTGCCGTGGTCCTGCGGCATCCGGGTACGGAACGACATAGACGAGAACTGGTACGCCCCCGTTCTTCTTGAGGGAATACCCATGACAACCGCTCCCGATTTCGCGGAGCGGGTATTTATGACGTCACCTCAGCTGCTGCGGAACGTACTTCTCGAGATCTGGCGTGGAGACGCCTCGGTGAGGAACACGACGGACGGGCGCTTGAGGAGATGCGAGGTATTCCTCGTGAAACTCAACGAGGAAGTTCCAGCTAACACATTTGTGTGGATCAAAATGGGACTTGATGAGAGCGGCTGCGGCGATCACTGCGAAGCGTCTGCTAATGAGATCTATGCTCCGATGAAAATTTGTTTGTTCGAGGCGCGGACGAGGGTTTGCCTCTGGGAAAAGCATTGGCATCTTGCGTTTGGGACAACGACAGGAGGGGCAAGCGGAAACCCTGGCCAAGTAGCCCCGTGGGTAGGTTTGGAAGCGCTTATGCATCAAGCCTTGACTTGGTTAGAGAAGTGGGAGGGAAGCGACGACGAAGAGGAGGCGGTCGTCACCTGGCTATATCGCGCCGAGCAGGTGATGCGAAAGCAGGACAAGTTTTGGCTCCGTCATGTCCTGGACGTGCTACTCATCGAGTTACGGAAACAGCCACGACAACTTCACCAGGCGCTTGGCGACATCGACGTGGATAATCTCCGGGCCGAGGGTCAGGCAGATTCTTCTGATTGGGAAATCTTGCGGCTGATCCTTTCGGATTACGAGACCCGGCACGCTGAGCGACATGCCGACGATGCTGAGTCGCTGGTGAGCAGATCGGACGTCGTCATCTCATTGCTGCGAGCGGTAATAGCGGACGGGGACAATGCTGACAATGCTGCCGATGAATTCGCTCATGTCGTGAGGATGATGGTATCAGAGGACGTGGAGGTGCAAGCAGGACCAGTGGCCCGTCGCGCTGATTTGAGGAGGGCGACACAAGCACGGGTTGTGCTGATGCGCGACACGCTAGAGTTATTCGTCAACCACGAACCCCCCATGGGGTCTACCGAGGCGCGAGAAGCCCTTTCGGAGTGGATCAATTCCACCACGTCTGCCTCTTATCTTCAAGACGGTCAGCCTAAAATAGCATTGACGGAACTATTGAGGGTTCTGAGGAGGTGGCCCGCAATAGCGGGTACCGCTTTAG
>Ga0136627_1000409_pt1 | contig 15974 bp, 16 predicted proteins | sample AntDrymUQ4892206_2_FD_104652 | JGI IMG/M metagenome (GOLD analysis project Ga0136627, IMG submission 104652) | Polar desert sand microbial communities from Dry Valleys, Antarctica - metaG UQ489 (22.06) | ecosystem: Environmental > Terrestrial > Soil > Desert | place: Antarctica: Dry Valley... | reverse complement strand
CGCTCTGCTCGCGCCACTTCCGCCACGTGGACGTGCTCGGCCTCTTCCACGCCCGCAAGCTTCGCGTCCACGAGCTCGCCATCGCCCGCGCCGGCTGGGACAGGGTCCACGCCCGGTTGGGCGTGACCACGTGGTTCTACGACCGCTTCACGCCGGCCATCTCCGAGCGCGACTTCCGCCTGACTCGAGGGCCGCTCGACGGCGCCCTGGACCTGCTGGCCGTGTTGCGCCCATGAGCCGCGCCTCCGGCGCGCTGGCGATCGTCCTGCACCCCCACATGCCCTACGTCGAGGGCTTCGGCGCGTGGCACCCTGGGGGCTTGCCCGCGGCGGGCGGCCTCGCGTGGCGCCAGCGTGCCGCCGAGCTGGCCGCGCTCGCGGCGGCGCCCGACGGGCACGCGCCGGCACTGCGCAACCTCGCGCCGTACCTCGCGCGCGGCGCCCTCGCAGCGCCCTGAGAGCGACGGCGGGCACAAGGCCTCGCCGTGCCCGCGGATCATTCCGTCCGGTGGAGCCCTATGCTCCTCCGCTGCAGTGCAACCAGCCGAGTCCTCGCCGCAGCCTGCGGAGGGGAGCGGGGGACCCAAGGGAGCCGGAGTGCTCCGTGGGGCGAATCGCCGCCTGAGTGCGGTGTAGCGCAGGTCTTAGCGCGAGCCCGACAGCTAACCCCGTAGGCGTGATGACCAGCGAGGTTCATGCGTGCCGACAACCGATCTTCTTTCTTCTGACCCGTGGCGGGCGTCCCAGCGCCGGTCGCGTGCCCGCCGGGCGGCTGCCGTGCGCCGGCTTCGCTGCACGCGTGGGCGTCGCAGCGCGCTTGCGGTGCTGAGCGCGTCGCTGGCGCTCGCCGGTGGGGCGATGGCCGAGTCGACGTCGCCGTCGGGCTCCGGTGGCACCGCGGCGTCGGCGGCCGGCGCGAGCGGTACCGGTGTTGCGGCGGTCCAGCGCGCGCTCGGCATCACCGCCGACGGGATCTACGGGCCCCAGACGCACCGCGCCGTGCGCCGCTTCCAGCGCGCCAACGGCCTCGCCGTCGACGGCGTGGTCGGGCCGCAGACGCTCGGCGCGCTCGGCTTGGGCGCCTCCGCGTCCGTCAAGGCGCAGCCCCGGCACGCCGGGCTGCTGAAGCGGATCGCCCGCTGCGAGTCGGGCGGCAACCCGCGCGCGGTCTCGCGGGACGGCCGCTACCGCGGCAAGTACCAGTTCTCGCGCAGCACGTGGCGGGCCATGGGCGGGAAGGGCGATCCGGCCCGGGCGGCCGAGGCCGAGCAGGACCGCCTGGCCGCCGAGCTGCTGGCGGCCAGAGGCACCTCGCCCTGGCCGAACTGCGCCTAGCCGCTCAGCTCCACCGCAGTCGCTCGGGCGCGGCGCGCGTGCGCAGCACCCGGGCCGGAGCCCCGGCGACGACCGAGTTCGGTGCCACGTCCTTCGTGACGACGGTGTTCGCGCCGACGATGCAGTTGTCGCCGACGGTCGCGCCGCGCAGGATGCAGGCGCCGTAGCCGATCCAGCAGTTGCTCCCGACGGCGACGTCGCGCTTGTAGATCCCCTGCAGCCGGATCGGGCGCTCGACCTCGACGACCCCGTGGTCGAAGTCGATCAGCATGGCCCGGTCGGCGACGATGCACTCGCGGCCGATCGAGACGTGCTGGAAGACGGAGATCGTGCACTCCTGACCCAGGACCGTCTTGGCCCCGATCGACGCCTCTCCCTCGTGGACGCGGATCTTCGTGCCGTGGCCGATCCAGCTCCAGCGGCCGAGCCGCAGCGTCGCGTCGGGGCCGATCTCGAACGTCACGTCGGGTGCGACGAAGCACAGCCCGTCGGTCTGCAGGCGGCCACGCCAGCGCAGCTTGAGCCATGCCCACCGCAGCGCGAGCCGGCCGTACTTCGTGTTGAGCATCCCGTGCCGGCGGGCGAAGCGCCACAGCGCGACCGGGCCGCCGTGAGGCGGCACCGGCGCGCCGCGGACGACGGCGGCCTCGGGTGGCTCGGTGACGGCGACCATGCTGGCTGGGACGATCGTAGTTGCGGGAGGGGCACCGGGTGCCTGCCATGATCCACGGCCCGATGGCGGACGACGAGCGGAGCGGCGAGGCGTCAGCCGATGGCGAGGCCCCCGGCCGAGCGAGCGAAGCGGCGAGCGCAGCGATGACGAGCGCGCAGCGCGAGGCAGGAAGGCCTCCGGCCGAGGCAGGAAAGGCCTCCGGCCGAGGCAGTTCCCTCGCCGAGCGACTCCTGGCCGGGGACAAGCGCGCCCTGGCGCGGGGGATCTCGCTGGTCGAGGATGACGACCCCGAAGGCTGGGCGCTCGTGCGCGCGGTCTACCCCCACACCGGTTCCGCCGCCGTCGTCGGCTTCACCGGCCCCCCGGGCGCGGGCAAGTCCACGCTGATCGGCGCGCTCGTGGCCCACCAGCGCAAGCTCGATCGCACGGTCGCAGTGCTCTCCATCGACCCGAGCTCGCCGTTCCGCGGCGGCGCCCTGCTGGGGGATCGCATCCGCCTGACCGAGCACTTCCTCGACCCGGGCGTCTTCATCCGCTCGATGGCCACGCGCGGCGCGCTCGGCGGCCTGGCCGAGGCGGCGCTGCAGGCCGCGCTGCTGATGGACGCGGCGGGCAAGGACGACGTGTTCCTGGAGACCGTCGGGGTGGGCCAGGCCGAGGTCGACGTGATCGACCACGCCGACTCCGTCGTGCTCGTCCTCATCCCCGGCTCGGGCGACTCGATCCAGGCGCTGAAGGCGGGCGTGATGGAGATCCCGGACATCATCGTGGTCAACAAGGCCGACCACCCGCTCACCGACACGATGGTGCGCGAGATCCGCGGCGTGCTCTCGCTCGCGCCGGCGGAGAGCGGCTGGCCCGTGCCGATCGTCAAGGCGGAGGCCGTCCACGGGCGCGGCATCGAGGAGCTGGCCGCCACGCTCGCCGAGCACCGTGCGTTCGTCGAGGCCGAGGGGCTGCTCTCCGAACGGCGCCGGCGCAACCTGCTCAACGAGGTGCTCGGACTGGCCACGTTCCGGCTGCGCCGCGCGCTCGAGGCATCCGTGCGCGAGGATCCCAACGTGCAGGAGCTGCTCGACGAGGTCGTCGCCCGGCGGCTCGATCCGGCGAGCGCGGCGAGTCAGGTGCTGGAGCGCGGCGCGATCGACGCGTCGGATGCCGCGCGGGGGGCTTCCTAGCGCTCACGTCAACTGCCCATTGAGGGAGGATTTTCCGACTGCGGTGACTCCGTTGATCAGCGATTGTCGGCTTGATCCCAAAATTGGGGGGTCAAGTCGACAATCGCACGATCGCGGCCCTTCATGACCCTCCCCCTCAATGCCGCAGTTGACGGAGACGCCAAGCCCGCCACTCAACGCCGATCAGCGCCACAAACATAAGCGCCACCCCCCCGAAAACCACCCAGCCGACGCGCGGGAACGCGATGACCAGCGGCCCCCACGGCGCGTCCGACTCCGGCGGCGACCATCCGCCCGCCGCACCCGTCCACAGCGCCACGAGCAGCCAGGTGCTCGCGAGCGCCGTGATCCCGGCCAGCACCGCAGCCGTGCGCGGCGCATGCCGGAGCCCCCATGCCACCAGCGCCGCCGCGCACGGCAGCGCCGCCACGAGCTGCGTCCCCGGGAACCAGGGGCCGCCGAGCGCCGGGGAGGCGAAGGCCGCCACCAGCACCTGACCCGCACACACGGCGAGGACGAGAAACGCCGCGTGCTCGGCGTCGCGCCGCTCGGGCACGAGCCGCGACAGCCGCTCCCGCCGTGAGCGCCACAGCAGGAAGGCTCCGAGGAACGCGAGCGCGACCACCGGCGCCCAGCGCAGCATCCCGACATCGCGATCGATCCAGAGCGCAGCCAGGCGCGGCACGCGCTCGGCGTAGTCCGCGAGCGACGCCGCTCCGGTGACCGGGCCGTCGGCGACCGCCAGCGGCGTGAGCCCGCCGTACAGGCGGGAGTTGAGCGACGCGTAGAAGATCAGCGACGCGAGCTCGATCTCCACCGTGCCGAGCGCGACGAGCCCGCGGCCGCGCCGCGCGGTCCAGCGGGCGAGCAGGACCGCGACCGGCGCGGAAGGAACCAGCAGCCACGGGTCCAGCCACGGCAGCACCGCCAGCAACGCAGCCCCGCCGAACGCCCGGCGCATCAGGGGCCGCTCCCTCACGACCAGCGCGCACAGCACGGCCCCGGCGAGCAGGGCACCGGCGGTCAGCGCGGGGGTGACCGCCGTCGCGTGCGCCAGCGCGGGCGGCGACAGCCCGACCAGCAGCGCGGCCCACGTCGCCCACGGGTCGGGCACCACCCGCCGCGCCAGCGCCGCGGCCAGCACGAACGCCAGCGCCGCGATCGCCGCCAGCAGCACCTCGACGAGCTTCGCCCCGCCCAGCGCGTAGGCCGGCGCGATCAGGAGCGGGAAGCCGATCCCCTGCGGCTCGACCAGGCGCCCGGCCACCACCCGCCCGTCGGTCTCGAGCGGTCGCCTCTGCGGTCGCCCTCCGGATGTCTCCTCGACGGGCTGTTGCCGTTCGCCCGCGTCCGCGTCCGCGTCCGCCGCCCACGCGTCCGCCGTTCCGTCGGCGTACTCCTCGGCGAGATCCAGGTCGCCGCCGTCAGCCACCGAGGCGGCCGCGAGCAGATGCCGCAACTCGTCGCCGGCGTAGTCCGAGCCGCCGGCGGCGTCGATGCCCAGCGTCGCGGCGTAGGCGGCGAAGAGCACCGCCCACAGAGCGAGGGCGCGCAGCGGCTACGCCCCCAGGGCGCGGGCGATGACCATCTGCTGGACCTCGTCGGTGCCCTCGCCGATGGTCAGGATCTTCGCGTCACGGTAGAAGCGGCACACCGGGTACTCCTCGATGTAGCCATAGCCGCCGTGGATCTGCACGGCCTCCTCCGAGCAGCGCACGGCGAGCCGCCCGGTCTTCAGCTTGGCCTGGGCCGCGGTGAGGGTGAACTCACGCCCGGCGTCCTTGAGCCGCGCGGCCTTGTAGGTGAGCAGCCTCGCGGCCTCGATCTCGGTCGCCATGTCGGCGAGCTTGCCCTGGATCGCCTGGAACTTGGAGATCGGCCGGCCGAACGCGCGCCGCTCCTTCGCGTAGGCCAGCGCCTGGTCGAGCGCCCCTTGCGCGAGGCCGACGCCCATCGCCGCGACGCCGATGCGGCCGATGTCCAGGATGCGCAGGAACTGCTTGAAGCCGGCGCCGCGCGGGCCGAGCAGGTTCTCCGCGGGCACCCGGCAGTCCTGGAACGTCAGCGGCCGCGTGTCCGACGCGTTCCAGCCCATCTTGCGGTACGGCTCGCCCTGCTCGTAGCCGGGGGTCCCGTTGGAGACGATCAGGTTGGAGATCTCCTGGTCGCCGGTCTTCGCGGTGATGCACACGACCCCCGAGATGTCGGTTCCCGCGTTGGTGATGAACTGCTTCGCGCCGTCGATCACCCACTCCCCGCCCTCCAGCCGCGCGCGCGTGCGCACGTTGCCGGCGTCCGAGCCCGCCTCGGGCTCGGTCAGCCCGAACGCGCCGAGCCGGCGGCCGGCGGTCAGGTCGGGCAGCCACTCCTCCTGCTGGGCGGCCGAGCCGAAGAGGAAGATCGGTTGGGTGCCGAGCGAGGTGTGAGCGCACATGGTGATCGCCACGGAGGAGTCGACGCGCGCGAGCTCCTCCACCGCGATCGCGTAGGCGAGCGAGTCGCCGCCGGCGCCGCCCACCTCCTCGGGAAACGGAATTCCCATCAACCCGAGCGCGCCGAGCCGCGCGACGATCTCGTACGGGAACGCCTTGGTCCGGTCGAGCTCCTCGGCCACCGGCGCGATCTCGGCCTCGGCGAACTCGCGCACGGTCCGGCGGATCAGCTCGTGATCGGGCGGGAGGTCGAAGTCCATCCGGTCATCAAAGCAGCGCGTCGTGCGCCAAGGTCACGATTCAGCCACGCGTCGAACCGCGAAGAGGGTTAGGGTGCCGCCATGGACACCCTCGTACCGACGGCTGACCTCTCCGGCAAGCTGACCGGCACCACGCGCCGGTCCTTCATCCGCGGCATCGCCGCCGCGGGCGCGAGCACCGCGGCCGCCTACTCGCTCGATCGCGGCGGCGTCGCGTCCCTGTTCGCGGAGACCGCTGACGCCGGCAGGCGGCCGAGGTTCGCGAACTTCACCGCCATCGCCGCGTCGCCGGCCGACCGGTTGGAGGTGCCGGAAGGCTTCCGCGCCGACGTGCTGATCGCGTGGGGCGACAAGTTCGCCGACGCCGACGGCAACGTGCTCGAGTACGGCTTCAACAACGACTTCCTCGCCTTCTTCCCGGTGGGACGCAGGGGCGACGAGGGCGTGCTGTTCGTAAACCACGAGTACCCGTCGCCGTTCTTCCAGCACGGCTACCGGGCGAATGCGGCCGGGGTCGCGGAGGGCAAGTCCTGGTACGACGTCGAGCTCGAGCGCAAGGCGGTCGGCAACTCGCTGGTGCACGTCCGGCAGAGCGCGCGCGGCATCTGGAAGGTCGTCTCCCCTTCGCGCTACAACCGCCGCATCTACGGCGGCCGGGTGAACGCGCCCCAGGCGGCGCTGTCACGCTTCCGGGTCACCGGCCCGCTGAGGGGCGACCCGCGCGTCGGAACGTCGATCGACGGCTCGCTGGGCAACTGCTCGGGCGGGATCACGCCGTGGGGCACGGCGATCTCGTGCGAGGAGAACTTCGACGGCTACGGGCTCCCGCTGGAGGTCGGCAACGAGTTCGCGAACGGCTGGGTCGAGGCCGGCTACCCGGACTACCACCCCGGTCCCCCGTACCGCACGGACGGCCCGGGCTTCGCCAAGTACGGCTGGGTGTGCGAGCACGACCCCTACAACCCGGGCTTCAGGCCGCGCAAGCACACGGCGCTGGGACGCTTCCGGCACGAGAACACCGCGTTCCGCGCCGTGCGCGGCTCGCGGGTGGTGTTCTACATGGGCGATGACAAGTCCAACGAGGGCGTCTACAAGTTCGTCTCCGATCGCGCCTTTCGGCCGCGCGACCGGCGCAACAACCTGAAGATCCTGGAGGCCGGGACGCTCTACGTCGCCAGGTGGTCGCCGGAGGGTCGGCGCCGGTTCGCCACGTCCGGCGACACGGTGCCGCTCACCGCCACGTCGGGCACCGGCGAGTGGGTCGAGGTCCTCGAGACAGAGCTCGTGGACACGGCGACGCTCCTACGGACGCGCTTCGGCACCGCCGAGTACGACCTGCACTTCGCGACCAACCGGCCGGAGGACGTGGAGGTCCAGCCGGAGACGGGCCACGTGTTCGTGGCGTTCACGAACAACTCCTCGGTGCGCGACGTGCACGGCGCGGTGCGCCGGATCATCGAGGACGGCGACGACCCCAAGGCGACCACGTTCACCTGGGAGGAGTTCGCCCAGGGCGGGCCGACGGGCCGCGCGGCGGCCGGCGAGCAGGGCTTCTCATCCGCCGACAACCTCGTGTTCGACCGGGCCGGCGACGTCTGGGTGGTCACGGACATCTCGGGAAGCTCGCTCAACAGGCCGGGCCCGCTGCAGTACCACGCCAACAACGCGCTGTTCTACGTCCCCACCTCCGGCCCGAACGCGGGGGTCGCGTTCCGCTTCGGCAACATGCCGGCCGATGCCGAGGGCACCGGTCCGTACTTCACGCCCGACGAGCAGACGCTCTTCCTCAACGTGCAGCACCCGGGGGAGCTGACGGGCGATCCGGCGGCGAGGACCGCCTACGGCGACGTGATGAACTACACGTCATACTGGCCGGAGAGCGACAAGACGGCGGGGCGCACCCCCGCGATGCCGCGCCCCGCGACGGTGGCCATCACGCGCCCCCGGCGCAAGCGCTACGTGAAGGGGACGAACCTGATCCCGCGCCCGCTCGACTGATCAACTCCGGCCGGACTCGCCCGCGAGGGCGCGGGCGAGCTCGACCAGCAGCCGCACCCCCCAGCCCGATGCTCCCTTCTTCGCGTACGGCCGCCCGAGGTCGTCCGCGACGCCGGCGATGTCCAGGTGCGCCCACGGCACGTCGCCGGTGAAACGCCGCAGGAAGGCCGCGGCGGTGATCGACTGGGCCTTGCGGCCCTCGGACACGTTGGCGACATCCGCGTAGCGGCCCTTGATGAGCTCGTCGTAGAGCGGGTCGAGCGGCAGTCGCCAGACGCGCTCGCCCGTGGCGTCGCCCGCCGCCGTCACGGTCGCACACCAGGCGTCGTCGCTGCCCATCAGTCCCGCGTGCACGGATCCGAACGTGGTGACGATCCCGCCCGTCAGCGTGGCGAGGTCGAGCAGCCGCTCGGCGCCCTGGTCGCGGGCGTGCGTGAGGCAGTCGGCGAGCACCAGCCGGCCCTCGGCGTCGGTGTTGTTGATCTCGATCGAGACGCCCGCCTTGGAGCGCACGATGTCCCCGGGGCGCGCCGCGCGCGACGAGACCATGTTCTCCGTCGCGCCGATCACGCTCACGAGCCGGATCGGGAGCCCGAGCTGCGCGATCGCGGCGGTCGCCTCGAGCACGGCGGCGCCGCCGCACATGTCGAACTTCATCTCGTGCATGCTCGCGGCCGGCTTGATCGAGTAGCCGCCGGTGTCGAACGTCACGGCCTTGCCGACCAGCCCGAGCAGCGGGCCGCTCGCCCCGGCGGGCTCGTGGCGCAGCGTGATGAGCCGCGGCTCGTGACCGGCGCCCTGCGCGACGGCGGCGAACGCGCCCATGCCGGCCGCCTCGATTCCGGCGCGGTCGAGCACGTCGACCTCGACATCCGCGAGCTCTCGCGCGCGGGCGGCGAGCGCCTCCGGCGTCAGCACGTTGGCCGGCGCGTTGCCGAGATCGCGCGCGCGGTTCGCGGCCTCGGTGGCGACCCGCGCGAGCTCCACCGGCGCGGCGACGTCGTGGTGCGCGGAGACGATCAGCGCCTCCGGCCCGCCGTCGTCGTCGCCCGGCTCCGACTTGAAGGCCGTGTAGCGGTAGGCGGCCAGCAGCGTACCCTCCACGAGCGCGCCCGCGACCGCGTCCGGGACCTTGTGCGGCAGCTCCCAGCACAGCGTGCGGGCGCCGAGGTCGCGCGCCCGCCCGAGCGCGACCGCCGCGGCGATGCGGGCCCGCTCGGGGTCGAACGCGTCGCGCGCGCCGAGGCCGACGAGGATCCAGCGGCGCCCCGCGGCGTGCGTGTGGGTGAGCTTTCGGAACGCCGAGCGCGCCTCCCCGGACTCCACCAGGGCGCCGAGCGCCCCGTCCTCGACGTCGTGCGGGATCGTCTTGCCCTCGAACACGCCGACGACGACGGTGTCTGCGCCGGTGGCGGCCGGGCTGTCCGTGGTCGCCTGAATCTTCATCGCCGGAGGCTATCGTTCGACCGCATGCCCAAGACCGTAATCCTCGGCGCCGCCCGCACCCCCGTGGGCAAGCTCGGCGGCGGACTCTCGACCCTGGCCGCCACCGAGCTGGGCGGCATCGCCATCCGGGCGGCGCTGGAGCGGGCCGGCGTGGAGCCCGAGCAGGTCCAGCACGTCGTCATGGGCCAGGTGCTGCAGGCGGGTGCGGGCCAGATCCCGTCGCGCCAGGCCCAGATCGAGGCCGGGATCCCCAAGGAGGTCTCGTCCGAGACGATCAACAAGGTCTGCGCATCGGGTGTGCGCGCTGCGGGCGTGCTCGACGCCGCGATCCGCGCCGGCGACCTCGACGTAGCGGTCGCCGGCGGGATGGAGTCGATGTCACAGGCGCCCTACCTGCTTCCGCAGGCCCGCTTCGGCGGGCGCATGGGCGACATGAAGGCGCTCGACGCGATGGTCCACGACGGCCTCACCAACCCGTTCACGGGCAAGCAGATGTTCGTGGAGGCTACCGAGGTGGGCGACGAGCTGGAGATGACGCGAGCCGACATGGACCGCTGGGCACTGCGCTCGCACCAGCGGGTGATCGCCGCCACGGACGACGGCCGCCTGCTGGAGGACATGGTTCCCGTCACGGTCAAGGCACGCAAGGGCGACACCGTCGTCGAGGTCGACGAGTCCCCCCGGCGCGACACCAGCCTGGAGTCCCTGGCCAGGCTGCGCGGCCTCGCGAGCCCCGAGGGCTCGCACACGGCGGGCAACTCACCGGGCGTCAACGACGGCGCGGGCGCGCTGGTGCTCGCGTCGGAGGAGTGGGCGGAGCGCGAGGGCAAGGAGGTGCTGGGCGAGATCGTCGCGCAGGCGCAGGTCGCCGACGACTTCCCCTACCTCGCCCGCACGCCCGCCAACGCGGCGATCAAGGCGCTCGGGCAAGCCGGGCTGCAACCGTCCGACATCGACCTGTGGGAGATAAACGAGGCGTTCGCCTCGGTCACCCTGAACTCCATCCGCATGCTCGGAATCGACGAGGAGCGGGTGAACGTCAACGGCGGGGCGGTCGCGATCGGCCATCCGATCGGCGCCTCGGGCGCGCGCATCCTCGGCACGCTGGTGCACGAGCTGCGCCGGCGCGGCGGCGGCTACGGCTGCGCGGCGATCTGCTCGGGCGGAGGCCAGGGCGACGCGGTGATCGTCAGAATCTGAGGGTGTGACCGAGCGGCCGCATATCCTGCCGCCTCCGCCGGGGGGAGCGGCCCTGCGGCGGCCCGACGAGAAGGGCGCGGCCTTCTTCGACCTCGACCGCACCCTGATCGCCGGCTCTTCGGCGTTCCAGTTCGGCCGCGCGGCCTACAAGGCGGGTCTGGTGTCGCGCCGCCAGCTCGCCGGCGACGCGTGGGAGAACGTCCGCTTCCGGCTGCGCGGCTCGACCGACAAGAGCACCGACGCGCTGCGCGAGCGGATCGGGACCATGCTCGAGGGCGTTCGCGTGCGCGATTTGCAGCGGCTGGCGCCCGACGTGCTGGCCGGAGTGCTCCCGCGCCTGTATCCGCAGATGTTGGAGATCGCCTACGAGCACCAGGACGCGGGCCGCCCGATCTTCATCTGCACCGCCGCCTCGCAGGAGATGGCGGAGCTGATGGCGATCGTGCTCACGTTCGACGGCGCGGTCGGCTCGGTCTCCGAGGTCGTCGACGGCCACTACACCGGGCGGTCGGGGGGACCGTTCACCTACCGCGAGGGCAAGGCGGAGGCGATCCGCGAGCTCGCCGGGCGCGAGGACATCGACTTGAGCGTCTCGTGGGCCTACTCGGACTCGGAGTCGGACCTGCCGATGCTGCGGCTCGTCGGGCATCCGGTCGCCGTCAACCCCGACGCCGAGCTGGGCCGGGTCGCGCGCGGCGAGGGCTGGGAGGTGCTGCGCTTCGAGCGCCTCGGCCGCCGGCTGCGGGTGGTGGGCGCCGCGGGCACGGCCGCTGCGCTGGGCGGCCTGGGCTCCGTGGTGCTCTCCCGCCGCTCCCTGCCCGCGCGCCGGCGCGGAAACGTCATCCCGCTCCGCAAGCGATGAGTCGCCACGAGCTCTCGACCGAGCAGCGCGAGATCCGCGACCTGGCCGCGCGCTTCGCCGACGAGCGGATCGCCCCCCATGCCTCCGCGTGGGATCGCGAGCACACGTTTCCGCGCGAGCTCTTCGCCGAGCTGGGAGAGCTCGGCCTGATGGGCGTGTGCGTGCCCGACGAGCACGGCGGCGCGGGCGCCGACTTCTTGTCCTACGTGCTGGTGCTGGAGGAGCTCTCCCGCGCCGACGCGGGCGTCGGTGTGACGGTTGCCGTGCACACGAGCGCCTGCACTCTCCCGCTGCTCGCGCACGGAACGCCCGAGCAGATCGGTCGCCTGGTGCCGGCCCTGGCCGCCGGCGAGGAGATCGGGGCGTTCGCGCTGACCGAGCCCGGCTCGGGCTCGGACGCCGCCGCGATGCGAACGCGGGTCGTCGACGGCCGCATCTCCGGCGCCAAGCAGTGGATCACCAACGGCTCGCACGCCGCGACGTTCCTGGTCTTCGCGCGCGACGCCGAGCATGGGCCGACCGGCCACGTGGTGCGCGCGGGAGCGCAGGGATTCGCCGTCACGCGCGAGGAGGAGAAGCTCGGGCTGCACTCGTCCTCCACCGCCGACCTCGCGTTCGAGGACACTCCGGCGGAGCGGCTCGGCGCGCCGGGCCAGGGGATGCGGATCGCGCTCACGACCCTGGACGGCGGGCGCATCGGCATCGCCGCCCAGGCGGTCGGGATCGCCCAGGCGGCGCTCGAGCTGGCCACGGCCTACGCGCGCGAGCGCACGGCCTTCGGCGGCCCGATCGCGCGCTTCCAGGCGATCCAGCACAAGCTGGCCGACATGCAGACCGAGATCGAGGCGGCGAGGGCGCTGACCTGGCGCGCCGCGCGGCTCAAGCAGGCCGGCCGCCCGCACACGGTCGAGGGGGCGCAGGCCAAGCTGTTCGCCTCCGCCGTCGCCCGGCGCCAGACGGGGGAGGCGATCCAGGTGCTCGGCGGCTACGGCTACACCAAGGAGTTCCCCGCCGAGCGCTACTACCGTGACGCGAAGGTGACCGAGATCTACGAGGGCACGAGCGAGATCCAGAAGCTCGTGATCGCGCGGGCGCTGCTGGGGGACGCGATGCGCGGCTGAGTTCCTAGACTCTCGGCATGGCCACCGAGGAGAGGGCGCTGACCGACCTCGAGCGCTGGTACCGCGAGCGCTACGCGCCGATTCCCGAGCGCCGCGCTGCGTTCACGTCCCTCTCGGGCGAGCCGGTGCGGCCGCTCTACACGGAGGAAGACCTGTCGGACTCCGACCGGATCGGGCTGCCGGGCGAGTATCCGTTCACCCGCGGCGTGTATCCGTCGATGTACCGCGGGCGGCTGTGGACGATGCGCCAGTTCGCAGGGTTCGGGACGGCGGAGGAGACCAACGAGCGCTTCCGCTACCTGCTCGACCACGGCCAGACCGGGCTCTCGACGGCGTTCGACATGCCGAGCCTCATGGGCCACGACTCGGATTCGGCGCGCTCGGAGGGCGAGGTCGGGCGCGAGGGCGTGGCGATCGACACGCTGGACGACATGGAGACGCTGTTCGCCGGGATCGACCTCGGTGCGGTCAGCGTCTCCATGACGATCAACGCGCCGGCGGCGATCATGCTCGCCTTCTACGTGGTCGCGGCGGAGGAGAACGGGGTGCCGGCCGACCGGCTGGGCGGCACGATCCAGGCCGACATCCTCAAGGAGTACATCGCCCAGAAGGAGTGGTGCTTCCCGGTCGACCCGGCGATGCGCCTGATCGGCGACATGATCGAGTGGTGCGCCGGGCACATGCCGCGCTGGCATCCGGTCTCGATCAGCGGCTACCACATCCGCGAGGCCGGCTCGACGGCCGCGCAGGAGCTCGCGTTCACGCTCAAGGACGGCTTGACGTATGTGGAGCAGGCCGTGGAGAGGGGGCTGGACGTGGATGACTTCGCACCGCGGCTGAGCTTCTTCTTCAACGCCCAGATCGACTTCTTCGAAGAGATCGCGAAGCTGCGCGCGGCCCGCCGGATCTGGGCGCGCGAGCTGCGTGACACCTTCGGAGCCGCCAACCCCAAGAGCTGGCTGATGCGCACGCACGTGCAGACCGCCGGCGTGTCGCTGACCGCCCAGCAGCCGCTCAACAACATCACCCGCACCGCGATCGAGGCGCTGGCAGGCGTGCTCGGCGGCACCCAGTCGCTGCACACCAACTCCTACGACGAGGCGCTCGCGCTGCCCACTGAGGACGCGGTCCGGATCGCCCTGCGCACGCAGCAGGTGATCGCCCACGAGACCGGCGTGGCGAACACGATCGATCCGCTCGGAGGCTCCTACTTCGTCGAAGCGCTGACCGACGAGCTCGAGCAGCAGGCGTACGCCTACTTCGCGAAGATCGACGAGCTGGGCGGCATGGTCGAGGCGGTCAAGCGCAACTACCCGCAGCGCGAGATCGCCGACGCGGCGTTCACGCTCCAACGGGAGATCGACGCAGGGAACCGGATCGTGGTCGGCGTCAACGCACACACCGAGGGCGATGGCGCCGCGACCCTGCTGCTGCGCATCGACCCGGCGCTCGAGGCCAAGCAGATCGGCCGCGTGCAAGCCGTGCGCGCCCGCCGCGACGGCGCTTCGGTGGAGTCCGCGCTCGGAGCGCTCAGGCTCGCCGCCGCGCGCGAGGACCACAACCTGATGCCGATCCTCCTGGAGTGCGCGCGCGTACACGCCTCAGAGGGCGAGATCGTGCTCGCCCTGCAGGACGTCTTCGGCACGTACACCGAGACTCCCGTCTTCTAGCCGTTCCCATCAGGAGGCCCTGCCGTGCGCAAGCTGCTCGTCCCCATCCTCGTCGCCGGCCTGCTCGGCCCGGTCGCGGTACCCGCCGTCGCCGCCACGAAGAACGTCACGGTCGGCGACAACTACTTCGTCCGCGACGGCGGCGTGCCGAAGGTCAAGGTGGCCAAGAACACGCGGGTCAAGTGGGTCTGGCGCGGCAAGAGCGTCCACAACGTCAAGGTCACCCGGGGTCCGGCGATGTTCGGGTCGCGCACCATGACGAAGGGCAGCTACGCCAAGAAGGTCACGCGCAAGGGCACGTACACGCTGGTCTGCACGGTGCACGGAGCCGGCGACCAGAGCATGAAGCTGGTCGTCAAGTAGAGGCGCGCCGCGGCGGCCTTGGCGGCCTTGGCGGCTAGGATCGCGACCATGGCCGCCACCGGCTCCAACCGCAAGATCCGCGTCGTGGTCGCCAAGCCCGGGCTCGACGGGCACGATCGCGGGGCCAAGATCATCGCCCGCGCGCTGCGCGACGCGGGCATGGAGGTGATCTACACGGGCCTGCACCAGACGCCGGAGCAGATCGTGGAGACGGTACTGCAGGAGGACGCCGACGCCGTTGGGTTGTCGATCCTCTCCGGTGCGCACATGACGCTCGTCCCGCGCGTGGTGACGCTGCTGCGCGAGCAGGAGGCGGGCGACGTCGTCGTCACGGTCGGCGGCACGATCCCCGCCCAGGACATCCCGGAGCTCAAGGAGCTCGGCGTGGCCGAGGTCTTCACGCCGGGTGCGCCGACGTCGGCCATCATCGACTTCATCCGGAACGCCGTCACTCCCTAGACGGTGTACCGTCTGGACGGTATAGTTACAGGATGCCCGTCGGCGTGATGCTCACCCTCGCCATCGCGGTGGAGGTTGCCGCCACCGTCTCGCTCCGCTACTCCGACGGCTTCACCAGGCTGGTCCCGTCTGCCATCGTGGTCGTCGGCTACGCGACGTCGTTCTACCTCCTGTCACTGATCCTGCGCGAGCTCTCGGTCGGCACCACCTACGCGATCTGGGCAGGCGCGGGGACTGCCGCGATCGCCGTGATCGGCATCGTCGCGCTGGGGGAGCCGGCCACCGCCGTCAAGCTCGCCTCGATCGCCCTGATCATCGCCGGCGTCATCGGCTTGAATCTCTCCGGCGCCCACTAGCCAGTGGTGCCGCCCGCGAGGAATCGCTGATGGCCCGCCCGAGCCGGCGTGCCGCGCTCCTCGACGCGGCGATCGCGGTGATCAAGCGCGACGGCGCCCACGCCCTCACGCTCGACGCCGTGGCCGCCGAGGCCGGCGCCTCCAAGGGCGGCGTGCTCTACCACTTCGGATCCAAGCGGGCCCTGATCGACGGCCTGCTCGAGTGCTGGCTCGACGACTTCGAGGCCCAGCTCACCGGCGAGGACTTCGCCGCGGCGTACGTACGCGCTTCCGACCTGGCCGTCGCCACCCCCGAGGTGACCGCGTCGGAGTTCGGCCTGCTGGCCGCGCTGATCGAGGAGCCGGAGGTGCTGGAAGTGGCCCGCAGGCGTTACACGGCTTGGATGGAGCGCATGCTCGAGGGCGGGATGGACCCGGGCGACGCGTGGCTGGTGCGGCTCGCCGCCGACGGTCTGTGGTATTCCGACCTCCTCGGCCTCGCCGCTCCCCAGGGGCCGGATCGCCGCCGTCTGATCGAGCGCCTGCTGGCGCTCGCCTCGGGCAAGTCGAGTTGAAGCGCTCGTCAGTCACCCAGATACGATGCGAACGTTCGTTCCGAACGAGGAGGCCTGTCAGAGCCGTG
>Ga0136627_1000408_pt1 | contig 15975 bp, 19 predicted proteins | sample AntDrymUQ4892206_2_FD_104652 | JGI IMG/M metagenome (GOLD analysis project Ga0136627, IMG submission 104652) | Polar desert sand microbial communities from Dry Valleys, Antarctica - metaG UQ489 (22.06) | ecosystem: Environmental > Terrestrial > Soil > Desert | place: Antarctica: Dry Valley... | reverse complement strand
GAGCCGAAGGCTCCTTCCGGCTGAGCGGGCGCCAGCGAGCCAGACGGTGATGGGTAGGGGGCGCAGCCCCCTGGAAGAAGAAGAGCCGAAGGCTCCTTCCGGCTGAGCGGGCGCCAGCGAGCCAGACGGTGATGGGTAGGGGGCGCAGCCCCCTGGAAGAAGAAGAGCCGAAGCCGTAACGCTGCGTGCGTAGGCGGCTGGTGCTCGTCCGCTGCGCTTCCTCCTCGCGCCGCGTGCGCTCTGTTTCCGAATCGTCCGAACTGCGACTCCTCATATGGGTGTGGAACGACAACGCCGAGTGCCATCGCGTCCCCGGTCGACGATCGAGATCAGGTCGATCGCGACCCGCGGCGCGCCCCCTCAGTGGAGATGGCTACAGTCCCGGGCGGAGGCGGCGATTCATCGCCGGATAACGAGGGGAGTCGGATGTTGATCCAGACTCTGTCATGTCGAGTGATCTGCGACGTCCGCCACCAGCCAGTCACGCCCGCCGACGGTCGTGATGCGGCGGTTGCCGGGAGGGCGTGAGCGATGGCCCGCACGATGCGGAAGCGGTCGTCGCGCACCATGCTGCGACGGACGCGGCACGTCGGTGACCCCGCCGAGACGCAGCACGAACACTCGCACCATCCGACGCTGACATCGAGGAGACCCGTCGGTCGCGTCGCGAGCGAGCGACAGCGCAACCTCGTCTGGCTGCTCGGGGGCGTGCTGCTGGTGCTCGTGTGCACCCTCGGCGGTGTGCTGCTCGTGACGTCGGCCGACGATCGCGTAGACGCCGTCGTCGCGTCGCGAGACCTGGAGGCCGGCGCCCCGGTCGCCCGCAGTGATCTGCGAGTCGTGCGGATCGCAGCCGGTCCCGGCGTCTCCACGGTGACGCCGCAGGCGGCGGCCGACCTCATCGGACAGGCTCCCATCGGTCGCGTCCCGGAGGGCGCGCTGCTCTCGTCGGCGATGTTCTCGTCGTCGCCACCGCTCGGACGCGGTGAGGTCGTGTTCGGGGCGGCGCTCGACCCGGGGGAGGCGCCTGCGTCGGCGATCGATGTCGGGGCACCGGTCATGCTGATCCGTGCGGCGGCGACGCCGGCGGGGAGTGAACGACCGGCGCAGGCCGACGTGCTCGGCGAGGGCCGGGTGTGGGCCACCGAACCGCTGGGCACCGGCCAGATGTGGATCACGGTCAGGGCTCGAGAGGCGGTCGCGCTGGAGTCGGCCCAGGCGGCGCAGGACGACGCCCTGCGGGTGGTGCTCGTCGGAGCGGGCGGATGACCCTGATCACCATCGCCTCGACCGGTGGCGCTCCGGGCGCGACGACGTTGGCGGTGGGGCTCGCAGCCGTCTGGCCGTCCGGCGGTGACACCGTCACAGCGCTCATCGAGGCCGACCCCGACGGCGGGCGGATGGGTGCCGAGCTCGGCGTCGGTGTCGAACCGGGGCTCGTGTCGCTGTCGCTCGCCGCACGCGCCCCCGACGGGCGAGTTGCGGACCTGATCGGCGAGCACGGCGCCGACATGAATGGTTGGTGGCTGGTCCCTGCACCGCCGTCGTGCGAGCAGACGGTCAGCGTCCTCGCTCGAGCGGCGGCGTCACTGTGCCGCTCGCTCGACGGCGAGGATGTGCACTGCATCGTCGATGCCGGGAGGTTGACGACCCGGTCGCCGGCGATGCCATTCGCCGTCCATTCCGAACGCGTGCTGATCGTCACGCCTGGCGACTTCGCTGCGTTGGCGACGGTGCCGTCTCGCGTCTCATCGTTGCTCGCTGCCGGATGTGCCGTCGATGTCGTCGTCGCCGGGTCGACGCCGTGGACAACTTCCGACATCGCCGCCTTCGTCGGCAGCGACGTCCTGGCCGTGTTGCCCCGTGTGCGGGCGCGCCTCGGTTCCCGGTCGATGCGGGGCGGCGAGTGGTCACAGTGGTGGTCGTCCGTGCGCGACCTGGCGGGAGCGCTCCACTCGGCGCCGGCCACCGGACATCCCCACGCTGAGGTGGCGCAGTGAGTGCGCCGACACTCGAGGACGTGATCGAGGCCATCCAGGAGGCGCTCGTCACGGCGGAGGGTTCGAGCTGGGACGACCTCGAGCGTGAGGCGTACGCCCACGAGGTCGCAGTCGACCTGCTCGCCCAGCGGGCGAGGATTGCGATCGAAGCCGACGAGGACCCACTCGATCCGGGCGACGAGAACGACCTCATCGGTCGTGCCATCGCCTCGTACTTCGGGAGTGGCAAGTTCCAGCGCTTCCTCGATGTCGACGACATGACCGACCTGATGATCAACGGCGCCGACGCGGTGTGGGTCGAATACGTGGACCGGCCGCGCGAGCGCTGGACGGATCGGGTCTTCGCCGACGACGACGACCTGCGCGAGGAGGTCGCGCAGCTCGCCCGACGGGCGGGTGCCACCGAGCGTCGCTTCGACGACGGCCGTCCACTCCTCGTGATGCGCCTTCCCGACGGTTCTCGGCTGGCGGCGATCATGGTGGTGTCGGGGCGACCGCAGGTCTCGATCCGCCGCAACGTCCTGCCGGCGGCGTCGCTCGACGACCTTGAACAGCGATCGACCATCGACCCTGCGATCCGGTCGATGTTCGAGGCAGCGATGCGCTGCGGGATGAGGATCGTCGTGTCGGGCGAGACGGGCGCCGGCAAGACCACGTTCTTGCGGGCGCTCGTGAGCGCGACGCCCGCCGAGACCCGATTCTGCGTGATCGAGGACACGCGTGAGCTCAACCTCGCAGACGACGGGACGCGAGCCGACGCCGTGCTGGAGTGGGAGACGCGCGAGGCCAACATCGAGGGCGCCGGCGAGATCACGCAGGCCGATCTCGTACGTCACGCCCTGCGGTTCAACCCGGACTGGCTGATCGTCGGTGAGGTGCGCGATGCCTCGGCTGCGCGCGAGATGTTGCTGGCGATGCAGCACGGCCACCCGAGCCTGTCAACGGTGCACCATCACTCTGCGGGATCGGCGTGGAAGAAGCTCGCGCAGTACGTCGCCCAGGGGCCGACGGCTGTCAGCTTCGACATCGCCGCGCTGTTGATCTCCGACGCCATCGACTTCTTCGTCCACCTCGGTCGCGATCGCAGCGGTCGGCGCGTGGTCGTCGAGGTGTGTGAGGTGGCCGGGTGGAACGGCTCGGAGGTGCAGCTCAACAGGATCTTCATCCCCGGCCCGGACGGTCGTGCCGTGCCACAGCCGCACTTGTCCGACTCCCGGCGTACGGCGCTCATCGACGCGGGGTTCGAGGACACGCTGCTGCTCAACGCGCAGGGCTGGTGGTCGGCGTGAACGCCTCTCCGCTCATGGCGGCGCTCGTCGGCGCCGGCCTTGGCATCGGGCTCGTCACTGTCGCCGCTGCGTGGCGCGGGATGCTCGCCACGCCGCGCTGGCTCCGAGCGCGCACTGCCGACGTCGACCGGGTGGTCGCCCGCTCCGGGCTCGCGCTCGGCGGTGCCGCCGTGATCTGGTGGCAGACCGGATGGGTCGCGGCGTCGATCGGAGGGGGACTGCTCGGATGGTGCACGCCAGCGATCGTCGGTGAGCGCGACCGTCGCCGATCCCAGATGGCGCGCACCGAGGCCGTTGCCATCTGGGCCGAGATGCTGCGCGATCTGCTGGTCTCCAACGCCGGGATGAGAGAGGCGATCTCACGATCGGCACGAGTCGCGCCCGACGCGATCCGAGCCGAGGTGCAGGCACTCGACGTCCGCGCCCAGCGCGGTCAGCTCAGACTCGCGCTGCGGCGGTTCGCCGACGAGCTCGCGAGTCCCGTCGCCGACACGGTCGTCCTCGCGATCCTCCTCGCCGAGCGCAGGGCCGTCGCCGACCTCGGGGCGATGCTCGCCGACGTCGCTGCGTCCACTCGGGAGACCGTGGCGATGCAGCGTCGCATCAACGCCACCCGGGCGAGGACGTATCGCACGTCCCAGCTCATCGCCGGCGTCGTGATCGGTGCGGTCGCGCTGCTGATGCTTTCGAACCGGGAGTACATGGAGCCGTTCGGCGACACGGTCGGGCAGATCGTGCTGCTGGTCGTGCTGGGGATCGTCGTCGCCGCCGTCATGTCGATGTTGCGGCTGTCGCGTCCGATGCAGCCCGCGCGATTGCTGCGCGTCGGCAACGACCGGAGGAGACCGTCATGATCTGGTCGGCCGCACTCCTCGCCGGCGGCGCCGGGCTCGGTCTGTGGCTCATCGTCCGGGCATGGTTCCCGGCCGCACGACCGCTCGACGTACTGTCCGCCGAGCTGGCGTCGCCACGCCGTGACACTGCTTCACGCGACACGTCGAGTGCGCGGGCCTGGTGGTCCCGCCTCGCACCTCGCGTCCTCACGGGCCTCACACCGAGCGTGCTTGCCGACATGTCGGTGGTTGGCACGACCCCGCTGCGCCACGGTCTCGACAAGCTCCGCACCGCCACCATGTTCGGCGCAATCGGGCTCGTGCCGACGGTGATCTATCCGCTCACGGGTCTCGGATCGCTGACGACCTACGCCGCCTTCGGCGCGCTCGTGCTCGTCGTGCTCGGGTGGTTTCTCCCCGATCTCTCGCTGCGATCGAAGGCAAGGTCGAAGCGGATCGCCTGGGACGGAGCGATCACCGTGTTCGTCGATGTCGTCGGCATCTCACTGGCTGGCGGCGCAGGAGTCGACGACGCGCTGATGGACGGGGCGAGCGCGGGCTCGGGCGCCGAGATGGCGGAGCTGGCGTCCACGCTGTTCGCAGCGCAGACGCGCCGCAAGAAGCTGTGGGTGGCTCTGGAAGACCTCGGCCACAGCCACGATCTCGGGCAGCTCCGCGAGCTCGCGGCGGCGATGGACCTGGCAGGCGAATCCGGCTCGCGCGTGCGCGACACGTTGCGGGCGAAGGCGACCGCGCTGCGCATCCGGCAGCTCACCGACGCAGAAGCCGACGCACAGAAGGCGTCGGAGACGATGTCCATCGCTCCGGCGCTCATGGCAATCGCGGCGATCATGCTGATCGCCTACCCAGCCGTTGCGGGGTTCCTCGAATGACCTCGCACTACTCCCGTCCTCGACGGGCCAACGGAAAGGAGGCAGCCCATGTTGCTGCCAATGCAGGTACAGGTGCTGGCGTGGTGGGCGACGGCTCGGGATCGAGTCCTCGACGCGGGCGAACGGCTGCGAGACGAGCGCGGCGAGACGACAGCGGGCGTGATCCTGCTGGTGCTGCTCGCAGTCGCCGCGATCGGCGTCGCCGCAGCGATCATCGGCAAGCTGAACTCGCAGACGTCGAAGATCCCCGGCTGACCTCGCGGCTCGCGGGCGACCGTGGCGTCGTGGCAACCGTCATCATCCTTCCCGTCGTGCTCGTGGCGCTCGTGCTCGGGCTTCAGGCTGCGCTCGTCGCCCACGCACGTCACGTCGCCCAGGCCGCCGCGGAGGATGCGGCCATCGCCGCAGCGTCGGACTCCGGTGCTCCTGGCGAGGTCGCGTCGTCGCTGATGGCGTCCTCGGCCGGGACGACGACGTCGAGCGTCGATGTCGCCGTCGGAGGTGGCGCAGACGTCGTGACGGTCACCGTGTCCGCCGACGTCACGTCCCTCGTCCCATTCGCGTCCTTCACGGTCAGCGAGTCGGCGTCGGCGCCCGTCGAGGTGTTCATCGCGGAGTCGGAGCGACCATGAGCGAGCCCTGCGAGCGAACCATCGTTACGGTGCGCCGCTGCGAAGCAGCGGAGCGGTCATTGGTGCACCGCCCGTCGTCCCTGTCGTTCGTCCACACGGCCATGGTGCACCGATGAGCGTCTCCGTCACCCGGCGCCGCTGGCGGGGCCAGCACGGCGATGCCGGTCCGTTGGAGGCGGTGGTGCTAATGCCGGCCATCCTCCTGCTGTTCGCGTTCATCGTCGCAGCCGGTCGCACGACGACCGCGAGCGGCGACGTCGAGCACGCAGCCCGCGTCGGCGCTCGGGCGGCGGTCAGTGCGCAATCGTCGGGTGGAGCCGACGTCCGTGCGAAAGAGGCGGTCGCGGCGTCGCTCGTCGACTCGGGGCTGAGCTGCACGAGCCATTCGGTGAGCGTCTCGGGCTCGCCCGCACCCGGTGGGTCGATGACCGTGACGGTGACGTGCGTCGCGTCGATGAGCGACATCGTGCAGTTCGGCGTCCCCGGCTCGAAGACGCTGCGCGAATCGGCGACCGAACGCGTCGATGTCGTGCGAGGAGGTTGACGTGAACCGAGCTGTCGACGTCGTCCATGCACTGTTCTCGGCTGTCGTGATCGCAGCGATCGCGGTCGGCGTGCCGTGCTTGCTCGTGCTCGCAGCCGCCAATCCGTGGCCGGGGCGCGCGGCGCTCGAGATGCGCAACGAAGTGGCCATCCTTGGTGGACTGATCACCGCGGTGGCGTGGCTCGTCTGGGCCCGCCTGACCGCACTGCTTGGCACCGAACTCGTCCGCCAGGCTCGCGAGGTGGCCGCCGTGCGGGCGGCGAACCGGCGACGCGCACCCGGAACACGTCCTGTCGTCGTCGAGCCGATCGTCGATCCCTCGCCCGGGCTGGGCGTGCTGGCACAGCGACTGATCGCAACGTTGCTCATCGTCGTACCGCTGTGGACGAAGTCACCGCGAATGGTCGACGCCGCGCCGCCGCTCCCGGCCGTCGCGCCCGTCGATCCGGTCGAGGTACGTGCCACCGATCGACCCGACGTCACGCCCGTCGCGCGACACGTGGGCGAGCCGTCGCCGGGGCTCGACGAGGTCACGGTGGGGCCCAACGAGACGTTGCGCAGTCTCGCCCGAGACCATCTCGGTGACCCCGGACGGTGGCGAGAGATCTTTGATCTCAACGTTGCTCGAACCCAGGTCGACGGACGGCGCCTGACGTCGCCGAGCGCAGTGCAGGCGGGCTGGCAGTTGAGGCTCCCGCGCGATGCAGTCCGTACGGCCGAGCGCAACGGCTCGGCGGATCGTTACGCCGAACTTGCTTCTACACCTGCGTCCGAACCTGCTGCTGTGCCTGCGGGCCTTCCGCCAGAGGTCGTCACCATCGAGGCGGGCGACACGCTGTGGGCCCTGTCCGAGCATCGACTCGAGCAGATCGGGCGCACCGACGCTGCGGCGACGGTCGACTATGTCGGCCGGGTCGCCGCCACGAACCGGGTGGTCGTCGAGGATCCACACCTCATCTACCCGGGCGAGAAGATCACGCTGCCGGCGATCGGTCGCCAGCCGGCGCAGGAGGCGCCACCGCCATCGCCAGAGCGGGAGCGGCCCGAGCGACCGGAACAGCCGGATCGACCGGCGGCGCGGCCCGAGCGGGAGCCGCCCGAGCGACCGCAACACCCGGATCGACCCGAGCGCTCGGCGTCGGAGGCGCCCGACACCGCCGATGTGCCGGCGCCCACCACGCCGGTGAAGGCCGATGACGACCCGCTCGAGACGCAACCGACCGTCGCACAGCCGGCAACCTCGAACGAGGAGCCACCGCCCCTCACGGTCCCGGGCAGCCTCGATGATGTCAAGGGGAGAAGCGGAGATCCGTTCTCGCCGACGGCGTTCGGGGCCGGCGCACTGGCGATCGGCGTGCTCGCTGTCGTCGACTCGCGCCGCCGCCGCCGGCTGCGGTCGTTGTCGGTGACGGCGCGGCTGCCACAGCGTCCGGCAGCGCTCGTCGACACCGAGCGCTCGCTGCGGAAGCTCGACAGCCCGGAACGCCACGCCAGACTCGATCTCTCGCTGCGCTCCGCGGCAGCGTCGATGGTCGGCGGCCACGAGCGGATCCGCATCGTAACGATCGACGCACGCGGCGGCGTCACGATCATCACGTCGGGACCGGTCTCGTTGGCAAGGCCGTGGCGGTCTCACGACGACGGGCCTGCGTCGTCACGCTGGGACCTGCCGGCGGCCGTGCCCATCGAGGATCTCGCCCCGACGGGGCGCCAGTTCGATGCGCCATGTGTTGCGCTGGCCCTCGTCGGTGCCACCGACAGCGGTGCGCAGGTGTACGTCGATCTCGAATCAGTCGGTTCGCTGGCCGTCGTCGGACGTGGCGCCGCCGCCGAGCACGTCGTCTGCGCGATCGCCGCCGGGCTGGCGAGTCAAGTGCTTGCCGAGTCTGCGCACCTCGTCGGCATCGGCGTGCCGGCGACGGCGTTCCTCCGTCACCCAAACCACCATGTCGTCGAATCCGTCGACGAAGCGTTCGAGTTGGCGGGTGACCTACTGGGCAGCGATGCCGAGCGCGACGAGACGTTTCGGCTTCGCGCCCGCCACACGAGCGGGCGAGCGTGGGAGCCGGTCGTCCTCTTCGTCGCCGCCCGTCACGGCGACGACCTGCGTGCCGAGGTGGTCCCGGCGAGGGTCGCTGCCGTCGTCGCCGAGGTCGCGCCGGACGGCGTCACGGAACCGGCGAGCGAGGATATGTGTCCCGAAGGCGACGTGCGTATCGTGCAGGGTTCGGCGGCGTGGACGCTGCAGCCGCACGCGATCGAGCTCGACCCGGTCGGTCTCAGCTCGTCGGAGCTGGAGCAGATCGACCAGTTGATCGACGCTGACGTGGTGCTCGACGGCGACGGTCCACGAGCCGATGTCGGAGTGCTCGTGGACGGCAACGAGTCGGGCCGGGCCGACAACGGCGACGCGACTGAGGCGACCGACGACGACGGCATCGACGAACGCGTCGAGGACTGGGACATCCTCGTCAGGGTGATGGGGCTCGTCGACGTGATCGATCGTGACGGGAACACCGGGGAGTTCACGAAGTCGAAGTCGCTGGAGCTGCTGGCGTGGGCCGCGACGCACCGTGATCGGTCGACGCGCCAGGGCGCACGCACCGCGCTGTGGGACGTCGACGTGCGCGACGCCACGTTCGCCAACATCGTGTCGGAGGCGAGAAGGGCGCTCGCGCGGATGCGTAACCCAGCCGATGGACATGAGTGGCTCGCTCGCACGATGAACGCGACGTTGCGACTCGACGAGCGTGTCACCACCGATGCCGAAGTGATCGCCGCGTCGTTGCGGCGGGCGCGACGCCAGGCACCGGCGGCCGCCGTGACGACACTGCGGTCGGCCGCGGAGCTGATCCGCGGCGTACCGTTCGCCGACAGCGCCTATCTCTGGCCCGATGCCGAGGGCATCACGTCCCAGATGGTGGTGCTCGCCACGTCGTGCTGCGGCGAGCTCGCGCAGCGGCTGCTCGATGCCGACGACCACGAAGGTGTGTTCTGGGCGACCGGGCAGGGGCTCAAAGTGCTGCCGGGCCACGAACAGCTGATCGGACTGCGGATGCGGGCGCATGCTCGCAAGGGCGACCGGTCTGGCGTGCGTCAGGAGTGGGAGACGTACGAGCGCGTCGTGCTGGCCGATCCCTGGAGCGACGGCGAGCCAGCGCCGTGTCTCGTGAAGCTGCGCCGGGAACTGCTGGCGCCGGCGGCCGGCGACTGAGCGCTGCTCGCCGGTGAGACCGTCGGTGCCCTTCCCGTACGATTGGAGGCGTGCACGTCGTCGAGTTCCTCATCGAGCCGTTCACCGAAGGCCAGCCGGGTGCACACGTGACGTCGGCGATCGCTGCGGTGGAGGCGGCGGGCGGCGTCGTCGACTTCGGCGCGTTGAGCTCGACGTGTCGTGCCGATGCATCCGAGATGCCGGTCATCGTCGCCGCGCTGTTGACGGCGGCGTTCGCCAACGGGGCGTCCGGCGTCCGGCTCTCCGTCGAGCACGAGGGCGCCGGAGCATGAGCGCGCCGCGATCGACCCGCCAGCGAACGCGCCGCCCGCCGGCCGAGCCCGAGCGCCATCCGCTCGTCGACGCCGTCAGTCCCGTCGTCGACGCGGTCGGTGCGACGTTCGTGCCACCTGATGCCGCCGAGCCGAGTGATGTCCCGCTCGTGTGGGAGGGGGTGACGGTCGGTGCTGTTCGCCTCCCGCCGTTGCACGGTGCGCTCGATCGGCTCATCGATGCCGTCGAGACCGAGCTCGGCGGCACGCTCGCGTCGCTCGCCAGGGATGACAAGCAGATGGCGATCAGGCTGCTCGACGAGCGCGGCGCGTTCATCCTGCGTCGCGCCGTGGAGGACGTCGCCGACGCGATGAGCGTGAGTCGCATCACCGTGTACAACTACCTCAACGCCATCCATCGATGAGTGGCGGCGAGACCGTCGCGCCCGTGGTGGGCGTCGAGCGGTTCGAGGTCGTCGCGTTCGACGCCGACGACACGCTGTGGCACAACGAGGATCGGTTCGTCGAGGTGCAGGCGCGCTTCGTCGAGATCGTCGCCCCGCACGTGTCGAAGGGGATCGATGTCGCCGACGCCCTGCACGCGACCGAGATGGCGAACCTCGCCGATCTCGGCTACGGCGTGAAGGCCTTCGTGCTGTCGATGGCCGAGTGCGCCATCGATCTCACCGATGGCGCGGTGCCGATGCCCGTCGTGCGCGAGCTGATCGGCCTGGCGCGAGAGATGCTGACCGAGCCGGTGCGACTGCTCGACGGTGTGCCGGAGGTGCTCGAGCAACTCAGCGGTGACTACCGGCTCGTCGTCGTGACGAAGGGCGATCTCGTGCACCAGGAACGCAAGGTCACCACGTCGGGGCTCGAGCACTTCTTCGAGTACGTCGAGATCGTGTCCGAGAAGGATCCGCCCACGTACCGCACGCTCATCGACCTGCTCGGTGTCGAGCCCGCCCGCTTCTGCATGATCGGCAACTCGGTGCGCAGCGACGTCCTTCCCGTGCTCGAGCTCGGCGCCCACGCCGTCCACATCCCGTACACGTACACGTGGCAGCACGAGCACGTCGAGCACGACAGCGGGTTCGCCGAGCTCGGCTCGATCAGGGAGTTGCCGGACTACCTTGCGCGTGTCACGTCGTGACGGGGGAGCGAGCGGCACCACCAGTCGAACAGTTCGTCGTCGTCGATGCCGTACGCCGCGTCGACGAGCCGGCCGCATTGCGTCACGTCGGCTGACCACAGCGCATCGACGGCATCGTCGAGCGACCCCTCCGGCCACGGCAGCTCGGCCAGCGTTCGGGGACCCACGCGCATCGCGCTCGCCGAGAGACCGCTGCCGGCGTGCTGGTGCCATGCCCACACGGTGGCGACCGGTGACGTGAGCACGGCAGCGATCTCCCACACCGCGCGGGTGGCGTCGTCCGTGACGAGGGGTAGCGGTGTCACCGTGGTGACGGGCACGCCGGGCAGCAGCGTCCCGTCAGGGTCGGCGACGGCTTCGAGCACCCGTGTCTGGCTCGCGACGAGCACCTTCGGCACGAGTTTGCGGTGCGCCCACGCCTGCATCGCCGGCGACAGCCGATCGATGGTGACTCGGGGTTCGGCGAGCTCTCGGCGGGCGAACCTGGCGGGGCGGGCGCCCCACAGCAACCGGCCGGGATCGATGAGCCCGCACGTGACGAGCGGCGGGCCGTCACCGCCCTCGACGACACCGGGAACGAGGCCGTAGTACTCGTCGCGGAAGTTCGCACGCAGTGTCGCCCGATCACCGAGCGAGCCGCTTGCGTCGAGCGGAGGGACGTCCGGGATGCCGAGCCCCGCTGCAACGATGCCGGTCCAGTTCCCGAGCGGTGAATGCTGCCCAGGCTGCTCGGGCTGACCGGACGGCCCGGAATCTGTCGTCTCGAACACGAGGGCGCAGACGAGCACGGCGGCGTCGAAGTGGTGATCGGGCGACCACCACGACCACGTTCGTCGCGCCCGCCGATCGATCTCGGTCCGCACCGGCGCCGCGTCTCGCGACGACAGCACGGACTGCGGGAGCACGAGCGCGAGGCGGGCACCGCTGCGTCCGGTCAGCTCGAGCGCCATCGCGAGGAAGTCGACCGCGGCGTCGGCGTACACGCCGCCGCCCCAGGCGCCAGCGCGACGCCTCGATGTCGACGTCGCGAGCTGCGACAGGAACGGTGGGTTGCCGATCACCAGGTCGTAGTGCGCACGGTGCCAGTCGTGTCCGAGCGCGTCACTGCAGCCAACCGTCACGGAGCGTGACGACGGCGCCCCCGCCGCCAGCGCGTCGCCTGCATCGGCGGCTGCGTCGGGATCGATGTCCCAGCCGGTCACCTCGACATCGGCCCCTGCCGCTTCGAGTGCCTGGGCCGCAGCGACGAGAAAGCGGCCGTCGCCGCACGCAGGGTCGACGACGCGCACGGGACGACCCTCAGGGAGGCTCCATCCGTCCAACGCACCCGACACGAGTCGGTCGACGAGGTCGGGGGGCGTGTACCAGGCGCCGGTGCGCTTGCGCTGCGCAGCTTCGGCGGACCCCACGTCGGGAGCCTAGGGTGCTGCCGTGTCCGCCTCGGCGATCCCGGATCCCGTTCCGACGCTGCCGACTCGTGCGGATCGCTACCTCTCGTTCTCTCGTGACGAGTGGTCCGAGCTGCGGGCAGCGACGCCGATGACCCTGCGCGAGCACGATCTCGACCGGCTCCGCGGCATCAACGAGCGCATCGACCTCGACGAGGTCGCCGCCGTCTATTTGCCGCTCTCGCGCCTGCTCAACTTGTACGTCGCTGCGACGCAGGATCTGCACAAGGTGTCCGCGACGTTCCTCGGCGCGATGGCACCGAAGGTTCCCTACGTCATCGGCGTCGCCGGCAGCGTGGCGGTCGGCAAGAGCACGTTCGCAAGGATCCTGCAGGCGCTGCTCGCTCGATGGCCCGACCATCCGAAGGTCGACCTCGTGACGACGGACGGCTTCCTCTACCCGAACAAGGTGCTGGAGGACCGCGACCTCATCAACCGCAAGGGCTTTCCCGAGTCGTACGACACGCGGCGGTTGCTGGCGTTCCTGCGCGAGGTGAAGAGTGGCGCCGAGCGCGTCCACGCACCCGTCTACAGCCACGTCGTGTACGACATCATCCCCGACGAGTTCGTCGACATCGAGCAACCCGACATCTTGATCCTGGAGGGACTCAACGTGTTGCAGGGCGGCGTCGGCGGAGGCGGGCCCGGCGCACCCGACGAGTTCGTCAGTGACTACTTCGACTTCTCGATCTACATCGACGCTGACGAGGCGGACATCGAGGGGTGGTACGTCGATCGGTTCCTCGCGCTGCGCAATGCCGTGTTCCAGAACCCGGCGAGCTTCTTCCGCCACTTCGCCGCCCTCAGCGACGAGGACGCGGTGACCATCGCCAAGGGCATCTGGACCGACATCAACGGGCTCAACCTGCGCGACAACATCGGGCCGACGCGTGAGCGTGCCTCACTCGTGCTGCGCAAGTCGGTCGACCACCGCGTGCACGACATCCGCCTGCGCAAGCTGTGAACGTCCGGTTCGAACACGTCTCGCCGGCGCGCGCCGCCGAGCCGGGTCTGCGAGCAGATCTGTTGCGGCTGTGGGTGGACTCCACGAACGCCGGTGGTTCGATCGGATTTGTCGCACCGGTGTCTGCCGCCGACATCGCGCCGCGGCTGGACGCAGCGCTGGTCCGGGTTGCGGAGGGCGTCGATGCGCTCGGCATCCTCGTCGACGAGGGCACGGACCACGACACGGGGCGAGCGATCGCGATGGGCTTCCTCGTCGACCAGGACAGCCCGGTCCAGCCTCACTGGCAGGTGGTCGGCCGCCTCGCGGTGCACCCCGACGTGCAAGGGCGCGGCCACGGCCAGTTCCTGATGGCGCAGCTGCACGAGCTCGCGCGATCGCTCGGTCTCCACCATCTGGCGCTCAGCGTGCGCGATGGCGAGGGGCTCGAGCCCTTCTACGAGCGATGCGGGTACCGCAGGTGGGGCGTGCACCCCGCGGCGCTGCGGCTCGGCGACGACGACGTGCGCGACGAGATCTGGATGGTCCACGAGCTGTGACGGCACGAGGCGTTGACGCCTCGCACTGCCAGACTGCCCTCGTGCTTCGCCGCCTGGTCGCCGTCAACGCCGTGTCGGCGGTGGTCGTGACCGCCGCACTGCTTGTCGCCTGTGGCGGCGACGATGCCGCCGGGCCGGAAACGACGCTGTCGCCGGCGGCTGCCGCAGGGTTCGACGTGTTCAGCGACAACGGATGCGTTTCGTGCCACGGCGCCAACGGTCAGGGTGACATCGGTCCGCCGCTCACCGAGCTGCACGGCAGCGAGGTGTCGCTCGACGACGGTTCGACGGTGGTCGCAGACGACGCCTATCTGCGCCGGGCGATCGCCGAGCCGGACGCGGAGCGCGTCGACGGCTACGAGGTGGCGATGCCGGTCAACGGGCTCGACGACGCCGAGATCGAGTCGCTCATCGAATGGATCCGCGAGATCGGCCCGGCGACGGGCTCCTGAGCGACGTCAGCGCTCGGCGCCGACGCCGGGTCGACGACGTCGACGTCGGTCGTCATGTCGGCGCCCCGCTCGAGGTCGAGGGTGAGCCGGAACGACGTGTCGATCTCGAGTGGCGCGGCGAGCTGGGTGAGCATGATGTGGGTCGCGCCGGGTTCCAGCGTCACGTCCTCGCCGGCAGGGAGCTCGAGCGCAGCGACCGGTTCCATCGACACCATCCCGTCCTCGTCGACCGTGCGATGGATCATGGCCCGGGCGGCGACGTCCGCTGCGACACCGACACCGACGAGGCGATCGTCGCTCCCTGACCGGATGGTGAGGTAGACAGCGCCGACGTCGGTTGCCGCCGGGGTTGCCGACGACCAGACGCCGTCGACTTCGATGCCGTCGTCACCGCTCGTGTCGTCGCCACCGCATGCGCCGAGCGCGAGCATCCCGGTGAGCGCAACGGCGCGGCGGCGGCTCAACGGTTCCACGGTGCGACGGGCGAGACAGCGCCGTTGACACCGGTGAGCACCTCGACGCCGTCGTCGGTGACGAGCACCGTGTGCTCGAACTGTGCCGTGCGCTTGCCGTCGGCGGTGACCGCGGTCCAACCGTCGTCCCACATCCGGTGCTGCCACGTGCCGAGCGAGATCATCGGCTCGACCGTGAACGTCATGCCGGGACGCATGATCAGCGACGAGCGCGGGTCGTAGTAGTGCAGCACCTGGATGTCGCCGTGGAACTGCTCGCCGATGCCGTGCCCGATGAACGCCTTCACGACGCCGTAGTGATGCGACGTTGCGTGATCCTCGATCGCTCTGCCGATGTCGCTGAGCGGGCGACCCGGTGCCACGGCCTCGATGCCGAGCCATGTGCACTCCTCCGTCACGCGCACGAGCGTGCGGCTCTCGTCATCCACGTCACCGACGAGGAACGTGGCGTTGGTGTCGCCGTGCACGCCGTCGACGTACGACGTCACGTCGAGGTTGACGATGTCGCCGTCCTGTAGCGCCCGCGTGTCGGGGATGCCGTGGCAGATCACCTCGTTGACGGACGTGCACAGGCTCTTCGGGTACTCGTGGTAGTTGAGCGGCGACGGGTACGCGTTGCGCTCGACGTGCAGTGCGTGGACGTACTCGTCGAGCTCCTCGGTGGCGAGACCGGGCTCGATCCGCTCGCCTCCGAGGCGCAGGATCTCGGCAGCGACTTTGCCGGCGGTGCGCATGCGCTCGATGACCTCGGGCGCCTTGATGTCAGATTCCCCCAGCGACCGGACGACGCCGGTGTCGGCGTACGGCGGGCGCCCGATCGTGCCGGGCACGACGCGCATCGGACTCACCTCGCCACGCAGCACGCGACCCTCGGTGCGCCGGTGACAGCGCTTGTACTTGCGCCCGCTGCCGCACCAGCAGGGCTCGTTCGCGCGGGGGAGGGTGTCGGGGGCATGGGTCACCGTGGCCATCGTGGGTTCAAGGATACGTGCCGCGTGCGGACCCGGACGAGCGTCGCTGCCGGTCGTCGGCAACGGTCGTGGATGCTGGCGGACAGGATGGCGGGCAGGATGGCGGGCAGGCCGGCGGGAACGACATGTCTCCGCGTGGAATAACGTTGATCCATCGAGCGCCCAGCTGTCGCCGTCCCCGTCCCCGTGTTCGCGCTCGCCCTCGCACCGATCGTGGTGGCGATCGCATGGATCGACGAGACGTGGCGGGCGCTGGGCGTGTCGGCGACGTTCATTGCGATCTCGCTGGCGGCGATGG
>Ga0136627_1000406_pt1 | contig 16009 bp, 11 predicted proteins | sample AntDrymUQ4892206_2_FD_104652 | JGI IMG/M metagenome (GOLD analysis project Ga0136627, IMG submission 104652) | Polar desert sand microbial communities from Dry Valleys, Antarctica - metaG UQ489 (22.06) | ecosystem: Environmental > Terrestrial > Soil > Desert | place: Antarctica: Dry Valley... | reverse complement strand
GAAGGGCTACGAGCTGCCCGAGCCGATGGAGAAGAACCTCTACCACCTGTCGCCCGACGACCGCCGCCGGCTGGGGATCGAGCAGCTTCCGGAGACGCTCGGCGAGGCGATCGAGCTGTCCGCCGAGTCCGAGCTGGTCCTGCGCACGCTCGGCGAGCACACCTTCAACCGCTTCATCGAGATCAAGCGCCAGGAGTGGGAGGACTATCGCGTCCAGGTCACTCCCTGGGAGCTCGAGCGCTACCTGGGCATCCTCTAGGAGATCCGCTCGGGCGCCGCAGCGCGGCCGTTGTACGCACCCGCGCCGGCCTCGGCCGGTGCGGCGCCGTCCGGACCGCGGCCGTTGCCGCCGTCCGTGTGTGCGAGCTTCGACGGCCACCAGATCCGCGGCCCGATGTCGAGGGTGAGGGCCGGCACCAGGATCGACCTGACGATGAACGTGTCCAGCAACACGCCGAAGGCGATCACGAAGCCCGTCTCGGTGAGGAACACAAGCGGCAGCAGCGCAAGCACCGAGAACGTGCCCGCCAGCACGATGCCCGCCGACGTGATGACGCCTCCGGTCACGGCAAGGCCGCGCACCATGCCCTGGCGGGTCCCGTGGCGGAGCGTCTCCTCACGGACGCGCGCCATCAGGAAGATGTTGTAGTCGATGCCCAGCGCCACCAGGAAGATGAACGCGTAGAGCGGGAACGACGGATCAACGCCGGCGAAGCCGAAGACCACGTCGAACACGACGACGCTCACGCCGAGCGCAGCGAGGAAGGAGAGGATCACCGTCCCGATCAGAAGCAGGGGCGCCAGCAGTGACCGCAGCAGCAGGATCAGGATCACCAGCACCACCACGAGCGCGATCGGGATGATCAGCAACGTGTCTCGGGCCGCCGCCTGCCGCACGTCGTACTCGATCGCCGACGGCCCGCCGATCAGCACGTCCTCACCGCCGGCCTGCTTGACGGCGCCGCGCAGGCCCGGTATCAGGTCGAACGCCTCGGTCGAGTAGGGCTCGGGCTCGAGCACGGCGTTCAGCAGCGTGCCCGCAGATCCTTCGATCTCGGTCGGCAGGACCTGCGCGACGCCGTCGGCGCTTCCGAGCGCGGACGTCACCGCCTGGATGTCACCGCCCTGAGGGACGATCACCTCGGTCGCCGCGCTCGCGCCCGCCGGGAACGACTGGGCGAGGAGGTCCTGACCGACGAGCGACTCGACCTCGTCCCGATAGGCGTCGGCCTGGGTCAGGCCCGTGTCGATCGTGACGACGCCCAGCGCCCCGACGGCGAGCAGCGCTGCGGTGCCGATCCAGACGCGCCGGGGACCGCGCGCGACGCGCTCGCCGACCCGGCGCCACGCGCCGTGCGTCTCGTCCGCGCCCTTGTCGCCGAAGTGGGGGATCCCGTTGTTCCACCCGAAGATCGCAGGGCGCCAGAACGCGCGCCGCCCGCAGATCACCAGCAGGGCGGGCAGCAGCGTGAGCATGGAGATCATCGCCACGGCGATGCCCAGCGCCCCGATCGGCCCGAGGCCCGCCGTGCCCTCGACCTCGGCCAGGGCCAGGCACAGCAGTGCGCAGATCACCGTCGCGCCGGAGGCGACGATCGCCGGGCCCGCCGTGCGCAGCGCAAGCGCCATCGCCTCGTGCTTGTCCTCGTGCTTGCGCAGCTCCTCGCGATAGCGCGACACCAGCAGCAGGGCGTAGTCCGTGCCTGCGCCCAGCACGAGGATGGAGAGAATCGAGGACGATTGCCCGTTCACGGTGACCCCGAGCTCGGTCAGCCCGTAGCCGATCGAGCGCGTCGCCACCTCGGCGAAGACCACGGCGAACAGCGGGATCCAAAGGAAGATCGGGCTGCGGTAGATGAGGACCAGCAGCACGACGACGAGCAGCAGGGCCGTGCCGAGCAGCGTCCCGTTGATGCTCTCGAACACCTTGATCGCGTCGGCGGCGAAGCCGGCCGGGCCCGTGACCTTCGTCTCGAGCCCGCCGCCGGGGTCGCTGACGCGGTCGCGGATGTCGTCGATCGGGTCGAGGATCGTGGCGCCGTCGCCGTCACCCGTGATGTTGCCGATCAGCAGCGCGGCGTCACCGGACTCCGAGGGGCGCGGCTCGGCGAACGGAGAGACGGCGCGGTAGATATCGTCCTCGTTCGCCTCGATCGCCGCGTTGAGCTCCTCGCGGTCCGCCGCGATCCGCGCCTGGTCGTCCTCGCCCAGACCGCCCTCGCGGCGGTAGACGATCACGATCGGCGCCTGCTCGCCGCCCTGCAGCTCTTCGGAGATCCCCAGCACCTTCGTGGATTCGGCGTCCGCGGGCAGGAAGCTCGTGGACTCGTTGTTCTCCGCGTCGGTGTACTTGCCGGGCAGGTTCGCCGCACCGGAGGCGAGCAGCCCCAGGATGCAGACCGCCAGGACGACGAACTTCGCAGTACGGCCGGCGGGGACGGCGAGCAGACGGGTCAAGTGGGAGCTCCGCTTCGGGGAGAGGGGAGGACGGTGGGAAGTTCTACCGGACGTACGCGGCGTCGGGCAGCGACCCGTCGCGTCAGAGCAGCGCGGCGAGCGCGTCGGGCTCGGTGACCGGCGCCCGGCACGCGAACCGCTCGCACACGTAGGCCGCCGCGCGGCCGTCCACCGGCTCGCGGCCCTCGAGCAGCGGGACGCCGTCGGCCGGACCGCCGGCCACGACGACGTGCGGCCGGAACTCCCCGCGCACCACGCGCTCGAGCGGTTCGGCGCCTGGTCCGACGATCGCCACCTCCTTCACGACGGCGAAGTGGAAGTCGAGCGCCTGCAGCAGATGGCCGAACGCGACGGGGTGCTGCGGGGCGACGACGTGCAGCAGCCGGAGCACGCCGACCGCCGCCTCCTCGTAGCGATGCTCGCCGGAGAGCGCGGCCAGCCGCAGCAACCCGAAGGCCGCCGCCGAGGCGCCGGAGGGGATCGGCGCGTCTTCGAGCTCCTTGCGTCGCGCGATCAGCGGCTCGTGGTCGTCTGCGGTGGCGAAGAAGCCGCCGTGCTCGGCATCGGCGAAACGTTCCAGGATGGTGTCGGCGAGCTGCCGCGCGGCCGCGAACCAGCGCGGCTCGAACGTCGTCTCGTACAGCGTGAGCAGCGCCTCGAGCAGGTAGGCGTGATCCTCGAGGTAGGCGGCGAGCCGGGCCTCCCCGCGGTTGAAGGTCCGCAGCAGGCGGCCCTCGGTGTCACGCATCGCCGTCCAGACGAACTCGGCGCACGCCACCGCAGCATCGCGATAGTCGGGCCGGTCCAGCGCCGCGGCCGCGTCGGCCAGGGCGGAGATCATCAGCGCGTTCCATGCGGTCAGTCGCTTGTCGTCGAGCGCGGGCCAGACGCGCTGCTCGCGCACTCCTCGCAGGCGGGCCTTGACCTCCCCGAGGCGCTCGAAGTCGCTGGTGGCGCGGACCGGCGCCCAGTGCCCCTCGAAGTTCGGCGGCCCAGTCATGCCGAAGTGCGCGAGCGTGACGTCGGCGAGCGCCTGGTCGGTCAGCGCCGCACGCACCTCGTCGGGCGTCCAGACGTAGAACCTTCCCTCCTCGCCTTCGGAGTCGGCGTCGAGCGCGGACGCGAAACCGCCTTCGGGCTGGCGCAGGTCGCGCAGCGCCCAGTCGAGCGTCTCGGTGCACACGCGCGCGAAGAACGGCTCGCCCGACACCTGGAAGCCGTGCAGGTAGGCGCGCGCGAGCAGCGCGTTGTCGTAGAGCATCTTCTCGAAGTGCGGGACAACCCACCGCGCGTCGACGGAGTAGCGCGCGAACCCGCCGCCGATCTGGTCGTACATGGCGCCGCCGGCCATGGCGCGCAGGGTGTGCAGCGCCATCCGGCGCTCACCTCGACGCAGCAGGAACTCGATCGCCGATGCGGCCGGGAACTTCGGCGCGCTCGTGGAGAAGCCGCCGTGCTCGCCGTCGTAGCCCCGCTCCAGAGCGGCGACGGCCGAGTCCAGCGCCGCGGGGCCCATGTCGCCCTCCGCCGGCGGCATGCGCGCCGCGCCCGCCAGCCGCGGCAGGATCCGCCGGCCGGTCTCCTCGATCTCGGCGCGCTGCGCGGTCCAGGCGTCGGCGACGCCGACCACCACCTGCGACCACGCCGGCATGCCGTGCCGCGGCTCGGGGGGGAAATAGGTGCCGGCGAAGTACGGCACGCATTCGGGCGTGAGGAAGGCGTTGAGCGGCCAGCCCCCGTGGCCGGTCATCGCCTGAACGGCGTCCATGTAGATGGCGTCGACGTCCGGGCGCTCCTCGCGATCGACCTTGATGCAGACGAAGCGCTCGTTCATCAGCGCAGCGACCTGCGGGTCCTCGAAGGACTCGCGCTCCATGACGTGGCACCAGTGGCAGGCGGCGTAGCCGATCGAGACGAGGATCGGACGGTCCTCGGCCCGGGCGCGGCCGAGCGCCTCGTCACCCCACGGATACCAGTCGACCGGGTTCTCCGCGTGCTGGAGCAGGTACGGCGAGGTCTCCGAGGCGAGGCGATTGGACATCGGTAGGTTGCCTATCCATGTCCCATCATCGCGAAACGGTCACCGCGGTCGGCGCCCCGGAGGCGGCCGGTCCCTACTCGCACGCCGTCAGAAGCGGCGGGCTGATCTTCCTCTCCGGCCAGACCCCCATCGACCCGGACACCGGGGCGCTGGTGGAGGGTGACATCGGCGCCCAGACCAAGCGCTGCCTCGACAACCTCGCCATCGTGGCGGCGGCGGCGGGCGCGTCGCTGGGGGAGGATGCCGTTCGCTGCGGCATCTACGTGACCGACATGGTCACGTTCAAGTCGGTCAACGAGGCCTACGGGGGCTATTTCGGCGACGCGCCGCCCGCGCGCAGCACGATCGGAGTGGCGTCGCTCCCGCTGGGCGCGGACGTGGAGATAGACGCGATCCTCGCCGTGCCGGACTGAGCCTGGCGGGCACTCCGGCCAGGCACCACGGACGAGATCGATCCGGACCCGCGGCGTGCGGGTGCGAGAATCCCTGGTATGCGAGGGTGCCGCGATCGATCGGTGTCCGGATGAGGACACCGGCGCCTCAACGTCGGCGTGCCGACACGACCGCCATGGACGGCCTGCTGGCCGCTGCCCGAGACGAGCTCGGGATGGAGCTCGCCTATCTGGCCGAGGTCCACGAGTCCGAGCTCGTGCTGCGCGACGTCGACGGTGACACGGCCGACTACGGCGGGGTGGGGCCCGGCTTCACCCTCCCGCGGGCGTACTCGTGGTGCCATTCCATGGTCGCCGGCGAGGCGCCTCAACTGGTGCCCGATGCCGCCGCGCTGCCTGACGCGGCAGGGCACCCCTTCGTCGTTGCCACGGGCATCCGCGCGTACGCGGGCGTCCCGGTGCACCGCTCCGACGGCACGCTATACGGCTCGCTGTGTTGTCTGAGCCGGCAGCCGCAGCCGCAGCTGGGCGAACGCGACCTGCGCTACCTCGCGGTGCTGGCCCGGGTCGCCGCGGACCTCGTGGCTGCCGCCGAGAGCGCCCGGCTCAGTAGCCGCGCCGAGGTAGAGGCCGCGGCCGGCCAGGCGCTGCTGGCGGCACTCAACGCACGCGAGAACTACACCGCCGCGCACTCGCAGGCGGTGCTCGCGCTGGCGCTCGAGGTCGCCGACGAACTTGGCATGGCCGGCGAGAGCGCCACCTCGGTCGGGCAAATCGCGCTCCTGCACGACATCGGCAAGGTCGGCGTGCCCGACGCGATCCTGCAGAAGCCCGGGCGCTTGACCGCTCCCGAGTGGGACGTAATGCGCGAGCACCCGGCCATCGGCGCGCAGATCGTGAGCGAGATCGGCCCGCTCTCCCACCTCGCCCCGGCGGTCCGCGCCGAACACGAGCGCTGGGATGGGCACGGCTACCCGGACGGGCTCGCAGGCGACGCGGTTCCACTCGCAAGCCGCATCTGCTTCGTCTGCGACGCATGGCACGCGATGACCTCCGACCGCCCGTACCGCCGCGCGCTCACGACGGAGGAGGCGCGCGCCGAGCTCGAGCTCCACGGCGGCGCGCAGTTCTGCCCGACCACCGTCGCGGCGCTCGTCCGCGTGCTCGACCGAGACGGCGCACCGGTGATCGAGAGCGCCCGGAGCATGGCCGCGGACGAGCCGACGCTGCCCCGCGTCCGGCCGGACGAGCCTCTGGAGGCCGAGCTGCGTGCCCTCATCACCGTCTCGGGCGCCGTCGCCGGCGCACACCGCTTCGAGGAAGTGCTCGACGTCGTCGCCGCCGAGGCGTGCCGCGTGCTCCGTGCGACCGGCGTCTCGATCAGTCGCTGGGAGCCCGGAGGCGACCTCATGCGCACGCTCGTGAACGCCGGCGAGCTCAACCCGGGCGAGGAGGCCCGGCCGGCGGACGAGACCTGGTCGCTCACCCGGCTCGACCGTGGGCTGGTCGAGCAGGGTCGGCCGTACGTGACCGCGCTCGACCACGTCGGCCTGCCGGGCGAGGAGCGGGAGTTCCTCGAGCGCATCGGGCGCGGGTCGGCGCTCGCCGCCCCGATCCGCTTCCACGACCTTGTCTGGGGCGTCCTGGAGGCCTACTCGGCGGTCGGTGTCCCGCCGTTCACGAGGTCCCACGTGCGCTTCGCCGAAGCGCTGTGCGCTCAGGTGGCCACGGCGATCGGGCGCGCGGAGCTGTTCTCGCGACTGGAGTCGCTCGCTTACAAGGACTCCCTTACGGAGCTGCCCAACCGGCGCGCGCTCGACGAGCGCCTCGAGGAGGCGGTGGCGACGGGGCTGGCCACCGGCCGCGGGCTGACGCTGCTGTTCTGCGACCTCGATGGCCTCAAGACGGTCAACGATCGCGAGGGCCACGACGCCGGCGACCGTGCGCTCATGGAGGCCGGGGCGGCACTGGCCGACGCGGCCGAGGCGTTCCCCGGCTCCTTCACGAGCCGGCTGGGCGGCGACGAGTTCTGCGTGCTGATGGAGGGGCACGGGTCCGACTCGGCTCGCGCGCTCGCCCGCGACGCGGCGCATCGCCTGGCCGCGGCGCCCGGCGGCCCGTTCACGTTCTCCTGCGGCGTGGCGTGCCTGGACGAGGCGCACCAGCGCTCCGCGGACCTCTTCCGCGCGGCGGACGCGGCGCAGTACGCGGCCAAGCGGGTCGGCGGGGGCAAGCTGTTCGTGGCCGAGCCGGGAACCGTCACGGCTGCCGCTCCGCCCCCGGAGTCATGGCCGCGCCGGCGCTTCCGCGACGCAGGGCCGCACGAGCGTGAGGCGCTCGTGCGCTTCGTGCTCGAGTCGCTGGACTCAGAGCTCGACGGCGCAGGTGAGCTCGCGCGCCTCGAGGCGGTCGCGGGCGCGTTCGCGGAGGGCTTCGACGCCGCCAAGTGGACGATCTCACGCCGGCGCCCGGGCTCCCCCGAGGTCGAGACGGTGCTCGGAGCCGAGCGGCGGGATCGCCACGACCCGCAGGCGCCCGACATCCGCTTCAGCGTCGAGGACGAGGCCTACGCGCTCGCCGACTACCCGCTCACCGCCGAGGTGATGGAGCGCGGCGGGGGCTTCGTCCTAGACGCGGCGGACGAGTCGGCCGACCCGCACGAGCGCGCGCTGCTCACCGAATGGGGATTCAGCGCGGTGACCGCCGTGGCGGCGCTGGCGCCCGACGGGACCGCCTGGCTTCTGGAGCTCTTCGCCGATCGCCGCACCCACGCGCTGCCCGCGGCCCTGCCCGAGCTGCGGCTGCTGGCGGGAGAGGCGGCCGGCCGCGGGCCCGGGCCGGGTTACGACGGGGCCGTCACGTCGCGCGCGAAGGTCTCGAAGACCTCCACGTAGCGCCGGAGGTCCGCTTCGGAGTGCAGGACCGACAGTGTCCACTCCTCGTCGACGCCAGGCGTCATGAAGACGCCGTGGTTCATGTGGTAGAGCCAGGCGAGCTCGGTCAGGGGGTGGTGGATGCGCGTGAGGTAGTCCCGGTACTCGCGGATCGGCTCGGTCGCCATCACGACACAGCCCTTGGCGCCCATGCCCACGGTGTGCGCCGGCAGGCCGTAGTCGGCGATCACACGATCGCAGCCGGCCATGAGGTCCGCGTTGGCCTGGTGCAGCCGGGCGTAGACGGCGGGGGTCAGCACGTCGAGCAGCGCCGCCCGGGCGGCGGCCATCACGAGCGGGTTGCCGTTGAACGTGCCCTGCTGGCGCACGCGGCCGTCCGCCACCAGCGCGCCGAGCGCCTCCGTCATCCCCACCGCGCCGCCCGGCAGGCCGCCGCAGATCGCCTTGGCCAGGCACACGACGTCGGGCGTCACGCCGAACAGCTCCGTCGCCCCGCCGGCCGCCACGGCCGCCCCGGTCTTGACCTCGTCGAAGATGAGCACGACCCCGTGGGCGGAGGCGAGCTCGCGGACGCGCTCGAGGTAGCCGGGAGCCGGCGGCACGATGTTGATGTTCATCATCGCCGGCTCGAGGATCACGCCGGCCACCCGACCCTCCAGCTCGGCGAGAACGCGCTCGAGGATCCCGGCATCGTTGAACGGCACCGGCTGGGTCTGGGACGCCGTCGTCGACGGGTAGCCGAGGCCATAGGGCACCGCGTTGGGCCGCTCGCGCTCGCCCATCAGCGCGGCGGGCGGCTTCACCGAGACCATCACGGCGTCGTGGTGGCCGTGGTAGCTGCCCTCGATCTTCACGATGATGTCCCTGCCCGTCGCTCCGCGGGCGAGATGGACGGCGTCCATCGTGGACTCCGTGCCCGAGTTGGTGAAGCGCCAGTGCGGCAGGCCCCAGCGGCGGCGCAGCTCCTCGGCCACCACGATCGAGCCCTCGGTCGGAGCGGCGAAGTGAGTGCCCTCGTCCATGCGGTCCTTCACCGCCGCCGCGATGACCGGGTTGGCGTGGCCGACGCACATGACCCCGAAGCCGTTGTGGAAGTCGACGTACTCGTTGCCGTCGACGTCCCAGACCCGGGCGCCCGCGCCGCGCTCGAGGTAGACGGGCCAGGGATCGCTGCGCTGGAACTGCGACGGCACGCCGCCCGGCATCACGCGGCTGGCGCGCGCGAAGTACTGCCCCGAGCGGCGCGTGCGCTCGACCAGCGTCGCCTTCTCCCGCACGGTCAGCGCGGCGATGCGCGCGGGATCGATGGCGGTCGCGGCGGGTGTGATGGTCATACGCGCGATCCTAGTCCCGCTCGCGGTGCGGTTACCCCGCGTCTCTGAGCGCCGCGCGCCGGACCTTGCCGCTCGCGGTCCGCGGCAGCGCGTCGGCGAAGTCGACGATCCGCGGGTACTTGTACGGCGCGGTCTCCGCCTGGACGTGCTCCTGCAGCGCGAGGGCGAGGGCGGTCGAGGCAGTGCAGCCCTCGCGCAGCACCACGACCGCGCGGACGACGCTGCCGCGCTCGTCGTCGGGCGCGGCCACGACCGCCGCCTCGGCCACGGCGGGATGGCCGGCCAGCGCCGACTCCACCTCGAACGGGCCGATCCGGTAGCCGGCCGAGATGATCACGTCGTCGGCGCGGCCCTCGAAGTAGAGGAACCCGTCCGCGTCGGTGCGCACGCGGTCGCCGGTGTGCCACGGGCCCGAGGTCTCGACTTCGCCCAGATAGCCGAGGAAGAACGTCGGGTCGGTCGCGGGGTCGAGCACCAGCTCGCCGTCCACGACGTCCAGCCCCACCCCCGGCAGCGGGCGGCCCATGGAGCCCGGCCGCGCCGGGGCGCCGAGCGGCATGCCCGTGAGCTGGCCGGTCTCCGTCTGACCGTAGCCGTCGCGGATCCACAGACCCGTGGCGTCGTGCCAGGTGTCCAGCACGCCAGGATCGAGCGCCTCGCCGGCGGCTACGAGGCCACGCAGGCCGGGGACGGCGCGCGGCTCGGCGCGCCCCGCGATCATCCGGTACTCCGTGGGCGCCATGCACAGCACGGACACCCGCTCGCGCTCCAGCAGCGCCAGCCGCTCCTGCGGGTCGAAGCGCGCGTCGTGCAAGAGCGCCGCGGCGCCGCGCAGCCAGGGAGCGATGAAGACGTTGCGTGCGGACTTCGACCAGCCCGAGGCGGCCGTGCACCAGACCAGGTCGCCGGCGCGGGCGTCGAGCCAGTGCTCGGCCTGGAGGCGCTGGCCGGCGAGGTAGCGCTGGCCGTGCAGCACGGCCTTCGGCTCGCCCGCCGTCCCGGACGTGAAGGTGATCAGGCACGGGTCCTCGGGTGCGAGCTCGACCGCGGGCGGCGCACCGTGCTGCGGCGGGTCGCCCCACGGGGTCCAGATCGTGGGGCCGTCCCAGCCTGCTTTGCCCAGCACGCCGGCGTTGCGCTCGGCGGCGACGACGACCCGGGGCCGGCCGACGGCGAGGCGGAGCCGCAGATCCTTGGCCCGCAACTGCTCCGTGCAGGGGAGGGCGACGTAGCCCTGACGGAAGCAGGCGAGCATCGCGATCACCCACTCGGGCTGGTTGCCGAGCAGCGTGAGCACGACTTCGCCGCGGCGGACGCCGCGCTCGTGCAGGTGGAAGCCGGCGGTGCGCGCCATGACCGCAAGCTCGCCCATCGCCCACTCCCGGCGCTCGCCGCCGCGGTCGATCGAGACCATCGCGCGCTGCGCGGGCGGCGCGGCCTCGACGACGTCCCGGGCGAAGTTCACTCACCGGGCAGCCTATCCCGCCCGCTCTGTTGCGACTTGGACTCGCCTGGCGACTCAAACTCGCAACAGACCGATCCCGGGCCTGCCGAACCGGCAGCGTGGGGCCCTCACCGGAGGTATCCTCGTCCCATGGCCGTCGCCACCCCGTTCTACGAGAGAACCGACGAGCAGAAGGCGATCATCGAGATGGTCCGCCAGTTCGTCGACGAGCAGATCCTGCCCAAGGCCGAGCACTACGACGGCGCCGACGAGTACCCGGAGCCGATCGTCGAGCAGATGAAGGAGCTCGGCCTCTTCGGAGTGACGATTCCCGAGGAGCACGGCGGGATGGGGCTCGACCTCTCGACCTACACGATGATCGTCGAGGAGCTCTCGCGCGGCTGGATCTCCATCTCGGGCGTGGTCAACACTCACTTCATCGGCTCCTACCTGCTCATGAAGTTCGGCACCGACCAGCAGAAGGAGAAGCTGCTGCCGCGCATGGCCACCGGGGAGATCCGCGCGGCGTTCTCCCTCTCCGAGCCCGAGTTGGGCTCTGACGTCCAGGCGATCAAGGCGAGCGCCGTCAAGACCGCCGAGGGCGACTACGAGGTGAACGGCCAGAAGATGTGGGTCACGAACGGGCTCATGTCCGGCGTCGTCTTCGTCCTCGTCAAGACCGACCGCGATGCCGATCCGCCCTACAAGGGCATGACCTGCCTCGTCTGCGAGAAGGAGCCGGGCGCGTCGGAGAACCCGGGCCTCACCGTTCCGCCCAAGATCAGGAAGATGGGCTACAAGGGCGTCGAGTCGACCGAGCTGGTGTTCGAGGGATATCGCTGCCCCGCCGAGATGATCCTCGGCGGAGAGGAGGCGGGCCTCGGCAAGGGCTTCGTGCAGATGATGGACGCGCTGGAGGTCGGCCGCGTCAACGTCGCCGCGCGCGGCGTGGGCATCGCCCAGCGCGCGCTGGAGCTCGGGCTGCGCTACGCCCAGGAGCGCAGGACGTTCGGCAGGCAGATCGCCGAGCACCAGGCGATCCAGTTCAAGCTCGCCGACATGGCGACGAAAGTCGAGGCCGCCCGCCTGCTCACGATGAAGGCCGCCCGTATGAAGGATGCCGGTGAGCGCTCGGACCTGGAGGCCGGCATGGCGAAGCTGTTCGCCTCCGAGACCGGGAAGGAGGTCGTCGAGGACTGCTTCCGGATCCACGGCGGCTACGGATACTCCAAGGAGTACGAGATAGAGCGCCTCTACCGCGACGCGCCGCTGCTGCTGATCGGCGAGGGCACGTCGGAGATCCAGCGCATGGTCATCGGCAAGAAGCTGCTTCAGCGCCACAAGATCTGACGGCGCCCGAGTCGAGCCGGCGCGTTTGGGGGAACAGCACCCCATGGCGCTGCGCATCGAGGACTACGCCCTCATCGGCGACACCCAGACGGCGGCGCTGGTCGGCAACGACGGCTCGATCGACTGGCTGTGCATGCCGCGCTTCGACTCGCCGGCGTGCTTTGCCGCGCTGCTCGGGGACGAGTCGCACGGGCGCTGGCTGATCGCGCCCGCCGGCGACGTCCGCCGGACGGAGCGCCGCTACCGCGAGGGCACGCTCGTGCTGGAGACCGACTTCCACACCGCCGACGGCGTCCTGCAGGTCGTCGACTCGATGCCGATCCGCGACGAGGCCCCCGACGTCGTGCGCCTCGCGCGCTGCCTCGAGGGGCGCGTGAACGTGCGGATGGAGCTGGTGCTGCGCTTCGACTTCGGCCGCGTCGTCCCGTGGGTCCGGCGCTCCGACGACGGCGGGCTCACCGCCATCGCCGGCCCCGACGCCGTGCACCTGGTTCCCGGCCGGCCGACGCAAGGTCGGAACCTGACGACGGTGGCCGAGTTCGAGCTCGAGGCCGGCGAGGAGGTTCCGTTCGTGCTCACGTGGTACCCGTCGCACGAGCCGGTGCCCCAGCCGGTCGACGCCGTTGCGGCCACGCAGGACACGACGGAGTGGTGGCAGCAGTGGTCCGCACGCTCCGAGTTCACCGGCCCGCACCGCGACCTCGTCCAGCGCAGCCTGATCACGCTCAAGGCGCTCACCTACGCCCCCACGGGCGGGATCGTCGCCGCACCGACCACGTCGCTGCCCGAGCACATCGGCGGCGTGCGCAACTGGGACTACCGGTTCTGCTGGGTGCGCGACGCCACGCTCACGCTGCAGTCGCTCATGCAGGCGGGCTACATGGACGAGGCGCACGCGTGGCGCGACTGGCTGCTGCGGGCGGTGGCCGGCTCGCCGTCGAAGATGCAGATCATGTACGGGCCGGCCGGCGAGCGGCGGCTGACCGAGCTCGAGCTCGACTGGCTCCCGGGCTACGAGGGCTCCTCGCCGGTGCGGATCGGCAACGCGGCCTCCGGCCAGTTCCAGATCGACGTCTACGGCGAGCTGATGGATGCCCTGCTCCAGGGCCGCAGGGGCGGCATCGCGGCCGACGACGCCGCCTGGCGCCTGCAGGTCGCGCTCATGGGCTACCTGGAGGAAGTCTGGGACGAGCCCGACGAGGGGATCTGGGAGGTCCGCGGCGAGCGGCGCCACTTCGTCCACTCCAAGGTCATGGCCTGGGTCGCCTTCGACCGCGCGGTCCGCCTGGTGGAGGAGCTCGGCCAGGAGGGGCCCGTCGACCGCTGGCGCGCGCTGCGCGACCGCATCCATCGCGAGGTGTGCGAGAAGGGCTATGACGCCGAGCGCCGCACGTTCACGCAGTCCTACGGCTCGCGCGGGCTCGACGCCGCCGCGCTGATGATCCCGGTTGTCGGGTTCCTGGCGCCCGACGACGAGCGCGTGATCGGCACCGTGGAGGCGATCCAGCGCGAGATCTGCGTCGACGGCTTCGTGCTGCGCTACGACACGCGCGAAGCCGACGACGGCCTGCCGCCGGGCGAGGGCGCGTTCCTGCCGTGCTCGTTCTGGCTCGCCGACTGCCTCACGCTGATCGGCCGGCACGACGAGGCGCGCGAGCTGTTCGACCGCCTCGCGGGTCTGGCCAACGACGTCGGGCTGCTCGCGGAGGAGTACGACTCGAAGCTCGGCCGGCTGGTCGGCAACTTCCCACAGGCGTTCACCCACGTCGGCGTGGTCAACACCGCGATGAACCTCGACCGGGCGACCGCCTCGCCCGCCGAGGACCGTGCCGAGCGAGACGGAGCGTCGGGCCCATGATGCGCGCGATCACGCTCGACCCCGGGGTCCCGAGCTCCGCGTCGCTCGAGGAGATCCCCGAGCCAAAGCCGGGTGAGGGCGCGATCCTCGTCGACGGCGTCGCGCTCGGGATCTGCGGCACGGATGACGAGATCGTCCGGGGCGACTACGGCGAGGCGCCGCCGGGGGTCGAGCGCCTGGTGCTGGGTCACGAGTCGCTCGGCCGTGTCGTGGAGGCGCCGGCGGCCAGCGGCTTCACTCCCGGCGACCTCGTGGTGGGGATCGTCCGGCGCCCGGATCCCGTCCCGTGCCCCTCCTGCGCGGCCGGGGAGTGGGACTTCTGCCGCAACGGGCGCTACACCGAGCGCGGCATCAAGGGCCTGCACGGCTACGGCTCGGAGCGCTGGCGGATCGAGCCGGAGTTCGCCGTCAAGCTGGACCCGGAGCTCGGGCCGCTCGGCGTGCTGATGGAGCCGACGACCGTCGTGGCGAAGGCGTGGGAGCAGATCGACCGCGTGCTCACGCGCGCGACGATCGAGCCCGAGCCCGAGCGCGTGCTCGTCACCGGCGCCGGCCCGATCGGCCTGCTGGCGGCGCTGCTGGCGCGCCAGCGCGGCTACTCCGTCACCGTGCTCGACCGCGCCACCGAGGGGCCCAAGCCCGACCTCGTGCGCGACCTCGGCGCGACCTACCACTCCGGCCCCGTGCGGGCGGTCGAACCTCCGCCCGACATCATCGTCGAGGCCACCGGCGCAAGCCAGGTGGTGCTCGACGCCATGGGACACACGGGCGCCAACGGCGTTGTCTGCCTGACCGGGATCTCCACCGGCGGTCACAAGATCGGCATCGACGCCGGTGGCCTGAACCGCAGCATCGTGCTGGAGAACGACCTCGTGTTCGGCTCGGTCAACGCCAACCGGCGCCACTACGAGGCCGCCGCCGGCGACCTCGCCCGTGCCGACCGCGACTGGCTGGAGCGCCTGATCACCCGCCGGGTGGCGCTGGATGACTGGCGGGCGGCGCTCGCGCGCGAGGAGCACGACATCAAGGTCGTGGTGGAGCTCGGCGCCGCGTAGCGACGGACGCGCCATCGGGATCCGATCGTGCGGCCTCCTTGCGACGATGCCGAAGCTGCCCTATCCCGTCGTCGTGGCGAGGGTTATGCTCTCGCGACGATCAACTCGTGCCCGCTCGGCGACGGCCGGGCCTCTTGACATGGATCCCGCTGCGTCTGTTCAGGCGAATGCGACCGCGCCGGACAGGCGCCGGGACCGGCTCGCCGCCGATTTCGCTGACACCGTCGAGCAGCAGAGAGCGACCAGCCAGGTGCTCGAGACCATCGGGCGCACAGCAGGAGCGTCTGCTCCCCGTCTGGAACGCGATGCGGCTGAACGAGCCGGGCGAGTCGATCGTCGTGGTGCCCTCCGTCGCACCCCCGACGAAGGATGACCACGGCGCCGCCGTGCAGGCGCTCGAGGAGCGCTTCCTGTTCCTCCTGCTGCTCCTCCGCCAGCCGCGACTGCGCGTGATCTACGTCACGGGGCGCCCGGTGCCCGAGAGCATCGTGGGCTACTACCTCGGTCTGCTGCCGGCGTGATCCCCGCCCAGGCGCGCCGCCGCCTGCACATGGTCGCGGTCCACGACGGCTCGCCGCGGCCGCTCGCCGCGAAGGTCCTCGAGCGCCCGCGCCTGCTGGCCGGCCTGCGCGCGCTGATCCCCGACCCCTCGCGGTGCCATTTGGTGCCCTACTCGACCACCGCGCTCGAGCGCGACCTGGCGCTGACGCTCGGCGTCCCGGTCTACGGCACGGATCCGCGCTTGCTCGCGTTCGGGACCAAGTCCGGCTGCCGGCGCCTGTTCGCGGAGGCGGGCGTCCGGCATCCGCTCGGGCACGAGGGCCTCACGGGACCCGAGAGCGTCGTCGACGCCCTCGCCTCGATGCGCTCAGCCAGGCCGGACCTCGCGCAGGCGATCGTCAAGCTGAACGAGGGCGTATCGGGCCGGGGCAACGCGCTGGTCGACTTGCGCGACCTCCCCGCGCCCGCTGCCGGCGACGAGGCGACCACGCTGCGCGATCGCGTCGATCGCATGGCGTTGGAGCACGCCGGTACGCGGCTGGAGGACATCTCGCCAGGTTGGAGCAGGACGGCGGCATCGTCGAGGAGCGTGTCACCGGCGACGAGCTGCGCAGTCCGAGCGTGCAGTTGCGCGTGACCCCGCCCGGGGACGTCGAGCTGCTTTCCACCCATGACCAGCTCCT
>Ga0136627_1000404_pt1 | contig 16026 bp, 13 predicted proteins | sample AntDrymUQ4892206_2_FD_104652 | JGI IMG/M metagenome (GOLD analysis project Ga0136627, IMG submission 104652) | Polar desert sand microbial communities from Dry Valleys, Antarctica - metaG UQ489 (22.06) | ecosystem: Environmental > Terrestrial > Soil > Desert | place: Antarctica: Dry Valley... | reverse complement strand
CCCATGTGGCTGTCCCAATAGACCGAGTTGCGTTCCCAGATCTCGCGGGCCTGGCGGGCGAGGGTTGAGCTTTGGGGCCGTTCTTGCGTCATGACACGTAGTTCCTGACATCCTGCGCGTTGACATGGCGCCGCTAGAGAATACCTCCGCCCAACGCAAGCCGGAACGCGCCCACCGCGAAGATCAGCACGCTGGCGATAAGGCCGATTCGCGCCATGGCATCGTCTGGGGCCGCCTGCATCCGCTGGTAGCAGAAGATCGCGGCAAGCAGGGAGATCGGTAGTGTGGTTAGCCAGTTGAGCCAACCCAGTAATGGGATCAGGCCGATCAGCAGGAAGCAACCGGCAACGATCGAGAGAATACATCCGAGTCCGCTCATGCGTAAATCTCCGAGTGGGGCAGGCTTGCGCCGAGAATTGCTATGGCAAATTGTCGCCATGTTCATGCCACATCGGTGCGTGGCGCTCAACTCAAGGATACGGCGTGTGTGCCCTTCTGGCAGTGGGGTAAACCGGAAACCTGGACTCACCGAGTTGTCAATGGGATTTGCGACGGCGGCGAGTTTGCCTGAATGAAGTAAAATACCCGAGGTTGTCAACGAACCCTCCGCGCCCCGTTCGCCATCGCATGCTCATGACTGCCACGGTCCGGGTCGAATTGCGGAGCATACAGAAGAAATGAGAGGTTAGGCTATTGGCCAGGAAGTCACAACAGAAACAACAAGCAGGCGGCAGGGGCGGGAACGCTCCTCCTACAGATGGACCTCGTCGCACGAATCCTGATGCGATCGCCGTAGAAGGCAAGGTAATCGAAGCATTGCCCAACGCCATGTTTTCGGTCGAGCTGGAAAATGGACACACCGTCCTCGGTCACCTGGGCGGTCGTATGCGCAAGAACTATATTCGGGTACTTCCAGGTGACCGGGTTGTGGTCGAGCTTTCGCCATACGATCTGACCCGTGGCCGGATTACTTTTCGGCATCGATAGCAACGCTGGTGAATGGATGAGAGAGGCCGAGGTCGTGTGCCCCGGCCTCTTCCCGTTCATGCCCGAATCGACGGCATGGTCATCTTGACGGTGTGTGCTCGGATCCTCACCGTTGCGCGGCATGCCGCCGCAACATGTCACGGGAAATGGAGTCGTTCTTGAAATCCTGGCGTGCATGGCTTGGGATCGGCATCAGCCTCGTCTTCCTCTACTTCGCCTTTCGCGGCCAGGATCTCGGCGAGATCCGACGCGCGCTCGGCGAAGCCAACCTGTGGTGGGTCATCCCCGCGCTCGCGCTGTATTTCACCGGCGTCTGGATACGGTCCATGCGGTGGGGCATCCTCCTGCGGCCCGTCGTTCGTGTCACCGCCCGCGAATTGTTTCCGGTTTCGATCGTCGGGTATATGGCCAACAATGTCTTGCCGTTGCGGGCGGGTGAGTTGGTGCGGTCGATCATCCTGCGACAGCGCTACGGCGTGCGGAAGACATCGGTGCTGGCCACCATCGCAGTCGAGCGCATCTTCGACGGCCTGACCATGCTCGCGTTTATGTTGCTGGCGGCGTCCTTCATTTCCTTTACCAGCCAACTCGAGAACCTCGCCCTGATCGCCTTCGGTCTGTTCGCCGTGCTGCTGATGGGCTTGTTCGCGCTCACCCTCGGGGGAGGCGTTCGGGATCGCCTGCTGCAGCTCGCGCTGGGGCCCATGCCGACGCCGATGGCAGACCGCGTGGAGCGGATGGCGGAGTCGTTCCTCAGTGGCCTTGGCGTGTTTCGCAAGCGCCGCGATCTGCTGGCGGTCAGCGGCCTGTCGGTCGTCTCGTGGCTGTTCGAAGCATCGACCTATTGGGTGCTGGCCATCGGCTTTGGCGGATCGGTGCGCGAGGTGATGGGCTTCTCGGCAACGCTCCTGACTACGGGTGTCGCGAACATGGCGACGTTGATTCCCTCGTCACCCGGTTACGTCGGGCAGTTCGAATACGGAGTCCGGCTGGTGTTGAGCGGCGCGCTCGGCGTTCCGGAAAGCTCGGCGCTGGCCTACGCGATCCTGGTACATGCGACGTTGTTCTTTCCCATCACCTTGTTGGGCATCATCGAGTGGTCGCGGCAGCATCTGAACTGGAAGCAAATTAAGGAGAGCGACGACGCGGACGAGGTCACTAACGGAGACGTTAAAGTTGACGATGCTGGCGCCAGCGTGGCCCGTTCGGAACGGCGAGCCGAAAGCATCTGACGTGTCCGGGCCGGATATCGTGGTGGTGGAATGGGCGGGATAAACGTTCGCCCCTTCGTTTGCATGGCGCGCAATAGCCGCTGTGAGGAAGCCGGATTCTTTTGTGATCGACGAGAGGTCTACAGCCGATGGAGTGGTGGCAGGCGATCGTTCTGGGCATGGTGCAAGGGCTCACCGAGTTCCTGCCGATCTCCTCTTCGGGCCATCTGATCATCTTCCCCTGGTTGTTCGACTGGGAGACTCCCGGACTCTCGTTCGACGCCTCGCTGCACCTGGGGACCCTCGCCGCCGTTATCGCCTACTTCCTCAAGGACATCACGGCGATGATCCGGGCGATCCCGGTCGCGCTGCGCGATCCGATCGGCATCCTCAAGGGCAAGGGCGACGAGCCAAGGCATGCTGACGCGCGGCTGGGGTTGCTGATCGCGGTGGCGACGGTGCCTGGCCTGATCGCCGGGTTGCTGTTGGAATCCAGCATAGAAGAGCTGTTTCACACTGAGGAGAACTCGAATACGGCGATTGCCACCATCGCGACGATGCTGATCGTCGTCGGTATCGTGATGTGGATCGCCGAGCGCGTCGGCAAGCGGGATCACGCTATCCCGCGGATGCGGTGGCTGGACGCGCTGATCATCGGGTGCGCCCAGGCGCTGGCGCTCATTCCCGGCACGTCGCGCTCGGGGGCGACGATCACTGCCGGGCTGTTTCTCGGGCTCAAGCGGGCGGACGCGGCCCGGTTCTCGTTCCTGGCCGGGATGCCGTTGATTCTTGGCGCGGGCTCGCTGTCGGTGATCGACGTGATCCGCGAGGGCGTGGACGGCGGGGACCTGCTGCTCTATGTGCTCGGCGGTATCTCGGCGGCATTATTCGGGTTCGTGACGATCTGGGGCCTGCTCCAGTTCTTGCAACGGCGAAGCACGCTGGTGTTCACGGTCTATCGCGTGCTGTTTGGCATCTTCCTCTTCCTCATGCTGGCCCTGCGCTAGTCGCCCACGCGTGCGTTCACAGCCATGTGCGAAACTGGTTGTAGCTGACCGACCGTCACGGACGTGGGATATGCACAAGCTTGACGCTGGCGGGCGCGGTAGCACACGGGAGAACGGACAGGTGAATCCACTTATCGAGCGACACCGGGAGACAATTCACGATCTCTGCCGTACGTACGGTGTCGCCCGGCTGGAACTCTTCGGCTCAGCTGCCACCGACTCCTTCGACCCGGACCGCTCCGATGTTGATTTCATCGTTGAATATCCGTCGAACTACGACTTCGGCCCATGGTTGGCGCGTTTTCAGAAGTTGGAGGAATCGTTGGCTGCCGTGTTGGGCCGGGATGTTGATCTCGTTATGACCTCGGCGTTACATAATCGCTGGTTCAATCGAGAAGCGGCAAAGACTCGCATGGTGATCTACGATGCATCCAAAAACTCCGAAATTGCTTGATGACGTCGTGCGGTCGTGCGGGTACATTGCGGACGACACAACAGGTCAGTCGTTGGAAATGTATCTGCGCGATCGCCGGATGAGACAGGTGGTAGAGCGAAACCTCGAAATTATCGGCGAAGCGCTGTTCCGCCTGCGGAAAACGGATCCGGTGACGGCTGCGAGTATCACCGATGTTCACCAGATTATCGGTCTGCGCAACCGACTCGCGCATGGATACGATCAGGAGATCGACGATGCAATCGTCTGGCGAGCCGTCCAGGAATCTTTGCCGGTCCTGCGAGCAGATGCCGAGATGCTCCTGCCGGAGTTCTAGCAGTAATCAAGCTGGCGATTGAACTCGTCGCATGGCGACGACCGCGCCTGTCCCCGCATGTGTCCGATTGATCCAGGCCGACACGAAATCGAACAACACGTGCTCGCACGTATACACGACAGGCAACATGGTAGTGATCATGGTAAGATGTGTACTAATGTACACATATACAATCAAGGAAAGATGCATGCAACACGTCTTACAATCACCAAGTCCACCCGATCTCGAATGTGAGACAGACTGCATCCATCCGGCGGCGGTAGCGGCCGCGCGCGGGGCTTTGGGCAAGGCTGAACCAGCTAATGAGGTCGCGTCGCTGTTTGCCGTGCTGGGCGACCCGACCAGAATCCGCGTCCTCACGGCGCTTTCCGCTGGGGAGTTGTGCGTCTGCGACCTCGCCGTCGCGACAGGCGTCAACCGGAGCACGATCTCCCATCAGCTTCGCGTGCTGCGCGATCACAGGCTCGTGCGGCGGCGGCGTGAGGGCAAGGTGATGTACTACGCGCTCGATGACGACCATGTACCGGAATTGCTGGTGACGGCGTCCGCGCACAGCGGTGAGCGAAACGATGAACGGCAGGAGCGGCTGGCATGAGCGCGTCTGTTGGTGAATCCGTGGTCGGCAAAACCGCTTCAGCAACCCCGCTGGTATTCGATGTGACCGGCATGGACTGTGGTGATTGCGCCCTCAGCGTCGAGCGCGTCGTTGGCCGGTTGCCCCAGATTGACAGTGCCACGGTAAGCTTCGCCGCGGGCACGCTGACGGTGAATCCACACAACGCTGGCGAAGATCATGACGATGTCGTGCGTTCCATCGGCGGCGCGGTCGACCGGGCGGGTTACACTGCGGTGCTGCGCGAGAAGTTTGGGGGCCGGTGCGTCTCAGTGATGCCGTGGTGGCGCAATCGAAAATTGACATCGGCGTTTGTGGCGACGGTGCTGTGGATCGCGGCGTTCGTGGTCGGCCAAAGCGTTGCGTCAGAGGCGGTGCCGATTGCGCTTTATGCGGCGGCGATCGTCGTCGGCGGATTCCCGATCATGCGATCTGGCCTGGTGGCGTTGTCCGCTCGACGGATCGACATGAACGTGCTGATGACGATCTCGGTGATCGGCGCGGCGCTGCTCGGCGAGTGGTCCGAGGGCGGGCTCGTGGTGGTCCTGTTCTCGATCGGCACGACGCTTCAGGCGGTCACTTTCGACCGCACGCGCAATGCGATTCGTGCCTTGCTGGACCTGGCGCCCAACGAAGCGAGTGTGGAGCGGGATGGCGTCGAGACCCTGGTCGCGGTCGACTCGCTCCAGGTCGACGACATCGTGCGCGTTCGACCGGGGGATCGTCTTCCCGCCGATGGCGAGGTGATCGACGGGCATTCCGCGATGGACCAGGCCGCGATCACCGGAGAATCGTTGCCGGTGGAGCGCGGCGTTGGCGACGAGGTATATGCTGGCACGGTCAACGGGTCGGGGACGGTCCTGGTGCGGGTGACAAAGCTTTCGTCAGAGTCGATGCTCGCGAACATCGTCCACCTGGTCGAGGAGGCGCATTCGAGCCGGGCGCCGTCACAACAGCTCGTCGACCGGTTCGCGGCGGTGTACACCCCAGCGGTAGTGGTTGTCGCCGCCTTGATCGCCCTGGTCGGCGGAGTGTTCAGTGGAGACTGGGACACCTGGATCTATCGGGCGCTGGTGCTGCTGGTGATCGCTTGCCCATGTGCGCTGGTGATCTCGACGCCGGTTTCCATTGTCTCCGCGATCGGCGCGGCAACTCGAGGCGGCATGCTGGTCAAAGGCGGGTCGGCGCTAGAAGACGCCGGAGGTGTGAAGACCGTCGCGTTCGACAAGACCGGGACCTTGACCATGGGTCGCCCGACGGTCGCGAGCCTGATTCCGTCCGGCAATGCCGATCAGGGAGAGGTACTGGCGCTGGCGGCAGCGGTCGAGCAGCCGTCGGAACACCCGCTGGCGCGGGCGATCGTCGCCAGGGCGCTGCACGACGCCAACTCGGTTCCGGTCGCAACTGGATTCGCTGCGCTGCCGGGGAGGGGCGCGAATGCGACGGTTGATGGCGCGCAGATCCTTGTCGGCAGCGATCGCCTCATGCGTGAGGCTGGCGTCTCGACCGAGGCGTTGTCGTGGATCGAGCGCCACGCCACGACCTTCGCCAGTTACGGGCAATCGGCGCTGTCGGTTGCGCGATCCTCCGACGATGGTCGTGCGGAACTGCTGGGCGTGATCGCTGTTGCCGATCGGGTCCGGCCAGGTGTGCGCGCCTCGCTGGCGGCACTGCGGCAGAGTGGCGTCGAGCGGATCGTGATGCTGACGGGCGACCGCGAGGAGGTCGCCAGTACCATCGCCGCCCAGGTCGGGGTCGATGAGTATCGGGCCAATCTGTTGCCGGACGAGAAGTCCGATGCAATCAGAGAGCTTCGGCGACGCTATGGACCGGTGGCGATGGTCGGCGACGGCATCAACGATGCTCCGGCGCTGGCAACAGCCGACGTAGGAATCGCGATGGGCGTGGCGGGCTCCGATGTCGCGCTGGAAAGCGCCGACCTGGCGTTGATGCGAGATGACCTCTCGGCGTTGACACAGCTGTTCGATCTCTCGCATCGGACCGTCGCCATCATCAGGCAAAACGTGACGCTTTCGCTTGTGACCAAGGCGGTCGCGCTGCTGCTTGGTACGCTCGGGTTCGTGAATCTCTGGATCGCGGTGCTGGCCGATATGGGCACGTCGATCGCGGTGACGCTGAACGGGCTGCGGCTGGCGCGGCGCGAACGTCAACGCGAAATCGCCGGCGCCGAAGGCAATCGTGACCGAGATGATGGAACGAGGACGGTCGCTGCAGACTGACTCGCGTGACCGAAGCGTTGGGGCGAACCTGCCTAGACCTCGACCACCATGCCGTCCCAGGCGACGTCGTACCCGCGCTCGTTGGCGAACCGATCGAACTCGTCAGGGAGCGGGTTGCTGTGATGGGCGAAGTGATGAGCGATGACGCGGGTTACATCGTTGGCGACTCCGACCCGTCGCATGATCTCGATCTCGCGCAGCATCGACGCGCTGGAGTGGTGTGTTGCGCTATGCGACGCAGTGCCGTGGGTGTGATCCATGATCAGCAGGTCGAACACCCAGCCTTCTTGCGCCGCGCGCTCCCAGACGCCGTCCGGCATCGGCGCGGTGTCGGTGCCGTACAGGAACGATGACCCGTCCTCGTGTCTAATCGCGAGGATCCGCGCCTGCAACCCTGGGGCATGTGTCGCCGGAATAGCGAGTGCGGTGTAGGGGCCAAGCTCGACCGTCTCCCAATCGTCCTGAACGATCAGGTCGAGCTTGAAGCTCGGGAAGTGATTCCTGCCCAGGTCGTCATCGCTGGTGAACGACCGCGCCCCGAACTCCTTCATTAATCGCGCGACCACCGGGGAGACGGCGTACTGGAGGTGCGGCGCGCCCTCGACCTTGCAGTGGTCCGTACGGGCGATGAAGTTGTTGACGAAGAAATGATCGTCGTGGGGATGCGTCTGGATCGCGTATTCGACCCTGGTGAGCGGGATGGAGTGGATTTGGCTGGCGGAGAGCAGATCCGGTCCGAAGTCGATCAGGAATACATCGTCGATCAGCACCGATGCTCGCTTGCGGAGCGCCTTGCCGCCGATCCGCCGGGCTGCCTCGCAGTTGTCGCAACTGCAGAACGGATCGGGGTAGCCTTCCGCGGCGGCGGTTCCGAGAAATGTGATCTTCACGCGATGGTGGTCCTTTCGGGCAGACCCTATACATTTCGCAGGGACCGACCTTGTGTCGGTCCCTGCGTGTTGGTTATTGGGCAGTAGGTGTCGCCATGCGGATTCCCGGTGGCGGAGCTATCGTATACGACCCGTTGATGTCGAAAAAGTCCCAGATCATGTAGTGCATGGAGGCAATCATCGCCATCCGCGGCACGTCGCCGGTGTCCGGGTCGATCCACCACGCGAACCACGCCTCGCTCTGCCCGCCGTCGGGCGGCAGGTAGAAGGTGATGACCTGGACATCCTGATCATCAATCCGGGCCGTGCCAGTCAGCTGGATATTCGTCGCGCCGGCATAGATCTCGGACCGTTCCGCGTGCGTCGTCACGCCGCGTGTCGCTGACTGTTCCCAGCCGGAGCCGTCGCGTTGCCGCCAGGCATTATCGTCGATGGTGATCGCGCCCGCATAGTCGAACTTTGGATCGGCGGGTGGTGATCCATCGGATCGAGGTCGGAACGCGCCGGTGTAGCGGGTGTCGGCCATGAAGGCTGGCGCCTCGCCGGGCCGGGTGGTCAGCGTGAAGTCGGTGACGACGAGCACGTCCGTGCCGCTGCCAAGAGACTCTCGCCACCGGGACGCGTCCCAATCGGCGTAGCGATTCAGCGCACGTGCGAACAGCGCCAGCGCCTCTGGGTCGGTATCGGGGAGGTCCAGCGCGTCGGCGCCGTAGACGCTTGGGTCGGGCAACAGGATGTACATCGTCGCCGCGCCGAAGGTTTCGTCAGCGGTTTCCAGTGCGACCGCCAGTTCGTACCAGCCCTGATCGGCAAGATCGATCTCGCCGGTCGTCCAGATCGCACCCACATCGGCTCTCGTGAGCGGCGGCGTCAAAGCTGAGGGGTCCGGGGTGAGCGGCTGCACGGTAAGGACCGCTTCGGCGGGAGCCGATGCCTCTGACAGCGCAGCGCCGTTGAGGTCGGTCAGCTCGATCTCGATGGCGTTCTCGCCTGGCTGGAGCGGCGCCACAGAGACGTGTGCCAACGCCACGGGATCGTCGCTGGCTCGGGAGCTTCCGGGCGCATACATCCAGTTGGTCAAGGTCACCGGCAGGGCTCTGTCGCCAGTGCCGGCTTCGGAACCGTTGGTCCCGGCTCCGGTACAGCCCGCAAGCACCAGACAGGCGAGGAATGTACCCAGGATTGTTCGCAGATGTGGCCGTCGGTGGTTTGGTGACGTGGCTATTCTCTCTGGCGCGGATCGAGGGCGTCGCGCAGGCCGTCGCCGACGAGGTTGAACGACAGCACCGTAATGGTGATCGCGACGCCGGGGGCGATGGCGATGTGCGGATAGTTGCGGATGTATTCGCGCCCATCTGACAGCATCGTACCCCACGACGCGGTGGGCCGGGAGACGCCGAGCCCGAGGAACGATAGCGCCGACTCGAGGATGATGACGCCGCCGACGGCGAGGCTGGCGATGACGATCACTGGCCCCAGCGCGTTCGGGACGATGTGCCGGAAGATGATGCGGCGGTCTCCCGCGCCGGACGCTCGCGCCGCCAGCACGAAGTCCCGCTCGCGCAGGCTGAGCACCTCGGCACGGACCAGCCGGGCATACGATGCCCAGACGGTGAGGCCGATCACGACCACGACGTTGCGCAGGCTCGGTCCGAAGACGGACGACAGCGTCAGTAGCAGCGCCAGCAGCGGAAACGCCATCAGCGTGTCGACCAGCCGGGAGAGGATAAAGTCGACCTTGCCGCCGAAATACCCGGCGAGCGCTCCAACGGTGACGCCGATGGTCACGGCGATTGCCGTCGCGCCGATACCGACGATGAGCGCGATCCGGGAGCCGTAGATGAGGCGGCTGAGGATGTCCCGTCCGATGTCGTCGTTGCCGAGCCAGTAGTTGCTCGACGGGCTTGCGCCTCGGAGGGGAGTGTTGATCTCTTCGGGCGAGTATGGCGCGATCCACGGCGCGAACACCGCCAGGGTCACCAGCAGGATGATAATGCCGAGTCCGACCAGCCCTGGCTTGTAGCGCATGAACCGGCGCAGGATGCGTCTGCGCTCGCTGGTCTGCTGTTGCGGTTGCGTGGCCTCGCGCAGGGTCACGCCACCGGGTTGAGGGATTGCGTGGCCACTCATCGGACGCGCACCCTCGGGTCGATGATTGCGTAGGTGAGGTCAGTGAGAATGTTCATTACCACCACGATCACGGTAAGCAGGATCACGATTGCCTGCACCACCTGGAAGTCATGCGACTGGATCGAGTTGTAGAACAGCCTGCCGAGACCCGGCCAGGCGAACACCGTCTCCACCACGATCGTGCCGCTGAGGATAAAGGCGATCCGGTAGCCGATGATGGTGATTACCGGCAGCAGCGCGTTCCGCACGATGTGCCGGACGATGACGATCCGGGGAGCAAGCCCCTTGGCGCGGCTGGTGGTGACGAAATCCTGGCCCATCACCTCGATGGTCGCGCCGCGGGTGAGCCGGGCCAGGGCGGCCATCTCCTCGATCGCCAGCACGATCACCGGCAGGATGTACGCGCGCCAGGAGTCCGCGCCGTAGGGAGGCAGCCAGCCGAGCTGCACGGAGAAGATCACGATCGCCATCAGGCCGATCCAATAGTTTGGGACGGCCACGCCCAGCGTCGAGCCGAGCATGCTGCCGTAGTCGAACCAGGAATAGCGTTTGATCGCGGCGAGCACGCCCACCGGAATGGCGATGCAGGCGGCGATCAGGAATGACATGACGCTGAGCCGAAGGGTCATGCTGGCGGCGTCGGAGACCATCTCGCTGATGGGCACGCCCTGCCGGATGATCGACGTGCCGAGGTCGCCTCGCACGAGGTTGCTGATCCAGGTCCAGTACTGGACATACCATGGTTGGTCCAGGCCCCATTTGGCGCGGATCAGGTCGAGTTGCTCCGGCGTGACGTAAGCCTCGCCAACCAGTAGCCGGACTGGGTCGCCGGGAGCAAGCTGCATGACGAAGAACGTCAGCAGGCTTACGAGGAAGATGACGAGGATGCCCTGCAGCAGGCGTTGGATGAGATAGGTCAGCATGCGGCAACCTCGTGACAGGCGTGGGGTGGAGGAGCGGCGGACGCGATCGGTTTGCCGACGGTCCGGAGGTGAGAATAGCAGATGCCGACTCACAACGTTGACGTCGGCATCTGCTCATGAGAATTGAACCCTTGGGCCCGATCTAGTATCGGCCCGAGTCCATGGTGACCGATGGGCAGACCCTTTGTCTGCCCCTACGGGATCACGAGTTGATCACTGCCTACGCTTCGTCCTTCCAGAGTTGGTAGGCAAATGGGTAAATGTTGTCGGATTGCAGCACGCTCTCAGGCAGGCCCTGAATGCTGTTGGCGTAGAAGGAGAATCCGGTGAAGTACAGGAGGAACAGGAAGGGGACTTCCTCGGCGACGATCGTCTGGATCTCCCGGTATATCTCGACGCGCGCCTCTTCATCGAGTTCGGTAACCCCTTGCACCAGCAGCTCATCCACCCGTTCGTTGCTGAAGTTGGAGAAGTTGTTGGCGCCACCGGTCATGAGCGTGTCGCGGGCGTCCGGATCGCCGCCGGCGCTGCCGCCATAGGTCCAGTTAAACAGCGACATGTCCATTTCGCCAGCGACCATCGCCTCAAGGATGATGTCGACGGTGGCTTCCTGCAGCTGCATGTCCACGCCGATTTCCTGGAACTGCTGTTGGGCGATCTCCGCCTCCGGTCGGCGCTGGCTGTCGCCGGTGATGGTGACGCAGGTGAAGGTCAGCGCCTGGCCGTCCTTCTCCCGGATGCCATCATCGCCCATCACCCAGCCGGCTTCTTCGAGCAACTGCATCGCGGTTTCCGGGTTGTAGTCGTACATCATGACGTCTTCGTTGTAGTACATCTCGATCTTCGGCGACAGGTTGGATGTCGCCAGCACCGCCTGATCCTGGAAGATATCCCGTGCGATGGCCTCGCGGTCGATTGCGTGCATCAGCGCCCGGCGGACGGCCCGGTCGCCCAGCACCGGATGGGTGTTGTTCATCGGGAAGTGGTTGACCGCTACGTTCAGCGTCTCGAAGACCGTGAAATCGCCACTCTCTTCCAGCGTCACGTTGTCCTCGGCGTTGAGCGCCCAAATCGAGTTGTCGGCCTGGCCAGACTCCAGCGCGGCCAAGCGCCCGCCAGCCTCGGGGACGACGTCGAGCTGGAACTGGTCGAAGTTCGCCCGGCCCCGGAAGTGTTCTTCGTAGGCTTCGAGCAGGGTGCGTTGCTGGGCGTTCCATTCGAGCAGGCGGAACGGTCCGGTGCCGACGGGGTTGGCGCTGTACTCTTCCTCGCCGACTTCGGCGTGGTAGGCGGATGGGTAGATGAACGTCGGCGCGACGTTGACCATGAAGGTCACATCTGGCTCGTTGAGCGTGACCACGATCGTGAAGTCGTCCGGCGCTTCGACCGACTCGACCAGCCCGAAGTCCGCCAAACGGGTTGAGGCGTTGGCCTCGTCCATGATCCACTCATAGGTGTAAAGCACGTCAGCGGAGGTGAACGAGTCCCCGTTGTGGAAGGTCACACCATCTACCAGCCGGAACGTGTAGGTCAAGCCGTCGTCGGAAGGCTCAAAGGACTCGGCCAACACCGGCACCAGCTCGAGATTGGCGTTGACCTCGTACAGCGCGTTGTGGATCTGGGTGATGGCGACCCACTGGACCGTCGGGCCCGCGCCTTCGGGGCTGAGAGTCGCGACTTCCTGGTGGCCAAGGGTGACGAAGGTGCCGCCCTGGACGGGGCTGTTCTCCTGCTTCGCGGAGGCGCTTGCCATGCCAGACAGCCCGGCGCCACCGGCCACCACCGGAATAAGCCCGGCGGCGGCCGCCCGGTTCAGGAATTCACGGCGCGATGAGGTGGAGTTCATCAGTCGTCGAAGTTTGACAGTGCGCTCGAAGTTGCTTGCGTTGCTACCAGACATGCGTTCCTCCAATTAAGATTGCGGACGACGCCCATGTTATAAGCGGGTTGGCCGACCATGACGATGCACAGACGCGTCTTCCGGATTGTCCGATTTTCCGCGCCTGACGTGTGTCTCGGATATAGGCTCCATTGTGTCACAGCCGTCCGGATGGGGCAACGACAGGGTCGGCACTACGAATTGGGTACTCCGACCGTCGCGGGAAAGTAAAACGGGTCCGCGCCACCGTTGAGCGATCCATCCTCGTCGCGGCTGATGCCGACCGGCGAGGCGAATGACCCCAGCAGCAACGTCTCGTCCACCGGCGCGACCTGGTGTCCAAGGTCGGCGAGCGCGTCAAGCGTTTCTGGGGGAATCCGATCGCTGATCTGAAGCGCTGGAGTCGAGGTGTCGAAGCGGGGCGCTTCGATCGCCGCCTGCATGGGCAGTCCGTGATCGATCAGGTTCATGACCAGTTGGGCGTTGCAGTACGCGATCTTGCGACCGCCGCTCGACCCAAGCGTCGCGAACGCCGAGCCGTTTCGCTGAACGATCAACGGCGCCATGTTGGACAGCGGGCGCTTGCCTCCCGCCACCGAGTTGGGACGCCCCGGCTCGGGGTCGAACCACATCATGCCGTTGTTGAGCAGCACGCCGGTGCCGGGCGCAACCACGCGGCTGCCCCAGGCGTTGAGCAGAGTTTGGGTGATCGAGACGACATTGCCGAAACGGTCGGCGGTGCTGAGATGCGTCGTGCTGCCGTCGCGCATGTATTCCGGGACCGACGATTGCAAGGTGTGCGACACGCCCAGACGTTCTCTTGTGCCGACACGCGGCTTGCCCGCCTGACCATCGGTGACCTCTGCGACGATACCGGCGATGTAGTCGTCGGCGAGCAGCGCGTCGAGCGGCACATCGAGGTGATCTGGGTCGGCCAGATAGCTGAACCGGTCAGCGTACACTCGGCGAAACACCTGCGAGATCTGATGAATCGCCTGCGTCGTGTTGTGCCCCAGCGCGGCAATGTCGAGCCGGTCAAGCGTCTTGATGATCTGCGCCAGGGAACTGCCGCCGGACGGTCCGCCGACGGTCGAGACAACGGTGTCCCGATACGGAATATCACGCGGCGTGGTTTCGATAGCGTGATAGCTGGCGAAGTCGTCAACCGTGTGGACGCCGCCGTGTTGCTCGAGGTGGTCACTGATTGTCCGAGCGACCTCACCCTCGTAGAACCAGCGTGGACCATGCTCGGCGATGCCTTCGAGGATGGCCGTGAGATCAGGTTGGAGCAGAATCGCGGGATTGCCAGCGTCGATTGTCGACGGCGCAAAGCCGCTGTTGCTCAGGAACACCGCGGCGGTTGCGGGATATCGGCTCAGGTTGATCGCCTCCCGACCGATCATGTACGTGGTATGCCAGGTGACGGGAACCCCGCCCCGCGCCAGTGCGATCGCGGGCTGCATGACATCGGCCAGCGACATCGTACCGTAGCGTTCCAGCGCCAGCGCCAGCCCATCGACCGTGCCGGGAATCGCGACCGATCGGTGCCCGAGGACGTTGGCCTGATCCTTTACGGTGGGCCAGCCGAACAGCGTGGCGTCGATACCGCCTCCAGCCAGCGGAAACATCTCCTCGGTCGCGTCCGCAGGGGAGATCATCGGGTATTCGATGGCGATGCTGCGTTCTTCTGCCGCAATCCAGGCGACGAGGTAGCCGCCCCCGCCGATGCCGTTCATCCACGGTTCGGCTACCCCGGCGGCGAAGGCGGTTGCTACCGCCGCGTCGATCGCGTTGCCGCCGCGTTGCAGCATGGCGGTCCCGGCGTCGACCGCGCCGGGCGTCTTGGCGGCGACCATCCCGTCGTGGCTGGTGACGGAGGGGCGGCTGAGTTGCCATCGGGAGGTGGTCGGCATGTGCATGAATGATTCCTTTATACGGGAGTTTCGCCGCTCGGTGGACGGATCACAGTGCTCGCAGCATCCCCGAAAGAACCCGAGGTGTCCAGTAGCCGGTTTGACCCGGTGGCCCCCGTCCCCCTACGATGGAAGCAATCGTTTCGCACACCGAACCGCTGGCGCCCTCGCCGGATGCCGGAACGCGAACCCGGAGGACCGCCTGATGACAGACCAACCCAGCCCCACTGCTGGTCGTTCCCTGACGCTCGACGCCTTCGAATCGGATGCGTCGATGGACGATGTCCTCGACTTGTCGTGTCCCGGATGCGGCGCTGACCTGCTGGGTGATGCGCTCTACGCCTCCCATCGTGTCTGCGGTGACTGCTCCCGGCATTTCCCGATGCGACCCAGGGAACGGATCGCGTTGCTGGCCGACGACGGCAGCTTCGTCGAGATGAACGCCGCGCTGCTATCGGTCGATCCGGTCAGGTTCGGCAATGTTGGGGAGTCGAATGTCGTCGGTAGCGATGTGCTGGCGGACGCGGTCGTGACCGGAACGGCGCGCTTCAGAGGTCTCGAGGCGGTGGTGATCGCGCTGGACGATGCGTTGATCGGCGCGGTCCTCGGCGCGGTGACGGGAGAAAAGACGCTCGCGGCCTTCGAGGTTGCCCAACAGCGCCGGATTCCCTGCCTGTTAATGGTAGCGGGCGGCACAGCCCGGATGGACGCTGGTCCCCTGTCGCTGGTGCAGCACAATCGCCTCGCGGCGACGTTCGCCCGATTGCACGTCTCGGGCGTGCCGGTGATCGGCGTCGTTACCCATCCAACCTCCGCGCTGATGTTCCAGAGCCTTGCCAGCCACTGCGACCTGCTGGTGGCGGAGCCGGGAGCGAAGGTGGGCGCATGGGGAGGTCTGGCCGGTGTTGCCGCTCCCGACGCGCCGACCACGCCGGATGAGTTGATGCAGGCGGGGTTGCTCGATTCGGTGGTGGATCGGGTGGCGCTGCGGGGTTTTATCGAGCGGTTGCTGACGCTGATCGCGCAGGAAAGTCCGCCCTACCGGCCGATCGCCTCAACGCAGAGTGACCCAGCGCTGCCCTCGGCGCGGGATGCGCTGGAGGCGAGCCAGCGCGAGCGCAGGCCCACCGCGCGAGACGTCGCCTCCGCCATCGCCTCGGTGTGGATCCCGGTGCGGGGAGACCGCCTGGAACGCGACGACGATGCCGTGATTGGCGGCATCGCTCGGATCCATGCTCGCTCCGTGGTGGTAATCGCGCTGGATCGCACGGCCGGTTCGCCAACGCTGTCGTCCGTCCGCAAGGCGACCCGGCTGGCGCGGCTGGCCGGTCATCTGGACCTGCCGTTGCTGATGCTGGTCGATACCAACCGGCAATCCCTGCGGCAGCAGACTCCGTTCGCTGTCGGGCAGGGGTCGGCAAAGCTGGCGTCGGTGCTCTCCCTGTTGCCGGTGCCGGTCGTTT
>Ga0136627_1000403_pt1 | contig 16029 bp, 11 predicted proteins | sample AntDrymUQ4892206_2_FD_104652 | JGI IMG/M metagenome (GOLD analysis project Ga0136627, IMG submission 104652) | Polar desert sand microbial communities from Dry Valleys, Antarctica - metaG UQ489 (22.06) | ecosystem: Environmental > Terrestrial > Soil > Desert | place: Antarctica: Dry Valley... | reverse complement strand
GACGCTGCGGCCGCAATGTGAGCGGGCGCCGTAGTAGACATTGAACGCGTCCACGTACACCCCGACCCGCATCGGTCGCGCCCGATCCGAGGACGCGTCAGTGATCATCTGAGCACCGTACTGTAAACAGCCCACGGTCTGGTTTTGACCGGCGAGCACGGCCGGGCCGGCCCCAGACAAACGCGCCGTCAGTGTGCAGCAAACGACCGCCTCCGATCACTGCACTTGGCGCACCACGAGCTCCGGACTTGCGCGGTGGCTTCGCCTGAGGGCAGGCTCAACTCGACGGGTGCGGGCGCTCCCCCGGCACACCCTGGGGGTGGGGCGTCCCGTCTCCGGCGCACCTGGCTATCCGCTTTCCCTCGACGCGGGCGCAGTAACCCTTGGGTGCTCCATTAAGCGGTTGACAACGCGCGTTACGGGCGTAGCGTTCCATGGTCCCCATCGCTGGGAGGTTGCCGTGCACGGTCGCATCGCGGCCCTGGCCGCATTCATCGCCCTGCTGTTCGTCGTCTCCGCCACGACGGCCACCCCGGCGCAGCGCGTGCCGGAGGTGCCGCCCCCGATCGTCGCGGGCATCGACCTGGAGCGGGCCACCATCCCGGACCTGCAGCGGGCGATGGACGCCGGACAGCTGTCCTCGGTCCGGCTGACGGAGTTCTACCTACAGCGCGCCCGTGCGCTCAACCCGGTGCTGCACGCGGTGATCACCACAAACCCGGACGCGCTCCTGCTGGCCGCGGCCAGCGACGCACGCCGGCACCGGCATGCCACCCATGGCCCGATGGACGGCATCCCGGTGCTGCTCAAGGACAACGTCGACACCGCGGACCGCCAGGCGACCACGGCCGGTTCGTTCGCGCTGGTCGACGCCCACCCGGCACGCGACGCCCACTTCGTCGGCCGGCTCCGCGCGGCCGGCGCGGTCATCCTCGGCAAGGCCAACCTGTCCGAGTGGGCCGGCTACCGCTCCATCAACGGCTCGAGCGGCTGGAGCGCGGTCGGGGGGCAGACCGCCAATCCTTACGTGCTGGACCGCAACCCCTGCGGGTCCTCGAGCGGCTCGGGGGTCGCGGTGTCGGCGCATCTGGCGACGGTCGCCGTCGGCACCGAGACCGACGGCTCGATCGTCTGCCCTGCCGGTGCGAACGGCATCGTCGGCGTCAAGCCCAGCATCGGTCTGGTCAGCCGCAGCGGGGTGGCGCCGATCTCGGCACAGCAGGACACCGCCGGTCCGATGGCGCGCAACGTCGTCGACGCCGCGATCCTGCTCGCCGTCCTCAACGGCCCCGACCGCCGGGATCCGCCCACAGTGGACGCCGCCCAGCACGCGCTGCGCGACTACACCCGGTTGCTACGGCCGCAGGCATTGCAGGGCAAGCGGATCGGCGTGTGGCGGGACGTCCCCGGCCGCAGCCCGGAGACCGACGCGGCGTTCGACCTGGCGGTGCGACAGCTTCGCCGGCTCGGAGCGTCCACTGTGGACATCACGATCCCATACCTGGATATCATCGACGCGAACGAGTTCCCCGCAATACGGACCGAGTTCAAGCACGACATCAACGCTTACCTGGCCACCACCCCCGGCAAGCACCCGGCCGACCTGGCCGGGTTGATCCAGTTCAATCGGGACAACGCCGCGGTGGAGATGCCGTTCTTCGGGCAGGAGCTCTTTGAGCGGTCCCAGGCCACCACCGGCGATCTCACCGATCCGCAGTACCGCCAGATGCGGGCCGCGGCCACCGATGCGGCGCAGCGCGGGCTGGACGAGACGCTGAGCGAGCACCGCCTGGATGCGATCGTGGCGCCCACCAACAACCCCGCCTGGAAGACCACCCTCGGCACCGGCGATGCCTCCCTGTTGTTGATCTCCTCGGGCTCGGCCGCGGTGTCCGGCTATGCCAACATGACCATTCCGATGGCCTACGTCGGGCCGCTGCCGCTCGGCATGTCGATCATGGGCGGGCGGTTCAGCGAGCCGACGCTGCTGGCCATCGCCTACGCGTTCGAGCAGGGCACGAACGTGCGCCAACCGCCGAGGTTCCTGCCGACCATCGGCTGAAGCATGGTCCGGGCGCACGATGCCGTTGATGCCGTCGCCCGGATAGGCGAACACGTGCCGCACGTCCCATTCGCGCGCAGGCGCCGAAGCAGGTAGCGGGCCAACCGTCACTCGCCGTCACGTGATGGGTGTCGGATTGTCGGGGTCGGCGCGTCGTTGATTGTTCTGCGCGAATCAAGGTTCCGGTCAATCCGACCGTGGGTTGTAGTTGCCGACGACGAAGCGTGGGGCTGGCTCGGCTCTGCGAGCCATGGGGAGAAGGATCTCGATGAGTTCAGCTGACGGTGTTGTCCTGGTGGTCGGGTGCGGAATGCGTCCGTACCGGGAGTACCTGTTGTCGTCGGCCGCTGCCCGGCATCCGCTGTGGTTGTTCAACGCATCAGAACTCACCTGGCAGTCCAATTACGTACGGGGTGGCACGGTGCTCGATCTGCTCGATCGGGATGCCGTGCTGGCGGCCGCCCGGGAACTGGCCGCGACGATACCGGTACTGGGCGTGTTGTCGTGGGACGAGGTTTTGATCGTGACCACGGCGCACGTCGCGCATGAACTCGGCGTGCCCGGCCCGGGCATCACCGCGATTGAAGGTTGCCGCGACAAGTTCCGCAGCCGCCGGGTGCTCACCGCAGCGGCGGTGGCCCAGCCGCGGTTCCACTTCGCTCAGGACGAGCGGCAGGCCGTTGCGGCGGCGGAGCGCATCGGGTACCCGGTTGTTGTCAAGCCGCGCGGGATGGCCGCGAGCATGGGCGTTGTGCTGGCTTCGGATGCCAACGCCGTGCGGAATGCTTTCCGCGCAGCGGAGGCGTCGAGCCTTATCGGCGCACCGGCGTACCAGGGGGGTGCGCTGGTCGAGGAATACCTATCAGGTCCGGAAGTCAGTGTCGACGGGGCCGTCGTGAACGGTGTGTACAGTCCGCTTTTCCTGGCCCGCAAGACGGTTGGCATGCATCCCTACTTCGAGGAGCTCGGGCATATTGTCGACCCGGCCGACGACCTGCTGGAAGACCCGCAGCTGCTCGCGACGCTCACCTCGGCACATCGCGCGATCGAATTCCGATACGGCATCACACATACCGAGCTCAAGCTGACCGAACGTGGACCGGTGATCGTCGAGATCAACGGGCGTCTCGGGGGAGACCTGATTCCGCGGCTGGCCTATTTCGCGACCGGGGTAGATTCGGGCGCCGTCGCCGTCGACGTGGCTCTTGGCCTGCACCCGGAGATCCGGCGCGCCGCCAAGGGTTGTGTCGGCGTCCGATTCGGCTATCCGCAGCAGGATTGTGTGGTGGAGTCTGTATCCGTGCCCGAGCGCGAGCAAGGCAATGGCGTGCTGGCCGCCGCTGCACTCGTCGAACCGGGCGCGGAGCTCAGGTTGCCGCCGGCGGAGTTCATTTCACGGCACGCCTACGTAATTTGTTCTGGGAGTAATTCAGATGAATGTGGTGCACTGCTCGATAAAGCTTTATCGAACGTCAGGCTGACGGCGCACGCGTTGCTTCCCTCGGCATCGGTGGCTCGTGATGCTAACGGCAACTCGGACGCACGGCAGCTCAATCCTCGAGAACTCTCAACGATGGCGGAGCACACTATGGCGAACCGTGATGTCGAGCTCCTGGCAGTCGGAGCAGGACCGTCGAATCTCGCACTCGCAGTGGCACTGGAGGAACTCGCCCCCGGCCTGGCTCGCGATTCGCTCGTCATTGAGCGGGACGAGGATATCTCCTGGCAGCGCGGCATGTTGCTCCCGGATGCGTTGTCCCAGGTTTCGTTCCTGAAGGACTTGGTGACGTTGCGCAACCCGCGCAGCAAGTTCTCCTTCCTCAACTACCTGCACGCCACTGGCCGGCTCGACCAGTTCGTGAACATGGGCAGTTTCGTGCCCTACCGGATCGAACTCGCCGGCTACCTGAAGTGGACCGCGGAGTCCCTGTCGCTGGTGGATCTGGAGCTCGGCCGGGAGTGCGTGGACATCAGTCCGATCTGGACCGACGGCACGCTCACCGGCTGGGCGACCCGGGTGGCCAGCGGGCAGACGATTCGCAGCCGATACCTGGTGATCGGGGCCGGCCGGGACGCGCGGATTCCGGAGCCGCTGCGTGGCGTCGCGCAGGAACGAGTGATCCACAGCACCGAGTACCTGCAGCGCATCGCGAAGCTACGCAAGGACCTGCCGTACCGGGTCGCTGTCGTCGGCGCGGGGCAGAGCGCGGCGGAGCTGTTCTCCGCCGCGCAGTCGGACCTGCCGGAGTGCCGTCCTACCATGGTGATGCGCTCGATCGGTCTGAACTACTACGAGACGAGCAAGTTCAACAACGAGCTGTTCTTCCCGTCGTTCATCGACCAGTTCTACATGGCACGGCCCGAGGCGCGCCGCCAGATGCTGGCCGAGATGCACCACACCAACTACGCGGGCCTCGCGCCCGGCATGATGGACTCGCTGTACCGCCAGATCTATCTCGATCGGCTGTCCGGCCGATCCCGCCTGCAGATGATCACCATGCACGACATCACGGCCGCCCGTGACGAGGGCGACGAGGTCGTGCTGGAGCTGACCGACTGGCGCACCGGGGCCACCCAGGAGCTGCGCACGGACCTCGTGCTGCTCGGCACCGGTTTCTCGCCAGAGATGCCGACGGTGGTACGCCACGTGGCGAACTCGATCGGCCTTTCCGAGATCAGCGTAACCCGGGACTACCGGCTGGTGATCGACCGGCCGAGCACCGCGGCCTGCTATCTACAGGGCGTGAACGAGGCGACCCACGGGATCGCCGACTCGCTGCTGAGCGTACTGGCGCCCCGTGCGAACGACATTCTCCAGGACATCCTCACCCATCGCGGCGCCCACCTGGACGCCGCGGAGGCGACGCAGGTCCCAGCCCCCGTCGCGGCCGCACGCTGACTTTCGAGAAAGGAGTTGTTTGGACATGGAGATGCGACCGTTGTTGCGCGACAAGATGATCCACGAGAACGGCGCGGATGGGCAGCGGCTCGTGCCGTGGCCAGCGCTGAACGCACCGTTCGAGGGCGCGTGGGTCGTGGTCCACCCGGGCGGTGCGACCGGCGCGCATTCGCACCACGAGTACGAGATATTCATCGCCGTCACCGGCGAGGCCGTACTGGAGTGCGGGGACGAGCGTCGCGCTTTCCGGGCCGGGGACATCGTCCATTTCCCCCCGGGTGTCGAGCATCGGGTGATCAACGAGAGCGCGACCGAGTTCGAGATGTACGCCGTCTGGTGGGACCCCGAGATGTCGGCGCGGTTCGTCGACCAGCACGAAGGGAAGGCCTGAGCGCGATGGCAGCACCTGATGACGGGGCCACCCGGCCGGTCCTGGTGATCGGCGGGCCGCCCACGTCCAACGGCGACCTGCACATCGGACACGTTGCCGGGCCCTACGTGGGGGCTGACGTGCACGTGCGTTACCTGCGTGCGGTCGGTCGCGAGACCGTGTTCGCATCCTGTACCGATGACAGCCAGACGTACGTCATCACGAGCGCGGCTCGCCTCGGTACGACGCCACCGGAGCTTGTCGCGACGTCGTCGGCGCTCATCAAGGGCACCTTCGAGGCAATGGGCATCGAGTTGGACGGCTTCGCGCCAACCGATGACGGCTACCGGTCGACCGTGTACGACTACGTCAACCGGTTGTACGCCAACGGAAAGTTCCGCAAACGCACGGTGCGGCTGCCCTACAGCGAGAGCACCGGCAAATTCCTCGTCGAGGGACTCGTCGGCGGGGACTGCCCGACGTGCCTCGCGGACAGCCGTGGCGGGTTCTGCGAGAGCTGCGGTCATCCGATCGATTTCGACGCGCTGATCGAGCCCTCGTCGATCCTCGACCCCGACGACAAGGTCACGTTCCGCGAGGCCGAGATCCTGGTCTTCCCGCTGGAGGAGTATCGCGAGCAGCTCACTGCCTTCTACGCGGCGAAGGCCGACATGTGGCGGCCGCATGTCGTGGCGCTGATGCGTGAACTGCTCGCCCAGCCGTTGCCCGACTTCCCGATCACCTACCCGGTCGAGTGGGGAATGTCCGCGCCGTTCGCGGAGACCCCGGGGCAGACGCTCAACGCGTGGCTCGAGGGCATGCCGGCGTCGATGTACTGCACCGCGTACTCGCAGCGGCAACTGGGCATTGAACCGCCGGCCAACGACGACGCCTGGCGCGCGGAACACGACGCCCAGCTCGTGGTCTTCATGGGTTTCGATCCCTTGTTCGTCTGGGGCCTCGTGCACGTGGCGGAGCTCATGGCGCACGAAGGCAGGTACGTGCTGCCGGACATGCTCCTTGTCAACGAGTTCTATGAGCTGGAGAACGAGAAGTTCTCCACCAGCAAGGGACACGTTGTGTGGGCACGGGACCTGGTGGCCGAGGTGCCCCGGGACATCGTGCGATTCTATCTCAGCCTCACCGCGCCCGAGCACGCGCGGACGAACTTCAGCCGCGCGACGCTGGACAAGGTGGCGGGGGAACGCCTGGTCGGGCCGTGGAACGAGCTGGCGGCGACGCTGGCCAAACTGACGGCCGAGGTGGGTGGCGACGGCGAGCCGCTGCCGGTCTCACCGGAGACTCCGTCGCGGGCCGCTGCGATGGTGGCACGGTTCAGCCTGTGCTTCGAGCTGACCAGTTTCGGCCTGACCCGGGCCGCGGACCTGGTGGTGCAGAACGTCGAACGGTTGCGCGTCCACGCGCAGCGGGCGTTGGCGGAGAACCTCGACCGGGACATCCTGCGTGTCCGGTTGGGCGATCTGTTCCTCCAGTTGCGCGCGCTCCTCAGTTGCGCGTCGCCGATACTCATCGATCTCGCCGCCCGCGCCGCGTGTGCCGGCGATTTCGAACTACGTATGTCGGCCGACGCGTTCGACCTTGCGTACACCACGGCGTTCTCCGTGCCGAATCTGGACCTGCGCGCGGCACCGGTCGGCAGTACTGACCTGCCATCCACTGCTACGAGAATGGTGTGAGGTTGCAGATGTCCATCGAAACCTCCGCTTCCGTCGACGCGATCGCCCTCCGGCGATCAAAGCTCGCCGAACGGCTCCTCATTCCTGCGGGTTTCATCACCACGGGGGGGAACGCATTCCAGATCACCGCGGCCGCGATCCTGGTGTTCCGCGCCGAGCAGACCACCCTGGCGGTGGGTTGGCTGTTCATCGCGGTGTCGATTCCGCAGGTCGCGTTGTCGCTGTTGTTCGGCCGCCTCGTGGACAAGGTCGACCGCAGGATGCTGTGCGTGGCGGCGGACCTGGTCAGCGCGGTGACCGCGTTCGCCCTGCCGGTCTGGCTGTGGATCAACGGACCGGCCAACCTGGGTTCCTACCTGGCCAACTTCCTGCTGGCCTGCACCGCGGCGCTGTTCATGCCGGCCAGCAATGCGTTGATCAAGGAACGCGTCCGCAACGAGCGGCTCGGCAAGTTCAACTCTCACTTCGAGATGGCCACGAACGCCGGCATGCTGCTGGCGTCATCGCTGGCCGGGTTCCTGGTCGTCTCGTTCGGGGCTACGCCGCTGTTCGTCTTCAACTCGGCCACGTTCATCGCCTCGGCCGTCCTCATCTACCTGATCGGCCGTAAGCCGCCGACGGCCGCACCGGTGGTGAACATGGCCGACCCGGCGATCGACACGGTCGAGGATGGACGACCGGTGGTGCCGGCGCGCCAGCCGATCAAGCGACTCGCGCTGCTGTACACCAACGGGAACATCGGCCTGATGGTCGCTAACACCATCCTCACCTCCCTGATCCTGCACACCTTCAACCAGGGCGCCTGGCTGATCGGTGTGGTCGACGCGCTGGCCGGAGCCGGATTCATCATCGGTGCAGCCTGCTACGGCTGGGTCAGCGCCAGGGTCAAGGGTCTGCCGCTGGCGGTGATCGGCATGGTCGGGAACTTGGCGATGCTTGTCATCCAACCGTTGCACTACATCGTGTTGATGGCGGCCATCCCGTTCGCGGGGTTCTTCTTCGCGCAGGGCCGGATCGCCGCGCGCACCCTGCTGATGCGGGCCAGCCCGGAGGACCAGGTGGGCCGGATATTCGGAGGCGCGCAGGCACTCGGGCTCGCGCTGGGCGTGGCGGCGACGGTCGGGCTGTCGATCCTGGCGGACGCGACCATCGTGCCCAACGCCTTCTGGGGCCTCGCCGCCCTGCAGGGCTGCATCGCGATCGGTACCTACATCAGCCTGGTGAAGCCGATGTCGGCGCGGGAGAAGGAGAAGCCGTCCGAGATCCTGGAAGCGACCGCCGCCTAGCGTGGCGACGACTTTCGATTACGGAGGAAAGGTCATGATGGAGCAACAGTTGACGCACGACGCGGAGCCGCTCCGGGAGTGCGTGATCAAGGGCGGCGTGACCACCTGGGCGTGCCTGCCCGGGTTTCCGCCGGCGGTCATCTTCCCGTTCACCCCACCCGAGCGATACGGCATGCGCAATCTGTATGAGTTCCAAATGCTCATGTACCGGCCGCTGTACTGGCTTGGCCGTGACGGCGAACTGGCGATCGATGACGACCTGAGCATTGGCGAGGAACCGGAGTGGGACGCGGACGGCCGCACGTGCACCGTCCGGATCAAGCCGTGGCGGTGGTCCAACGGCGAGACGGTGTGCGCGGACAACGTGATCTTCTGGATGAACATGCTGACCAGGAAGGGTCCGAAGTTCGGCGCCTATGTCGAAGGTTACTTCCCGGACAACCTGGTCTCCTACGCCAAGGTCGCGCACGACAGGGTGAGTTTCACCTTCGACCGGGTGTATTCGAAGCACTGGGTCCTGATGAACCAGTTGACAATGATCACGCCGATGCCGAAGGCCTGGGACCGGACCGCAGCCGGCCCCGCCGATGCCACGACGGATCTCGACCAGGTCGACGCGGTGTACGACTTCCTGATGGCCGAGAACGGCGACATGGTGGCGGAGAGCAACGCGCACCGGGTCAAGTGGGCCGACAGTCCGATCTGGAGCGTGGTCAACGGGCCGTGGCGGCTGAAGAGCTACACCGAAGAAGGCGTGGTCACCTTCGTCCCGAACGAGCACTACAGTGGCCCGCATCCGCCGCACCTCGACGAGTTCCGCCAGGTACCGACGACGTCCGATGAGCAGGAGTACGAGGTGCTGCGGGCAGGGCCGGACGGGCCTGACGCGATCCAGGTCGGCTACCTGCCGCTGAGTTTCGGCGTCCAGCCCAGCGGCGACCCGACCACGGGCGGCCCCAATCCGCTCGATGACCGGTACACCCTGGTGCCGCAGATCCTCTTCACCATCAACTTCATGGCCCTGAACTTCAACAACCCCACGATCGCCGGCCACCTCATCCGCCAGCCGTATGTGCGGCAGGCGCTGCAGAGCTGTCTCGACCAGGAATATGGGGCACGGGAGATCTACCGGGGCTACGGCTGGCGCCAGAGCGGTCCGATCCCGATGCTGCCCAGCAGCGACCTGGTGTCACCCCGGCTCGCGGACGGTCGGGGACTCTGGCCGTTCGACGTGGACCGGGCCCGCGCTCTGCTCGCCGGGAACGGCTGGGATGTCCGCGTCTCGCCCGCGGTGTGCGTGCGCCCGGGTACCGGCCCCGGCGAGGCGGGCCCCGGCATTCCCGCCGGCACCAGACTCAGCTTCTCGCTGCGTTACTGGGAGGGCCGGCCGGCGCTCACCCGGCTCATGCAGCAGTTCCAGGACGACGCGGCCAAGGCCGGGATCGAGCTGCGGCTGTCGGAGGTGCACGGATCGATGCTGGTGGCGCAGGACGGTCCGGGCGCGTCGACGCCGGACAACCCGCGCCGGTGGGAACTGTCCTGTTGGGGCGGTGGGTGGGTATACAACTACCCGACCGGTGAGAACCTGTTCCAGAGCGGAGCGGCCTGCAACTTCAGCAACTACCCGGACCCGCATGCGGACGAGCTCATCGCCAGGACCGTCACCGCCGACGACCTCGACGCGCTGTACGAGTACCAGGAATACATCAGCGAGCAGGCGCCGGTCATCTTCACGCCGACCTTCCCGCGGCGGTTGTTCGAGGTCGCGTCGAACCTGCGCGGCTTCACGCCGGTCAACCCGTACGGCCTGATCAACCCGGAAAACTGGTACTACGTCGAGGAAACGTCGTGACGCACGATCGAACAGAGCAGCCCGTGGCAGACAAGCCGGTCGTGATCGTCGGATTCGTGGCCGCCGCGCTGGCATCACTGGCGGAGTTCCAGCCGGGCAACTCGGTGATCTTCGTCGAGGAGCCCGATGTCGTGCGCAAGCGGCAGGTGCGCGACCAAATCGCCGGTTCGACGCTCGTCCGCGACCTCATCGAGTGGGAGTACCACCTGGCTGGCAAGGCCGACGAGTTCCACAATACCCACCCCGACCTCGACCCGGCCGCGATCGTCCCGCTGGTCGAGTACGCAACGCCGTTCGCGGCCCGACTCGCCGAACGCTACGGTCTGCCCGGTGCCGGCTTCGGCGCCGCCCAGATCCTGCGGGACAAGGCACTGCTGCGGCAGGTCAGCCGCGCGGCCGGCATCGCCAACCCGGAGCTGGCCAGGGTGGAAAGCCCGGCGGACGTGCTGGCCTTCATGCGTGGCTGCCCTGGGCCGATCGTGCTCAAACCGGCGAACCGCCAGGCGTCGGTGGGCACCCAGGTGATCCACGAACCGGCCGAGGTCGAGCAGGCGTGGTCGAACTGCGTGGCGCAGGACGAGGGCGTGTTCGTGCCCGATCGGGCCATGGAACTGCGCATGCTGGCCGAGCGCTATATCGCGGGGTCCGAGTACAGCGTCGAAATGCTCGTGCGGGACGGCGACGAGCTGTTCGTCAACGTCACCGGCAAGCAGCTGTTCCCCGGGCCACGGCCGGTGGAACTAGCCCACGTCGTACCGGCCGACATCGCACTGGAGCTCGCGGCGCTACTCGGCGAGCAGACCCGGCGGGTGGTTGAGGCGGTCGGCTTCCGCTACGGGATCGTGCACTGCGAATGGATCGTCTCGGGCGGCATCCCGTACCTGGTGGAATGCGCGGGCCGGTTCGCCGGCGACGGCATCATCGAGCTGATCCAGCGTGCCTACCCGGTGGAACTCGTCCGGTCCTACTACGCGGTGATGAAGGGCGAACCGCTGCCGGACGCACTGCCCCCGCGGGCCAGGGGTGCGGCGGCCGTGCGGTTCTTGGCGATCGAGCCGGGCATCGTCGACGAGGTGCGTGGCGTCGACGACATTGCGCAGGCCGAGGGTGTGTTCCTGTGCGACGTCAGCGTCGCGACCGGCGACCGGTTCAGCGGGCTGCGCAGTTCGTGGGATCGGGTGGGCGACGTGATGGTGACCGCGGACAGTCCGGCCGAGGCACTGCGGTTGGCTGAGGCCGCAGCCGGCATGGTCGAGATCGACATGCGGCCGGTCGACGAGACCGCGCAGCTGGCGAGCGTGTCGTCATGAGCATCGAGATCCTTCGCGCCGCCGGCCCGGACACGCGCCTTGACGTCGTCGTCTCCAGCCTGTCCTCTGACGCGCACACCTGGAACCTGGTGTACTTGCAACTCCTGCTGGAGGAACTGGGCTGCCGGGTGACCAACCTCGGCGGGTGCACGCCGGACGAGACGATCGTGCACGAGTGCGTGGCCCGGCGCCCGGACCTGCTTGTGATCAGTAGCCTCAACGGCCACGGCTGCCAGGACGGCATCCGGTTGATCGGCACCCTCAGGGCATGTCCCGCCCTGGTGGCCACCCCGGTGGTGATCGGCGGCAAGCTCGACGTGGCCGGCGGCGGTGACGGCCACAACGCCGTGCGACTGCTGGCGGCCGGCTTCGACGCCGTGTTCGAGGACACCGGCGGGCTGACCCCGTTCCGTTCGTTCGTCCACACTCTCGCGGGCAGGGCAGCCGCACCGCTTGGCGCCCGATGACCGTGATCGCCCCGCAGCGGGCACCGTCGTTCGGCGAGGTGGTCGCCGAGTTCCGTGCCCGAGGTGAACTGGTCGTCCAGCCGAGGATGGGATTCGCCGATCCGGCGCACATGCGGCAGGGGCTGCTCGCGACCCGCGACGCGCGTGCCGCCACCATCGGCACGATCACCCTGGACAGCTACACCAGGGTGGGCGATCACCACGCGGTGCGCCAAGCGCTGGCGGCTGGCGCCGACCTCAACGGCTACCCGATCGTGGACCGCGACCCGACGACGACCGCATCGATGCTCGACGGTGTCCTGACACCGAGGTTCCCTGTGCAGGTCAGGCACGGTTCGGCTGATCCCCGCCGGATCGTGCGGGCACTGCTGGACTGCGGCCTGCACGCCACCGAAGGCGGTCCGGTGTCCTACTGCCTGCCCTACAGCCGAATGTCGCTGGCCGATGCCGTGGACTACTGGCGGCAGTGTTGCGAGACGCTGGCCGCGGCCCGTGGGCCGGGTCGCGAGCCGCATCTGGAGACGTTCGGCGGCTGCATGATGGGGCAGCTCTGCCCGCCCGCGCTGTTGGTGGCGCTGAGCGTGCTGGAGGGCATGTTCTTCTGGCAGCACGGGGTGCGATGCATCTCCTTCAGCTACGCGCAGCAGACCCATGCCGGCCAGGACGAGGAGGCCGTCGCCGCGTTGCGGGAGCTGATCCACGGGTATGTGCCGGACGCCCGTACGCACGTGGTGATCTACACCTACATGGGTGTCTACCCGCGCACCCCGGGCGGCGCCCGGCGGTTGCTTGCTGAGTCGGCGCGGCTGGCCGCCCGTACCGGGGCAAGCCGGTTGATCGTGAAGACCACCGCCGAGGCGCACCGGCTGCCGACCGTGGCCGAGAATGTGGCCGCCCTCGAACATGCCGGCGCCGCGGCACGGGCTGTGCCACGGCGCACGGTGATCGCGGACACCGGCATCCACGCGCAGGCGAAGGCGTTGGTGGACAACGTCCTTGCGCTCGACGACGACATCGGCCGGGCGTTGGTCATCGCCTTCGCCCGCGGCTATCTCGACGTGCCGTTCTGCCTGCATCCGGACAACGCCGGACGGACCCGCGGCTACCTCGACCAGGACGGGCGGCTCTGGTGGCAACGGATCGGGACGCTGCCGATCGGCGACCTGGTCGAGCCGCCGACCGTTCAGCGGATGACGTCGGCCGATCTGCTGGGTGCCCTGCGGTACGTCGAGCGGAAGTTCGACGACCGGTTCGTGGCCCGGGACATCGGGCTGGACGCGGGACATTCGTTGCATCTCGAACAGGGAGTATGACATGACGGAAACACCGCTCAGGACAACGATCTCGGCTGGTCAGCTGCCGCCGGTAACGGGGGAGCACCTGCTGTCGCCGGTGACGCAGGCAGCGCTGCGCATCCAAAACAACATCACCATCGCCACCCGTGAGTACCTGGGTGCGCACGGTTTCATGGAGCTGACCCCACCGCTCATCGGACCGGTGACCGACCCGGGCTGCCGCGGCGCCAAACAAGTCGACGTGGATTTCTACGGCCACAAGTACAAGTTGATGACCAGCGTGATCCTGTACAAGCAAGCGTCCTTGCTGGCCTTCGACAAGATCTTCTACGTCGCGCCGAACGTCCGGTTGGAGCCCCTGGAGACTGCGACCACCGGTCGGCACCTGGCCGAGTTCACCCAGATCGACGTGGAGGTGGCGGGCGCAGGCCGGGAAGAGATCCTCGACCTGCTGCAGGCACTGCTGCGGCACATCGTCGGTCACGTGCTACGTGAGTCCAAAGTGAACTTCGCCGCACTCGGCCGGGACCCCGAGGCGTTCGAGCCCTTGCTGCGCAAGGAGTTCGGACGCATGACCCACACCGAGGCCGTCGCCCGGGTGCGCGGCCTGTCACACGAGCAGAGCACCGACGCGGAGATCAACTGGGAAGGTGAGAGGCTGATCTCGGAGCAGACCGACCGGCCGTTCTTCATCGTGGACTACCCGAAGGGTTCCCGAGGGTTCACCGACGGGGAGTCCCGCACGGAGCCGGGCGTGCTGCGCAACTTTGATCTCATCGCGCCGGGCGGGTTCGGTGAGCTGTGCAGCGGCGGCGAGCGCGAGTTCGAGTATCGGCGTCTCATCGAGCGCATGCGGGAGACCGGGGAGAACCCGGCCAAGTACGCCTGGTATCTCGACATTGCCAGGAAGGGGCTACCGTCCAGCGCGGGCTTCGGTCTCGGTCTGGAGCGGGTCACTCGATACTTCGCCGGACTGGACGCGGTGTGGCAGGCCAGTGCCTACCCGAAGCTGCCCGGGATCGTCTCGCCGTGACCGGCATCCGCGCCCCGCACCTGCCCGAAGCGGCCATCCGTGCCCGCGCTCGCGATGGCACCGCGGCGATCTTTCCCAGCATCGCGGGGTACGGGCACTCGCTGTTCGGTGCGGTGCCTGGGGTCGAGCCGGCAGGCGACGAACTCGACCTGGCGCGGATCGTGCCGCCGGTCTTCGTGCCGCGACGGCTGGAGAAGCTGTTTGACCTCGGGCGCGAGCCGCTCTACGGCGATGTCGACCTGACGTCCGGCATCGGCGGGTTCGCCGCCCCGGTCCCGGTTTTCCTATGCGCCTTCGGTTCCACCCAGGTGGCCGACAGCGGGCTTGGCCTTGCCGCGAGTGGGCAGGCAGGCCGGCTCGGTATTCCGATGGTCATCGGCGAGAACGTCGTGCCGATGCACGGCTACGGCCGCTCGGGCGACGGTCCGGCGCATGGCCTGCTCGGCCGGATCCGGGCGTACGCGGATGCCGCGCCGGACGGGCTCGGTGGGGTGGTGGTGCAGCAGAGCACCGAGGACGCCGATGCCGAGGTGTGGAACCTGGTCTACAGCGACCCGTCCGCCACTGCGCTGGTGGACAGCGGTCGGTTGGCATTCGAGTTGAAGGTGGGTCAGGGCGCCAAACCCGGGCTCGGCGGCATGACTGTGCTGTCGCGCGCGGCCGCGGTGGCTGTGTCCGAGCAGTACACGGTGGACGAGGCCTTCGGCCCGGATGCCGCGACCGTCCTGCGGAGCAGCAGTCCGGGGACCTTCACCGGCGAGATCCTGCGTCAGCAGATTCACCTGATGCGCAACAACTATCCGCGCGCCCGGACCTGGGTGAAGCTGCACCCGGGCCGTGACGTGCGGCAGGCCGCCGAGGTCGCGTGGTCCGCCGGTGCGGATGCGGTCACGGTGGACGGCGCGGAGGGCGGTACCGGGTGGGCGCCGTCGGTGTTCCTGAACCACGTCGGGCTGCCGCTCGCCGAGTGCCTGCGCCGGATCGGCAAGCACGACGCCACGCTGCTCGTCTCCGGCCGGATCTGGGAGGGCAGCAGGGCGTTGAAGTGCCTGGCGATGGGCGCGTCGGCGATCGGGCTCGGCCGGGCCGCACTGCTCGCGGCGAGCGAGGACGCCGCCGACGGACTGGTGCGGCTCGTCCGGTGCCTGGAACTGGAGTTGCGCCTGCTGGTGAGCGCGCTGGGCAAGTACCACGTGTCGGAACTGACGACGGACGATCTCTGGTTCCCCGACCACACAGCGCATGAAGAGCGCGGCAAATGATCAACTATGACGGCCGGAGATTCCGCAGGTCACCACCGACCCGGACGCGCCGACGGCGCTCTACCACCAGCAGGACGATCTGGTGTGGGCGGAGTTGACCGGCGCAGAGCGCTGACCGGCACCTGCGCCGCGGACGGCACGATCGACTTCGCGTACCCCATGGTGCCGGACGGCGGCGCGGTTACTCGGTCCACACTTTCTTCGGCAGCACCATCCGCCACGAGTCCACGACGAGTTCCCGTAGTACCCGTTGACCTGTGGCGCCACTCGGGTGACCAGCGGCGGACGGGCATGCCGTCGTGGGATTCGGCCGTCAGGTGGGGGTGGTTCCAAGGGGTGAGTGCATCACCGGCTTGACCTGGGACCCTCGCGAGGGTGTCAAGGGCCAGTAGGAACTGCCCAGTAGCGGTCGTGAGACCTGCCCGGTGACGGTCACGAGAACTGCCCGGTGATGGCCGTGGGATCTGCCCAGTGCTGGCCATCACCGGCTCGTTGG
>Ga0136627_1000402_pt1 | contig 16097 bp, 19 predicted proteins | sample AntDrymUQ4892206_2_FD_104652 | JGI IMG/M metagenome (GOLD analysis project Ga0136627, IMG submission 104652) | Polar desert sand microbial communities from Dry Valleys, Antarctica - metaG UQ489 (22.06) | ecosystem: Environmental > Terrestrial > Soil > Desert | place: Antarctica: Dry Valley... | reverse complement strand
TTCGGGAGCTGTCGGAATCCATGGCCGGGCGGGACCGGGCGGACGCCGAGCGCTCGGCGTCGCCGTTCGTGATGGCGCCCGGCGCCGTCGTCGTCGATTCGACCGGGAAGGATATCGACGAGGTCGTCGACGAGATCGCGGCCGCGGTCAGGAGCGCTCTGGAGTGACTGACACATCCGAGGGTGTGCCCGTGGTCGCGATAGTCGGGCGGCCGAACGTCGGAAAATCGTCCTTGGTCAACCGCGTCCTCGGCAGACGCGAGGCCATCGTCGAGGCCATGCCCGGAGTGACGCGTGATCGCAAGCACTTCGTTGCGGAGTGGAACGGCCGCGCGTTCGAGATCGTCGACACCGGCGGCCTGGAACCCGGCGTCGACGGTCTCGACGCGCGCGTTGCGGAGCAGGCGCAAGTGGCGATCGAGGCGGCGGACGCCATCGTCTTGGTGGTGGATGCCTCCGAAGGTCCGACCCAGGATGACCTGGCCGTGGCGGACATGCTGAGGAAGTCCGACAAACCCGTGGTCGTGGCTGCCAACAAGGTCGACGATCCCGCCGACGAACCCCTTGCAGCTGCATTCTTCCGACTGGGCCTCGGTGAGCCCAGGGCGCTTTCCGCACTGCACGGGCGGGGCTCGGGTGACTTCCTGCAGGCTCTCATCGAGAGCCTCCCCGAGGTCCGGCGCGACTCCGACGACTCCTGGGGCTCGGTGGCGATAATCGGTCGCCCCAACGTCGGGAAGTCCTCCATTCTCAATGCCTTGACCGGAGAGCAGCGAGCGATCGTCGACGCCATCCCGGGCACGACGCGCGACCCGGTCGATGCGAGCATCGTCCTCGAGGACGGTCGGGTGCTACGAATAGTCGACACGGCCGGAATGCGCCGTCAAACCCAGATCAAGGATCCGATCGAGTACTTCAGCTTCCTGCGGTCTCGTCGCACGCTCACCCGCGTCGACGTCGCTCTCCTTGTCATCGACGCAGGGGAGGGCGTGACGAGCCACGATCAACACCTCGCCCACGAGATCGTGGAGCATGGACGTGCCTGCGTCGTCGCACTGAACAAGTGGGACCTCATACCCCCCGAGGACACCGACCGGAAACGACTCGAGGCCACGACCGCAGAGAAACTCCGCTTCGTCCCGTGGGCGACCTTCGTCAGAACCCGCGCCCCCACGGGCCGTGGCATCGACAAGCTCGGGCCCAAACTGGTGGAGGCCACCGAATCCCACCGCCGCAGGTTGCCGACCGCACTCGTCAATCGTCTGGTGCGAGACGCTCAGCAGCAACGGCCACATCCGCGCCTTGGGGGACGGGCAAGCCGCATTCTGTACGCAGTCCAGGCGGAGTCGGCTCCGCCGACGATCGTCGTTTTCTCCACCGGAAGGGTCGAGGAGAACTACAGGCGCTACCTCGAGAATCGACTGAGGGAAAGCGAGCCCTTCGCCGGGAGCCCCCTTCGCATCGAGGTAAGGGTTAAAGCTCGACGTGAACGTAATAGTTAAGGTAGGGTCTCACCGAGGCCGGCGGCTCGGTGCCCCGCCGGAGTCGATCGGGCGCAGCGGGATGGCGACGAATCTACTCGTCCTCAAGTCGAGATGTCGACGAGTTGCTTGGTGGATTCATCTACAAGGCGACTATGAATTCGGGTCGGACGTCGCCCCCGTGATCCGCCCGGGCCGAGAGTATGATGGCGGCGACGGGACGTGGCGCAGCTTGGTTAGCGCACTGGTCTGGGGGACCAGGGGTCGCCGGTTCAAATCCGGCCGTCCCGACTTCTTTATCCATCCGGGGACCGAGACATCGTGAGCGACGAGAGGCGCCAGGGCCGCTCGAGCACCGATGGAATCCTCACCGTCCCGAACGTATTGTCGGCGCTGAGGCTCGCGTCCGTGCCCGTGTTCTTGTTCCTGTTCATCTCAGGGCGCGAGGAGGCGGCGGTGATCCTCTATGGAGTGGGAGCGTTCACGGACTTCTTGGACGGCTTCATCGCCCGCCGGCTCGGCCAGATCTCGGAGCTGGGCAAAGTGCTCGACCCCATGGCGGATCGCGTCTTCATCGTCGCTCTCGCCGTGGCGCTGGTCGTCGCAGGAACGCTCCCGTGGTGGCTGGCCGCGCTGATCGTGGTCAGGGACCTGTTGATGGTGGGACTGTTCCCACTTCTGCAGCGGAGCGGTCTCGGGCGCATTCCCGTCAACTTCGCGGGAAAGACGGCCACCGCCTTCTTGCTCATCGGGCTCACATGGCTTGCGCTTGCTCGGACCGACTTTTGGTGGGCCCCGGACGACACGGTGGGGCTCGCGATCGTCCTTGCTGGGACGGTGCTGTACTACGTTGCGGTGGGCCTGTACGCGCGGGAGGCGTTCCGCAGGCTGGAGCACCTCCGGGCTCAGGACCGTGAGCGACACGATCGCCCGAACCCACTACGCTGACGGCGCGGGACCCCCCCGTGGGGACAACCGTCGGCGAGTAGGTTAGGCGATTTGTCGACAAGTAGATGGATGACGGAAGGTCGAGACGAGAAGGGAGCTCACCGTGGCGGAGTTGCCAACCGACAGGAGCTACACGGCCGAGCACGAGTGGGCCAAGGACGAAGATGGGGGCGTCGTCGTCGGGATCACCGACTATGCGCAGGATCAGCTGGGCGACGTCGTGTTCGTGGGGCTGCCCGAGCCGGGGTCCGAGGTCACGGCCGGCGAGCCGCTCGGCGAGGTCGAGTCGACGAAGTCGGTTTCCGATGTCTACAGTCCAGTCACCGGGAAGGTCGCGAAGAAGAACGTCGAGGTCGAGCAGAATCCCGAGTTAGTCAACTCGGATCCCTACGGCGAGGGATGGCTGGTGGTCATCGAGCCCTCTGGAAAGGACGAGGGCGCCCTGCTCTCGGCCGACGACTATCGCAAGCTGACGGAGTAGGGCGAAGCCGCGCAAGAAGCTCGGACGCGAGCCGCGCCCGCTTGACTAACCCTAAAGTAGCGGTATAGGTTCCTGCCATGTATTGCACCAATTGCGGCCACAAGAATCCCGAGGGCGCCAACTTCTGTTCGTCCTGCGGCGCACCCCTGCAGGACGCGAAGAGCGCGGATACCACGATCACCTTCAGCCCGGGAGAGCTCGAGGCCGACCTCGAAGAGGAGGTGCACCTCTCGCCCGATGAGCTCGAGGGCGGACGCGGCGTGCTCATCGTGAAGAGAGGCCCCAACGCCGGCAGCAAGTTCTTCCTGGACTCGGACACGACCTCGATCGGCCGTCATCCCGACAGCGAGATCTTCCTCGACGACATCACCGTGTCCCGCCGTCATGCGGAGATCCGGCGGGCGGGTGAGCGCTTCTCGATCCACGATGTGGGAAGCCTCAACGGGACCTATAACAATCGCGAGCGGGTCGAGTCCGCCGACATCCGCTCCGGCGACGAGGTCCAGATAGGCAAGTTCAAGCTCGTGTTCTTGACGGGGGGCTAGTCACATGCCGTTGTCGAGGTCACGTGACTACCTGAGCATCGGGGAGGTGCTCGACGCCATCAAGGTCGATTTTCCCGACGTCAGCATCTCGAAGATTCGCTTTCTCGAGTCGGAGGGACTCATCAACCCGGAGCGCACCGGATCCGGCTACCGAAAGTTCTACGACGTCGACGTCGCTCGCCTCCGCTACATCCTCTCGCTCCAGCGCGAGCATTTTCTGCCGTTGAGAGTCATCCGCGAACGCCTTGCGGAGGCCGACGCCAGTGGATCCCTTCCGATTGAGGAGGCGGCGCCCAAGGCGTCGAGCTCCTCTGCGCAGAAGGCCACTGGAACCGCAAAGCCAGCCTCCTCGAGCATCGCGACCGACGTCCAGCTCGACAGGGCTTCGCTGGCCGACGCCTCGGGTCTCACAGAAGGCGAACTCCAGGGCCTCGAGGACTTCGGTCTCCTGGTTCCCGGCGACTACTACGACGGCAACGACCTCGCCGTGGCCAAGGCCGCGAGGAGGCTGCTCGACTACGGTCTCGAGCCCCGCCATCTGCGCATGTACCGCCAGTGGGCGGAGCGCGAAGCCTCTTTCTTCGAGCAGATCGTCGCACCGCTCGTCCGGCGTAAGGACCCATCCAGTCAGCTGAAGGCGGCGCAGTCGTCGCAGGATCTCATCGGGCTGTCGAGACAGATCAGGGATGCCATGCTGAGGTCCAGCATGAGACAGCTCTTCTGAGCCACTTCTCTCTAAGTAGGTACATCGATTTGTCGATAAGTCGCCTAGTGACGGCCGCGCTGTTCGTCGCCCTGGTCGCCCCGCCGGCGCCGGCCGGCCGCGTCGAGCAAGCGCCGGAGAGAGCGAACCGGGTACCCGAGGTGAGCTGCGAAGCCTGCATCGTAGTGTCGGATGCAGGCGACGTCTTGTTCCGGCGCCGGCCCGATGCCGAGATTCCCAACGCCAGCACCACGAAGATGATGACCGCGCTGCTCGTGGAGCGCGCCGGCGTCGTGGGCGAAACGGTGATCATCTCGCAGGAGGCCGCCAGCATCCCAGGGGGCCCGCCCACCTTTGCGGCGGGGGAGTCGTGGTCTGCGGAGACCTTGTTGCAGGCCCTCCTGCTGGCGTCTTCGAACGGGGCGGCCGTGGCGCTGGCCGAGCACGTCGCCGGCTCGACCGCGGCCTTCGTGGAGGACATGAACGACGAGGCGGACGCCATAGGTCTGAAGCACACCCGCTTCGCGACCCCCCACGGCCTGGATACGCCGGGGCACTACTCCTCGGCCAGGGATCTGGTAACGATCGCCGAGCTGCTGCTCGAGGAGCCCACCCTCAGGGGGATGGTGGATGAGGCGGAAGTGAACGTCGAGGGTCCGAGCGGTCGACTACTCATAGAAAACCGTAACCTTCTACTTGAGAGTTATCACGGGGCCATCGGAGTCAAGACCGGCTACACGCTCGATGCCGGCAACGCTCTGGTGTCGGCCGCGGAGAGGGGAGGTCGCACGCTCATCGGCGTCGTCTTGCGGGCGGACGACTCGTTCGCCGACTCGAGGGCGCTGCTCGACTATGGATTCCGCAGGCTCCGCAGGACCGTGCTCCTCGGGCGGGGCGAGACGGTCGGGACGATCGTGCTCGATCCGGCCGGCTCGGTCTCGGCGGTTAGCGAGCGGGTCGCGCGCGGCCTTGCCCCGGCCGACGACATCGATGTGGCGTTCGAACCTGTGGACGACTTCGCTCCTCCAGTCGATGTGGGCGAGGTCGTGGGCCGAGTCACCGTCCGTTGGCATGGTCGCGTCATCGATCGCATGGATGCGACGGCTGCGAACGAGTTGGAGGAGCAAGAGGCCTCGTGGATTGCACGCGGACTTGCTACCGTCGTGTCATGGGGACGGCGGATGACGAGCTCGGACGGGTGATCCCAGGGCGCTTCAGCTCCGGGCCGGCCGCCGATGTGCTCATTGGGCGAACCGAGGTGGCTCAGCGCGTCGGTGCCCTGGGCGAAGAGCTCGCCGACCTCTTTCGTGACGAGCGGCCCCCCGTGCTCGTTGGCGTGCTGAAGGGCTCCTTTTTGTTTCTCGCCGATCTCATAAGGGCGATGGACATCGACGTGGTCGTCGACTTCATGGCCATCTCGTCGTACTCACAGTCGGGTGTCGTGCGCATAGTGAAGGACCTCGACGAGGACATCAGGGGGCGCCACATCGTCATCGTCGAGGACATCGTCGATACGGGGCTGACGCTCAACTACCTCAGAAAGACCCTGCTGCAGCGCGAAGTAGCGTCGCTGCGCGCGGTCACGTTGCTCGACAAGGTCGCTCGGCGCATCATTCCGGTCCCGCTGGAGTTGAGCGCGTTCGAGATCCCAGACGTTTTCGTGGTCGGCTACGGGCTCGACTTTCAGGGCCTTTACAGAAACACCGCCGACATTCTTGCGGTCCGCGATCTGGCGCGTCTGGCCGCCGACCCGCGCCTCTTGGTGACCCAATTGTTCGGCTTCAAAGGAGAGGGACGGTGATAGGTTCAAGCTCATGATCGAGCTATCGCTCATCGGTGTGCGAGTCGAACTGCCGTCGAACCACCCGATCGTGCTGCTCAAGGAGGTCGACGGCGATCGCTACCTTCCCATCTGGATCGGGGCCGTCGAGGCGACGGCGATCGCGTTCGCGCTCCAGGGCATTCAGACTCCTCGTCCCCTGACGCATGATCTCTTGCGGGACATCCTCAACGAGACGAACACGGCGGTCGAGCGAGTCGTCATCAACGACCTGGTCGAGCAAACCTTCTACGCCACCATTCGGATGGCGGCCAACGCCGGCAACTCCGAGGTTTCGTCGCGCCCGAGCGACGCCATCGCTTTGGCGGTCCGCATCAACGCGCCCATCTTCGCCTCTGAGGAGGTTCTCGAACAAGCCGGCATCGAGCTGCGGGACGATGAGGAGACCGAGGTCGAGAAGTTCCGAGAGTTCCTCGACCAGGTCACACCCGAGGATTTTGCCGGCAACGCCTGATCCGGAAACGGGTTGCCGACGGATGTCCCGCAACCGTCGGCGCGTGCCTAACGCGTACCTTGAGGTCGAAACCTCCTCGAACTCTGCAGTCAACAATGACGGTTGTCGTTGACATGGCGCGCGCGGGGGCGTACCGTTCCACCCACGTAACTACCGACTTGTATTTCGCCCGGCGCTGATCGAGGGCGGACCAGCGAGCTTCTCGGGAGGCACAGCCATGCAGGAGATGGGGTACGGGGGTCCGCAGGCGACCAAGATCGTGGGCATCACCTACCGGCAACTCGACTACTGGACGCGCACCGGCCTCGTGCTGCCCTCCATCCGCTCCGCCGAGGGCTCGGGGACGCAGCGTGTCTACTCGTTCAACGATCTCCTGCAACTGAAGGTCATCAAAGAACTGATCGACGCCGGCGCCAGCCTCCAGAAGGTCCGCCAGTCCATCGACTACGTGCGCGACAACATCGAAGGGGACTGGTCGAAGGTCACCATCGCCACCGACGGAGAGCGTGTCTACGCGTGCACGTCGGATGCCGAGGTCCTCGACCTGCTGCGCTCCGGCCAGGGAGTTCTCGGTTCGCTCGTCTCGGTCGAGAAGGTCAAGGAGCAGTTGGACGGAACCCTGCGCGAGTTTCCCCACGTGGCCGAGGACCGCGCCCCCGCCTCCTCCGGCCACGCTGAGCAGCTTCGGGCCAAGGAGGGCTAGCCATCCCAGAGGAACGGGTGCCCGTGGATCCCGGCTCTTCTCCAGCACTTCCCCATGAAGAGGTCGCCTTCGCCCACAACAGCGAGCGTCAGTTCGCGATGCTGCTGGACTTCTATCTGATCGAGTGGCGTTACGAACCCACTACCTTCGACATCGAGTGGGATCGTCAGGGCAACCCAACGCAGCGGTTCTCGCCTGACTTCTATCTTTCCGAGTTCGACCTCTACATCGAGATCACAACCCTCAACCAGAAGCTCGTCACCAAGAAGAATCGCAAGGTGCGTCGTCTGACGTCGCTCTATCCGGACGTTCGCTGTCGCATTCTCTATCAGCGCGACTATCTGAACCTTCTCGTCAAGTACGGGCTCGAAGAGCCCTCTCAGGGATTGTCGCTCGAGTCCCTGGATCGAGTCCGGCTCGATGTCGACGTAGCCGCCGAGCGACGCTCGTTCGGCTCGGCCCTGGCGGGCTGAGCCGTGGCTGCCACGAGAGAGACGCCGCTACTGTCGGCGCACCGACAGCTCGGAGCCAGGATCGTGGCCTTCGGAGGCTGGGACATGCCGTTGCAGTACTCCGGAGTCGTGAGCGAGCACAACGCGGTGCGCGCGGACGTGGGTTTGTTCGACGTCAGTCATCTCGGCAAGTTGCGGCTGACCGGAGAGGCGGGGACGAGGGCGCTTCAGCATGCCGTGACCGCAGACGTCGAGGCGCTCGAGGTGGGCCGAGCGAGCTATGCGCTCGTGCTCACCGAAGAAGGTGGAGCGGTCGACGACATCTTCGTGTACCGGGTCCACGAGCACGAGTGGCTGGTGGTACCGAACGCGGCCAACGTCGCCGCCGTGGGGGCCATGATCGAGGCCTCGGGAGGGGATCCCGTCGATGAGTGGGATCGCTGGGCGATCCTCGCCCTCCAGGGACCGCGCTCCTTCGACGTTTTCGAGCAGATTTGGCCGGACAGCCCGGCCCTGGATCTCAAGCTGCACCGCTTCTGCGCGCTCGACCTCTTCGGCGAGCAGGGGATGGTGGCGCGCACCGGCTACACGGGGGAGCGCGGCTTCGAGCTGTATGTGCCGGCGGAGGTGGCCGAGCGGGTGTTCCACCGACTGCTCGAGCTCGGAGCTACGCCTGTCGGCCTGGGGGCGAGGGACACCTTGCGACTCGAGATGGGCTACGCGCTCTACGGACACGAGCTCACGCGCACCATCAACCCCCTCGAGGCACGACTCGGATGGGCGGTGAAATGGGACGCCGATTTCCGGGGCAGAGATGCGCTGGCCGGGATCAAAGAGAGGGGGCCGGAGCGAAAACTCTTCGGGGTGGTGTGCAGTGGCAAAGGGGTCCCGCGTCAAGGCTACGCGGTGCTCGCCGGTGACGAACCCATCGGTGAGCTGACGAGCGGAAACTACTCGCCGACCCTGGGGACGGGAATCGGGCTCGCCCTCGGCCCGATTTCGTCGACGCCCGACCTCGGCGTCCGAGTCGCAGTGGATGCGCGCGGTAGACGCATCGAGGGCGATATCGTGAAGCCGCCCTTCGTCACGAGGGACTGATCGCTACAAGGAAACTGATCCACAGGTAACTAAGTCGACAAATCTACTGGGGGCCCACGTGGACTTCGCTCCACACACACCTGCGGACGACCACGCCATGCTGAAGGCGATCGGAGTCGAGAGCATCGGCGATCTCTTCGAGCCGATCTCCGAGTCGGTGCGCTTCGCCGGTGACCTCGACGTGCCTTCCGCCCTCGACGAGGTCGAGTTGCTCGACCACATCGGCCGCCTGGCGCGCGCCTCGATGGGACCCGAGGAGCTCGTGTGCTTCGCCGGGGGGGGAAGCTATGACCATCACCTTCCGCCCGTGGTCAAAGCGCTGGCGGCGCGCGCCGAGTTCGCCACCTCCTATACGCCCTACCAACCCGAGCTCAGCCAAGGGGTGCTGCAGGCGATCTACGAATTCCAGACGCTGATCTGCGAGCTCTTCGGCATGGAGGTGAGTAACGCTTCGCTCTACGATGGGGCCAACGCGCTGGTCGAGGCCGTGACGCTCGCCGTGCGCACCACGAAGAGGGCGCGGGTCGTCGTCGGCGGGACCGTCCACCCCCACTACCTCGACGTACTCAAAACCTATACTAAAGGTGTAGACTTGACGATAGAGGTCGCCCCGTTCGACGACTCGGGAGCGGTCGAATGGGGGACCGTCGACGTCGGCGACGCCGCCGCGGTCGTGTGCGCTTACCCCAACTTCTTCGGGCGCCTCGAGGATCTGCGGGCGGCCTCCCACGCGGCGCACGAGGCGGGAGCGCTGTCGATTGCGGTCACCGATCCCACGGCCATGGGAGTGCTCGCGTCACCCGGTGAGTTGGGGGCGGACGTTGCGGTCGGCGAGGGTCAGGGGCTCGGCAACCCGACCTCCTACGGCGGACCCTACGTCGGGCTCTTCGCGACCAAGCTCGACCACGTCCGCCAGGTCCCTGGGCGCATCGCAGGCGAGACGATCGACGCCGACGGCCGGCGCGCCTACGTGCTGACGCTCCAGGCCAGAGAGCAACACATCCGTCGCGCCAAGGCCACCTCCAACGTGTGTACGAACCAGACCTTGATGGCGATCTTCGCTGCGGTCTACCTGGGATGGCTCGGCCCCCAGGGGCTGCGACGTCTCGGGGAAGTGTGCGTCCGTCGCGCCGCGTTTGCGGCCCGTCGTCTCGCCACCATTCCGGGCTGCGAGGTTGCGTTCGCGGGCCCCCACTACAAAGAGATCGTCTTGCGGACGCCCGTCGAAGCCTCCGGGCTCGCACGCGCTCTCGCCCGGCGAGGCTTCCTCGCCGGACCCGCGCTCGGCCGCTGGTGGCCCAAGCTGGACGACTGCCTGCTGCTCGCCGTCACCGAGCGGCGCAGCGAAAGAGACATCGACGGCCTCGCCGAGGCGCTCGAGAAGGAGCTCGCAGGATGACCAAGCAGGGATCGCTGGAGAACTCGGCGGGAACCCGCTCGGGCGCCGAGGGCGCCTTTCCCCTGATCTTCGAACTGTCCAGAGCCGGCCGCCGCGCGTGGTCGCTGCCGGAGGTAAAGGTTGACGCCCCCGAGCTCGAGGAGCTGATACCCGAGCACTTTCAGCGCACGACCGCACCGGATCTGCCCGAGATCAGCGAGCGTGACCTCGTGCGTCACTACACGAGGCTTAGTCAGCGCAACTGGGCGATCGACGTCGGTGCCTATCCGCTCGGGTCTTGCTCCATGAAGTACAACCCCAAGGTCGCCGAGGAAGCGGCGGCGATGCCCGGCTTCGCCTCGCTCCATCCCATGGCCGACGACGACCTGGTCCAGGGTGCGCTCGAGCTTCTCGGTGTTCTGCAGGAAGCCCTGTGCAACGCGACCGGGATGAAGGCGATCACGCTGCAACCCGCGGCGGGCGCGCAAGGCGAACTGACCGGGCTGTTGATCATGCGCGCCTTCCACGAGGCCAACGGGGATGCGCGCAAGCGAGTGATCATCCCCGACTCGGCCCACGGCACGAATCCCGCGAGCGTGTCACTCGCCGGCTATCAGGCCGTAGAGGTGCCGTCGGACGAGCGTGGTCTGGTCGACGTCGACGCTCTGCTCGAGACCCTCGACGAGGAAATTGCCGGGTTGATGTTGACCAATCCCAACACACTCGGCCTCTTCGAACGAGACATCCTGCGTATCGCCAGAGCCGTTCACGACGTCGGAGGTCTCCTTTACTACGACGGCGCGAACTTCAACTCCATAGTCGGTGTTGTGCGTCCGGGGGACATGGGCTTCGACATCGTGCATCTCAACTTGCACAAGACCTTTGCTACTCCGCACGGCGGTGGGGGGCCGGGCTCGGGTCCGCTTGCCGTGTCCGAGAGGCTCGCTCGCTTTCTGCCGGCGCCGGTGCTCACGTTCGACGACGGTGCGGAGAGATGGCGTTGGGATCACCACCGGCCCGATTCGATCGGACGAATCCACAGCTTTCACGGCAACTTCGGGATCAACGTGCGCGCCTACGCCTATCTCAGGTCTCTCGGACCCGAGGGCCTCCGCAGAGTTGCCGAGCGAGCCGTGCTCAACGCCAACTACCTGCGCGCCCTTATAGCGGACGCGTTCCCCACGAAGTACCCCGGTACCTGCATGCACGAGTTCGTCGCCTCGGCCAAAGACCTGAAGCAGCATGGCGTGAGAGCCATGGATGTCGCCAAGAGACTGATCGATCTCGGGTATCACCCGCCGACGGTGTATTTCCCTCTGGTGGTCGAGGAAGCGTTGATGATCGAACCGACCGAGACCGAATCCAAGGAAACGATCGATGGGCTCGCCGCCGCGCTTAATCAGATCGCCACGGAGGCCGTGGACCAGCCGGAGCTGCTGCACGAGGCGCCGGTCACGACGCCGGTTCGCAGGCCCGACGAAGCGCGCGCTGCGCGGCAACTGACGGTCCGCTGGTCGGCGAACTAGAACTCAGTAGAGACGCGGGCGTGGGTCGTCGACACTCGGGGTAGTCGCACGGGGAGGGTCGCCTCGGCAGGCGATCCGGCGCACGAGAGGATGGGACTCAGGTGGGTGGAGGCCATCAAGCTCGTCGTGTGGTCGCGGATCGTCTACCTCGCCGTTGCATACCTCGCCGCCTCATTTCTCTCGACATCGGATGGCTCATCAAGTGTCGGAGTGCTCGAGATGTGGACCCGCTGGGATGCCCGCCACTTCCTCGAGGTCGCCGAGTTCGGCTATACCGATCCTCGCACCGACCCGCATGCGACCGGGTTCTTTCCGCTCTACCCGCTGCTCATCCGAGCGCTGTCGAGCACCGGGATGGCGCCTGCTCTCGCCGGCATGATGATCTCGACCGTGGCGAGCATGGTCGCGGTCGCGTACCTGGATCGCCTCGCCGAGGAGGAGCTCGGCCCCGACGCCGGCCGGTGTGCGTCCCTCTATCTGTTGTTCTTTCCCACCGCGGTGTTTCTCGTCGCCCCCTACAGCGAGGCTCTCTTTCTAGCGGGGACGATACCGGCGTTTTACTACGCGCGACGCGGCATCTGGCTGCCCGCAGGCGCGTTCGCAGCGATAGCGATGGGAGCGCGCGCCGCCGGAGCGTTCGTGATCGTCGGCCTGGCTCTCGAGTTCGTGCGCGCCAGGCGGTTTCGGGCAGCCGTGAGCGGGCACGCTCTCGCGGCGGGCGCTCTCGCGCTGCTTCCTCTCGTCGCCTACTCGCTCTATTTGGCGAGAGCGAAAGGCGACCCGTTGTACTTCTTCATCGATCAACGAGAGGGTTGGGGGCGGGAGCTCTCCGGCCCCCTCGAAGCGCTGCGAACCACGTGGGGCGCGACCCGGGTGGACGCGGGAGAGGGAGCGCTCACCAACTTCGTAATCGGATGGCGGGTCGAGATAGTCGCCGTCGTGCTCGGTCTCGGGGCCGTGGCCTGGGCGCTCGCCAAGAAGGAGTGGGGCTACGCCGGATTCATGGGCGCGCTGCTGGCCTCGCTCATGACCAGCTCCGTTTATCTCAGCGTCCCCCGTATGTTGCTGTCCATGTTCCCGATAGCCCTGTTCCTCGCAGGGTGGTCGGGGGTCGATCATCGTCGCCACGAGGCGGTTTTGCTTGCTTTTGCGGCGGTTGCGATGCTCGGCACGGTGGCGTTTACTCGTCAAGCTTGGTTTTATTGACAGTTGGTACAGGCACCTACGCTCGAGACCCCTCGTCGTCTCAGGTGCAAGGCGGTCGTACGACGGACAAGGAGAGAGCGCGCGTGCGTTTGCGAATACCGGCACTGTTCGTCGCCATCGCCCTCGTCGGCTCTGCGCTGGTTGCCGGAGTCGTCGTGTGGTCGTCACCCACCGGGGCTCAGGGCGACAACGAGCCCGCGACCGAGGCCTGCGACGCCTCGACCGCCGAACGGCTCGATCTCTACGCCGAGAGAATCAACAAGAACCGCATCGGCTACGGACTCGAGCCAGGTAAGCCGACGGTACCCGGCCCCACGATCGAGATGACGGAGGGCGACTGCCTCGCGATCAAACTGCACAACGCCACGACGAAGAAGGTTTCGCTACACACACACGGCGTCGACTACACGACCAGGAGCGACGGAACCTCGTTGAACCGCAGTTGCGTGAGACCGGGGCGATCTCGAACCTACGTGTGGCAGGCGCACCTCGGTTCCATGCGCGACGACAACTCGGTCGAGCCGGGGTCGGCCGGGTACTGGCACTACCACGACCACTGCCGGGGTGGCGCTCACGGGACCGGCGGAATCTACAGAGGACTCTTCGGCGGGCTGATCGTGCGAGCCCCGGATGATCCCGTCCCCGACGTCGAACCCTGTGTGCTCGTCATGATCGGCACGACCTTCAACTTCAAACGCGGTCCCAAGACGCCCTTGTGCCAGGCGAACCTGGGCCAACGCGCCGAGTTCGTGGTCATCACCCACGGCGACCTCTTCCACACCTTCCACCTCCACGGCCATCGCTGGGCCGATACGCGCTCGGGGTCGCTCGAAGCCATGGACGATCCCTCGCGCGTGATCGACAACAAGACGACCGGTCCGGCGGACTCCTTCGGCTTCCAGGTCATCGCGGGGGAGCGAGTGGGGCCTGGCGCCTGGATGTATCACTGCCACGTTCAGAATCATTCCGACCTGGGCATGGCGGGAATCTTTTTGGTACGCAATGCGGACGGGTCGATGCCTCCCGGCGCCCAGCAGGCGCTCGACAAGTTCAAGAGGCACGACCACTAAGCGCGAGGCCCTAGCCGGGCAGCTCCGCCTTCACGAGGAGGTACTTCATCACGCCTCTGCGCACGAGCAGGTCCCACTGCCGCAACAGCACGCCGGAACCCGCACGATAAATAGGAGGCGCGTCGGGGACGCTGCGGAGCCGCTGCCGGAAGAAGCGGATCGCCGGCGCAAAGACGCGCGCGCTGACGTCCGTGACCCGGACTCCGGTGAACCCAGCCACCAGCAGTGCGGCTTCGATGTCGTCGGCGCTCATCAGGGCCTGACGCTTGATGCCCCAGGCTCGAAGGTTGGACAGTCCGGCGACCCCCTCGGCGAGGGTCAAAGGGCGCGTCCGCTCCGCCGACACGTCCGACATGACCAAGACGCCGCCCGGTCGTAGCACCCGCCGTGCCTCGGAGAAGAAGGTGTGACGCGACGGAAAGTGAAAGCCCGCCTCGATGCTGATGATCCCGTCGGCGCTGTCGTCGGCCAGCGGGATTCTGGTGGCGTCGGCCGCAAGCGCAATCGCACCGGCCGCATCCAGTCTGTGTCTGCCCGCGTGAAGTTGCGACTCCGTGATGTTCAGCGCGATCAAGCTGCGAGGACGAGCTACCTCACGTATGACCACATCCTGGGCTCCGAGGCCGTTGGCGACGTCGACTATGTCGGCGTTGGCGGGGAGCTCGGCGGCCAGGGTCGAGGCGAGGCGTCGCAGCGCGTCCTCCACGTCCGCCGGGCCCTCGCCGTCGTCCCACAGCCCCAGATTGAGCCAGCCGGGAGCGGGCGACAAGAAGAAGTCCCCGCCGAGGCTGTCGTAGACGGCGGCGGCCGGATTGCGGCCGAGGCGAACCAGCCCCAACAGATGCCTAAGGTTCGCCTTGGTGAGAACGGTCATGAATCACTCCAGGTCTGGTGGTTTGGCTCGTAGCTGTACTTCACCATGACCCGAGCTCTTGTGTACGCCGACGAAGTGGTCATCGTGTGTAAGCGGTGTGTCTTCCTCGACCGGCGCTCGACCTCTGAGCGGAACGCTATGCGAAGCTCAAGCGCTCTGGGTAGCGTCCACTTCGTAGTGCGCCACGGTCACATCTCGATCGACCAGGAAGCGCTCGTCCTGTGGGTAGAACACGGCGCGCTCGGGATCGGGTCCGGCGAAGGCCTTGATCGCGTCCATCGACTCCCAGGTCGTGAACATCACGAACTCGGTGCGATCCTCGATATCGCGCCGTAGCATCAGGGCGCTCAGATTGCCGGGAGTGCTCCGGTACTCGGCCAGTCCGGTGCTTCTCATGTAGGCCGCGTAATCGTCGCCGTCCTGCAACCTCACGGCGCCCCTCCAGATGCGGGCGATCATGACGGGCCGCAGGAGTTGCAGAAGCAGAACTCGTTGCCCTCGGGATCGGTCATCCAGATCCAGCCCTCGTCGTCCTCGGCAAAACGCTTGACGATCGTCGCGCCCAGTGCCACGGCGCGCTGTGCCTCCCGGTCGATGTCGTCGACGTGGAAGTCGAAGTGGGCTCGGTTTTTGCCGTTCTTGGGCTCCGGCACCCTCTGGAGGCCGAACTCGGGAGCGCCCTCCGGAGTCACGAGGTCTATGTAAGGAGAGGCGGGATCGGTCGGGCGATCAATCGCCCATCCGGTGAGCTCAGAGTAAAAGGACGCAAGTCGCTCGGGATCGTTGCTGTCGAGAATCACCGCTCCCAGCTTCATCGGCATGGTCAACCTCCGCTAATCTCTGACTATCTGTGGCTGGATCAACCTAACCAGCAAACCCGATGATACTGGTTAGGGCCAGGGCGGTCGGCGCGCGACGCTGGGGAACGGCGAGCCATCGAGTCGACCACGAGGGCGTGAGCGAGAGGACGGAGAGATCGTGAGAATCATCGAGGGCGCCGGCTCTTACAGTCAACCGGGGGAGGGGACGAGCCACTGGATCGAGCACCTCAGGGTTTCCGACCTCAGCGTGGGCACCTACTCGATCCCGGCGGGAGGGGTGGACGAGCAGTCGCCTCACACCGAGGACGAGGTCTACGTCGTCGCGGCCGGCCGAGCGCGACTGGAGTCCGCCGACGGAGCCGTGGAAGTACGTCCCGGCTCGGTGCTCTACGTGCCTGCGGGTGAGAGTCATCGCTTCGTCGAGGTCACGGCCGACCTCGCGGTCATCGTGTTGTTCGCTCCGGCCGAGAACTCGCGCGACGCGTAGTGAAGAGGTGGGCGCGTACGGCGTTGCTGCT
>Ga0136627_1000401_pt1 | contig 16111 bp, 14 predicted proteins | sample AntDrymUQ4892206_2_FD_104652 | JGI IMG/M metagenome (GOLD analysis project Ga0136627, IMG submission 104652) | Polar desert sand microbial communities from Dry Valleys, Antarctica - metaG UQ489 (22.06) | ecosystem: Environmental > Terrestrial > Soil > Desert | place: Antarctica: Dry Valley... | reverse complement strand
TTATCGGCGCCCCATTCAACCTGTGGCCGAGGCGGTATCGGCATTTCTTCACGAGCTGATTCCCTACTGGGATGAGGTTCCCTCCTTCGAGCAGCAGGAAGCGATCAGCGTCGATGTCCCGACAATTGCACAGCAAACCGCAAAGGCTGCCATCGAGAACCAGCGCGCCATCGGCGCCCGTGCCCGCAAGGCGAACCCGAAGAAGGAAGCGCTCTTGGGTCTGGGCCCGCGAGACGTGGACGCGCTCACAAAGATCGCCGCCGATCTCTACGACGGCAAACTCGATCCAGACGAGGCCATCGCGCAACTCGAGAAACTGGTGAAGACTCGATGATTCAACGGCTGCAGCTTCGGAACTGGCGTGCTTATGACGATCTCGATCTCGAGTTTGGTCCGGGGGCCACCTACGTCGTTGCGTCGAACGGCATCGGAAAGACATCCCTGATCATGGGGGCTGCTTGGGGGCTCCTCGGTGACGCCTCAGAGGTAAATGCGGCCGAGCAGATTCGAGGCGACGCAGAGAGTGCGAGCGTGGAAGTTGTCGTGCGGCTCCCCTCCGGCGAGAATCTGACCATCACAAGATCCGTCGACCGACGCGCGCGCGTAGACCTAGCTGCGAAGGTTGGCGAGCGTGTCATCACGACCCAGGACGAGCTCGACGAGCTTCTCGCAACCGAGGCCGGCGCCGATGTGCGCGTTCTGGGTCAGCTGACCTTCATGATTCACGGCGGATCGCTGGAGACAACACATGGTGAGTTCCAGCTTCGGGATCACCTGGCGTCGGTGTTCGGGGTTACCCCGCTGTTCCAGGCCGCCGCAGGCGCGGAGGCGACGGCGAGTGCAGCGGCCAGCACCCTTCGCAAGCTGAAGACGGCGCAGCGGTCGGAGAAACGCCACAGAGAAGAACTGGTTGCCGAGCTGCAAGCTATGGATCAGAGCCTGGTGTCGACTCATGAGGAGCGGGGACGAGCCGGTGCTGCATTGAACGAAGTGGGCGAGCGGCTTCAGTTGGCCGAGCAGTGGATGCGATTCCGAACTTCCATCGCGGAACGCAACGAGAAGCTCGATTCGTTCGCCGCTCAGGCAAGCTCGCTCCTTGGCAAACCGGCGACATCGGAGGACGTCACCGAGCTACTGGAGCGAGCCGAACGAGAGCTTGAAGCCTCGATCTCCACAGCCGATGGCGAAGCGGCAACGGCTCGCGGCAAAGCCGACCTCATCACGAATGCGATGTCTCAGCTTGGAGGATCGGATGCGGCCTGTCCCACCTGCCTGCGCCCTCTCTCCCAACACGACGCCGACGAGGCCACCAACGAGCACAGGAAACACCTCGCCGAACTGGCTGCGGTCACGACAGAGGCAGAAAAGGCGGCGAAGCGGAGTCGGAGTGCTCTGAACCAGATAAGGGAGCTTCTGGTGCAGATTCGAGCGCTTCCAATCCCGGCGGAACCGAACTCGGACGGCGACATCGACGTGGAAGCCCTGCTGCAGGAGGCCGAACAAGTCAGGGACCGGGTCCAGGAACTCGATCAGTTGATCGCAACGCACTCCGCGTCGAAGAAGTCGTTGGAGACCGCGCTGGCGACCCTCGATGAGGACGAGCGTCGTATCCAAGAACAGGTCGCGCTGTACCGGGAGGAGGGCTTAGCGCTTGCCGCGGGAGAAGCGTTCAAGGCTGCCGGTAACGCCATCACCAAAGAGTTCATTGAACCTCTGGTGGTGGAGGTCTCGATGCGTTGGAAGCGAATCTTTGGGACCGGCGGCTTGAGCCTCAGCCCCGAGGGACGTATCACACGAAAGATGGGCAGCCGCACCCTGGGGTTCGAATCGCTCAGTGGGGGCGAGAAAGTGTGGGCCCAACTCCTCACCCGGCTTCTCATCTCCGGGGCATCCACGCGCGCACCGTTCGTGTGGCTGGACGAACCTCTCGAGCATCTTGATCCTCGGCTCAGGAAGGTCGTCGCCGGAACACTGGCTAAAGCTGCCTCCGGCGCCGGTCTCCGCCAGGTCATCGTGACGACCTACGAAAGCGAACTGGCGCTTCAGCTTATGGAAGATGTTCCATCCGCTTCGCTCATCTACGTGACCACCTCGAGGTAGCGACCCAAGGCGCACTTTCGATTCTGGCCGATCCTCGATGGCTGCCTTAGAAGCGCGTAGGGCCGAGCTAAGGAGGTTCACATGAGCGAAAGCACCGCCTCAACAGCCGCCATCGAGCAAAGCATGACAGAGAGCGGGTCCGGAGACCTGGGGCTCCTGCTGGATCAGTATCGAGTGGAGCTGACCGCCCACAGCTACCGAATGCTGGGGGCGGCGTTCGAGGCCGAGGATGCCGTCCAAGAGACCATGATGCGCGCATGGCGGAACTTCGATCGGTTCGAGGGTCGCGCGGCGCTGCGTTCGTGGCTCTATCGCATCGCCACCAACGTGTGCCTGGACATGCTCAGCGGAAGTCAGCGGCGCGCTCGACCCATGGATCTCGGGTCAGCACAGTCTGCCGACACCTTCATCGGCGAGGCGCGCCCAGAGACAACCTGGATCCAACCGATGCCCGACGCCAGCTTGCTATCGGAAGACGGCGATCCGGCCGAGCTGGCCGAGGCGCGCGAGACCGTCCGGCTGGCCTTCGTGGCCGCTCTGCAGTACCTGCCCCCCAGGCAGCGAGCGATTCTAATCCTCAGGGAGGTGCTGCGCTGGAAGGCCGACGAGGTAGCGGACCTGTTAGACACCACCGTTGCCTCCGTAAACAGCGCGCTCCAACGAGCCCGCACCACGCTCGCAGCGGAGGGAGTTGGCGTCGGCGAGACGTTCCGGCCGGTGGACGAAGAGCAACGGGCGCTACTGGCTCGCTACGTTGAAGCCTTTGAGCGCTACGACCTCGACTCACTCACCTCGCTGCTGCATCAGGATGCCACGCTGTCGATGCCGCCCTACGAGCTGTGGCTCGAGGGCCCCGACGAGATACGCCGCTGGATGCTGGGCCACGGCAGCGGCTGCCGTGGTTCACGTTTGGTGGCGACCGTAGCAAACGGCTCGCCCGCGTTCGGGCAGTATCGGCCGGGTGGCGCGCGAGGCAGTTACGAGCCTTGGGCGCTGCAGGTCATCGAGATTTCAGCCGGTCGGATCACGGGGATCAACTCTTTCCTCGACACCGCGAACCTGTTTCCGCTCTTCGGACTTCCTCTTCGACTCGAGCGTTAGCTCCCACCGAGTCAGCCACCAGGTGCGGCCGATGGCGACCCTCAGAACTTCGCAAGCCGCCGATGAGTTCGGCGTCGCCGGGCGGTCTAACCAATAGACCGTTACCAGTTCGAGAGATAGGCAAGCAATGAGCACCGTCCTTGGAATCTGGGCACATCCTGACGACGAAGTGTTCGTCTCCGGCGGTTTCATGGGCGACGCCGCGCGCCGCGGTGACCGCGTCGTGTGCATTCACATGACTAGAGGCGAGGCGGGCCTCAGCTATCGCAAACGTCGGCCTCCAGAGACCGTTGCGTCTCTCCGCCAGCGAGAGCTGGAGGCGTCGCTTGCGTGCTTGGGCGTGGAGGAGCAGCGCTTCTTCGGCTACCCAGACGGTGGCCTTCCCCAGATTCCCAGCGATAAGGCGATCGCGCACCTCCTCGACGTGCTTGCGGAGGTACAGCCCGATGAGATTCTGACCTTCGGTCACGATGGCTTCACCGGCCATCCCGATCCCCAGGCTTTGTCCTCGTGGGCAACGACAGCTTTCCAGCAATGGAATGACTCCGAGGCGCGTCTCTGCCACGCCACCGTCTCACCCGAGTGGAAGGAAGCGTTCGTGCCCGCGCTCAACGAATTCGATGCCTTCTGGCCGGGCTATCCGACGATCTGCCCGTATCCCGACGTCACGTTGCACCTCGACGAGGAGCTTCTTGATGCCAAGGTCGAGGCATTGCGCGCGCATACCAGCCAGATGACCCAGTTCTTCGACGCCTACGGCGAAGCCTTCATGCGCTCATTAGCCTCCAGGGAACATTTCCGAGTGTCACAGGTCGCCCGCAGGGATGAAGAGGTGGCGGGCATTCCGCGGTTGATCTCGAATCAGAGCCAGGTCGCGGCGCTTTGATCGAGGGCAGGAGTAGGGACGAACAGCGTAAACAAGGACGGCGAATGAGCTTGAGCGGCTACAAGGTGTGTCCCGGCACCGACGTCACCTTCATGGACCAGAAGACTTGGGTTGCGGTATCGGACATGGCCCCCGCCATGAACTTCTACGAGGGGAAGCTGGGCATCGCTTGTTCAGAAGTACAGCCCGACGGTAGCCGCGTGTACGCGTGTGGAGGGGGCACTTCGCTGCATGTCTACGCGGCTCCTGGTCGCACCGGAGGGTCGGCTGAGACTCTGGCCACCTGGTACGTGTCCGACCTCGAGCAGGTGGTCGATGAGCTCAGTTCCAACGGCGTTACCTTCGAGCGGTACGACGAGCCCGCGATCAAGACCGACGACAGGGGGATCACCGCATCCAGCAACGGCAAGACCGCCTGGTTCAAGGATCCCGACGGCAATACCTTTGCGGTCGAGCAGTAGGAAATGCTCAGGAGAGAGTCGGAGGGCTCAGCGACATCGCCTCCATCTTCTCTTCGATGAGTTTCCCCTGGAGGTTGCGCTTCCTGCTCTGACGCCTCCCCGCACAATCGAGACGAATGAACCTCACAGAATTGGAAACAAATGAGACATGAAGACTGTCGACTCCAACGGTGACATGTCTCTCAGCGACTCCGATGAATTGCCGGTTCGGCTGGGTTCACTTTGGGACAAGCAACCGGTGGTTATCGTGTGGCTACGTCACTACGGCTGAACCTTCTGCCGAGCCATGGTGGCGCAGTTGCGTGACCACAAGGAGGGCTCCGACCAGCGCAACGCGCGCGTCGTTTCCATCGGGATGGGACTCCCGCACTGGCTGCGCACTTCAAATCGGCTCGGGACCTACCCTTCACGTTCTTGGTCGACGAAGAGCGAGAGACCTACAAGGCGCTCGCCATCGACAAGGGATCAACTCTTGATCTCGTGGGACCGAGGGTGTGGAAGGGGCTCTCAAGTCTCTCGCCGCCGGCAACATACAGGTCGGGATCCAGGGAAACCCGTACCAGCTGGGCGGTGTCGCAATCGCTAAGATCGGCGGCGAGATTGCTTACCTTCACCGCTCCACGGACGCTTCAGACAATCCTCCCGTCGAGGAACCGCTTGCGGCGCTCGATCAACTGAAGATGTAGCGCTCCGCGACGTTACGCGCACGCCGGGTCATGCGGAGGTAGTCCTCTTCGAGTTCCTGCCGGGGTTGGTTCTGATAGCCCATCGCTATTGCAAGCGCCTCAAGATCCTCTGGATTCACCGGGAGCACGTCGACGGGTCGCCCCGTAAGAAAGAACAGGCGGTTTCGCAAGGTCGAAAGGAAGAGGTAAGCGCGACGTAAGCTGTGCGAGTCGGTCGTGGGAACGAAGCCGAGGTGCTCGGCGATCCCTAGCGCGTCGAGAGTCGAGGGCACGCGTAGCTCCTCCGCTTCGTGCCCGTGTCTGAGCTGGACGATCTGCACGGAGAACTCGATGTCGGCCGTGCCCCCCGGGCCCATCTTGAAGTGCCGCCTCGGTTCGACGCCTCGGGGAACTCGCTCTCGTTCCATGCGCGCCTTGAGATGGCGGATCTCGGTGAGCGCTTCGCGCGAAACGTGCTCCGGGTAGGCGATGTGCCTGGTTCGATCGATAAGCTGCATCCCTATTGCTTGATCGCCCGCGGCAAACCGGGCGCGAATCAGTGCCTGGTGCTCCCACGGTCGCGACCACCGCTGGTAGTACTCCATAAATGAATCGAGCGAACGAGCGAGGGGGCCCGACTTTCCTTCCGGGCGCAGCCCCGCATCGATGCGAAAGGCCTGGCCCTCGGGTGTGACTTCGCCGATCGACTTCAGGAGTCGCTCAGCAACGTCTTCGGCCGTCGCTGGATCTGCATCGTGCACGAACATGACGTCGATGTCCGATGAGTAGTTGAGCTCTTGGCCCCCGAGCTTGCCCATGCCCACAACCGCAAAGGGGATGTCGCAGCCTTCGAGCGCGCTCTCGAGGCACGCATCGGCAAGGTTCGCAAGGCCTCGACCGACCGCAATGACATCCGCCTCGCCGGCCAGGTCGGATAGTGCCACTCGCAGCATCTCTCGCCGCTTGAATCTGCGGAGACCGTCAAGTCTCCGCTCGGGTTCACGCCACTCGAGCGATGCCTTCGCCTCTCGCACAAGCCGCTCGCGCTCTTTCGGTTGACCAGGTCCCCGGGGATCGGCGATCGTGCTGAGAACTTCTGGAACCTGGCTCAGGACTTCGCTCAAGAGCCTGCCGTGTCCGAGTACCTTGGCTAGAAGGGCGAGCCCGGGTGGGTTGTCACGGAGACTTCCTAGAACGTCCAGCCGGGTGCCGAGGGACTCGCTCACTCTCAGGAAACCGAACAGACCCTCGTCGGGTAGAGGAGTAGACGCCAGCCACCTGAGTTGAGCAGGAGTCAACACGCGCAATAGCTTTGCGCGGCGCGAGGTTCCCGCAACGAGCCCCGACAAGGTGCGCGCTGCGCGCTTAACATCACGATAGCCGAGCACCCTCAAGCGCTCTTCGAGAGCATCTTCACTGAGGCGTGCTCCGCCCGCCTCAGCAAGCGATTCGATCATCGGGCGGTAGAAGAGCTTCTCGAAGCGACCACGCACATCGGCCAGCACGGAGAGATGGACCGCTTCGAAGCGCTCGAGGGCGCTCTCGGCCGCACCGTCATGGAATCCCATGGCGTGTGCGATCTGGGCGCGCGCGCTCTGCTCGGTTGGAAGCATTCGTGCCCGCCGTTCCTGCCGAAGCTGAAGGCGATGCTCTAGGTTACGCAACCAGCGATACGCGACCGACAGGCCTGCGGCATCCTCCTCAGCGATGTAGCCTCCCGCGACTAACTGCAGCACAGCGTCGATCGTCGCCGGCGCCCGTACCGAGGGATCACTGCTCCCGTGCACCAACTGCAGGAGTTGTACCGAGAACTCGATGTCCCGAATGCCCCCCGGCCCCAGCTTGACGTCGTTAGCTTCCCGACCTCGGAATCGCCGGGCACTGCGCATTGCGTTGTGTTCGACGCGTTCCTTCATCTTGCGAATACTCTCGATACGAGCCGAATCGACCTCGTCCGGAAACACGAAAGAGCGCGTTTGGTCTACGAGCTCCTGGCCCAACGACATCGCACCCGCGCATGCGCGCGCCTTGAGCAACGCTTGGTACTCCCACGTCTTTGCCCACTGCCGGTAGTACTCCAGAAACCCCTCGAGTGAACGCACGAGTGCTCCGGACCGGCCCTCGGGTCGAAGATTGGCATCAATGACATAGGACTGACCCTCGCCGGAAACCGCGCCAAGCTCTTGGATGAGTGCCTCAGCCGCTCTGGTGGCGTCCGTCGTGTCGCCTCTGGTGACGAACATGATGTCTATATCCGAGAAGTAGTTCAGCTCGCGCGCGCCCAACTTACCCATCCCGACGATCGCAAGGTCGTCCGGGGCCTCGATAACTTCCAACACCGCATGGAGACAGGAATCAGCGAGGTCGGATAGGGCGCGCCCTATCTCCTCTAGCGACGCCCGTCCCGTCGCATCAAAGGTCGCTACTTGGAGCAGGCGGCGGCGTTTCTCCAGGCGCAGCTCGGGCAGGCCTCCGCGCTGCAGCGCATCGGCAATTGCGATTCTGTAGCCGGCGGGGTTGAGCTGCTCCTCGGTAATCAACGACCCGGCGCGTTCGTCGTGCTGTAAGAACTCATTCAGAGACCGACTTACGCGTCCTAGTGCAGTAGTACGTTCATTACGCGTCTCAGTCGCGGACATAGCCGCAGCCTAAACGAGCATTCAGAAAGACCCATCTACCTGCTACTACGCGTTCTTGACCCGATTTCGTTGTGGGGTGAGTACAAAACTTGCGTACCCTTTTGTGGAAGGAGCCGGGTTTACGGCGGAGAAAGGCTACCGATAACTTGCAGAGCTATGCCAACGCAGCCAGCGTTGGACGACAACTCATCGAGTCAGCGGATGCTCTCATTTAGAGAGCGCCGGAAATCAGAGGGCCTCGCCCAGGCATCGCGGGAACATCGCCTGGGTCTTCGCGGGACCACAGCTTGCGGACCATCCCTGCGTGAGCGTGTGTTGCGGGCTCCTCAATACGGGGAGGTGAGAATGAGAGGTAGTCACACTCTTCATTCGACCTGGAAATGCCTTGCGACGGCGATCGCCGTCGCACTAGCAGTAAGTCTCGCGGTGGTTGCTCCTGCAGAGGCGCACGAGCGGAGCAACGCCTTCAAGCAACGGGAACACATCAAGAAGCGCGGTAAGAGTGCCGTCGGTACCCCATATCGTTACGGTGGGACCTCGCGCTCGGGGTTCGACTGTTCGGGATTCACTCGTTGGACCTTCGACGGCCACGGCAAGAACCTCCCTCGCACGTCCATGGATCAATTCAACCTGCGCAAGAAGAGCGGCCACAAGCGCATCTGGAAGCGAAAGAGCCTCAAGCGCGGTGACCTCGTCTTCCACAAGACCACGAGCGCCAGGGTTGGTCACGTCGGCATCTACCTCGCTAAAGGCAAGTTTGTCTCGACGACCTCGTCCGAAGGCGTCCAGGTGAGATCCATTTGGGATCCCTACTACTGGGGCAAGCGTTGGGTCGGCGGCGTCCGCACCCCGTCCACCATCAACCGCTAGTGGTCTGTCGCGTAAGTAACGCCAGCACCGAGAGCGTCCCTGCGCGTCGAGGGCAAGGACGCAGGAGTCGATCGTACCTTGAGGTACGTGAGCAACGAGGAACGCAGCCATCGGCGATGCAGGGGCATTCTCATGCGTCGGATACTTACGCCGCGGTCCACTAGATGTTGAAGAAGCTTCTCGTCACGCTGATGATTGCGTGCACCGCCTCTTTGGTCGCGCTTTCCTCAACGGCGCATGCAGGGAAAGCCGAGGACACGAAAAGACATCTCACCAAGCGCGCAAAGAGCGAACTCGGCACCAAGTACCGCTACGGGGACGGATCTCCTCGAGGCGGTTTCGACTGCTCGGGATTCACGCGTTGGACCTTCAAGACAATCACGACTCTGCCGCACAGTTCCATGCTGCAGTACAAACTCGGGAAGCGCGCCAGTTACAAGCGCGTCCACAAGCGGGCACGTTTGAAGAGAGGCGATCTCGTGTTCTTCAAGACCACGAGCGCAAAGGTCGGTCACGTCGGCATGTACCTCGACAAGGGTCGGTTCGTTCACGCATCCTCGGGGGCGGGCAAGGTGACCATTTCGTCGGTCTACGACAAGTACTTCTACGGCCCCCGTTTTCGCGGAGGCATACGTATCCCTCGGCTCAGAGGCTAGGCGACGTTTTTGAGCCCGCCGTCGAGATGAAGTGTGCCTCGAGCTCACTGGGCGTAACCGGACGCGAGAACAGGTAACCCTGCCCGTAGTGGCAGCCGAGGTTACGCAGCATCTGCAGCTGGCGCGGTCCCTCGATACCCTCGGCAACCAGTCGCAACTCGAGAGAATGCCCGAGCCGAACGATTGCCTGCGTCAACTCAGCTCCTTCTCCATCGGCCATCGGCTGCACGAATGATCTGTCGATCTTGAGCTCATCGATGGGGAAGCGAGCCAAATAGTTCAGCGACGAATAGCCCGTCCCGAAATCGTCGATGGCCAGCTCGACGCCGAGCGACTTCAGCTCGGCTAGGCGACCCACAGCCCCGTCGCCGTCGGCCATGAGCGTGCTCTCAGTGATCTCCAGAACCAGACACTCGGGGCTGAGTCCCGACGCATCAAGAGTGCGTCGAACCTCCTCAACGAATCCCAGGTGCTGGAGTTGACGCGCAGAAACGTTGACACTCATGCGTAACGAAGGGATCTGGCCGAAGCGGAGCTGCCAGTCTCTCGCCTGCATCGTGGCCTGCTCCAGCACCCACCGTCCGAGAGGAACGATGAGCCCCGTTTCCTCGGCGAGCGGAATGAACTCCGCCGGAGAAATGACACCTCTCTCAGGGTGCATCCAGCGCACCAAGGCTTCCGCTCCCGTGATCCGGTTGTGTTCGAGGTCGATGATCGGCTGGTAGTGAACCGAGAATTCACATTGGTCGACGGCTCGCTGAAGTTCGACCTTGAGCTGAAGTCGGTGCACCGCAGCCTCGTGCATGTGAGCTTCGAAAATCTCGAATCGACCCTTGCCTTGGCCTTTGGCCAGGTACATGGCGACGTCGGCGTTACGTACCAATTCCTCCGCGTTGCGGCCGTTAGCGGATCCCATGGCGATACCGATGCTCCCGTACACCGAGCACTCGGCCCCCAAGACGGAGAAAGGCGCCTTCAATGCCTCGATGATGCGAGACGCAACAACAGTTGCGCTATCGATGCTCTCGAAGTCCTCGATGAGAACCGCGAACTCGTCACCGCCGAGCCGGGCGACGGTGTCGACCTCCCTCACCGCGTCCCGGAGCCGGACGGCGACCTCCCGCAATAGCTCATCTCCGGCCACATGACCGAGACTGTCGTTGACCGTCTTGAAATCATCGAGATCCAGCAGCAGCAGCCCGACACGGTCGCCACTCCGCTGGATGCGCTTGAGCGCGTGATCGATGCGCTCGAGGAGAAGCGCCCGGTTGGCGAGCCCCGTCAACGCGTCATAGAAAGCCTGGTGGGTCAGTTGCTCCTCCAGCAGCTTTCGCTGAGTGATGTTTGTCATAACACCGCGCCAGTGAGAACGACGCCCCTCGCTGTCGTGACTGATGACGGCGTCATCGGCGATCCACACGGTTCGGCCGTCCTTGGTGATCATGCGGTACTCGGTGTAGTTGGAGGCGGCGGCGTCGTTCCAGCAAATCTCCTCCTCTGCCAGGACGGCTGCGCGATCCTCGGGATGCAGTTGGCGGAGCCAGACCCCTCCATCCGATGTCCACTCCTCTGCCGTGAATCCCAGCAACGATTCGATCTTGGGACTGATATAGCCCCACGCACAATCCGGCTCGGGGCCGCACTCGTAGACAACTGCTGGGACCCCCTCGATGACCTCGCGATATCTCCTCTCGGCGGAGTGCAACGTGCCGAACATCATGCGCAACCGTTCGGACAGCATGCGAACCATCGTTGCGAGGACTACTAACGTGCCTACCAGCACTGCCCAGCGACTCAGCGAGGCCGCGTCGGGCGACTGGTAGGCAAGCACCGCGCCGTAGCAAACGGCCACCAGGACCCCTTGAAGGATGACCATTCGCAGAGAAAAAAAGTAGGCCGAGTAGCACAGGATCCACAGATAGAAGAAGACGAAGTCCTCACCTACCAAGACGGCCGCGGACACAAGAAGCGTTCCTATCGCCTGGAAGAGCGGAAAGGCCCACAGGGGAAGGCGCTCGCCCAGTGAGTTGAAGACCACCGTCATGATCAACGAGACGAGGGCAAGGGCCACGATAACGAGCCGGTCGAGCTTCTCGGGATGGGGAAGGGCGATCATGACGAGGCCGAGCGACAGGCCGGCCCAGTAGAGCAGCTTGAGAGTCTTCAGCATCACGACAGAGGTGGACTCTCCCGTTGGTGTTCGGGCATGGGTGTCTGCCTGCGAAATCGCAGATCTCTCCAGCCATGACCTCACTGCGGCGACGAAACGGTCCGCCACGGTACCTCCCGACGAGCGGCTTATGGGTAGACCGCCATCCGTTGCTGACTCAGTCCTTGTTGGTGACTATCGACCCGTCACCGGTGGGTCTGAAGTCGGGTTGGGAGGAGAAGGGCTGCCTCTCTACAGGATCGGGAGGTAGCGATCCACTTCGTAAGGACTCACGTAGCTCTTGTACTGGTTCCACTCGGCTCTCTTGTTGCGCAGGAGGTACTCGAAGGTCTGCTCGCCGAGCGCTTCGGCCACCAACTCCGACCCTTCCATCTCACGTAGCGCCTCGTAGAGATCGTCGGGAAGTTGCGTGATGCCGCGCGCCCTACGTTCAGAATCGTGCATCTCGTAGATGTTGTCCGTGGCTTCGGGCGGAAGGTCGTAACCCTCGTCAATGCCCTTGAGGCCCGCCGCCAAGATGACCGAGAACGACAGGTACGGGTTGCAGGCGGGATCGGGAGACCGAAATTCAACGCGCGTGGATTGCTCTTTGCGAGGTTTGTACATCGGCACGCGCACTAGGGCGGAGCGGTTGTGCCGGCCCCAGCAGACGTAGGTCGGTGCCTCGGGCACGGGATATCCCCGTCCGGTTACGAGCCGCTTGTAGGAATTGACCCACTGGTTCGTGACCAGAGTGATCTCTCGCGCGTGATGGAGGACACCCGCGATGAAAGCCTTGCCGACCTTACTGAGGTGATACTCGTCCGACGAGTCGTAGAACGCGTTCTGGTCGCCCTCGAACAAGGAGAGATGCGTGTGCATGCCGGAGCCCGGCAGGTCCGTCGACGGCTTGGGCATGAAGGTCGCGTACATGTCCCTCTTGGCCGCCATCTCCTTGACGATGAGCCGGTAGGTCATGACGGAGTCCGCCATCGTGAGAGCGTCGGCGTGACGAAGGTCGATCTCGTGCTGACCGGGCGCGACCTCGTGATGACTGAACTCGACCGGGATACCCATCTGCTCGAGAACGTTGATCGTGTCGCGCCGTAGATCCTGGGCGACATCTAGGGGGGTGAGGTCGAAGTATCCGCCCGCGTCCACGGGAGTGGGGTCCTCGATGCTCTTGAACAAGAAGAACTCCATCTCCGGATGAACGTAGAAGGTGAATCCCCGCTCCGACGCCTTCTCGAGGTTGCGTCTCAACACGTAGCGCGGATCACCCCAGTAGGGGCGTCCGTCGGGTGAGTGGACGTCGCAGAACATCCTTGCTACACCACCGTCCGAGCGGTCGTCGCTCGATGGCATGATCTGAAAGGTGGAAGCGTCGGGGCGGGCGAGCATGTCCGATTCCTGGACGCGCGCGAAGCCCTCGATGGCTGAACCATCGAAGCCGATGCCCTCGTCGAAGGCCTGCTCGAGCTCCTCGGAGGTCACGGCAAACGACTTCAAGAATCCGAGGACGTCGGTGAACCACAACCACACCAGACGAATCCTCCGCTCCTCTACCGTTCGCAGCACGTAGTCCCGTTGTCTCTCCATGACTCGAAGCCTACGCTCGACGCGTTTCAGGAGCGTTAACTATCGGCCTCTCTCGTAGGATGATGGCGTGATTCGCATCGCTCTCGGTCAGCTGAACTTCACGGTCGGAGACATCGACGGCAATGCCGCGCGCTCAATCGATGCGATCCACGAGAGCACGGCTCGCGGAGCGCAGGTGGTCGTCCTACCAGAGCTTGCGCTCACGGGTTATCCGCCCGAGGACCTCGTCCTGAAGTCCGGCTTCGTCGCGGCCAACCGGCGCTCACTCGAGTCCGTCGCATCTCACACCGGCGATGTGCTTGCCGTGCTCGGCTTTGTCGACTCCGACGGCGAACATCTCTACAACGCTGCGGCCATCTGCCAGAGCGGACGGATTGCGGCGGTCTATCGAAAGCACTTGCTTCCCAACTACGGTGTCTTCGACGAGCGGCGCTACTTCGAGCCCGGCGAGCGCCACACCCTGATCGATACCGGAGGCGCGGTGCTCGGAGTCTGTGTATGCGAGGACATCTGGTCGCCGGTCGGTCCCGCAATCGCTCAGGGTGACGCCGGCGCGCAGATCGTGCTGAACATCAACGCGTCGCCGTTTCACAAGGGGAAGCTCGACGAGCGGGCAACGATGCTTGGCCAGCGGGCGCGACGATCGGGTGCATCCATCGTCTATGTCAACTCGGTCGGGGGCCAGGACGAGCTCGTCTTCGACGGTGGCTCCCTGGTCATGGATCCGCAGGGCAACCTGGTCGCGCGTGCGCCCCAGTTCGAAGAACGACTCGAGATCGTGGACGTGCCGCTCGGAGAGCAACGCAACGCGCACGCCGCGTCGATCGATCAGATTTCACTTGCGCTGAGGAAATCTCCAACCGGCGCTCTGTCGCCGACGATAACGGAGCAGTTGGTCGAGGCCGAGGAGGTCTACGGCGCCCTGGGCCTTGCGTTGCGGGACTACGTAAAGAAGAACGGTTTCGAAACGGTGACGCTCGGCCTGTCCGGAGGAGTCGATTCGGCTCTCGTCGCGACGATCTGTGTCGACGCGCTAGGCCCCGAGAAGGTGCTGGGCGTAGCGATGCCGAGCGAATTCTCCTCGTCACACTCTCTCGACGACGCCCGATCACTGGGCGTCAACCTCGGGATCAATCTCGTGACGATTCCGATCAAGTCCACCTACCGCTCGTTTCTCGACGTACTGGAAAGTGCCTTCGGTGAGGTCGAACCGGGTCTCGCCGAGGAGAACCTGCAGGCCCGCATCCGAGGGACGCTGCTCATGACTATCTCGAATCGTTACGGGCACCTCGTCATTGCGACCGGCAACAAGTCCGAGGGGGCGGTCGGCTACGCAACGCTCTACGGCGACATGGCCGGCGGCTTCTCGCTCATACGGGATCTCTTCAAACACGAAGTCTACGCGCTGTGCCGCTGGCGCAACTCGATCTCGCCCGTGATTCCCGAGAACATCCTCGCCAAAGCACCCTCCGCCGAACTAAGGCCCGACCAAAAAGACGAGGACTCGCTCCCCTCCTACGAGGTGCTGGACGCCATCCTCGAGGCCTACATCGAACGAGACGAGGGTCTCGAAGAGATGGTCGCCGCCGGTCTCGACGAGGACATCGTGCGTGAGGTGATCACGCTGGTCGACCGGGCCGAATACAAGCGCCGCCAAGCCGCGCCAGGCCCCAAGGTCACGGTCAAGTCCTTCGGTCGGGACCGACGCCTTCCGATCACCAACCGGTGGAGGCCCTAAGAGTCCCGCCGGGCTGGCGCACGACCCGCGAGGTGGGTCAACATAGGTGGATGACGTCGACCCTGCTGTTCCTGTCCGACCAGGTCGAAGATCTACGTGACGTCGTAGCCGAGTTCCCCACCACGGGCTATACGGTCGTGCACCGACCCCTTAAGACGACCGGGCCTCACGATCTCATCCCGATCCACCCCGACCTGGTCGTGATCGACGGCGTGGGCGACATCGATGCGGGCGAGCAGGCGGTGAAGCGCCTGACCCTCGCGTGGGAGGCCGGCCTCCCTCCGATGCTGGTCGTCGTCGACCAAGGGGGCATGAGCCGCTTTCGCTTCGAGTTCGGCGCAGATGACTTTGCAATCCAGGGCGCGTCCATGGACGAGCTCGAGGCACGGCTCGTGATGATCGCCCGGCGCACGGGGCGGGCGGATGAAGCGACCGTTCTGAAGGTCGGCGACCTGACCGTCAACCCGGAGAACTACCAGGTCTACGTGCACGGACGTCCGCTCGACCTTACTTACAAGGAGTTCGAGTTGCTGAAGTTCCTCGCTCAGCGACCAGGGCGAGTGTGCAATCGTGACATGTTGTTGCGCGAGGTCTGGGGTTACGACTACTACGGGGGCACGCGCACCGTCGACGTGCACATCCGTCGACTGCGAGCCAAACTCGGACCAGAACATGAGGCCCTCATCGGGACGATCCGCAACGTCGGTTATCGGTTGGTGCCGCGTTCGCGCGAGCGCGAGCATTGATCTCTTGACGCCGTGACCACGATCGGCATAATCCTTGCGGTGATTCTTCTCGATGGTGGGTTTCGTGTCGCAGCGATCGTAGCCCTGCTCGTGTTCGAGGCAATCGAGATCTTCATTTGGCTCCGCTGGCGCAAACGGCGCTCGATCACGGGGGCCGAGACCATGGTCGGCGAGCGAGGTCTGGTCGTGTCCGATTGCCGCCCGTCCGGCCAGGTCAAAGTCCGGGGTCAGTTGTGGAGCGCACGCTGCCTCGACGGTGACGCCGCCGTCGGCGAGAGCGTCATAGTCACGGCTGTGCATGGCCTGAAACTAGAAGTAGCGCGTCACTGACCAGGTCTACGCGGCAACCCATCGGCGTGGCGATGGCGCGAACTCATCCACTCGCCCATAGGCCACAAATAGTGTCGCCGTCGAGCAACTCGACGAATGTCGCCCCCGCTCACGGTTACTCTGTGCGCCGAGGGCCCCTAGCTCATCAGGTAGAGCACCGGACTTTTAATC
>Ga0136627_1000400_pt1 | contig 16119 bp, 12 predicted proteins | sample AntDrymUQ4892206_2_FD_104652 | JGI IMG/M metagenome (GOLD analysis project Ga0136627, IMG submission 104652) | Polar desert sand microbial communities from Dry Valleys, Antarctica - metaG UQ489 (22.06) | ecosystem: Environmental > Terrestrial > Soil > Desert | place: Antarctica: Dry Valley... | reverse complement strand
GGCCGGCCGCGCGCTGGCCGCGGTCGCCATCGACGAGGAGCTGTGGACCGCCGGCTGAGCTCAGCGCGCCGGGGGCTCGAGCAGTACCTGGGAGAAGTGACCGCGCTGCACGAGCGCGGGCAGCGACAGCGCGACGCGGCGGCCGTCGGCGTCCAGGCGCGCGAACGTCCAGCCGTCGGCTCGAAGTTCGTCGAGCAGCGCCACGAACGGCTCCCAGTCCGCGGCCATGCGAGCGCGGATGACCTCGAGACATAGGCGCTGGACGGTGCCCGCCTCCAGCAGGCCGCACGCGCCCCGCAGGACCTGATGCTCGGCGCCCTCAACGTCGATCTTCAGCAGGTCGATGTGCCCGTCAAAGCCGTCGAAGCGGCGATCGAGCGCTTCGGTCTCGACTTCGATGGCCACGTTGGAATCGATGTCGAACGATGCGAAGTAGTCAGCGTCGTGCTCCACGAGCGAGCCGTTGCCCTTGAAACGCTCCGTGGCGTAGAAGGTGGCCCTACCCGCCTGCGCCGCGGCCGCCGCGGCGACGATCTCGACCCAGTCGGCGACGTAGTTGGCGGCGACGTTGTCGCGCAGGAGGGCGAGGTTCTCGGGCTCGGGCTCGTAGGCGACGACGCGGCCGGTCGGTCCAACGATCCGGGCCATTAGCAGCGTGAACAGCCCGATGTTCGCGCCGACGTCGACCGCGACGTCTCCTGCGCGCAACTCGGCCTGCACAAAGCGCGTGAACGGCTCGTCGTAGGTGCCGTGTGCGAGCAGCTCGGGGGTGAGGCTGAGGTCGCGCGCGGAGGCAAAAATGCGCCCGCCCCAGGTCGTGCGCACGAGCACGCGGCCGTCGCCGACGAACGTGCCGTGCATATTCTCCGGCGCGGCGGACGGCGGCGGCGCGGCGGCGTCAGCTGCGGCCGTCGCGGGCGGGGACGGCTCTGGCGGAGGCGGCTGGGGCGGGGGCGGCGGCTGGGGCTCATGCTGCGCTGGTGGGATACCCACCAGCCTGCCGACCTTGCGCCGGGTCGAGCGCAGCGCGGTGGCGCCGGGCAACCTGTCGAAGCGATCATGCAGTGCCTCGGCGGCCCGGTGGCGCGGGGTCTGCAAGTGCTGGCGCGCCGCCTGGAGGTAGGCGTCGTTCTGGCGCGCCTCCGCCTGCCATCCAGCGGCGATCCGCTCGGCGGCGGACGCTTGCTCCTGTGCCGCGGCGATCCGCGCCTCCAGGCCGACGACGAGCGACGCGGCGGCCGATCCCTGGACCCCGAGGCGTTCGGATGCCAGGCGTGCGTTCGCGCGGCGCAGTTCGCCGTTGGCAGCCTCCAGCGCGAGTAGGTGGGCGAAGTGCAGCGCCCCCCCGGCGGCCTCGACGGACGCGGTCGCCGCTGCCACCGCTTCGACCCCGAACCCGGCGGCAATGACCACGTGCAGGGCGTCGTCGACTGCTCGCTCCGGGATCGGGACCCGCACCGTGCGCGGCGACCCGTCGCCCAGGCAGGCCACTTCGACGGCGTGCTGGGGAATCGCGATCCCGTCCGGCAGGCGTTTCAGCGCATCTTCGATCAGCGGCTGGGGCGGACGTAGACCGAGGATCACACGCGTGCCGCTTCGTGCCAGCGCCGCGAGGGCGTCCAGCGCGCCGGCTCCCTGCATGGCAGTGCCGTCCAGGCAGACGACCACATCGGCGCCGCCGATCTCCCCGAGCGAGACGCGGCTGACCGTGCCAGCCGACCGCTCCAGCGCCGGTCCGACTTCTTCGCCGATCGCACCCACGGCCAGTCCCGCGCAGAGCGCGGCGGCGAGCTCGTCGCGCTGGTGTCGCATCGCGGTGGCGAGCGTCATCCGGCTGCGCTCGGCTGTTGGGCCAGTTGCGCCTCGAGCTCGGCGATGCGCTCCAACGCCGCAGCGTGGCGGGCGAGAACCGTGGCTGCCGCGGCCTCGCGGGTACCGAGCCGCTCGCGTGACAGGGACGCGTTGGCGGCGCGCAGCTCGGCGTTGGCCCGCTCCAGCATGTCTGCGGACTCAGGGCCGCGATCCGCTGAGGACGTGTTGGCGTCGTTGTGCGACGTCAGGGGAGCGACATTCGGCAGCGTCCAGCGCACGTCCGCTCCACGCAGGTGGGCCTGCAACTCGCCGAGCAGCCGCGCCAGGCGTGGCGCGCCGATCTCGCGCATCATCGACTCCTCGCGCACCCGGTAGCGGAACAGCCGCTCGGGCGCGATCTCCCCGTGAAGACCGGCCCGCCCGAGCTCCCAGTACAGCAGCCAGTCCTCGTAGCTCGTCAGCTCGTGGCTGTAGCGAAAGCCGAGGTCGAACACGCGGCGGCGGATCATGCACGAACAGACGCCGGCGACGTTGTTGCGCTGGATCAGGCTGGACCAGTTGCCGTAGGGCATGTAGCCCCCGAGTGGGTCGACGACTCGCGTGCCGTCGGGCTTCATGTACTCGACCCATGTCCCTGCGTACGCCAGCGACTCGTCGGCCTCGAGCGCCTGGACGCAACGCGCGACGAAGTCGGGCGCGATGATGTCGTCGGCGTCGAGCGGCAGGATGTACTCGCCGCGTGCCTGGGCGATTCCGAAGTTACGCGCAGCACCCAGACCCGAGTTGACCTGAGTCACGACCGTGACACCGGGCCGCAGCGCGACTTCGACGAGGATCGCGTCCTCCTCGCGCAGCGATCCGTCGTTGACGACGATCGTCTCGATGTTGGGGTGGGTCTGCGCGGCGACGCTGTCGAGCGTTTGCTCGACGAGCGCCTCGAGCTTGAAGTACGGGACGACGATCGAGACGAGCGGCGCTGCGTTCGCCCCGGCCGGCGGTTGCGCGTCGATCGCTCGCGGGCGTTGCACGGCGAGCAGGTCGCGGTAGCGCTCCAGGAAGCGCTGAGGGTCCGTGAGCTCCTCGAACACCTCGCGCGGGCCGCCGGCCTCTATGAGGTCTGCGATCGACGCGGGATCGTCCAGTCTCGCGGCCACCGCCTCGGCCAGCCCTCGGGCATCGGTGCCGGCGCTCAGCCAGCCGCTGCGGTCGGTCTGGACCATCTCGCACAGACCGCCGACCGGGGACGCGAGCAGCGGTCGGTTCTGCTGCAGGGCCTCGCGGCCCGTGTTCGGCCAGCATTCCCACAGCGAGGGCAGGACGACGACGTCATGACGGCGGATGAGCGCGCCCACCGCGTGGCGTGGGACTGGCTCGGCGAAGCGCACCCGCGGGTCCCCGGCGACCATCAGCTCGATCTGGTCGCGTAGCGAGGTCGCCAGCGGCCCCGTGTTCGTGTCGCTGCCCAGCAGCGTCAGCCGCCAGTCGTCTCGCGGCAACTCGAGCAGACCCCGGACCAGGTTCTGGACGCCCTTGCGCCGCTCCATGCGCCCCACGTACAGCAGCCGCACGATCTCGCCGGGGATCGGTCTTTTCTCATCGTCGTCTGAGTCCTCATCCTGCTCCTCCAGGAATGCGTCGGCGATCTTCACGGCGGTCGCCAGCGCGTTTGCCCCGTAGTACCGCTGATAGGTCGCCAGGACGTCTCCGCCAGACCACAGGATCCGGTCTGCGTGGCGCAGGCAGTAACGCTCGGCCTCGTAGAGGGCCACGGTCGCGAAGTCGTCGCCTATGTGCGCGTCGAGCACGTTGCACAGCTCTGATGTCGTGTGCAACCGCACGCAGACGAGCGTCCCAGCCAGCCAGCGCGCACGGGTCCGGGCGGCCTGGATCGTGACGAACCCCTCGGCCAGGTAATCGCAGAACTCGATCAGGTCGGGTCCGTCATCGCCGTAGGCTTCTCGCAGCAGCTCATGCACGCGAGCGCTGTACGCGTGCATGTAAGAGAAGGCGGCCCCGAAGCCCTCCGGGCCGGGCTCCTCGACGAACAGCAGACGGATGACGTCAGGGAGGCCCCGTGGGTCGTCGGCGGCGCGCAGACGCTCGTGCTCGGCACGGGCGGAGGCGGTGGTGACCACGGTCACCTCGGCGATCTGCGCCAGCTCGCGTGCCGCCGCGGCCACGATCGGCGCTATCCCACCACCGGTGTACGGCGCGAGCTCTCGCGAGACGAGGGCGATGCGCATCGTGCTTACTGGCCGATCTCGCAAGGACGGACCACTAGAGATCCTCGGCGATCCGCGGAGCCTCGCGTATGAAAACCCACAGCCCGAGCGCAAACACGACCGCGATCGCGCCCAGCGGGATCAGCAGGCGAGCGGTTCCGCCGATGGCCGCCGTGGCACTGACGTGCGAGGGGTCGATGAACGTGTGCCGGATCTCTTGCAGGATCGCTGCGAACGGATTGCATATCAGTGCGGAGGCCACCTTCGGGCCAGCCTTGTCGATGACGGTCTGCAGCGGGTACAGAATCGGCGAGCCGTAGAACATAACCTGCAGCACGACGTCCCAGATCGGCTCGACGTCGCGGTAGCGCACGAACAGCGCTGAGAGGAGCATCCCGAAGCCGAGTGCGAGGATCGCCAGTAGCGCGAGCAGAAGCGGGAACGCGAACCACGACCAGCGCGGTTGGCCGCCGGCCAGCAGCAGGAACAGCACGACGGGGATTAGGTTCAGCGTGAAATTGAACAGCGCGGTTAGGACGGTCGCGGCGGGAACCGCCAGCCGAGGGAACTCGATCTTTCGCACGAGGTTCTCGCGGTTGACGATGCAGCGCACCGAGTTCCCGGTCGCCTCGCCGAAGAACTGAAAGACGACGATGCCGAGCAGCAGCGCGACGGGGAAGTACTTGGCGTCACCGGTGACGTCGAGAAACTGCGTGAACACGACGTACAGCACGCCGAAGAGCATCAGTGGGCGCATCAGCTGCCACAGGTATCCGAGCACCGATCCGAAGAACTTCAGCTTGAAGTCGGTCACCGCGAGCGCGTACGTCAGCCGCCAGAAGCGGCCCATGTCCGACCCGAAGGCGGACGGACCCTTCATCGGGCGGCCGAAGCTCTCCGACCCTGCCGGCGCCGGGGCCGGAACTCCGCTCACGAGCCGAGCTCTGACGTGATAGTCGCGCCGCGCTGGGTCGTCAGTTCGTATGGAAGGTCGACGAGGCCCTCGGCCCCGATCCCGGTCACGACCACGGACGTCAGCCGTATGCGCCGGTCGTGCCAGTACAGGCCGTTGACGTCGGGGGCGACGCCGGCGGTCACCCAGTAGCGGTCGGGGGCCAGCACGTTGGTGAAGGTCACGCGGACGACCGCCTCGCTGTCGGCCTCGAAGCTACCGAGGTCCGGGCCCCGGCGGTTGCTTGCGCCAACCACTACATCGCCGATCGAGTTAGCGAGCGAGAGGCTGACGATCGGATTCTCCGAGGAGCCGTTGAAGCGCACCCGCATCGCGCAGGTGCAGCGGCTGCCACCGTGGACGGCTTCCGCGCGGTGGCCGTGCTCGTCCTCGAACCAGCATTCGAGCACCTCGGCGCGCCGGTCCCCGAGTCGCGTCGCGGCCTCGGGATCCTCGTCCTCGGTCGGCGCGTCGGGCTCGGCCGCCACCACGGGTTCGGGGACGTCGCCGGCCTGCTGAGCCTCCGCGGCGCGCGCGTCCTGGGAGAAGTTCAGCTCCAGGTAGCGACTGGTCAAGCGCTCGGGATCGCCGCGCTCAACGACGCGGCCGCGCTCCAGAAGCATGCCGCGGTCGCAGAAGCGCTCGACGGCGCCCATGTCGTGGGTAACGAGCAGGACCGTTGTTCCCTGGCGGCGGATCCGCGCGAACTCGTCGAAGCACTTCTGCTGAAAGGCGGCGTCACCGACCGCGAGGACCTCGTCGATGAGCAGGATGTCGGCGTCAACCTGGATCATCACCGAGAACGCGAGGCGCACCATCATCCCCGACGAGTAGTTCTTGAGCTTGAGGTCGACGAACTCCTCGAGCTCGGCGAAGGCGATGATCTGATCGAAGCGCCTGCGAGCCTCCTTCGTGGAGAGACCCAGCATCGTGGCGTTAATCATCGTGTTGTCGTAGGCCGCCAGGTCCGGGTTGAACCCCACGCCCAGCTCGATGAACGTCGACATGCGCCCGTTGACGTAGATGTCGCCGGCGTCCGCCCGGTAGATCCCCGCCACGCACTTCAGCAGCGTTGACTTGCCGGACCCGTTTCGGCCAACCATGCCGAAGAACTCGCCCGGCTCGACCGCGAAGGACACTTCGCGCAGCGCGCGCAGCTCGTCGTATTCCGTCCGCCGGAACGGGTGCAGCGCCTTCTCCTTCAGCGTATGAACACGCTCGTGGGGAATGCTGAACGTCTTGGAGAGGCTGTCGACGACGACCGCCGGATGTTCGTCGGGCATACGCGAATGGTAGAAGGCTGCTGCACTAGAGGGCCCGGCGTCGGCACGCTCGGGGTAAGCCGACAACGGGAGCTCGTCCGCGATCTCGCGCAGCGCTCGCGCATCGACGTCGCGCTGGGACACGAGCAGCGCGATGTCGTCGGGCCACTCGATCGCGACTTCGGGGTCGTCATGCGTGAAACCCCGCACCGGTTCGCCAGGCGCTGGATGCGCTCGTCGATCTGGCGCGCGGTGTCGTTGTCGTGCGCGGACATCGCGATCAGCGCCGGCGCCTCGACGGCGGCGCGCTTGAGCAGATCGCTCACGGTCTTGGTCACGAACGCCGGCCGGTAGGCGGCGTCGCCGGCGAGCTTGACCCAGGATCCGTCGTTGACCTCCTCGAGCGGTCGTGCGCCGCCGATGCTCATGGTCAGCCGCGTCGTCAGCTCGGGGTAGACGAACGTGCTGCCGGCGCGTTGATCGCAGTCGAGCGCGCGGGGCACGACGGCGTCGTCGATGCGGCGATCGTCGTGCTGGCGAGAGACGGCGACGAGATCCTGAGCTCCGACGCGGGCGATCTCGCAGCGCTTCTCGTCGCGAGCGGCACGCATGCCGGGCTCGTCGAGGTGTGACCGGGGGAGACGCCGGGCTACCGTTCAAGGGCCGTGGGCGGCGATGATCTCCGCGGGCCCGAGTTGCGCGTCGAGGACCGTCACGTCGGCGTCGAAGCCCGAGCGGGAGACGCCAATCAATCGGGTCGTAGCGTCGGCGCCGGGCACGGCTTCGCGGGCAGCGACAAGCGCGGCGGCATCGGCGCGCGTGCACGCGCCGTCGGCCCGCCACTTGATTGAGCCCACGAATCCGATGTCGTCGGCAGCAGGCTGCTTGTCGCCGCCGACGAGGTCGACCTCGATGGCGTGGGTGCGGGTCCAGAAGCTGCCGACGTGGCGGGCGACCCCGAAACGATCGTCGGGAAGCAGTCGCTCGATTGCGCTGGCGATGATCGGCTCGATCGCTCGCCCTCGGTACGTGGAGAAGTCGGCCGCGACGCGCTGCGCGAGTAGCCGCCCGCGCCCTCGCTCGATCAGGGGCATGTTCGGGCCGATGTAGCGCAGCCAGAAGCGCATATATGGGTCAGCGACCGAGTACAGCTTGTTGCCCGGCGACGGTTTGGCCGAGTAGGGCTGGAGGCGGTCCACGATGCGCTTTTCGACCAGCGTGCCAAGCGCTTGCGTAAGGGTCGTGGCGTTCATCTGCGTGCGCTGCACGATCTCCTTGTTCGCGCGGACGTCGCCGCCGATGGCATTGAGCACGATTCGCGGCCGCAGCGCTGAGGGGAACTCCGCCGCCAGCGCCCGTTCGGCGCTGAGGACCAGGAACGAGCTCGGGTCCGCGAGCGCCTCCGCGAGGTAGTCCTCCAGTGACCGGCCGGCGCCCCATTCGAGCGCCAGCACCGGAAAGCCGCCGATGACCACGTACGCGTCGAGCGCGCCGTGGGCGTCGAGGTCCAGCATCGCGGCGATGTCGTATGCAGTCAGCGGTTCGACGACCATCTCGCGGGGCCGGTCGTGCAGCGGGCGGCGCTCCTCCGATAGCGCGGCCATCGTGGCGATGTCCGAGCCAACCAGGATGAGCAACACCGGTCGCCGCTGGATCGTCCGGTCCCAGACGGTCTGCAGGACGGCCTCGATGGCCGGTTCCCTGTCGACGAGATAGGGGAACTCGTCGATCACGACGATCACTGGCCGCTCGGCGGTCGCGTCACGGGTAGCAAGGTCCAGCGCTGCCTCCCAGGTGTCGGCGCGTGCTCCTGCCCGGACGAGCCCGGCCGCCGGCGCGTCGGACTCGGCGACCGCGTCGAGGAAGCGGGCCAGTTCGCGCTCGGGCCGCTCCTGGACGGCGGTGTAGAAGACATACGGCACCCCAGCGCGTTGGGCGAACTCCTCGACCAGACGGCTCTTCCCTACGCGGCGCCGGCCCCGCATGGCGATGAACTCTCCCTGGCCCGTACGCCGCGAGCTCTCGAGGCGTGTCTGTAGGCGCTGCAGCTCGTGGTCTCGCCCGATGAAACGCATTCGCGGAAGCCTAGCGACAAAGTCGAACTTTAGTAATCATTTCCTTACTAATGTAACCTGGGTCTAGGGCGTTCACCAGCCGCCGGAAGGCGCGAGAGGTTGCCGCATCGAGGAAGAGCGCGGGTCAGAACGCCAACTCGCCGGCGATCTCCCGCAGCGCCGGCGCCTCAACGTCGCGCCGCGACACGAGCAGCGCGATGTCCCGCGGCCACGCGATTCCGACCTCCGGGTCGTCATAGGCGAAGCCTCGCTCGACCTCGCCGTCGTAGTACGTCGAGCACTTGTAGGTGACATCGGCGATCTCCGACAGCACGCAGAAGCCGTGCGCGAAGCCGATCGGGATGTAGAGCTGCCGTGCGCCGGCATCGTCGAGCTCGACGCTCTCCCACTCGCCGTAGGTAGGTGACGCGCGCCGCAGGTCGACGACGACGTCGAGGATCCGCCCGCGGGCGCAGCGCACGAGCTTGGCCTGGCCCGCGCCGATCGCGAAGTGCATCCCGCGCAGCACGCCCTGGCACGAGCGCGAGTGGTTGTCCTGCACGAACGTGTCGGCGATGCCGTGCTGGGCCCAGACATTTGCGCGGTAGCTCTCGATGAAGAAGCCGCGCTCGTCGCGGTGAGCGGTCGGTTCGAGCAGCACGGGGCCATCGATTCGGGTGTCGACGATGCGCATCAGTCGACCAATGTAGTGGCGCCTCCAGCAAGTCCGGGGGACCACGAGTGTCGGCGATCATGACGGCGCTCGCCAGATCACCTCGCGACCGGTGGCTCACCGACGTCGACCGCCTGATCGGGCGGTCCGAATCGAGGCAGTGTGCACGAACGGTAGCTCGCCAGCTGCACCGATACCACAGAGCAGGGTACGCACGCGGCGTAGCGCAGTCGTCGCGCTCTTGGGCGCCTGCTGAGGTCGTGCGCGATCAGGGACTCGTCGATGCGGCCCGCGATCTGGCGGACTCACCCGGCGCTGAGCAGCCTCCGCATGGCGCGGGAGGTCGCCGCCTGGTGAGAAGACCTCAGGCTGCTCCTCGAGCGAGAACCTCGTCCGTAATGGGTGGCTTCTCGGGCAGTCGCGTCGAAAGACGCGTCGTAAGGGCCTCGCCCCGACGACAGAATCGTCTTAACGCCGAGTGCGAAGGCTAGTAGTCATCCGTCTAGTCTGCCCGGCGATGGACGACGCCCGCGTCAAGCGCCTGACCCTGATCGCGTGCGTGCTCGGCTCGGCGGTCGTCTTCGTCGACGGGACGATCGTCAACGTCGCGCTGCCCGCGTTGCGCGCCGACCTCGGCGCATCGTTCGCCGACCAGCAGTGGGTCGTGGAGGCCTATCTGCTGCTGCTGTCCTCGCTCGTGCTCGTCGGCGGCTCGCTCGGTGACCTGTACGGGCGCCGGAAGATCTTCGCGGTCGGCGTCGGCGGCTTCGGCGCCATGTCGCTGGTCTGCGCGATCGCCCCGTCGATCGCGGTCCTGATCGCCGCGCGGGCGCTGCAGGGCGCATTCGGCGCGCTGCTCGTGCCCAGCTCGCTGGCGATCATCACGTCGGTCTTCGGTCCCGACGAGCGGCCGGCGGCGATCGGCACGTGGACCGCCGGCACGAGCGCGGCGATCGCGATCGGGCCGCCGATCGGCGGTCTGCTCGTCGACGCGCTGTCCTGGCGGGCGATCTTCGCGATGAACGTGCCGCTCGTGCTCGTGTGCCTGTGGCTCGTCATCCGCGCGGTGCCCCCGTGCCCGGGGGACCGCACGCATCGCGTCGACGCTCCGGGCGCGGTGCTGTGCGCGCTGGGCCTCGCCGGACCGGTCTACGCGCTGATCCAGCAGCCGACGCTTGGCTGGAGTGATCCCGAGGTCTGGATGCCGCTGCTCGCAGGCATCGGCGCGTTCGGCGCGTTCTTTGCCTACGAGCGCCGGGCTGCGGACCCGATGCTCCCGCTGGCGATCTTCCGATCGCGCAACTTCGCGGTCGGCAACGTCGTGACGTTCGTCGTATACGCCGGCCTGGGAGCGGCGACGTTCTTCGTCGTGCTGTTCCTCCAGCAGATCGCCGGCTACACAGCATTCGAAGCCGGTTTGGCGCTGGTGCCCAGCACACTGGTGCTCGTCACGCTCGCGCGGCGCTTCGGCGCGCTGTCGGTGCGATTCGGGCCGCGCCTGGCGATGACCGTGGGGCCGCTGGTCGGCGGCGCCGGCCTGCTGCTGTTCGCCCGCCTGGACGAGCGCGGCGAGTTTCTGACGGGGGTTCTGCCGGCGTCGCTGCTCTTTGGCCTGGGCCTGGCGATCACTGTCACGCCGCTGACCGCGACGGTGCTGCAGGCGGCCGACCGCCGCCACGCAGGGCTCGCTTCGGGCGTCAACAACGCGATCGCCCGCGTCGCGGGGCTGGTCGCGATCGCGGCCGTGGGGGCGGTCGTCTCGGCGCAGTTCTCGGCGTCGGTCGCCGATCGCCTGCCGGCCGACCGGCTCGATGCGAGCGCGCGGGCATACGTGACCGAGGCCAGGAGCCGCCCGCTGTCGGTGCCGGAGGGTCGCGTCTCAGATGTGGTGCGTGGCGAAGTGCAGGCGTCGGCGGTGGACGCGTACCGCGCCGGGATGATCGTCTCCGGCCTGCTGATGCTCGCTGGCGGGATCGTCGCCGCGATCGGCATCCAAAACCCGCGGCGCGAGGAGATTGCGCAGGCCCCGCGGAACGTGGCCGCGCCCGTCTGAGCACATCGGGTTGCAGAGGGGGGTCAATCGAGGGCGAGCGCGATGCGTAGCGCATCGTCGAGTATGCGCAGTTCTGCGGGCCCAAGCGTCCCGCGATGACGCGCCAGCGCGGTCTTGGGGATCGTGAGGACGTTGTCGCAATTGGCGACAGAGCCCTCGATCAGGCCCTGCGCCGCACCGAGCTCGACTTCGGTCGGCAGCCCACGCACACGCGTGGTGATCAGTACGACGGCGACGTGGCGGTATGCAAGCAGGCGCGGATAACCGCGACCAGATCTCACGCGTCTTCTGCGTGCATTACATGCAGCTTGCGTAGCATCACGATGGCCCGCACGATCCAGGTCCGCGACGTGCCCGAGGAGATTCACGGCACGCTGCGCGCAAGGGCTGCCGCGGCGGACATGTCGCTGTCGGCGTATGTCCTGCGCGAGCTCACGCGGGCTGAGCGCCCACCGGTCGCCGATGTCTTCGAGCGAGCGGCCGCGCGCACCGGCGGCGCGCACGGCGCGACGATCGTCGAGGTGGTTCGCTCCGGTCGCGACCGCGACTGAAGCGCATGATCGACATCGAGCTGCAGCACGCCCTCCGGGCCCCATCCCAGATTGGTACCGTGTTGGGATGAGCAAGCAGATAGCCGTACGGCTGCCCGAGGACATCGTGGAGTTCGTCGACGGGCTGGTCAGCGCTGGAGAGGCGAGCAGCCGGGCAGCGGTCGTGTCGCGCGCGTTGGAGCGTGAGCGGCGCCGGGTCGTCGCGGCGCGCGACGCCGCGATTCTGGCGCGGGCCGGCGACGATCCGGACATGGACGCTCTCGCTCGCCATGTCACCGCCAGCCCGCTCGGGCTGGAGTGATGCGTCCGATTCATCTCGCGCAGCTCGACAAGCAGCGTCCCGTGCTCGTGCTGACGAGAGAACTTGTGCGTCCCCATCTGACGCGCGTGACGCTGGCTCCGATCACCACGACGTCGAGGGGCCTGTCCACCGAGCTGCCGGTCGGGCAGGCCAACGGTCTCACGCAAGCGAGTGTCGTGAGCTGCGACAACATCGTGACGGTCCCGACGGCAGCGCTCGGACACCAGATCGGCGTTCTGCTCGACACCCAGGAACGTGCGCTGACGACGGCCATCCACGCCGCGTTCGACCTTGACTGAACGGCCTCGGTCGGTGACGAATAACAGGCGAGCTGAGATCGCACCGCCGCCGCTGCGGCGCTGAGTTCCTCCCCCGCGAGCCCTAATCTTCCCGGCGATGCGCGACCGCCCCCGCCTCAAAGCGCGCCTGCGTCCGCTGCGCGACCGTTTCGCGATCAGCCCGCAGCGCTACGCGCTCGTCGCGCGCGTCGCGCTCGTGATGCTGACGCTGATCGTCCTGACCGGCGCGGCGGTGCGCGTGACCGGGTCGGGCCTGGGCTGCCCGACGTGGCCGAAGTGCACTGCGGACTCGCTCTATAGCGAGCTGAACGTCCACGGCCTGATCGAGTTCGGCAACCGCCTGCTGACGTTCCTCGTCGGCTTCGCCGCGATCGGAGCCTTCCTCGCGGCCTTCCTGCGCAGGCCCTACCGCCGCGATCTCGCGCTGCTGGGGCTGCTGCTGCCGCTCGGCGTCGTCGGCCAGGCGGTGCTCGGCGGCTTCACCGTGCTCTACGACCTCGCCCCGGGGTTCGTCATGAGCCACTACATCCTGTCGATGCTGATCCTCGTCGGCTGCGTCGCGCTGGACTGGCGCGCGCACCGCGAGCCGCCCGCGCGCGAGCCGCGTGTGGCAACCGATCGCTTCGTCGCGTTCGGCTCCTGGCTGCTGGTGCCGATCGGCGCGATCACGATCATCGCCGGCACCGCCGCCAGCGCCGCGGGTCCCCATGCCGGCGGCGCGGGAACGGGTGACGTCATCAAGCGGCTGACGTTCAAGGGGGCCGACACGCTGCGCTTCATGATCGAGCAGCATGCGCGGCTGGCGACGCTGCTCGGCGTCTTCGCGGTCGTCCTGTGGGTGATGGCACGGCGGCGCGGCGCGACCGCTGGGCAACGCCGGCCGCTGACGGTGCTGTGCGCGCTGCTCGCGCTGCAGGGCGTCGTCGGCGGCGCGCAGTACGCGCTGGAGCTGCCGGCGGAGATCGTCTGGGTGCATGTCGCGCTGGCGGCGGTGACGTGGCTGGCGCTCCTGTGGACCGTCGCGGCGCTGGGACGGCCGCTGCCTCGCGGCGCATGGGCGGAGCCCGTCGCGCGCAGCGGTGAAGCCGCGCCCGCGGGCTAGCCGGAAGCGCTCAGCCGACGCCGGGGACGACGACCGCGAGCACCGAGAGGGCCGCGCACAGCGCGGCAGCGGTCCTGACGGTGAGGTGCAGCGGGCTGCGCGCGCGGGGACGACGACGCGCCCGGTGCTCGCGCCGGGTGAGCGTGCTCGCGTAGATCTGCCGCGGCTGCACGAGACGATCATCAACCATGCATCGGATGTCACATGAAAACGGGGTCCGGATGCAAGGCCCGATCGCCCGCGTCCTCGCATCCTGGGGAGGAAATGCGCCGCGGGCTCGCAGGGCCCCGGTCATCTAGCCTGAGCGGCGTGCCGCTGTCGCACTTCACCCCGGGCGTCCGCGACTGGTTCGCCGCCGCCTTCGAGGGTCCGACCGCGGTCCAGGCGCTGGCATGGCCGGCGATCGCGACCGGAGAGCACACGCTGATCTCGGCGCCCACCGGCTCGGGCAAGACGCTGGCGGCGTTCCTGTGGGCGCTGGACCGCCTCGCCCGCGAGCCCGCCGACCACACGCGCCTGGTCTACGTCTCCCCGCTGAAGGCGCTGGCCTACGACATCGACCGCAACCTGCGGGCCCCGCTGCGCGGCATCGGCGCCGCGTCGTCATCGAAGGTGGACCTGAGCGTCGGCGTGCGCACCGGCGACACGCCGCAGCGCGACCGCGCCACGATGCGCCGCCATCCGCCGGACATCCTCATCACGACGCCGGAGTCGCTGTATCTCATGCTCTCAAGCGGCGCGCGCGAGATCCTCACCGGCGTCGAGGCGGTGATCGTCGACGAGATCCACGCCGTCGCCGCGACCAAGCGCGGCGCGCATCTCGCGCTGACGCTCGAACGGCTGGCCGCGCTGCAGGATGGCACCGAGCCCCAGCGCATCGGGTTGAGCGCGACGCAGAACCCGCTGGAGGAGGTCGGGCGCTTCATGGTCGGCCCGCGCCGGACCTGCACGATCGTCGACGCCGGCATCCGCAAGCCGCTGGACCTGCAGATCCACGTACCGGTCGAGTCGATGGTGCAGCCCGAGCAGGCCGCCGCGGGCAGCGAGACCACCGACCCCCTCGAGCCGCTGATCTCCGGTGAGGCCACGCGCCGCTCGATCTGGCCGGCGATCTATCCGGAGATCCTCAGGCTCGTCCGCGCGCACCGTTCGACCATCGTCTTCGTCAATGCCCGCCGCGGCGCCGAGCGCCTGGCGCTCCGCCTCAACGAGCTTGCCAACGCGGCGTCGTCATCGAAGGTGGACCTGCCCGAGGGCTCGCCGCCGCGCGATATCGCCCGCGCCCACCACGGCTCACTCGCGCGCGAGGAGCGCCTCGTAGTCGAGGAGCTGCTGAAGGCCGGCGAGCTGCCGTGCCTCGTCGCGACCTCGTCGCTGGAGCTCGGCATCGACATGGGCGCCGTCGACCTCGTGCTGCAGGTCGAGTCGCCGAAGTCCGTCGCTCGCGGCCTGCAGCGCATCGGCCGCGCCGGGCACAACGTCGGCGACGTCTCCAAGGGCCGGATCTTCCCGAAGTTCCGTGCCGACCTGCTGGAGTGCGCGGTCGTCTGCAAGCTCATGCGCGGCGGCGAGATCGAGCCGACCGTCGTGCCGCGCAACGCGCTGGACGTGCTCGCCCAGCAGATCGTCGCGATCGCGACGTCCGCGCCCGAGGACGAGTCGGTGTCGGTCGACGACCTGTACGCGCTCGTCACGCGCACCCACTCCTACGCCGAGCTGTCGCGCGCGCTGCTTGAGAACGTGCTCGACATGCTCGACGGGCGCTACCCGTCCGCGGAGTTCGGCGAGCTGCGCGCGCGGATCGTCTGGGATCGCCTCGCCGGCACGATCCGCGCGCGCAAGGGCTCGCGCCAGCTCGTGGTCACCAACGCGGGCACGATCCCCGACCGCGGCCTGTTCAGCGTCACGCTGCCCGACGGCCGCCGCGTCGGCGAGCTCGACGAGGAGATGGTCTACGAGGCGCGCGCCGGCCAGACGTTCCTGCTCGGGGCCTCGACTTGGCGCATCGAGGAGATCGGCCGCGACCGCGTGATCGTCACGCCCGCGCCCGGCGCGCCCGGAGCGGTGCCGTTCTGGCGCGGCGACGGCGTCGGCCGGCCCAAGGAGCTCGGCCGCGCGATCGGCGCGTTCAGCCGCTGGGCGGTCGAGCAGGACGCGCAGACGCTGCAGGACGACTACGACCTCGACGCGTTCGCGGCGAAGAACCTGCTCGACTACCTGGCCGAGCAGCAGGCGGCGACGCGCGTCGTCCCGTCGGACCGCACGATCGTCGTCGAGCGCTTCAGAGACGAGATCGGCGACTGGCGGCTGTGCGTGCTGTCGCCCTACGGCGGGCGCGTCCACGCCGCGTGGGGCCTGGCGCTCAGCCGGCGCATCCGCGAGCAGTACGGCCTGGAGTCCGACGCGATCTGGTCGGACGACGGGATCATCGTCCACCTACCCGATGCCGACGAGCCCCCGGGCGCCGAGCTCGTGCTGCTCGAAGCCGACGAAGTCGAGGAGGCCGTCGTCGCCGAGCTGTCGGCGAGCGCGCTGTTCGGCGCGCGCTTTCGCGAGAACGCCGGCCGCGCGCTGCTGATCCCGCGCGCCTACCCCGGCAGACGCACGCCGCTGTGGCAGCAGCGCCTGAAGTCCCAGAACCTGCTCGAGGTCGCCAAGCGCTACCCGGACTTCCCGATCATCCTGGAGACCTACCGCGAGTGCCTGCGCGACGTGCTCGACGTTCCCGGCCTCGTCGAGCTGCTGCGCGGCCTGCACGCGCGCGAGCTCTCGCTGGTGGAGGTCGAGACCGCGACGGCCTCGCCGTTCGCCTCGTCGCTGCTGTTCGACTACGTCGCG
>Ga0136627_1000399_pt1 | contig 16148 bp, 19 predicted proteins | sample AntDrymUQ4892206_2_FD_104652 | JGI IMG/M metagenome (GOLD analysis project Ga0136627, IMG submission 104652) | Polar desert sand microbial communities from Dry Valleys, Antarctica - metaG UQ489 (22.06) | ecosystem: Environmental > Terrestrial > Soil > Desert | place: Antarctica: Dry Valley... | reverse complement strand
TCCTCGATAGCGAGTACCAGCCGCTTGCCCTCCTCGACGTCGAAAGTGCCCGCGCCTTCTACTTCGATCCTGGGCAAGAGAGTCCCCTTCTAGCTTTCAGCGGTCAGCCGTCAGCTTTCAGCTTGCAGATGCCGCATTGTAGCCCAGCGGCGGGTTTGGCTCTTTTCGTACAAGCGGCGCGTCCCCAAAGCCAGGCGGCGACGGACGTTTTCAGGCTGAAAGCTGATTGCTGATTGCTGATTGCTGGAAGCTACAACAATCGTCTAAACTCTGCTTTCACGAAAGGGGGTTCGCTTGGATCACCGGCCGCCATCAATCAAGGTAGACAAACCCTGGGGCAGGTTCGAGCAGTACACGCACAATCTGCCTTCCACGGTCAAGATCATCACGGTAGCCCCTGGCGGCACGCTCTCCCGCCAGTACCACCGCCACCGCGACGAGCTGTGGGTGGTGCTCGACCCCGGCGCGCGTGTCGAGATGGACGGGGAGACCCTCTCGCCGGAGCCCGGGGAGAAGCTGTACATCCCCCGCGGGACGGTCCACAGGCTCTCCTCCGAAGGCAAGGAGCCGGTGAGGATACTCGAGATCTCCTTCGGCGAGTTCGACGAGGGGGACATCGTCCGCCTCGAAGACGTCTACGGACGCGTGGTCCAATGACCCGCACCGAGGGTGGGCGTTAGCGACGAGGGCGGTTCGCGCCGCCCCGAACGCCCCCCGCCGAGGTCCCGCAGGACCCGGGAACGACCCTCCCGCCCGGGCGCGCTGACGATCCTCGCCGCCCTCCTGCTCCTGGTACTGCTCGCCGTCGCGGCTGTCTTCTTGTGGCGCACGCTCGGCGAGGAGGTGCCGGGCGCCAGCGTCGCCAGGGACTCCGTAGACTCGGGCCGCGAGCCGAAGGTGAGCATCACGAACGGCCCCGGGGGCGTGAGCGTGGAAGGCAAGACCGACTCCGAAGCCGTGGAATACGAGGTCACGAGATACGCGGCGGCCGGAGACCCGGCCGCCGCCAGAAGCGCCGCCTCCAAGGTACCGGTGGACGTCTCGCGCGAGGGCTCGACGGTCACCCTGCAGACGGACGGCGGCGGGGAGACGGGGGCGAACTACTCCGTCGGGGTGCCGGCGGGTGGCGGCGTGGAGGTCGAGGCCGAAGAGGGGGACGTCGAGATCACGGGCCTCGACGGCGACGTCACGGTACGGGCCGAGTCCGGCGACGTTACGGTGCGGGACGCCGCCGGCGACGTTACCGTCGAGGCCGAGTCCGGCGACGTCGAGGTCGGCGGTATGAGGACCGACACCGGCAATTTGGAGCTGGTTGTCGGCTCCGGGGACGTTATTCTGGATGACCTGATCGTGGGCACCCTGGAGGCTGGCGTCGAAGCGGGCGACGTGACCCTCTCCGGCCGCTTCTCGGGCGAGGGCCGCGTCTCCGTGGGGACGGGCGACATCACGGCCAACCTCCCTTCAGGGGACGCCACGAAACTCGCCTTGCAGACCCTGGTCGGCAGTATCTCCCGCGAGCCTTCCGGTGGGAGTCAAAACGAGGAACAGGGCGACAACTAATGTCGCGCGCCAGGTACGGCGGCTCTCCGGAGGACTTCTGGGGCGCGCTCAGGGGCGTGTGGCTCGCGCCCGGTGAGTTCTTCGCCCGGCTGGACCCGGACGCCGGCTTCGTCAGGCCTACCGTCTTCGCCTCCATGGTCTTCTACCTCGACCTGGTGCTGGACGCCGCGTTGCAGGCGGTCTGGGTCCGGGATTTCAACGTGGGCCTCGTCTACGCGCTCTTCCTCGGCCTCGTGGTGGCCCTGGTGCTCGCACCGCTCCTCGTCGCGGGCCTGGCCGTGCTTGTGCAGGTGATCCACACCGGCGGACCCTCCCGCCGCGACTTCCGTCCTCTTTACCGACACCTCGCCTACGCGACAGGTATCGGCATCGTCCTCTGGATCCCCTTCGGCCCCCTCCTGGCCATCCCCTACGGCGCCTACGTCGCCACCAGGGCCGTGAAAACCGCCCTCGACACCGACGGCCGTCGGTCCGCCGCCGCGGCCCTCATCCCGCTGGTGGCGGTGCTGTTGATCCTGCTCCTACTCACGGGCCCGTCAGAAGCCTACGAACTGCTGATAAACCCGCCCGGGAGCTAGCGCTCGGCACGCCGCTTCGCGGCTTGTCAGCACGTCCCCTCCGGGGACTCTCAGCACGCCGTCTCCGACGGCTTTCAGCTTTTTTGGTTGGTGGCGCTACCTGTGGCCTCCGCCACGCCGCCCACGACTACGAGGCAAACGGAACCGGGCGGATTCCGAACGGTAAGAAGTTGACAAGCTGAGAGCGAGGGCCGTCGGCCCGAAGCGTGCTGAGAGCGGAGCCCCAAGGGCGCAGCGTGCTGACGAGCCGCCGTCAGGCGGCGGGCTGATTCAAGGCCAGCGCCGTGAGCAGCGCGGAGCCGCGGGGAAGCACCTTCTCGTCGAAGGCGAACTGGGGCGTGTGCAGGCCGGAGACGTCTCTGCCCACGCCGAGCCAGACGAAGGCGCCAGGGACCTTTTCCAGGAAATACGCGAAGTCTTCCGCGCCCATGGAGGGGTTCGCCAGCTCCTGCACGGATTCTTCGCCGAAGAGGCCTCCGGCTACTCTCAGGACATGGCCCGCGACTTCGGCGTTGTTCCTGGTGACGGGGTAGGAGAATGTGTAGTCGAGGTGGGCGTCGGCGCGCATGCCGCGGGCCACGCCCTGGGCTATGGCCTCGATCCTCTCCGGCATATTTTTGCGGAGGTCTTCGTTCAGGGTTCGGACCGTTCCGCCGAGGCGCGCCTTCTCCGGGATGACGTTGAAGGCGGTGCCGGCCCCGATCTCACCGACCGTCAGCACCGCAGGCTCGACCGGGTCCACCTCGCGGGAGACGACGGTCTGGAGGGCCGTGACGACGTGGGCGGCGATGACGACGGCGTCGGCGGAGAGGTGGGGCATCGCGCCGTGTCCCCCGGTGCCCCGGACCTCCATCTCGAAGGCGTCGGCGGCGGCCATGATCGCGCCCGCCTTGGTGGCCACGGTCCCGAAAGGCAACCCCGGCCAAAGATGCAGCGCGAAGATGGAGTCAAGCCCATCGGCCGCACCCTCCTCGACCATGACCCGCCCACCTCCTCCGCCCTCTTCGGCCGGCTGGAAGAAGAACTTCACGGTCCCGTTCAGCCGGTCCCGCATCCCGGAGAGCGCGTAGGCGGCGCCGACGAGCATGCTCGTGTGCCCGTCGTGGCCGCAGGCGTGCATCTTGCCCTCGACCTCAGAGGCGAACGGGAGGTCGGTCTCCTCAGTGATCGGGAGTGCGTCCATGTCAGCCCGTAGCCCGACCACGGGGCCTTCCCCTTCGCCCGCCAGAGTCGCCACTATGCCGTTCTGGGCGACGCCGGTCTGGATCTCCAGCGGCAGCCCCTCCAGCGCGTCGAGCACCTTCTGGGCGGTCTTCTCCGTGTCGAAGCCGAGCTCCGGCTGTCGGTGGATGTCCCGGCGCAGGGCGGAGATCCTCTCTCCGAACCTCTCTTCTATCTCGGCCTGCAGCTTGTCTAGGCTGGGGGTAACGTCCATCTGGTCTCCTCTTCCACCGTCAGGGCCACGCCGCCGGGACAACTTACCACAGGACGTTCAAGTGTCGGGGGACCAGACGGTCGGCTCCCGCGGGATCCGGCCGGGGTCGAAACGGGCGAGCACGTCATCCATGCTCGGCTTCTCCCCGGGTTCGGCCAGGCCGAGGGATAGGGACATCCACGCCAGCATCTCCTCCGGTCCATCCCCTTGCGCAGCGCGGTCTTCGAGCGTGACGGCCCCGTGACGCTTGGCGAGGCGGTGGCCGTCCGGTCCGAGCACGAGGGGGACGTGGGCGTAGCGGGGGACCGGCAGGCCGAGCAGCCTGTACAGGAGGATCTGGCGCGGCGTTGAGTCCGCCAGGTCCGCGCCCCGCACCACTTCCCCGATGCCCTGGTCCGCATCGTCCACGACCACAGCGAGCTGGTACGCGGGAGTCCCGTCGTTGCGCCGGACGATGAAATCGTCCGTCTCTCCCTCGTGGTGCCCCAGCAGGCGGTCCTCGAACGCGATCCGCATGCCTTCAGCCCGCACCCGCAAGGCGGGCGGTCGTCCGGCGGCCTCCCGTTCGGCGCGTTCGGCCTTCGTCAGTTCGCGGCAGGTGCCGGGGTAGCGGTCGGAGGCGGAGATGCCGTGCGGGGCGGAGGCGGCGGCCCGGATCTCCTTGCGGGTGCAGTAGCAAGGGTAGACCAAATCTTCGGCGTCGAGCCGGGCGATGGCTTCCTCGTAGAGTCCCATCCTCTCCGACTGGCGGACGACCGGACCGTCCCAGTCCAGTCCGACGGCGCGGAGGTCGTCGAGTTGCCCTCCCTCGATGCCCGGCCGCACCCGCGAGCGGTCGAGGTCCTCCACCCTCATCAGGAAGCGTGCGTTGGCCGAGCGGGCGAAGAGCCACGCCAGCAGCGCGGTCCTGACGTTTCCGACGTGGAGCGGGCCGGTGGGGCTGGGTGCGAACCGTCCATCCTTAACGGATGCCGGCCCGGCTGCCTGTGACTCTGCCAGGGACGTAGTCATTATGCTGAGTTTACCGGCAGCGGCGGGTTCCCTGTACCGAGGGTCAGAGGTCCGTACAGAGCAGCGTCCCGGTCTGGAAACCCCACCGTCGCAGCAGCCCCTCCCGGCCTCCATCCGCAGGAGATTGACGGGGAACTGAGACGGTTCTGACCGTCTCGTTCAGTAAGCCCTAGACTGGAAGATCCACAACGCGCCGAGCAGCGGCACCGCCGCCGAGGTCACCCTCTCCACCCGCGCGTCAGTCATCACCCTTCCTCCCTCCGTATACGCTCGAACTCGAGATCCAGACGCTCCCACAGGTCATCCTCTGTTATGCCAAGCGCCGCCGCGTCTCGCACAAGGACCCGCAACCGCCCGAAGACCGCCTCCCTTTTGCGCCCCCTGGCTATCTCCGCCACGCCCTCGGCCACCACGGTCCCGACCCCGGCACGGCTCTCCACGAGGCCCTCCCTCTGGAGCTCGTTGTACGCCTTGACTATGGTGTTGGGCGCTATCGAGAGTTCCTCCGCGAGCCCCCGCACGGTCGGCAACTTCTCGCCCGGACCCAGGCCGCCGACCTCGACCGCGTGGCGCACCTGGGCCACGAGCTGGATGTAGATCGGAACCCCACTCCGTGGGTCTATGTCGATCCAGACCGCTATGCTCCATCCCTTTTCTGTATCATTGTCTTGTATTTATGACACAATGGTACACAGATAGACCGTGTGGGTCAAGAGGGGAGCAAAAAAGATGATTTACGGGATGTTAAGGGATCCAGACGCGGACCGGGGCGTCCTTGGGGAGGGAGGTCAGGACCACGTCTCTGAGGCCGAAGCGCCAGAGTTCGCGGGCTATAACGGAGGCATCGGCCATGGGGCGTCCGGGTTCGACGCCGGTTATGAGGGCGGCGGTTCGGGTCGATTTGGGGACTCTGGCGAGGGAGCCCTGGACGAGGGCGCGGGCGAAGGCGCGGGCGGTGATGCTCTGGCCGGGGCTGACGCCGGTGAGTTCGGAGAAGATGGTGGGGCGGTGGACGTGCTCCTCGTCGACGGGGGTGCCGAGGGCGGAGACGTTGCCGACGGCGACGACGAGGGTGGCGGAGGTCGGGAGGACGGGCTCGTGGGTGGCTGTGCCCTTGATCGGGCGCCGGCGCGACCCGTCGGCCTCGACGAGTACCACGTCGGCCAGCGGGGCCAGGGCGTCGACCACGTCGGGGTCGACGCCGTCTATGCGACTCCTGGATGTCCTGGCCCTGCCAGCCACCACCGAAGGGTTGCCCCCGGACAGCGCGGCCTTGACCTCTGCGGCAAGTTCTTGCCGGTCTTCCGAGGTCACCAGCGGGCCGAGCCTCTCAACCTCACCGAGAGACATCTTGGTCGTCGGGACCGTGAGTACGGTCATGCCGGCCCCGGTGATCTCTTGCGCGACCTGAAGGATCGCGGCGGACTTCCCGCCCGCGCCGGCGAAGGCGACCACGTCCCCCGCAGAGATACCCAGTGCCCCATGCAGCTTCAAATAAAACTCCCGCCCGCGAGAACTCCCCTTGTACAACTCCATTCATATTACATCAGCGGTCACGTTCGGCGCTTTATGTCATATTGGCTACTACAGATTTGGTGTAGGATGTAGACAAATTGCTCGTGGTGGGACCGGGGGGGTTACAGGTCGGGGGGCCGGGGTAACAAAGGCCAAAGCCAGACGACCTTACAGTCCGAAGAAGGGAGAGCCGGGATGGAAGGGCGAGAACGGGTCGTAGAGTTCGGTCGAGAGTTGCGGGAAGGCCCCGATCCTTCCGACCGGAGCATCAAGGAGATCATCGACGTTCTGAGACCGCAGGTTCAGGAGCTCGTCGCCAAACAGGTCGAGCTCGCGAAGACCGAGCTTGCGCCCGTGGGGAAGCGGGCCGGGCTTGCAACGGGGCTGCTCGCGGCGGCGGCCGTATTCATGCTCGTCTTCCTGATCTTCCTGTCCCTGACAGGGGTCTACGCGCTCGCCGTGTTCCTCCCGCAGTGGGTCGCGGCGCTCATCGTCTCTGTTATATTGTTGGTCGTCGGAGGGGTACTCGCCGCGGCGGGCGCGAGCATCTTGAGCAGGCTGGATCCCAAGCCCCACAAGACCATCGCCACCCTCCAGCAGAACGTGAACTGGCTCAAGGGGCAGATAGGCCGATGAACGAGATTCCGGAGCGCATGGAGCGGGAGATGTTCGAGATCCGGAGCCGCATGGCCCCGGACGTTCGTGACCTCAAAAAGCACGTCGAACCCCAGGCCGTCACGAAGAAGCTGACCGCCAGGATCAAGGACAAGATCAAGAACGCCGGCAAGAGCCTCGTCGAGTCCGTCAAGCGGCAGGCGAGCATGGTCGGCGAGGCCGGCAGGAATAAGAACCCCGCGGCCCTCACGGACGCGGTCAAGAGCGATCCCCGCCCACTGGTGCTCCTGGCCGTAAGCCTCGTCATCACCCTGATGATGGCGCGCAAACTCTCCAGCGGCCGCGGAGAGTAGGCAAGTTTTCACGGCCTCCTCTCCGGGTGTGACCTGAGCCCGGAGCGCGCCTTGACCCACGTCCACTTCCAGCCCGTCGGCGGCGCGGCGGGCGACATGACCCTCGCCAGCCTCATCGCGGCGGGGGCGCAGCCCGAAGCGGTCTCCGCCTCTCTCCGCCGCCTCGACGTCCCTTTCGAGCTCTCGACGGAGAAGACCGAGGTAAACGGCGTGGGCGCGCTCCGCGTAACCGTCCACCATCCCGAAGAGCACGCCCACCGCGACTTCCGCAGCATCCGCGCGCTCGTGGAGGACGCGGGCCTTCCGGAGAGGGCCGCCGGGCGCGCGGTCGAGGCGTTCCGCCGGCTGGCGGTGGCCGAGGGGACGGTCCACGGCGTGGACCCCGAGGCGGTGACGTTCCACGAGGTCGGGGCGGTCGACTCGATCGTGGACGTGGTCGGGAGCTGCGTGGCGCTGGAGCTTCTGGACGTCTCGTCCGTGACCTGCGGCCCATTGCCCATGGGGACCGGCGTCGTCCGGGCCGCCCACGGCAACCTGCCGGTACCCGGGCCCGCCACGCTGGAGGTCCTGAAGGGATCAAAGGTCCGCTGGACGGAGGAGTCCCGCGAGACCACCACCCCCACCGGCGCGGCCCTGATGGCCGCCTTCACCGACGGACGGTTCACGGACGCCGCCCCACCGATGACCCTCATCTCCATCGGATACGGCGCCGGCCGCGCCCGCCTGGAGCACGCGCCGAACCTCCTGCGCGCCGTGGTCGGCGAACTCGAAGGCCCCGCCGAGGAACTGACGCTCTTGGAGGCGAACGTAGACGACGCCACAGGCGAGATACTGGGCGCGGCGGTCGAGAATCTCCTCGCCGCCGGGGCGCCGGACGCCTGGCTCGAACCCATCGTCATGAAACGCGGGCGCGGCGCCTACAAGGTCTGCGCCCTGGTCGGGAAGGCAGACAGGGAGCGCCTGGCCCGCCGGCTCATGCGCGAGACCGGCGCCCTCGGGGTGCGCCACCACGGCGTCGGCCGCACCGTCGCCGAACGCCGCCACTTCGTCGTGGAGCTCCCCTACGGCCGATGCCGCGTAAAGATAGGAAGCCTGGACGGCGAGGACTTCGTCGCCGCCCCGGAGTACGCCGACGCGGCACGCCTCGCCGAAGAGACCGGGCTGCCGCTGCTAAAGGTCTACTCCGACGCAAGGACCGCCTACGGAGAGGTAGAGCCGCCGATAACAAAAAGCTGACGGCTAAGAGCTGATATCTCTAGCCCGGGAAGCCGGTTTCGAGCAGGGCGGCGCAGTCCTTGTGGACCTCGGCGGCGCCGGCCTCTTCCAGCTCCTGCTGGCCGAAGGCGCCACCCGAGAGGACGGCCACGGTCCGGATGCCGGCCTCCTTCGCGGACTCCACGTCCCAGATGGCGTCCCCGACGGCGACGGTATCTTCAGCCGAGGCTTCGGCCCTCCTCAGGGCCTCCTCGAAGATGTCAGGGGCGGGCTTGGCGTTCTCGACGGCGCTGGAGTTGACGCTGCCGTGGATCCTGCCCTCGGCTTCGAGCTCCCGCATGTGGTGCTCCAGCTCCTCGTCCTTGGCGCTGGTGACGAACCAGACCGCGTGGCCCCCGTCCAGAAGCGAGGAGATCAACTCCTTCGCCCCCGGGAGCGGGTGGCCATGCTCCTGGAGGTCGGCGAAGTATTCAGAGTGGAGATCCTGGATCTTCTCGACCGTCTCGTCGTCGTCCACGAACTCCCGGATCAGGAGCTCCGAACCCTTGCCGATCTGACGGTGCAACTCCACCCTCGGCACCCGGCGGCCCACGTCTTCGAACGCCCGCGCCCACGCCTCGGTGTGCAGATAGTTCGTGTCCATGAGCGTCCCGTCCACGTCCAGCACCACGGTCTTGGCCATCGTTTATCCTTTCGTGTCTTAGAATGTGCGTATGAAAGACTTGAGAGAAGTTCCCCGGAACGCCGAAAGATCAAACGAAGACCCCGCCCACGCTGCCCTGAGAGAGGGCGCCGCCCTCGTCGAGCGAACCGGCCGGTGCCTCCTGCGACTCACCGGCAAGGACCCCGTGGGCACGCTGAACGCCATCCTCACCAACAGCGTTCCGCAAAACGCCGACCCCGGCGCCTACGCCCTGCTCCTGAACCCCAAAGGCCGCGTGCAGTCTGACCTCCGCGTCCTCAAGTCCGGGGAGGACGTCCTCGTGGACACCGAACCGGAGGGCGCGGACGCGGCGCGTGAGATCCTGGGCCGCTACGCCCCCTTCTCCCGCGTAAAGCTCGAAGACCTCTCCCATGAATGGACCGTGCTCGGCCTCTACGGACCCAGGGCCGGGGAGCTGCTCGACGGCCTCGACCTGGCCGAGCACCAGACGACGGAAGCGGAGATCGGCGGCGGGACGCTGCTCATCGCCGGCGTCGCAGCACCGGCCCCCGGCTACGATCTTCTCGGCCCGTCAGAGGCCGTGGCCCGCGCCAGGGAGCGCCTCATCGAGCTTGGGGGGGTCCCCGCGAACCTCGACGCCTACGAGACCGCCCGCGTCCGGGCCGGCATCCCCCGCTTCGGGGCTGACCTCACGCCGGAGAACTTCCCCGGCGAGGCCGGCATCCTCGAACGCGCCGTGGACTTCGGCAAGGGCTGCTACCCGGGCCAGGAGACCGTTGCCAGGATGCACTACCGCGGCCACCCGAACAAGACCCTGTACAGGATCTCCTACAGGGTCGAGCACCTCGCACCGGGCACCCCCATCCTCCAGGGCGAGAAGAACGTCGGCAAGATAACCAGCGTCGCCCCGCTACCGGTGGACGGCAAGTCCCTCGCCCTCTGCTACCTCTCGCGCAACACGAACCTCGACGCACCGCTCTCCGCCGGAGATGGGCGCGTCGAAGTCCTCGGCGAAGTCTAGTGAAACCGCCAGACGACTGCGCGAGCATCGAGGACGTCCGCGGGGCAATAGACGACCTGGACCGGGAGGTCCTGCGCCTCCTCGGCCGCCGTGCCCGGTACGTCGCCGCCGCGGCCCGCTTCAAGACGGACCCGAACGGCGTCCGCGCCCCAGAACGCCAGAAGGCCATGCTCGCCCTCCGCCGAGAGTGGGCCAAAGAAGAAGGCCTGAACCCGGACTTTGTCGAGAACCTCTACGGGAACATCGTCTCCCACTTCGTCGGCCGGGAGATGGACCATTGGCGAGAAGGACAGGCCTGACGCCGCTACGGACTATCGGGAATGGTTCCCGATAACCGCCGTTTCGGGGGGTGGGTCCATGTTACAAGCAGGCTGTAGAGGCGCAGGCTGACAACGGCTCGCAGGAGGGGTTGGGGCGGTGTGATCGAGGTCACGAATCCTGCGTGTGGAGCGCGCTCTGGCGGGTTTCAAGAAAAGTTCTTGGTTGTGATGCGTTTACGTTGTTGGGGTAGGGGGGCTGTGGTTAAATGGAGTTTGCAGTAGCAAGATTTTACAGGTGGATTGGCGGGGTTCGATGCTAAAGGTAGACAACTTGCACGTTGAGATCGAGGGCGGCGAGATCCTCAAGGGGCTCGGCCTCGAGGTGGGCAAGGGTGAGATACACGCCATCATGGGCCCGAACGGGTCGGGCAAGAGCACGCTCTCGAACGTGCTCATGGGCCATCCCCGCTACGACGTTACGGATGGCACGATCGAGTTTATGGGCGAAGACGTGATGGAGCTCGAGGCCGACGAGCGGGCGAGGCTCGGCATGTTCCTGGCTTTCCAGTACCCGAGCGAGGTGCCCGGCGTCTCAGTGGCGAACTTCCTGAGGACAGCCGTTAACTCCGTGCGGGAGAACGAGCTCTCCGTGATGGAGATGTACCGGCTCATCCAGGAGAAGATGAAGATCATGCAGATGGACCCCAAGTTCGCCGAGCGGTACTTGAACGAGGGGTTCTCCGGCGGCGAGAAGAAGCGCAACGAGATCCTCCAGATGCTCATGCTCGAGCCAAAGCTCGCCATCATGGACGAGACCGACTCGGGGTTGGACATCGACGCGCTCCAGGTCGTCTCCAAAGGTGTGAACGAGTTGCGGGGGCCTGAGTTCAGCGCGGTCATCATCACGCACTACCAGAGGATCCTGCGCTACATCGAGCCCGACCACGTCCATGTCATGCTGGACGGTAGAATAGTGACGAGCGGCGGCAAGGATCTCGCGCTGGATCTCGAGGACAAGGGCTACGACTGGGTGCGCCAGGAGTTCGGCTCCGCGGCGCAGAGCTAGGGAAGGGACCCGATATGCCAGAAGACAAGAGCATTCAGGAGCTTGGGCTCGACGAGTACAAGTTCGGATTCCACGATCCGGAGGATTACTTCTTCAGGACCCCGAGGAAGGGTATAGACCCGGAGATCGTTGCCATGATCTCCAGGCACAAGAACGAGCCGGAGTGGATGCTGGAGTACCGGCTCAAGGCGCTCCAGTCGTTCCTGGACAGGCCGACCCCGCAGTGGGGCGGCGACCTCTCGGACCTGGACTTCGACGAGATCTACTACTACATCCGCCCGATGGAGAACCAGGGTCGCTCCTGGGACGACGTGCCTGACGACATCAAGAACACCTTCGAGAAGCTCGGCATCCCGCAGGCCGAGCGCGAGTCGCTCGCCGGCGTCGGCGCCCAGTACGACTCCGAGGTCGTCTACCACTCCTTGAAGGAGGAGTGGAACAACGCCGGCGTCGTGTTCATGGACATGGACTCGGGGCTGCGTGAGCACGAGGACCTCGTGCGCGAGTACTTCGGGACCATCATCCCGGCCGACGACAACAAGTTCTCGGCGCTCAACTCGGCGGTCTGGTCCGGCGGCTCGTTCGTGTACGTCCCGCCGGGGGTCCACATCGACATCCCGCTGCAGGCGTACTTCCGCATCAACGCGGAGAACATGGGCCAGTTCGAGCGGACGCTTATCATCGCCGACGAGGGCTCCTACGTTCACTACATCGAGGGCTGCACGGCGCCCACGTACACCACGAACTCGCTCCACTCGGCCGTCGTAGAGCTCATCGCGAAGCCGAACGCCAGGATCCGGTACTCGACCATCCAGAACTGGTCGCACAACACCTACAACCTGGTGACCAAGCGGGCCGTCGCCGAGGAGAACGCCACCGTCGAGTGGGTCGACGGCAACCTCGGCTCCAAGCTCACGATGAAGTACCCCGCGGTCTACCTGACCGGCGAGGGCGCCCGCGGTGAGATCCTCTCCGTCGCCTACGCCGGCGACGGCCAGCACCAGGACGCCGGCGGCAAGGTCGTCCACGCCGCGCCGAATACTTCGTCACTCATCACCTCCAAGTCCATCTCCAGGGGTACCGGGCGCTCCACGTACCGCGGGCTCCTCAAGGTGCACGAGGGTGCGGTGGGCTCCAAGAGCCGGGTCGAGTGCGACGCGCTGCTTCTCGACGAGAACGCGCGGACGGACACCTATCCGTACATCGAGATCGAGGAGAAGAAGGTCAACACCGAGCACGAGGCCACGGTCTCGAAGGTCGGGGAGGACCAGCTCTTCTACCTCATGAGCCGCGGACTCTCCGAAGAGGCCGCGATGGCGATGGTGGTCAACGGCTTTATCGAGCCGATCGCCAAGGAGCTTCCGCTCGAGTACGCCATCGAGTTGAACCGCCTGATCCAGCTCGAGATGGAAGGCTCGGTCGGCTAAAGACCTGGTAACTTGTAAGCAAGCGCGGAGCGATCGTTGGAGCGGGCTTCTTTCGGGGGTCCGCTCCTTTTGTTAAGGACAAGAAGCTCATCTCATGACAAAACCGCCTAAGTTTTACGACGGAGACAACGACAACGCTCATACCGAATTCCAGGAGTGGCGACAGCAACACCAGGAGGGCTACTTCCTGAACTACAAAGGTCCGAGCAACACAATGCTGCACCATGTTCTCTGTTGGCATCTACGTGATCCGGCAGATTTGGATCGCAGCGAAGATCGGAGCAGTTTGACCCGTCATAGAAAAATCTGCTCAACAGATCGCAGGGAACTGAGGCAATGGGCCGAGGAAAAAGGCGTGGAGAATCTGAAGCAGTGTCAGCATTGCATGTAGATCAGATTGGGTGGGCTCTTCCGAGAGCCCGCCCTTTTTCTTAGAGAGAAGGCAGGTCGTATGCAGCAGAAGGAAGCGCCGGAAGTTCTGAAGTCCAAGGGCATCACCGAGGAGACGGTGAAGGCCCTCTCCTCGTTTAAGGAAGAGCCGGACTGGCTCGCCGAGAAGCGCCTCTCGGCGTGGCGGGCCTTCGAGGCGCTGCCGATGCCGACCTTACGCGACGAGGCGTGGCGCTACACGGACATCTCCGACGTGCGCGTCGAGGACTTCCTCCCCTACGCCCCGAGCCCGGACGCCGAGAGCGAGGATGACCTTCCCGACGCCGTCCAGAAGCTCATCCGGGAGGGCGAGGAGAACTCGGCCCTGCTCGTGCAGCACAACTCCGAGACGGCTTACTCGCGCGTGGACGACGAGTTGGGCCGCAAGGGCGTCGTCTTTACGGACCTGCACACGGCGTTGCGGGAGCACGAGGAGATCGTCAAGGAGAAGCTCTTCGGGCTCGTGCCGGAGGACTACGACAAGTTCGCGGCGCTCTGCGCGGCAGGCTTTGCGGGCGGGTCGTTCCTTTACGTGCCGCGCGGGGTTGACGTGGAGGTTCCGATCCAGAGCTACAGGTGGCTTGACGTGGTCGGCTCGATCATGCCGCGCACCCTCGTCGTGGTCGAAGAGGGTGCTTCCGTAACGTACATAGACGAGTACGCGAGCGCGAGCGCCGAGGACCCGGCGTTCTCCAACGGGGCCGTCGAGCTCTACGTCGGCGAGGGGGCGAACCTGCGCTACGTCTCGCTGCAGAACTGGGAGCGCAACGTTCTTCACTTCAACACCATCCGCAGCCAGGCCGGCAAGGACTCGACCATCAGCAGCCTCGTCGTGGCGCTCGGCTCGCAGCTCTCCCGCACGAACGTGGAGGCGGGCCTGACCGCGCCAGGGAGCGACTCGGAGATGCTCGGCCTGTACTTCGCCGACCAGAACCAGGTCCTCGACCACCACACGCTCCAGGACCACATCTCGCCCAACGCCCACTCGGACCTACTGTACAAGGGCGCGTTGCGCGACGAGTCCGTGGCCGTGTTCTCCGGGCTCATCCGGGTCGAGCCGGGGGCACAGAAGACTGACGCTTACCAGACGAACAGGAACCTTATCCTGGGGACGGACGACGCGTTCGCGGTCTCGTTGCCGAATTTGGAGATCATGGCCGACGACGTGAAGTGCTCCCACGGCTCGACGACCGGGCAGGTGGACGACGTCGAGCTCTTCTACCTGATGAGCCGCGGCATCCCGCGTGCCGAGGCCGAGAAGCTCGTCGTTTTCGGGTTCTTCGGGGAGGTTACGAGCAGGATCCCCCTGAGGGGACTCAAGGAGAAGTTGGACCGCGCCATAGAGGGCAAGATCGGGCTCGGCTTCGAGGAGCGGGTCGCCTAGAGATGCCGGAGTTCCACAAGGTCGCCTCCACCGACGAGGTCGCCCCGGGCACGGTCAGGCAGTACAGGGTCGAGGACCGGCCTGTGGCCCTGTGCAACGTGGAAGGCGAGTTTCACGCCTTCGAGGACGTCTGCACCCACGCCTTCGCCTACCTGAGCGAGGGCGGGATGGAGGGGGACAAAATAAAGTGTCCCCTCCACGGCGCCCTCTTCGACGTGAAGACCGGCAGGCCCAAGAGTTTGCCCGCCGTAAAGCCCGTCCCCCTCCACGAGGTGAAGGTCGAGGACGGTAACGTCTACGTCGCCATGAACCCCAAGCGCGTCAAGGTGGGTGGCCGGAGACGTCCGTGAGGCGGGGCCTGCAAAGGGTCCTGCTCCTGGCCGCGATCCTTGTCGTGGCCGCGACTTCGATCTCTTGTTCCGAGATAGAACAGGCCCTCAGGGAGATCAAGGCGCCGGAGGGGCGTGATGCTCGGGTCAGCCCCGGCGCGGCGGGGAAGTCCCTCAAGAAGCTGGAGGTCTCGCCCCCCGGCTCCATGTCCGGGTACGACCGCGAAGACTTCCCGCACTGGTCGGACGCACAGGAGAACGGGTGGCGCGTCTCCGACAGCACCTGCGACGTCAGGGACGCGGCCCTGATCCGTGACGGCGAGGACGTGGTCGTCGGCGAGGGCTGCGACGTCGAGTCCGGCCGCTGGCTAGACCCTTACACCACACAGACCTACACGGACCCCCTCGACATAGACATAGACCACCTCGTCCCCCTCGCGAACGCCTACAGGAGCGGCGCCTCCGAATGGGACGAGGCGGAGCGCGAGCGCTACGCCAACGACCCGGAAGTCGTTCTCTCCGTCGAGGACAACGCCAACCAGGAGAAGGGGGACAAGGGTCCCGAGGCGTGGAAGCCTTCCAACAGGGCCATCTGGTGCTCCTACGCGAAGCGTTGGATCTCCGTCAAGTCCAGCTACGACCTGACCATCAACCCCCAGGAGAAGGCGGCCCTGAAACAACTGCTCTCCACCTGCAAGACGAAGTGATGGGTTCGGACAGAGACGAATTCCGCTCGACCTTCACCTCCACCACGGGCGGCGTGATGACCCGCGAGGCGGGCGCCGTCACCGGCGAGCTCGAACTCCTCTGCCGGCCCAGGGCCGACGGGCTCGAAGTTATCGTGCGCTACGCCGGCACGGACGACTGGTACACCGTCTCCGGCAGCCCGGTCCGCATACGCGGCGGCGAAGACGTAACACGCGAGCAACTGCTGGAGCGCCTGTGTACGCCGGGGCCGGTAGTGGATGGGAACGAGAGGGCGGTGACGCTAGAAGGGTTTACCGGGATTTGACAGCGGGGTTCATAAGTATTGATCCACCTCGCCCGAGGGTTTCCCATTGGAAATCACCGCCTGTCCGGGAAGTCCTTCCTGATACCCAAAACCTGATGCCTGAAGCCCGGCTTGGGGAAGGATCAACACTTCCGCAAGCCGCTGTGAGAAACCGTCCGAAAAGGGGCTCCAGCACGGTAGCTCGGTAGGATACCGAGCACTATGAGAAGAGCATACACTACCGACCTTTCCGACAGGGAGTGGGAGGTCATCGAGCCCCATCTGCCCGCCCCTC
>Ga0136627_1000398_pt1 | contig 16155 bp, 9 predicted proteins | sample AntDrymUQ4892206_2_FD_104652 | JGI IMG/M metagenome (GOLD analysis project Ga0136627, IMG submission 104652) | Polar desert sand microbial communities from Dry Valleys, Antarctica - metaG UQ489 (22.06) | ecosystem: Environmental > Terrestrial > Soil > Desert | place: Antarctica: Dry Valley... | reverse complement strand
TTTGTACCTGATGCGCCGGCGGTTGTGGCGACTGTCGGGGGCGTAGTGTGCCTACAGGACACCAAACGGGGCGAACATGGCCCCGTGAGCGATGAAAAACGGGCTTAACGGCCGCGTCTCCGTATGCAATCGATTCGTATACACGCTGTACAACCATTTTTGATACTTGTTCAGAGGTTCCTTTAATCAAAATACAGTACAGTCAGAAAATTCGGAGCTCCTACCATGGCGATCAATAAGACAAGCCTCATAACCCTGATTCGCCGTCTTCCGTTCGGTGTGGTGGCGGCAGCGCTCGCGTTTCCCGCCTCCTCGTTCGAGCGTGACCCGATCGAGGTCGCCCCCGGCGTTTACATGCTGAGCGTGGACGAATTGGCTCCGACCGACAGGACGACGCCCTGGCCCGGCGGTGATGCAGAGGATCGCAGCAGCCGCATTGTGGGTGGCACGGAAACCACGATCGCGAGCTGGCCGTGGCAGACGGCGATCGCCTTTAGCCCCTCGGTCGCGCTCGGCACCACCGGCTTCGAGCGCCAGTTTTGCGGCGGCAGTCTCGTGACGCCGACTTTCGTCATCACAGCCGCCCACTGCCTGTTCGTTAACGGCAGCTTCGACGATCGCCCGCTGTACTCGGTGATCACGGGCCGCACGACCCTCTCCAGCGGCGAGGACCAGGAGATCGACTTCGACACGTACTTCTTCCCCGTCGACGCCGGCGGCAACCCGCTTTTCAACCCGGCCGAAGACTTCGACTTCGACTTCGTGATCGTGAGGCTGAGCGCCCCCTCCAGCTCCCCGACGGTGCAAATCGCCGGGCCGGACGAGCGCGCCACCTGGTCGGTGGGTCAGCCTGCTTTCGTCACCGGTTGGGGTGCTACCGCCGAAGGGAGTGCCAAAACCGACATCCTGCGCGCCGGTCGCGTGGCGATTGTGGATGACGGCACCTGTATCAACAATAACGCGGCCGCGGGCTTTATCGTCCACGCGGAGACCATGGTCTGTGCAGGGCTACCCCAGGGCGGCGTCGACAGCTGCCAGGGCGACAGCGGCGGGCCGATCGCCGTCCCGATCTCTGGGGGCGGCTTCCGCCTTGTGGGCGACACAAGCTTCGGGTCCGGATGCGCTCGGCCGGGTTTTCCAGGCGTCTACGCCCGTCTCGCGGACGATCCCTTCCGCTCTGTTATCGGGAATTTCATCTTCGCTGAGACCGGCATCAACGTTATCGGGTCCGGCGCCCAGCCGCTCACCCCTCCCCTCACAAGTATCACCAAGGGCCCAAAAAAGAAGACCTTCGGGAAGAGGGCGAGGTTCACGTTCTTGGCGAGCGAGCCCGCCTCGTCCTTCGTGTGCAAGCTCGACCGAAAGCCCGAACGGCCATGCGTTTCCCCTTTTAGAGTCAGGGTAAAGCCGGGCCGGCACAGGCTCACGGTCACGGCGATTAACTTTATCGGCGATCGAGGCCTGCCCGCAAGGCGCCGGTGGACGGTGCTCCCCTAGGCGTTAACAACAGCGAGCAGACCGGCCGGTCCGCTCAGAAACTGCCGGTCGCGCAGGGACTGGCCCGAGAGGTTGATGGGCAACACAGGCTGACGGCGTGACGGTGTTTGGGTCACGCAATGCCTCAAAAACAGTGCCGATGACCCAGCGATCAATCGCCTGCATCTGGTTGTAACGTATCGCCGCATCGATGCCGGCAATGAATGCCAGATCCAACTGGTTCTCCCGCGCCAGCGCCGACGCTGCTCCGCTTATTCTATCCCACGCTGTGGCCGCGAGCTCCTCCGAAAAGCCTCATCTCCCACGTACCGCCTCAAAGCGAGCGAGCAACTCGCCACCGGCACCATAAAGCTCGAGACCCTCGCCAAGGATCCTCCACTTGACCGTCGCCTCGAGGGCTCTGAGAAAAGCTTGTTCCTGCGCCATGCCCTCCTTGCACGCCATGCGCGTCGTGGCAAGCCTGCCGAAGCGCAGCGACTCCCCCTCCTGCTCGAAGATGCTTGCAAATGTGTTACAGCCAGTCGAACCTTGCACCCGTGCGCCCTCCTTCACCAGCCGGACATGCGGCTCGCGCCGGGCGCTGGCCACAACGACCGGCCCGTTACCGAGCTCCACGAGCCTCCAGTAGGTGTCGTGCAGGATCGGGGCTGACCAATCTCCGCCTCCACTCTCCCCCGTGGAGATGTGAATGAACGGTTCTAGCGCGCGAACTTCGTGTTCGCCCCCACCGTCCCTGCGTGGCATCTCGCCGATTTCCCTTCGGCCGTTGGCGCTCAGGACCTCGCCGGCGGGTGACTTCGCGCTCGCCAAATCGCGCCCCCATCCATCGGTGAATGGCCTGCCGCAGCCAATGCCTGACAGGAGAAGCGCGACAGATACTACTCTTCTCAATGACATCACAATCCCCTTTCGAGTGATGAGCCGCATGCCCAGCGCATAGGACCTGATTGTACCGCCGCTCAGTCGAAAAAATACACGTGGCGGGCCGGATATCGGTGGGGTTGCTCTCAAAGGGAGGTTACAATTCGGCGGACATTAGGTGAGGTAGACGCCGCGCGTGATGGACAACGGCGGCTACCAATGCCTGGGGAAACACGATCGGCACGCTCGATCTCAACCGCTTGTAGGAGCATAGAGCATGAACACCGTACAGCCACTTGGTCTCCTCGTGGGCCGTGTCCTACTGGCCCTCATCTTCATCGGCTCCGGCTTTAGCAAGATCACCGGATTTGCGGACACCGCAGCCTCCATGGCCGGCAAGGGCATACCGATGGTGGAGGTGTCGCTGATTATCGCTATCCTCATCGAGTTGGGCGGCGGCCTGCTGCTCGCCCTCGGGTACAAAGCCCGCTGGGCGGCGCTCGCGATCGTCCTGTTCTTGATCCCGGCCACCCTGATCTTCCACGACTTCTGGGCGGTAGACCCCGAGCAAGTGAAGATGCAGCTTATCCAGTTCCAGAAGAACCTGGCAATTATGGGCGGTATGCTCTACGTTGTGTTTAACGGCCCGGGCCGCATGAGCTTGGACCGGGTGTAACTATAGTTTGACGTACAAGGTGAGAGCTTGTGAATAAATCTACTTCGCAGCCCGCCCGCATCGTTGCGCGGTGCTCGGAATCCTCATGTATTTCCACATACACTGCGGTTCCTGCGCGCCGTGCGCCTCGCGGGCAGACTTGCTCGCTACGATTTCTTCACAAGCTCTGAGCCGCCCGTTTCCCGACGTTATGCGCATGCGCCATCGGCACCTATTGATGGTCTACCCGGAATTTCCGAAGACCTACTGGGGAATGCAATACTTTCTTCCTCTCATTGGCAAGAAAGCCCTGATGCCGCCGCTCGGGCTTATCACCATCGGCGCGTTGACTTCCAGCCGCTATGAGATCCGCCTGTGCTCGGACGCTTACTGCGGACGATCTTAGCTGCGCCTCTCCGTTAGTGTCTCCGGCGCTAGCGTGGCCAACGGCTGATCTTATATACACATGCGTTCTGAATCCCGCCGACCTCCGTTGACTGACGATCGCGCCGACCTCAAGGCGTTGCGCATGCTACCCTATTTGTGGGAATACCGCGGGCGCTTAGTCTTGGCGCTCTCCTTCCTGATCATCGCCAAGCTTGCCAATGTATCGGTTCCCCTGATCCTAAAACAGATCGTCGATGGGCTGAATCAACCCAATGCACTGTTGATGGTGCCGGCGTTTCTGCTAATTGGCTATGGTTTGCTGCGATTCTCGACGACGCTATTCACCGATCTAAGAGACGTCGTCTTCGCGCGCGTCACGCAGCGTGCGATCCGGCGCCTAGCGCTCGAGGTATTTCAGCATTTGCACGCGCTGAGCTTGCGCTTCCACCTAGAGCGCCAAACCGGGGGCGTGGCGCGCGATATCGAGCGCGGCACGCGCGGGATCGAAACCCTGATGCGCTTTCTCATCTTCAGCATCCTTCCGAGCTTGCTGGAAATGACGCTCGTGGGCCTAATCCTCGTCACCCAATATGAGATCTGGTTCGCGCTGATTACGCTCGCGACTCTGGTCATTTATATCGTGCTGACCATCAGCATCACGGAGTGGCGCACCAAGTTCCGCCGCGCGATGAACGAGATGGACTCCAAGGCCAACACCAAAGCCATCGACAGCCTGCTCAACTACGAGACGGTCAAGTATTTCGGCAACGAAGAATTCGAAGCGCGGCGTTACGACGATAACCTGCAATGCTGGGAGCAGGCTTCGGTGCGCAGCCAAACGTCGCTTGCCGGCCTCAACATCGCCCAGAGCGCGGTCATCGCGACTGGCGTGACGCTGCTCCTGTTGCGGGCCGCAGATGGCGTCGTGCAGCATACGATGACGCTCGGCGATCTGGTGCTGATCAACACGCTGATGATCCAGCTCTACATTCCGCTCAACTTCCTCGGTATGGTGTATCGCGAGGTCAGGCAGTCACTCGCCGACATGGAGAAGATGTTCAGGCTGCTCGGAATCAACGCCGAGATTCAAGACGATCCCGGCGCCAAAGATCTAGTCGTCGGGCCCGGCGCCGTGCGCTTCGAGCATGTTGATTTCGCCTACGACCCTCGGCGCCCGATCCTGGATGCTGTGAGCTTCGACCTACCGGCCGGCCACAAGATCGCGGTCGTGGGGACCAGCGGCGCGGGTAAATCGACGCTGTCGCGCTTGCTGTTCCGCTTCTACGACGTGAGCGCCGGCCGCATCGTTATTGACGGCCAGGACATTCGCCGCATCACCCAGAAAAGTCTGCGCCGCGCCATCGGTATCGTGCCGCAAGATACGGTGCTCTTTAACGACACCATCTACTATAACATCGCCTATGGTGAACCCCACGCGTCGCGCGCTGAAGTCATCCAAGCGGCCAAGCACGCGCATATCCACGATTTCATCGAGTCGCTGCCCGACAAATATGACTCGCTCGTCGGAGAGCGCGGTCTAAAACTCTCGGGCGGCGAGAAACAGCGCGTCGCCATCGCGCGCACCATCTTGAAGAATCCGTGCATCTTGGTGTTTGACGAAGCCACCTCTGCGCTCGACTCCCAAACCGAGAAGACCATCCAAGCCGAGCTGGGGCAGGTGGCGCGCAACCACACGACCTTGGTGATTGCCCATCGCTTGTCCACCATCGTCGACGCGGATCAGATCCTTGTCATGGAGCAGGGCAGCATCATCGAGCGCGGCAGCCACCGCGAGCTACTCGACCTTGGCGGCGCCTATGCGCGCATGTGGGCCCTGCAGCAGGAAGAAGAGGCGAAGGAATTGGAGCATGCTAAAAAGGTGCGCTTGACCGAACCGATCGTCGCGGTCGGGTGAGGGGACCACGCGTTCATACGACCCGCACTGCCGCCTCGGCGGGCATGTGCGGTCGCGTCTTGTGCTCAGTGGCCTCGGACGCCGGGCTCGGCTGGCGCTGCGCCGCGATCAGCGAGTAGAACACCGGCACGACGAAGAGTGTGAACAGCGTGCCGACGGTCATACCCGCGACCAGCACGGTCCCGATGCTGTTGCGGGCCGCCGCTCCCGGCCCTGACACAAGCACCAGCGGGAGGTGGCCAAAGACGGTCGCCGCCGAGGTCATGAGCACCGGTCGCAACCGGGTCAATGACGCCTCGCGCAGCGCGGCCACTTTCGAGAGGCCGCGGGACTGCAGCGTGTTCGCGAATTCCACGATGAGGATGCCGTTCTTCGCGATTAGCCCCACGAGCGTGATGAGTCCCACCTGCGAGTAGATGTTGATCGTGGTTAGGTCCAGGAAGCTAAACAGCAGCGCGCCGGAAATTGCCATCGGCACCGACCCGAGCAGCACTATCAGCGGATCGCGAAAGCTTTGGAACTGCGCCGCGAGCACCAGATAAATGAGAACGACCGAGAAGCCGAGCGTCACCGTGAGTGCCGAGCCCTCGTGGCGGATCTGCCGCGACTCCCCGGCGTGATCGAGGACGACGTTCGGTCCACCGGCGGTTGCAGCGGCGGTCTCGAGGACGCGCAGCCCCTCTTCCTTGGTCACGCCGAGATTAACGCCGCCGAAAATGCGCACGGCGTTGCGCTGCTGGAAGCGGTTCAGCGTGCGCGGTGCAGTGCTCGTCTTCACGTGCGCGAACGTCGATACGGGCACGAACTGGCCGTCCGGCGTCTTGATCTTAAGGTCGAGCAGCGGGCCGAGCGTTGCCCGGTCCTCTGCGCCGATCTGCGGGATCACCTTGTAGCTACGATCGAAGAAATTGAATCGGTTCACGTAATCGCCGCCGAGCAGCGTGCCGAGCTCCTGACCGACGCCGGCGAGGTCGAGCCCGAGATCGGCGATGCGCTCGCGATCGAGCACGACGCGCGCCTCGGGCAGGTCGATCTTCAGGTCCGTATCGACGTACAGGAACTTGCCGCTCTGCCAACCGGCACCGAGCACTGCCGCGGCTGTCTCCACCATCTGGTCGGGCGGCGCGTCACTTTGTAGCACCAGCTCGACGTCGTACTGACCGGGCGTGGGCAGCGGCGGGTCCAGGCGCGGGAACACGCGCAGGCCGGGGATCTGCGAAACGGCGCCGTACACCTCGCCGAACATCTCCTCGGTCGAGCGTTCGCGCTGCGTCCACTCCTTGGCGACCAGACCCCCGAAACCGCCCCACGCCGCGGTCAGCGACCACATGAAGTCGGTTTCGGGAAACGCGGCGATCGCGCGCTCGACCTCAAGCGACGCGCGGTTGGTTGCAGCCAGCGTCGAGTCGGGTGCGGCCTCGAAGAACAGACTGACGTGGCTTTGATCCTCGACGGGTGCGAGCTCCTGGCGCGAGAACGTGTATAGCGGCCAGGCCGCCGCCGTGACCAGCAGCGCCACCACAACGATCGCCCAGCGCATTCCGAGCGCCACATCGAGCATCCATGCGTATCCGCGCCTGACGTACTCAAAGCCGCGGTTGACCAACGCCGTCAGCCGGCCCTCTTTGCCGTGCGCGTGCACGAAGCGCGAGCTCATCATCGGCGAGAGCGTGAGCGCGACGACCCCCGACACGACGACCGCGGCGGCGAGCGTGATCGCGAACTCCAGGAACAGCGAACCGGTCAGGCCGCCCTGGAATGCGATCGGCGCGTACACCGTCGCGAGCGTGATGGTCATCGCGATGATCGGGCCGCGCAGCTCGCGAGTGCCGATCAATGCGGCCTCGATTCGCGACTTTCCCAGGCGCACGTGCCGCTCGACGTTCTCGACGACCACGATAGCGTCGTCGACCACCAGGCCGACCGACAGCACGATCGCGAGGATCGTCAACAGGTTCAGGCTGAAGCCGAACGCGAACATGACGATCGCGGCGCCGATGAGGGATACCGGCATCGCGACGAGCGGCACGAGGGCGGTGCGCACCGAGCCCATGAACAGGAACACGACGAGCGCTACAATGGTGATCGTCTCGCCGAGCGTTTTCGTGATCTCCTTGAGCGCTTCCCGCATGAACATCGTACCGTCCCAGACCAGACGCATGTCGATGTCCGCAGGCAGCGTCGGCCGGATGCGTTCCATCTCGTCGCGCAGCCCCCCAGCAACTTCGATCTCGTTCGAGCCGGGCAGCGGCCAGACTCCCAGATAGACGCTCTCGCGGCCCTTGTACTTGGCGACCATGGCGGCTTCCTCGGCGCCGAGCTCCACCCGCGCTACATCGGAGAGCCGCACCGTCGCCCCGTCGCGATCGGCGACGATCAGGTTCTCGAATTCCTCCTGGGCGCGCAGATCGGTGTTCGCGAGGAGATTGACCTGGACGAGGTTGCCCTTCGTCTGGCCGACCGCGGCGAGGAAGTTGTTGCGCTGTAGCGCCGCATGCACGTCGCCGGGCGAGAGATTCAGCGCGGCGAGGCGATCGGGATCGAGCCAGACGCGCATCGCGATCGCCTGGCTGCCCTCGAAGCTGACGCGTTGCACGCCGGACAAGGTTGAGAACTGCGGCTGCAAGCTGCGCGAGAGCCAGTCCGTCAGCGTGGGGACATCCCGCTCGGTCGATGTGAAGCCGATATAGAACGTCGCGTACGGCCGGTCGGCGCGCTGCACTTCGACCACCGGCGGCTCGGCTTCCTCCGGCAGCTCGGATCGCACCTGCTGCAGGCGCGCGGTGACTTCCGCGAGCGCCGCTGTGCTGTCGTGGTTGAGCTCCAGGCGCAAGGTGATGGTGCTCACGCCGGCTCGGCTGGTGGACTCGAGGTAGTCAACGCCACTGATCGCCGACACGACGCGCTCGATCGGCGTGGTGAGAAAGCCGCGGACGGTTTCGGCACTGGCGCCGGTATAGACCGTCGTGATCATCACGGAGGAGCTTTCGATGCTCGGAAACTGCTGCACCGCAAGGGTGAGCAACGCGCGCGCACCCACCAGCACGATGACGAGATTGACGACCACCGCCAGCACGGGGTGTTTGATGAAGACGTCGGTGAACGAGCGCATGCCGATGTCCTTATGGCCGTGCTTCTTTCTTCGTCAGCCGATCATCGACCCTGCTCGCGACTGCTGCGGGGTCGCTCGCGATCGCGACGAGCGTCCCCTCGTTCAACTTGAAAGATCCCGAAGCGGCCACCTGCTCGCCGGCGGAAAGTCCGGCGAGGATCACGAACTCGTCGCCGAGCATCGCCCCGCTCTGCACGGCCCGCAGACGCGATCGGAGCTTGCCTTCCTTGTCCGGCGCGATCACGAACACGTGGTCGCCGCCTGGTCCCTTGCGCAGCGCGCTCGCGGGGACGGCGATGGCCATGCGCGGCGGGCCGACCGGGACTCGGACGCGCACTGAGGCGCCCGGTGCAGGCACGTTAGCGGCGCCCTCGATCCGCGCGCGCACCATGGCGTTGCGGGTCGTGACGTCGACACGCGCGTCGACTGCGATGGTCTTCGCCGCGATAGGGTCCTCGTCGCCGGTCGCGAAAACGTCAACGCTGTCGCCCTCGCGCAGGCTCGCGGCGACGAGCTGCGGGACCGAGAAGTCCACATGCACCGCGTCGTCAACGCCTTGCAAGGTCGTGAGCTGAGTGCCCTCTTCCAGGTATTGGCCGGGGTGCAGGTCCGCCATACCCACGCGCGCGCGGAAGGGTGCGCGGATCGTCTTGCGGGCCATGACCGCCCTGGTGCGCGCCATTTGCGCCAGCGCGACGTCGCGCTCCGCGCGCGCGCGATCCACGTCCGTATCGGACGCGACACGGTTCTGACCCAGGCGCTGCATGCGGCGGAGCATCGTCTCGGCCAGGGTGGCTTGCGCCTTCTGCGCCTTCAACTCGGCCTCCTCGACAGAGACGTCGAGAGCGACCAGCACGGTCCCCGTATCGACGATTTGCCCAGGCGTGAGCATGACCCGGCGGACAGTGCCGGGGCGTTCGTTGCGCAGGGTGATCGAGCGCAACGCCAAGACCGTCCCGATCGAGGTCGTCGTCCGGCGATGCTCGCGTTCCTTCGCGACGGCGACCGTCACCGACTCTATCGGTTCGGGCTGGTTCGCAGAGACCGCGTCTGCTTCCTGAATAGACGCGTACTTCCACGCGGCGAGACTGCCGCCGGCCGCAACAACAGCCACCAGCAGCAGAGAGGATCCGATCCAACTACGACGATTCACGAGCGGTGACCTCCTGAGCCCTTGGCCGCGCGGACCGCGGCCTTGGGCGACGAGCGAGCCGGCATTGAAGGCATCGAGCGGGCGAGCATGTCTTCGAGCGCGATGCGCACCCGAACCACCAGCTCCTGATTTACCGTGGCCAGACCCAGCACCCAGTAGAGCCACAACCCGTCGATCGCCGCGGCGACGGCCTCGCCGACGCCCGGAGGCAGGCCGTCCTCCGCGACGCGCCGATGGAGATCGCTGTAGACTGCGCGCATCGGCTCGATCAGGGAGGGGTTTTGCGCCAAGGCCGCAAAACACGCTGACGAGCTACGCTGGAGCTCCCCCGTCCAGCATTGGGCATCCGAAAGGCAATGGTCCAACAGGGCCCGCGCCATGCGCCCCGGTCCTTCGGGAGTGCGCTCATAGGCTTCCATGTAGCACGCTTGCCAATTACCCGCGGAGCGCGTGACCAGCGCCTCAACGAGGCGGTCCTTGGTCGGGAAATGATGCAGGAGACCGCCCTTGCTCATTCCTGCCTCGGCGGCAACGGCATCCAGCGTCAGGTTGGCGATACCCTGCCGCACGACCACCGCCTCCGCGGCGTCCAGCAGTGTGTCCCGTAACTTGTTCGTGTCCGCTCGTTCCATGGATTCACAATACCGTCCGGACGGTCTGTTGTCAACCGTCCGGACGGTCTTTCGTCCGTCCTATGTGGGTCCTTCATGGCTTCCTCCTTAATCGTGGTCGAACTGCTGTGGATGCCTGATAGACGTTCGGCGGAGCCCAAAATCGACAAAGGGGCCGAGAACTCTCTACGCTTGCGAAACCGCGTTGAATATCCTATCGTTCCCTTGTTGCTGACGAGATCGATGACCGTCACATCGCTGCTGTCCTGGTTGCTGATGCAGGCAAAGGGCGCCGCAGGCGCCGGCAGAACGCTGCTCTCCACCGATTCTTGGCTGCCATATCGGCCGCGCCGCTCGAACCGATCCGGGGATCCCTCGCCATGCATATCCGAGTCGTGTTGGTCTTATTGAGTTTGCTTTGCCAGAGCCTCGGCACCGAGGCGCGCCCGCTTCGGGACAACGAGATCCCGCCTAGCCTCGCTCCCTGGGTACCGTGGGTGCTGTACGAAGAGCGCGATCGCGAGTGCCCGTTCATCCATAACCAACCCGCAGTGCGGCGCTGCGCCTGGCCGTCAAGGCTGGTGCTCAAGATCGACCAGGGCGAGGGGGAGTTTATCCAGTTCTGGCGCGTCTACCGCGAAAGCTGGATCGGGTTGCCGGGAGATCTCGATCGCTGGCCCCAAGAGGTGCAGGTGGACGGGCAACCTGCTTCCGTGATCGAGCGCGAGGGTAAACCCGGCGTGTCGCTGTCACCGGGACGCTACCAGATCACCGGCCGGTGGCGCTGGGAACGCCTGCCTGAATCCCTGTATGTACCGCCCGATACCGCTTTGGTGTCACTCATCGTCAATGAGACAGCCGTAAGCTCGCCTGACATCCGGCCCGATGGACAGCTCTGGTTGAAGCAACAGGCGGGAAAGACCGCGCTCGAAGAGCGGCTGGAGATCCAGGTGTTCCGCCGCATCATCGACTAGGTGCCGCTTGAGCTTCTCACCCGGCTTGAGATCGATGTCGCCGGCGAGCCGCGCGAAGTGATGCTAAGCAATGCGCTTCTGCCCGAGCTCATTCCCCTGGGCCTTTCCAGCGCCTTGCCCGCGCGTCTCGAGCCCGATGGCCGCTTGCGATTGCAACTGCGCCCGGGGCACTGGGCGGTGGAGTTGCGCGCGCGCGCCCCGGGCGCGGTGAGCACGCTGCACGGGATCTCTGCCTCCGATCCCTGGCCGCAGACGGAGATCTGGGTATTCGATGCCCGCAATCACCTGCGCCTGGTGGAGATCCAAGGTGTGACGACCATCGATCCGCGCCAGACCAATGTGGCGCCGGACTGGCAGTCTTTTCCCGCCTACCGCGTGGGTCCGAAGGATGTCATGGAATTCAAGCTGGTGCGCCGGGGCGATCCCGATCCGGCCCCCGACCGCTTGGGTCTCGTGCGGAACCTGTGGCTCGACATCGAGGGGAGCGGCTATACCGTCCGCGATCTCGTGAGCGGCGCGATGACGCGCGGTTGGCGGCTCGAGGCCGGAGACCAATTACACCTCGGACGGGTCGCGATCGACGCTGTCCCGCAGTTCATTACCACGCTCCCCGACTCCAACCGGCCCGGCGTCGAAGTCCGGCGCGGCGCGTTGAATCTCGATGCCGACAGCCGTTACGAGGGCGATGTGGGCCGCTTCCCCGCGGTCGGTTGGAATCAAGACGTCCAGTCGCTCCAAGCGACTCTCCACCTTCCCCCGGGATGGCGGTTGCTCGCGGCCTCCGGCAGCGACGATGTGACCGCGAGTTGGGTCGAGCGCTGGACGCTGCTCGATCTCTTCGTGGTCATAATTGCCGCGTTGGCGACGGCCCGGCTGTGGCATTGGCCCTGGGGCCTCGCGATGCTCGCCGGGCTCGCGCTTATCTGGCACGAAGCCGATGCGCCCCAGTTCATCTGGCTCCATCTGCTGGCCGCGAACGCCCTTATCCGGGTACTGCGCGCAGGCCGCTTCCTCGCTCTGGCACGCGGCTACCGAAATGTGAGCGCCGCGATTTTGCTTTTGATAGCGATCCCGTTCGCGATCGAGCAAGTGCGCCTCGGCCTCTATCCGCAGCTCGAGCGGCCCGGGCCTGTGCAGCCGGTGATGGCAGTTTCACCGGCCGCCTCCCCGCCCGAGGCGGCCACCCTTAGCCAGCCCATGGAAGGGGCGGCCGGCGGCAGGGTGGACAGCTTGGATGCGCCCATGAGCGTAGAGGAGACGAGAGAGCGTGCCGAACAGAAAGCGGATAGGATGATCGCGCTTCCCGCGAAATCAGCCCGGCTCGCCGCGAAAGTGGCCGTCTTGGACGAGGTTGACCCTAAGGCCCGAGTTCAGACCGGCCCGGGCCGGCCCGAATGGCGCTGGAACGAGGTAGCGCTGCGTTGGAACGGTCCGGTGGAACACGACCAGGAGGTGCGGCTGGTGCTGCTCTCACCGGCGATGAACCTAGGCTTGAGCCTCGCGCGCGTGATCCTGCTCTTGGTGCTGAGCGCACGGATGATAGTGCCGTTCGCGACCACCTGGGGCGCCGGCACGCCGATGGCTAAGACCTCGGCGCTCTTGGTTCTTGCTTACCTTTTCGCACCAGTGCCCGAGGCGCGCGCCGAGTACCCGAGCGCGAAGCTCCTCGAACAACTCCGTCAGCGTCTGCTCGCCCCGCCGGAGTGCCTGCCCAACTGCGCGCAAAGCCCGAGACTCTACGCGGAAATTACGTCCACGTTGATGCGGTTGCGCATCGAGATCCACGCCGCGGAGTCCGTATCCGTGCCCCTGCCCACCCAGGCCGGTCAGTGGCTGCCGGAAGAGATCTTGGTCGATTCCCAGCCGGCCACGGATCTGGCGCGCACCGAGGGTGGCGAGATCTGGGTGCACCTGGAACCCGGACGCCATGAGCTTCTGCTCTCGGGAGCCCTGCCGCCGCGCCCGCAACTGCAATTGCCTCTACCCTTGAAGCCGCATCGCGTCGAGGTGCGCGCCGAGGGCTGGCGTGTCGATGGCGTGCATGAGAACGGCGTCCCCGATGCCCAGATCCAACTCACCCGCACGGCGGGCACGGACGATCGTCCGGTCTTGGAACCGGGACCTCTGCCCTCGTTCGCACGGGTCGAGCGCACCTTGCGGCTAGGGCTCGATTGGCGCGTCGAAACCACCGTGACGCGCATCTCTCCAACGCTCGAGCCGGTGGTCATTGAAGTTCCACTGCTCGCGGGCGAATCGGTGACCACCCTCGGCGTGCGGGTGAAGGACAAGAAGGTGCTGGTGAGCCTGGATGCACAACAGGGATCGGTACGCTGGGACTCCGTGCTGGAGCATACGCCCACCCTCGGGCTGACCGCGCCCGAGACCACGCAGTGGATCGAGACCTGGCGTGCGGACGTGAGTCCGATCTGGCATCTGGCGGTGCAAGGCATCGCGGTCGTGCATCATCAGGATCCGAGCGGCCGCTGGTTGCCGGAATGGCGCCCTTGGCCGGGCGAATCGGTCACGTTGGGTATTTCTAGACCCGCGGGTGTCTCCGGCTCGACCCTGACGGTACAGAACAGCCGGCTGACGGTCACCGCGGGGGAACGTGCGATCGATGCCACCTTGGACCTCACCCTCGAGAGCAGCCAAGGGGGCCAGCACACGCTCACGCTGCCCGAAGCGGCCCGGCTGCAACAGGTCACCATCGGCGGCGCCGCCCAACCGATCCGCCAGGAAGGCCGCCGGGTCACCTTGCCGGTGGTGCCTGGGACGCAACGTTTTCAACTCCTGTGGCGCGAGCCGCGCGGGATGGGGACGCGGTTCCTATCGCCCGAGGTCGATCTCGGCCTGCCGAGCGTCAATCATTACCTCAAGGTCACGCTGGGCAACGATCGCTGGCTGCTCCTGAGCCGGGGGCCGCGCCTCGGGCCCGCGGTGCTCATTTGGGGCGTGCTGGCGGTGCTCGTGCTCGTGGCGTACGGGCTCGGGCGCACGCGATTCACACCGCTCAAGGGCTGGCATTGGTTCTTGCTCGGAATCGGACTCAGCCAAGCCTCGATCTGGGGGGCGCTCATCGTCGTGGGTTGGCTGCTCGGCCTCGGAGGGCGCGCGCAACTGAATCCCGCCATCAAACCCTACGCTTTCGACGCCATACAGCTTGGTCTGGGTTTGCTTACAGTGGTGGCATTGTCCTGCCTTTTCGATGCGATCCAGAACGGGCTTCTGGGATATCCGGAGATGCAGGTCGCTGGCAACGGCTCGAGCGCCTATGATCTCAATTGGTATCAGGACCGCAGCGATCCGGCCTTACCGCAGGCCGAGGTGTGGTCGGTGCCGCTCAGCGCTTACCGGTTACTGATGCTCGCCTGGGCACTGTGGCTCGCCTATGCCCTGCTCGGATGGCTGCGCTGGGGATGGGGATGTTACTCGACCCACGGCCTATGGCGATCGATCCGCCCGCGCATCGCGGAGACCCCCGCGCAGGCCGCGCCATAGCAAGGGTCAAGGTACATGCAGCGACAGACCTCTAATTCGATTCTTAAGGGCCTCGCCATGGGGCGGGAATAGATCTTAGAGGCGCAAGATGGTAGACCCCTTGCCTGATTCCTTGCCTGCTTTACATAGCCACACCTCCTTGTTAGCACGAGCCGTTGACCTATACTTGGGTCGGAGGCGACGCTACACAGAGTCCGGATCCAGTGCAATAAGCGTATTCTGCCTAGCACACTTATTTCGGATTCTGTCTAATCAACTATTTAGGCCGACAAATGCGCGAGGCTATCGATGGAATGGGTTAAAGCGTTCGCCCAGCTGATCAGCAGCTTCGCGTGGCCGGCTACTATCGTCATTCTCGTCATCATATTTCGGCGAGAAATCCGCCAGCGCTTAGCGTCGCTTACCGAAGTCAAGTATCCAGGCGGCTCTATCACCATGAAGGAGGTCGAGAAACTTGAGGCTAGTGTTGAGGTGAATCAAGTGCCACTTGTGACAACTGGTGCGACGGATTCGCCTGCGGTTCCATACACCGACTCGAAACTTGCAATTGCGCAAGTTCGTATCGACGTAGAGCGAGAGCTTTTCCGCTTATCGTGGAGAGCGCTTGGGCATTCAGAGGTTACCCACTGGCACACGTCACGCCACATCGACGAGCTTGAGAGGGCAGACGTTATCACGTCTCACTTCGCGCAGAATCTGAGATCGTTCATTGATGTCGCCAATCGGGTAATACACGGTGTCGATATACCTGGCGCGGTTGTCGATAAAACATCGTCCATCGCAGGTGACTTGCTGTCCACGTTGCGTTACAAGCGGCTCGTATACGAGGCACAGCGCGACTTTGAGGGGCACGGTATCTGGCACATGAAGGATCGGCTCTCTGAAAGCGAAGAGAGGCACTATCTAATGTCTGCCGTGGCTTCTCAGCTTCCGGAGTTCGCGTATGACTACTCTATCTATAAAGACGCTCTCGGCCTCTTTAATGCACGTCAGCGCTCAGAAAATCCCGCGGCTTTTGGTGGTGAGCTACCCGTGCTGTCACTCAAGGAGTTCGTCGAGTCTCTTGAATGGCGAGAGAAGGAACTTCAGAGGCTCCGCGAGGCTCTGCCTAAGATCAAGTGGGACAAATATGACGAAGCGAATAGGTGGAAATGGCCGCAGGAGTGGGGAGACTTGCAGTGGTCTACATCAATACTCAGAGATCGCGTAAGCATCTTTAATGCAGAACAAGACTTGATGCAGACCCGCGCTGCATTGGATCGCCATCGCTTGCGCCTGCGCGTTGAAGATCAAGGCACCACCAGGCGTTACACTGCCTAACTTTTCGCCCCAGCGGACGGACCAAAAAGCGGCCCGCCGCTGAACCGGAGCGTGTGTGCCGGGCATGGCACGAAGCGAGTCGGGTGAAAGTCCCGATACCAGGTATTCGCAGAGCCGAAGGTTAGGAGAAGGGCAAGGGCGTCATCGCGAGGTGGGGTCTGAAGGAAGTCCA
>Ga0136627_1000397_pt1 | contig 16173 bp, 10 predicted proteins | sample AntDrymUQ4892206_2_FD_104652 | JGI IMG/M metagenome (GOLD analysis project Ga0136627, IMG submission 104652) | Polar desert sand microbial communities from Dry Valleys, Antarctica - metaG UQ489 (22.06) | ecosystem: Environmental > Terrestrial > Soil > Desert | place: Antarctica: Dry Valley... | reverse complement strand
TCGTCGACCTCGACCCGGCGATCGGGCTCGTCGTCTACCGCCTCGTCCAGGAGTCGGTGGCGAACGCGTTGCAGCATGCTCCCGGTGCGCCGTGCACGGTCCTGATCGACACGGTCCAGCCTGCGAGCCCGTACGCCGGTCAGCTCCACGTCGAGATCGCCAACAGCCCCGCTCGCAACCCCGTCTCCACTGTCGCGATCCGTTCGGCGACGCGCCCGGGGCTCGGTGTTCGCGGCATGGGCGAACGGGTCCTCGCTGCCGGCGGCACGTTTCGCGCCGGTCCCGACGACGCCGGCGGCTGGCGGGTCGTCGCGACGTTGCCGCTGCGGGCCGCCGTGGCTGTGCAGGAGCCTTCGACGGCGACACGAACGACGCCATGAGCTCCGACGACGCCAGAGGCCGCGTTGGGCCGGTCAACGGGGAGGTGCGCGTCGTCCTCGTCGACGACCAGGAGCTGGTGCGCGCCGGAGTGGCGTTCATCCTGTCGACGGACGACCGGATCCGGCTCGTCGCCGAGGCGCCGAACGGCGAGCTCGGCGTGCACGTCACGGCCGCGCACTCGCCGGACGTCGTCATGATGGACGTGCGCATGCCGGCGATGGACGGGCTCGAGGCGACCCGCCGGATCCGTGCCGATGACGGGCCGCCTGTGCTCATCCTCACCACGTTCGATGACGATGACGTGCTGTGGGGCGCCGTCGAGGCGGGCGCCGCAGGGTTCGTCCTGAAGGACGCGCCTGCGGACGAGCTGCTCGATGCCGTGCACGCCGTCGCCCGTGGCGGCTCGTGGCTCGACCAGCGAGTGATGCCACGAGTGCTCGCCGCCCTGCGCCGCCCGGGCACGGCGGGCGGGCGCAGCCGCCCGGCTGCGTTCGATCGGCTCTCCGACAGGGAGCTCGAGGTGCTCGTGCTGGTGGCGAAGGCCATGTCGAACCCGGAGATCGCCGACGAGCTGCACCTCAGCGAGCGGACCGTGAAGGGTCACATCGGGAGCATCTTCTCGAAGCTCGGCGCGCGAGATCGCGCGGCGGCCATCGTCGCCGCCTACGACGCCGGCGTCATCACCTCGCCGTGACCCCAGTTTTCTGTGTCACCGCAAACGCCGAGTCCCGGCATTGTTCGTGACTCAGAGTCGGGAGAGACGTGCGGGCTCGACGTCCGCTATGCGGCGCCGTGCGAGATCGCCTCGAACGCCTCCCGCCACGGCGGGACGCTCCACCCCTCGGCCTGTGCGACGAGCACATCGAGGTGGGCGTGCCAGCCGGCGAGGTACTCGGCGCCCATCGCCGCGAGGTCACGGTGAACGAGCTCGAGACGAGTGAACGCACCGTCAGGAGTGAGGGTGAACTCGACCGACGATGGCGCCTCGCCGCTGTACTCCCACGTCATCGCGAGTCGGCGCGGCGGGTCCCACTCGGTCACGAGACTCTCTTGGCGGGAAGCGTCCGGATCGGACTGGAGGTGCACGATCGCGACACGCTCGCCATTGCCGAACGCGCCGTCGGTGACCGTGCCGAGCCACCGCTCGATGCCGTGCGACGTCGTGAGCAGGCGCCAGACGACGTCGGCAGGCGCCTTGATCACGCGCTCGTGACGGATGGTGTCGAGGCTGTGGGCGGAGTCGATCGAGCCCCCCGACACGCGGCCGAGGCGCTCACGCTGACGCTCGTAGTGCGGTGTGACGGCGTCGTAGGTCAGGTCCTGCCCGTGCTCGCGCCCAGCCAGCGCGTCCTCGAGCCAGTCGAAGAAGCCCTCCCAGCCGGCGCCGAAGCCCGAGGAGTAACCGAGCGCCGTCGGTGCCGCTGCCATGGCCTGGCGGAGGACGAGATGGCACGCGTCGTCACCGTTTGCTTGCATCGTCACGGTCACGACCCCGCCGGGATCGGCGGCGTCGTCGAATACGAACACGAGCCGGCCCTCGGTGTCGCCGCTCGGCGCGACCGCCTCGCGGACGGTGAAGGTCGCCGGGTTCTCGGCCGCCGACGGGTCGTCGGGGAGCTCCGTCGCTGCCATCGCGACGCGCACGGTGGCTCCCGGGTTGTCCATCGGTGCGTCGACAGCGCCGAGCCACCGCACCAGCCGCTCGGGATCGGTCCACGCCTGCCACACCTCGGCAGGCGTCGCCTTCAGCATCCGCTCGACGAGCACTACCGGGTGATCGCTCGTGCCGAGTAGATGGCCCGACGGCACCGCAGTCCCGGCGGCGCCACCGGGGTAGGCGGACCGGTAGGCGGGCAGCACGGCTACGAAGTGCTCGTCCCAGTCGGGCAGCTCGTCGACGTCGACGTCGACGTCGGCTGCGAGGCGGGCGATGTAGGCGTCCCATCCGGCGCCGTAACCGATCGCCTGGTCGTCGGGAATCCGGCGGTGGTCGAGCACGAGCGTCGTGCCGTCGTCGCCGGGTCGCAGCTCGACGACGACGATGGAGTCGGGATGGCCCTCGAATCCCCACGTGACCTCGAGCCGTTCGCCTCGGGTGCACGCAACGATCTCGCCGTGGGTGCTGCCGCCATCGCCAAAGTCGAACGTGTAGGTGGTGCCCGGCTGAGGCTCGCCGCGCATGGTGAGCGGCGCAAGCCACCTGCTGATCCGCCGCGGGTCGGTGATCGCTGCCCACACCTCGTCGGCCGTTGCGGCGAACGTTCGCTCGAGCCGGGCAGCAGGCCCGTCGTCTTCTGCGCGCAACCTGGCGAGCAGCGCGACCGGCTCGGTCGTCGTGTCGCCGGGGGACCCGGTGCTCGTCGTGGCGGTCTGGTCGGTCATCGTCCGTGCTCCTCGTTGTCGGTTGTCGTTGGTGTGCCGGCGACTCGGTCCTGTCGCCGTGCTCGTCGGATCTCGGTCTCGAGCGCGTCGAGTCGCCCCTCCCAGAAGCGGCGATAGCGCTGCAGCCACATGTCGACCTCCTGCAGGGGCTCGGCGTTCACGGCGTAGAGCCGACGCCTGCCCTCGGGCCGCACATCGGCGAATCCGCTCTCTCGTAGCACGCGCAGGTGCCTCGACACGGCGGGCTGCGTGATGCCGAACTCGACGCGCACGACATCGGTGAGCCGTCCTGCGGTCGACTCGCCGTCGGCCAGCAATTCGAGGATCCGGCGCCGTACCGGATCGCCGAGCACGTCGAAGGCGTTCACGAGCGCAATATACGGCACAGCTTATATAAGTCAACTCTGATACATAGTGGGAGGGGAGGGATGAGGCCATGATGGGCGGGTGACGAGATCGATCGAGCCGTACGAGGAACGACGTTGGGCAGGGACGCCGTACCCGTTAGGAGCCAGCTACGACGGCTCGGGCACCAACTTCTCGCTCTTCTCCAGGGTCGCGGACGGCATCGAGCTGTGCCTGCTCGATGGCGCCGACCGCACGAGCGAGCAGCGCATCGAGGCCACTGAGGTCGACGGCTACATCTGGCACGTCTACCTGCCAGAGGTTCGCTCGGGCCAGCACTACGGGTGGCGCGTCCACGGACCCTGGGACCCCGACCGCGGCCTGTGGTGCAACCCGTCGAAGCTGCTGCTCGACCCCTACGCGAAGTCGGTCGACGGTGAGGTCGACTGGGACCCGTCCTGCTTCGCCTACGAGTTCGACGATCCCGACCAGCCCAACACCGACGACAGCGCCGCCCACGTGCCGCTCGCCGTCGTCAATGACCCGTTCTTCGATTGGGGCAACGACCGCCCGCCGCAGACGCAACTGCACGACACCGTCATCTACGAGGCGCACGTGCGCGGCATGACGCAGCACCATCCCGGCATCCCCGAGCTGATCCGCGGCACGTACGCGGCGATGGCCCATCCGGCGATCATCGAGCACCTGCACTCGCTCGGCGTGACGGCCGTCGAGTTGATGCCCGTCCACAACTTCATCCACGACCACCAACTTGGAGCGCGCGGGCTGCGCAACTACTGGGGCTACAACTCGATCGCCTACCTCGCGCCGCACAACGGCTACACGTCGCACGGACCCCTCGGCCAGGTTCAGGAGTTCAAGTCGATGGTCAAGGCGCTGCACGCCGCCGGCATCGAGGTCATCCTCGACGTCGTCTACAACCACACGGCCGAGGGGAGCCACCTCGGTCCGACGTTGTCGATGCGTGGCATCGACAACCCCTCCTACTACCGCCTCGTCGAGGACTCGCCGCGCCACTACCTCGACTTCACCGGCACCGGCAACAGCCTCAACATGCGTCAGCCGCACGTGCTGCAGCTGATCATGGACAGCCTTCGCTACTGGGTGCTCGACATGCATGTCGACGGCTTCCGGTTCGATCTCGCCTCGACGCTGGCCCGCGAGCTGTACGCCGTCGACCGCCTCTCCGCGTTCTTCGACCTCGTCCAACAGGATCCTGTGATCTCCCAGGCGAAGCTCATCGCCGAACCGTGGGACGTCGGCGAGGGCGGCTACCAGGTCGGCAACTTCCCTGCGCAGTGGTCGGAGTGGAACGGCCGCTACCGCGACACGATCCGCGACTTCTGGCGCGGCGAGCCGTCGACGCTGGCCGAATTCGGCTACCGCTTCACCGGCAGCTCGGATCTCTACGAAGCGGACAGCCGCCGGCCGACGGCGTCGATCAACTTCGTCACCGCCCACGACGGGTTCACACTCGCCGATCTCGTCAGCTACGAGCGCAAGCACAACGACGCCAACGGCGAGGACGGCAACGACGGCGAGTCGCACAACCGTTCGTCCAACTACGGCGTCGAAGGCCCCACGGACGATCCCGAGATCAACGAGGTGCGCCAGCGCCAGCGTCGCAACATCATCACCACGCTGCTGCTGTCCCAGGGCGTGCCGATGCTGCTCGGCGGTGACGAGCTGGGCCGCACCCAGCACGGCAACAACAACGCCTACTGCCAGGACAACGACGTCTCGTGGTTCGACTGGGAGCACACTGATCACGAGTTCCTGGCGTTCTGTCGCGAGGTCGTGCAGCTGCGACGGGCGCACCCCGTGTTCCGCCAGCGACGGTGGTTCCAGGGCCGCAAGATCCGAGACGTCGCCGACATGGCCTGGTACCGCTACGACGGCGTCGAGATGTCCGACGACGACTGGAACGAGGGCCACGCCGCGTCGGTCGGCGTGTTCATGAACGGCGACCTCGCAATCCCCGACCCATACGGCGAGATGGTGGTCGACGACAGCTTCTTCGTCGTGTTCAACGCCAGCGAGACCGAGCTCGAGTGGACGTTGCCCGAGGCACGCCTGGCGAAGCAGTGGATCGTCGAGCTCGACACGGGGGGTTCGGCGGCCACCGGTGACGAATGGCAGCCGGGTGCCGTACTGTCGGTCCCGTCCCGAACCGTCGTGGTGCTCCGTGCCCCGCACCCCTAGCGAAGGCGCGCCGTCGATGCCGCTTCCCGATACTCGCCTCAGCCGCGCCGTCGTCGAGGTCGTCGCGCCGCTCGTCGACGGTGGCGCGTTCGCTGCAAAGGCGACCATCGACGAGCCGGTCACCGTGTGCGCCGACGTGTTCGCCGAAGGTCACGACCTGGTTTCCGCCGCCCTCCGCTGCCGCCGCCGACCGGCCGCTGCGGCCACGCCCGATGACGCCGATGACGCCGATGGCGGTGACGACTCGGGATGGTCGGAGCACGCGATGCGGGCCGTCGGCAACGACCGTCACGAAGCGACGTTCGTCCCCGACGTACTCGGGACGTGGGAGTTCGAGGTCGTCGGGTGGATCGACCGGCTCGGCACGTGGCGTCACCACGTGGAGGTCAAGGTTGCCGCCGGCGTCGACGTCACCGTCGACCTCCAAGTCGGCATCGCGCTCGTCGACGCAACCCTCACGCGAAGCGACACCGCGGCGCAGGGTGACGACATGGACGCACTGCGCGAGCTGCGTCGCCGGCTCGCCGACGGCGACACGAGCGCGGTGCTTCGCACGAGCGACGTCGCCGACGAGCTGGACGGCTGCCTGTGGCGCTGCGGCCGTCGCGAACCGGCTGCGACGTCACCGCCGTACCGGGTCGAGGTGGATCCCGTGCTCGCCCGGTGCAGCGCCTGGTACGAGTTCTTCCCGCGTTCCACGATCGCACCGGCCACCGGCCACGGCACGCTCGTCGATGCCCAGGCCCGCCTCGACCACATCGCCGAGATGGGCTTCGACGTGGTGTACCTGCCGCCAGTGCACCCCATCGGTGTCACGGAGCGCAAGGGACGAAACAACTCCGTCATGGCGGCACCGGATGACGTCGGCAGTCCGTGGGGCATTGGCGCCGCAGAGGGCGGGCACCGGGCCGTGCACCCCGATCTCGGCTCCGTCGACGACGTGCGCGCCCTCGCTGACGCGTGTAGGAGCAGGGGCATGGAGCTGGCGCTCGACATCGCCTTCAACTGCACGCCCGATCACCCGTGGGTCACCGAGCATCCCGACTGGTTCGTGCACCGCCCCGACGGCACCATCCAGTACGCCGAGAACCCGCCGAAGAAGTACCAGGACATCTATCCGCTCGACTTCGAGTGCGACGACTGGGCCGGCCTGTGGACCGAGCTCGGCGTTGTCGTCCGGTTCTGGATCGACGCCGGCGTCACGATCTTCCGCGTCGACAACCCGCACACGAAGGCGTTCGCGTTCTGGGAGTGGGTGATCGCCGACGTCCGTGCCGATCATCCCGAGGTGATCTTCCTCGCCGAGGCGTTCACGCGGCCGCGGGTGATGGAACGGCTCGGCAAGATCGGCTTCAACCAGTCGTACACCTACTTTGCGTGGCGCCAGTCGTCGTGGGAGCTGCGCGAGTACTTCGAGGACCTGTCGACGCGCACGGTCGACTACTTCCGCCCGAACGCCTGGCCGAACACGCCTGACATCCTCACCGAGCAGCTACAGACGGGCGGGCGGTCGATGTTCGTCATCCGCGCGATCCTCGCCGCCACGCTGTCGCCGTCGTGGGGCGTGTACGGGCCAGCGTTCGAGCTGCTCGAACACCTGCCGATGCTTCCGGGCAGCGAGGAGTACCTCACCTCCGAGAAGTACCAGCTCCGCCAGTGGCATCCCGACCACCCCGAGTCGCTAGCCCCGCTGCTGACGTCGCTCAACACCGCTCGCGGGGCAAACGCTGCGCTCGGGCACCTGCGCACGTTGCAGTTCCATAACACCGACAGCCCCGCTGCGCTGTGCTACTCGAAGACCGATCCGGCGGGTCAGGGGGAACCGATCCTCGTCGTCGTCAACATCGACGCCCACGAGCGCCACCGTGTCACGGTCGACGTCGACGTCGCCACCATCGGCCTCGAGTACGGCGCGTCGTACGAGCTCATCGATCAGCTCGGTGACACACGGCTCGAGTGGCAAGGGTCGCACAACACGATCGAGCTCGATCCGCTCGTCAACCCGGCGCACGTCTTCCGCGTGAAGGCGACGACGCGATGAGCGGCATCCCGCCACGCCGCGCGGCGTCGTTGCCCGATCAGGCACCGCCGGCGACGACGCCCACGCCCGAGGAGAGCGACTGGTACCGCGACGCCGTCATCTACGAGCTGCACGTGCGGGCGTTCGCCGATTCCAACGGCGACGGCATCGGCGACTTCACCGGCCTGACACGCAAGCTCGACTATCTGGCCGAGCTCGGTGCCACCGCGATCTAGCTGCTGCCGTTCTACCCGTCGCCGCTGCGCGACGACGGCTACGACATCGCCAACTACGACACCGTGCACCCCGACTACGGCGACCTGCGGGCGTTCAAGCGGTTCCTCGGCGCCGCCCATGACCGTGGGATGCGTGTCATCACCGAGCTGGTGGTCAACCACACGTCCGACCTGCATCCGTGGTTCCAGCGAGCGCGCAAGGCCCCTGCCGGCTCGCCGGAGCGCAACTACTACGTCTGGGCCGATCAACCCGACCGCTACGCCGACGCACGCGTGATCTTCTCGGACTTCGAGTCGTCGAACTGGACATGGGATCCCGTCGCCGACCAGTACTTCTGGCACCGCTTCTACTCCCACCAACCCGACCTCAACTACGAGAGCGCCGATGTCGAGGCAGCGGTGTTGAAGACGCTCGACCACTGGCTCGACATGGGCGTCGACGGGTTGCGCCTCGATGCCGTGCCATACCTGCACGAGGCGGAAGGGACCAGCTGCGAGAACCTGCCGGCGACGCACGAGACGCTGAAGCGCCTGCGCGCCCACATGGACGACAAGTACGACGACCGGATGCTGCTCGCCGAGGCGAACCAGTGGCCAGAGGACGCCGCCGCCTACTTCGGTGACGGCGACGAGTGCCACATGAACTTCCACTTCCCGGTGATGCCGCGGCTGTTCATGGCGCTGCGCGTCGAGCACCGCACACCGATCGTCGACATCATGGAGCAGACGCCCGAGCCACCGCCCGGTGGCCAGTGGGCGACGTTCTTGCGCAACCACGACGAGCTGACGCTCGAGATGGTCACCGACGAAGAGCGCGACCTGATGCTGCGGGCGTACGCCACCGACCTCGAGATGCGCATCAACCTCGGAATCCGGCGCCGTCTCGCACCGTTGCTCGGCAACGATCGACGCAAGATCGAGCTGCTCAACGCGCTGCTGTTCTCGCTCCCCGGTACCCCTGTCGTCTACTACGGCGATGAGATCGGGATGGGCGACAACGTCTACCTCGGCGATCGCAACGGCGTGCGCACACCGATGCAATGGTCGGCCGACCGCAACGGCGGTTTCTCGACGGCGAATCCGCACCGCATGTACCTACCGCTGATCACCGAGCAGGGGTACCACTACGAGTCGGTCAACGTCGAGAGCCAATCGGCCAACCCTGCGTCGCTGCTGTCGTGGATGCGCCAGCTCATCGCGCTGCGCAGGCGTCATCGGGTGTTCGGGCGTGGCGAGCTGACGTTCCTCGATCCCGAGAACCACCACGTGCTGGCGTTCGTGCGGCACATGGAGGACGAGCAACCGATGCTGTGCGTCGCCAACCTCTCCCGCCTGGCGCAACAGACCGAGCTCGACCTGCGCGACTACGCCGGCGCCGTGCCTGTCGAGGTGTTCGGCAGCAACCGATTCACGCCGATCGGTGATCGGCTCTACCCGCTGACCCTGGCGCCGTACGGCTTCTTCTGGTTCGCGCTCGATGCGGGCACGACGACGGTGACGGCCGAGACCATGCCGCTCCACGGCACATGGGACGAGGTGCTGCGCCGGCGCGCGCCGCTGAGCCGGGCGATCGGGCGTTGGATCCCCGAGCGGAGGTGGTTCGCCGGAAAGGGCGCGACGATCCGCGATCTCTCGCTCGACGACGTCGTCGAGCTGAGCGACACGGTGGCGATGGTGATGGTGCGCGTGTCGTACACCGAAGGTGACGATCACCGCTACGCCGTGCCGGTGCAGCGCGTCAGCGTCGAGCACGGCGCCGAACTGGAACAGCTTCACCCCGGCGCCTTGATCGCCCGTCTCGACGACGGGTTGATGGTCGACGCGATGGCGTCGGCGGAGGGGGCGGCCGATGTCGTGAAGGCCTCGCTCGCCCGGCGCACATACCGCGGCCGCAGCAGCACCGTTCGCGGGAATCCTCGCCGCACCGGTATCCACTCGCTCGCCGACGACGCTCGTGACGTGCACGTGCTCGGCGTCGAGCAGTCGAACTCGTCGGCCATCGTCGGCGCCAAGGTGATCGCCAAGCTCGTCCGCCAGGTGGTGGCCGGCGAGAACCCCGACGTGACGTTGCCGCTCCACTTGCGTGCTCGCGGGTTCGAGCACAGCCCCGGCGTGGCGGCGACGCTCGACATCACGCTGGCCGACGAGGCTGCGCCGGCCAACCTCGTCGTCGTGCACGACGCCGTGCCGAACGAGAGCGACCTGTGGCAGTGGAGCCAGGACCTGCTCAGTCGTGAGGTCGAACGTCTCGTGTCGGACCCCGATGAGGTGTCCGACGACGCCGGCATGACAGTCGTGATCGAGATGCTCGCCACGCGCACCGCAGAGATGCACCGCGCGCTCGCCAGCGGCGACGGCGGGTTCGCGCCCGAGCAGTTCACGTTGCTGCAGCAGCGGGCGATTCAGCAGAGCCTGCGGGCGTCGCTGCGCGAGACGCAGCGGCGGCTGCGGCGGGGCCGCCACGCGCTGACGCCCGAGGCGCAGGAGATGGCCACACTCGTGCTCGACGACGGCGATTCGTTGCTCGCCACGTTCCAGGACCTGCGGACGCGCAAGTTCGATGCCGCACGCATCCGCATCCACGGCGACTTCCACCTCGGGCAGGTGCTGTGGACGGGGCGCGACGTCGTCATCATCGACTTCGAGGGCGAGCCCGGACGTGCCATCGGCGAGCGTTCGATCAAGCGCTCGCCGCTGATGGACGTCGGCGGCATGCTGCGTTCGCTCGACTACGCCGGTCGTGTCGCGATGGCGACATCGCAGGAGCGCGGCCGCATCAACGAGGTGCAGCGAGCGGCGCTCGAACCGTGGCGTCGCAACTGGACCGAGCGAATGCAGCGCCGCTACTACGAACGCTACGACGCGACCCTCGAGGCGACGCGTGACGCGAAGCGCCCGGCGCTGCTGCCCGACGATCCCGCCGACGCGAGGCTGCTGCTCGACGCGCACGTCTTGCTCAACGCGCTCTACGAGGTGCGCTACGAGCTGGGCAACCGCCCGCACTGGGCGGCGTGGCCGCTCGGCGCCGTGGCCAACATGGTCGTTGAGCGTGCAGAGAGCTCTTGACCGATGAGCCCCACAGTGTCCGCTCGCTCACGCGATCTCGGCCCTGCGTTGCAGCGCGAGGCGACGCTGCTCGGCGTCGAGACGACGTTCACGAGCGCTGCCGGCGCACGAGTGGAGTCCGACCCGCAGTCGGTCGCGCGCGTCGTCGAGGTGCTGCGCGCTGACCGGCGATCAGACGCGACGTCACTGCTCGACGAGGTGATCATCGCCGGTGGCCCGGCGGACGTCCGGGTGGCGTGCCCTGATCTCGACAGGTTCGACGACGCCGAGCTGGCGCTCGCCGACGGGACCGTGCTGGCACGGCGTGACATCGCTGGGTCGTGGCCCACGTTGCCGCTCGGTTGCCACGAGCTGGCGGTGGCAGCATCGGGCGGCGCACAGGCACGGGCAACGGTCGTCGTCGCACCCGAGACGATGCCGACGATGACGGGTCGACGTTCCGGGCTGTTCACGCCGGCGTTCGGCTTGTGGAGCAACGACGACCCGCTCCCGGCGTACCACCACCTCGGCGACCTCGCCGCGGCGCTCGCCGCACGGCGCGTCGACGTGTTGTTCACGCTGCCGCTGTACGACCTCTTCCTCGACGAACCGTTCGACCCGAGCCCGTATTCGCCAGTCAGTCGCCTGCACTGGAACGAGGTGTACCTCGACGACGCCTCGCTCCCTCCGTGGCCGCTGCCGGCGACCGTGCACGACCCACGCGTCGACCTGGCGTCGCTGGCCGTGCGCCGCAGGGCCCAGCTCCTCGCCGCCGCCTCCCAGCTGCTCCCGACGGTGACCGACGAGCTGGACTCGTTCGCTGCGCAACGTCCGGACGTTGTCGGCTACGCCCGCTTCCGTACAGCGACGGCTCCCGCCGGCGACCATCCGACGGCGCTCGTGGAGCGCAGTCACGTGCTCGCCCAGTTCCTCGCCCATCGTCAGCTCTCGTCGGCCGCCACCCGAGGCGCCTCGCTCGGACTCGATCTCCCCGTCGGCAGTCACCGCGCGGGCTACGAGACGTGGGCGCACCCCGGTCTGTTCGCCGAAGGGTTCTCTGTCGGCGCCCCACCCGATCCGCTCGCGCTCGACGGCCAGGACTGGGGCTTCCCGCCGCAGCTGCCGGGCGCGGCTCGTCGCAGCGGGTACGACCTGTGGCGTCGTCTCGTCGAGCGCGCCAGCGAGCACGCCGGTGTGGTGCGCATCGACCACGTGATGGCCGTGCACCGGCTGTGGTGGATCCCTCCGGGCGAACCGTCGTCGCGTGGCGTGTACGTCCGCTATCCGGCCGACGAGCTGCTGGCCGTGATCGCAGCCGGTGCCGCCGTGCACGGGACGGTCGTCGTCGGCGAGAACCTCGGCACCGTGCCGAGCGAGGTGGACGAGGCGATGGCGCGCTGGGAGATGCTCGGGATGTACGAGGAGGGCTTCCACCTCGACGACGGCACGTTGCCCGTGGTGCCGGCACGATCGGTGGCAGGCATCCGCACCCACGACATGCCGGCGTTCGCGACGGCGATCGGTGCCGTAGAGGCGCCGGCGCACCGGGCGGCGATGCCACCGGGCCGTCGCTGGGATGATCCGGGCGACGCCGTCGAGCTCGTGCTCGAGCGGCTCGCAGCGAGCGACGCCGCGCTCGTGGTGGCCGATCTCGACGACCTGACCGGCGGGACCGAACCGCACAACGAGCCGGGCCGACCAGGACCGTCGACGTGGCGGCGACGGCTCGCCGCTCCGTTCGACAAGGTGCTCGCCGGCGGCGACGTCGAGCGGCGGCTCGGCATGATCACGACACGACGAGCCACGGAGGCGACGCGATGAGCGAGCGAAGCGAGCGAATCATCGGCAATGCGCGCAGCGCTCACAGGGGCACCATCATGTCGGCCCCCGGTGGCTGCCCTCACGGAACCACCATGGATGCTCCTATTGGTTGTCAAGCGGCTTGTGCGGCGAGGGTGGGTGGTTGGTGATGGGTGACGAGGTGGCGGTAGACCTCTCGGGCGACGTAGCGCTTGAGGCAGCGGATGATCTCGCGTTTGGAGAGTCCTTCGGCGGTTCTGCGCTCGACGTAGGCGCGGGTGGGTTGATGAGATTTCATGCGAACGATGACGATGCGCCACAGGGCGTGGTTGGCTTGGCGGTCCCCGCTTCGGTTCAGTCGGTGGCGGGTGGTGCGACCCGACGACGCTTCGACGGGAGCGACGCCGCAGAGGTGAGCGAAGGTCGCGTCGCTGCGGAGCCGCTCGGGGTTGTCGCCGGCTGTCACGAGCAGGATGGCGGCGGTCTCGGGCCCGACGCCGTGGAGGGCGAGCAGGTTGGGGGCGGTCGCGGCGACCAGTGGGCCGATGGCGTCTTGGAGCCGGGTGATCTCGGCGCTGAGTACCTGATGTCGCCGGGCCACCTCACGCAAAGCCATCTTGGTGGCGGCCTCGACGGTGGTGAGTTCACCTGGGCGCAGGGCGCCGGCTCGTTCGACCAGCTGCCGGGAGCTCAGCGAGCGGAGCTCGGCGCGCAGCGCTTCGGGGGCGCGCACGACCAGGCCGTGGAGCTGGTTCATCGCCGAGGTGCGGGCCTTCATCGCCGAACGACGAGCGACGCGCAGGGCTCGGATCATCTCGACGTGGCCGTGTTGGGCTTTGGGCTGGCCGACGGCTTGACCCGACAGGACCGCTCGGGCCGCTGCTTCGGCATCGACGGTGTCGGACTTGCCGCGGCGGCGCCGGTTACGACGGTCGGGACGGTCGACTTCGATCACAGCGTGACCCTTGCCAGTGAGGAAGCGGGCCAGTCCGGCGCCCCACGCACCGGTGCCCTCGACGCCAACGGATCGGATCGACCCCAGCGCGCCCGCCCATGTCACCAGTTGGGTGTAGCCGGCCGGCGTCGTTGGAACCGACGTCGTGGCGAGCAACCGCCCAACTGCGTCGAGCGCTGCCGCGACGTGGACGTCGGCGTGGGTGTCGACACCGACGATGACATCGCCGTCGCGTTCTGGCAGAGTGTTCATGGCCATCCCTTCTTGTCGTGGGTGATGGCACGCACCAGCCGGGACAGCGGACAGCACTGCGACGGGGACCTCTGCTACAGGCTCCTATCAGGTCACGTTCGCCCGACCGGCATGCGCCGGCGAGCTCCCCGGATCCGGCCGACTCATCCATTGCAAGGCCGACAACGCCGCCAGTGGACCAGCGGGTCAGACCGGACCGGGAAGCTCCTCAACATCATCGCAGTGCACCAGTGAGCAACAACCCGATCGGCGAGCTCGATCTCCACCTGCTCCACGAGGGCACGCACCGTCACCTGCACCGTGTCCTCGGGGCTCATCCCGACGAGACCGGCACGTGGTTCGCGCTGTGGGCACCCAACGCCGCTCGTGTGCGGGTGTCGGGCGATTTCAACTCGTGGACCGGTGACCACGACCTCGCACGCGTCGCAGGGTCTGGCGTGTGGGCTGCCCACGTCGACGGCGCCGAACACGGCGACGTCTATCGCTACCTCGTCCACAGCGCCGACGGCGCCGTGCTCGACAAGGTCGATCCGGTCGGCGCGGCGACGGTGGAGCCACCGGAGGTCGGCTCGGTCATCGCCGACCTGTCGTACGAGTGGAACGACGGCGAGTGGATGGCGGGCCGCGGCGCGCGGGTGGCACTCGACGCGCCCGTGTCGATCTACGAGGTGCACCTCAGTTCATGGGGGCGACACGTGTCGCCGGGGCGGCGGTTCCCGCGCTACGACGAGCTCGCCGACCCCCTCGCCGACTACGTGCTCGCCCACGGTTTCACCCACGTCGAGTTGCTGCCGATCATGGAGCATCCCTACTACGGCTCGTGGGGCTACCAGACAACGGGGTACTTCGCCCCGACCGCCCGTCACGGCAGCCCACGCGACCTGATGGTGATGATCGACCGCCTCCACGAGCGTGGCGTCGGCGTGATCCTCGACTGGGTGCCATCGCACTTCCCGATGGACGACCATGGGCTCGCCCGTTTCGACGGGACCCACCTGTTCGAGCACGCCGATCCCCGTCAGGGGTTCCATCCAGACTGGACGACGGCGATCTTCAACTTCGGGCAGCCGGAGGTGCGGGCGTTTCTCGTGTCGAGCGCGGTGTGCTGGCTGGAGCGGTTCCACGCCGACGGACTGCGCGTCGATGCGGTGGCGTCGATGCTGTACCTCGACTACTCGCGCGAGGAGGGTGAGTGGATCCCGAACCAGTTCGGCGGGCGGGAGAACCTCGAGGCCATCGTGTTCCTGCGCCAGCTGAACGAGGCCGTGTACGGCGAGTTCCCCGACGTCGCGACGTTCGCCGAGGAGTCGACGGCGTGGCCGATGGTGTCGCGACCCACCGACACGGGCGGCCTCGGGTTCGGCTACAAGTGGGACATGGGGTGGATGCACGATGCGCTGGCGCACCTCGCCCGTGACCCGGTCCACCGCAGCTACCACCATGGCGAGCTGACGTTCCGCACCGTCTACGCCAACACGGAGAACTTCGTGCTGCCCCTGTCGCACGACGAGGTGGTGCACGGCAAGGGCACCCTCCTGACCCGCATGCCGGGCGACGAGTGGCAGCGCTTCGCCAACCTGCGCCTGCTGCTGGCGATGCAGTGGACGCAGCCGGGCAAGAAGCTGCTCTTCATGGGCGGCGAGCTGGGCGCGCCGACGGAATGGGCGCACGAGGGTTTGATCGACTGGTCACTCCAGGATGCGCCGGGCCACGGGGGGATCCGCCGCCTCGTGCGCGACCTGAACGCCCTGTACACGTCCGAGCGCGCGCTCCACGCCGGTGACGCCGGCGAGTTCGGGCTCCACTGGGTGCTCGGCGACGACGCCGAACGCAGCCTGTACGCGTTCGTGCGTCGCGATCCTGCCGATGCCGCTCGTGCGGTCCTGGTCGTGTGGAACGCGACGCCGACCGTCCATCACGACGTGCATCTCGGGGTGCCAGCCGCCGGACGGTGGGTCGAGCTGCTCAACACGGACGCCGCGGCGTACGACGGCACCGACATCGGCAACCTCGGCGGGGTGACGGCGCTCGACGAGGGCTCGCACGGCCAGCCGCACTCGATCTCCGTCTCCGTCGGTCCGCTGGCGACCTTGATCCTGGCTCTCGAACCCGCTCGATGACGTCGAATGCTCGGCGCGACGGCCGTCTCGGGGCAACCGTGGTGGGCGACGGCTCGACGACACGGTTCGAGGTGTGGGCGCCCTCGGCGACGACGGTCCACGTGTGCCTCGGCGCCGACGGCAGCCGGCGCGTCCCGATGTCCGTGCTCGACCACGTCGCCGGCACGTGGGCCGTGGACGTCGACGGCGCCGGCGACGGCGAGCGCTACCGCTACCGCCTCGACGACGGCGACGCCCTCGCCGATCCTGCGTCGCGGCGTCAGCCCGACGGCGTGCACGGTGCCTCCGCCGTCGTCGACGCCGGGCGGTTCGGGTGGCACGACAACGAGTGGAACGGCATCGCGCTCGGCGACCTGGTGGTGTACGAGTTGCATGTCGGGACGTTCACGCCCGAGGGCACCTTCGACGGCGTGA
>Ga0136627_1000396_pt1 | contig 16192 bp, 19 predicted proteins | sample AntDrymUQ4892206_2_FD_104652 | JGI IMG/M metagenome (GOLD analysis project Ga0136627, IMG submission 104652) | Polar desert sand microbial communities from Dry Valleys, Antarctica - metaG UQ489 (22.06) | ecosystem: Environmental > Terrestrial > Soil > Desert | place: Antarctica: Dry Valley... | reverse complement strand
TACGTGTTCTTCGAGATCGCCATGATCGCCTCATACGCCCTCGTCGCGTACGGCGAGGGGGCGAGGCAAATACGCGCCGCCTTCATCTTCGCCACCGTGAACCTCCTCGGCTCCGTCCTTTTCCTCATCGGGGTCGCCGCTCTTTACCATCTCACGGGGACTTTGGAGATGGCGGAGATCGCCGTCCGCACGGAGGAGGTCGCGACGGTTCCCGTCCTCCTCACGGCGGTCGTCATCTTCGTCGCCTTCGGTGTGAAGCTCGGGATTTTCCCGTTCCATTTCTGGCTCCCGGTCGTGTATACCGGAACCCGTCCGGCGGTGGCCGCCGTCCTCTCCGGCGCTTTGGCGAACATCGGGAGTTATGGGCTGCTTCGGTTCGGGGGGGAGATCCTCGTCCGGGAGCGGGAGATCGGGGCGACCGCACTCCTCGTACTCGGGACGGCGAGCATAATTTACGGTGCTTTGCAAGCGATTTCCCGCCGCCGCTCGACGGAGGTGATCGCATACTCGTCCATCGGGCAAGTCGGGTACATCCTCATCGCGATCGGCATCGGCGGCCCGGTCGGGTTCGCCGCCGCCGTCGTGTACGCGGTCATAAACGCCCTCAATAAAACGCTCCTTTTCCTTTGCTGCGGGCTTCGAGGATGGCTCGTCGGGGCGGCCTTCGTCATCGCCGCTTTCAGCGTGGCGGGGGTGCCTCCGGCGGGGGGCTTCCTCGGGAAAGCCTCCCTCTTCGAGGCGGGGGTCTCGCTCGGAAACCCGGCGGGGGCCATCGCCGTCGTCGCGCTCGTGTTCATCGGTGGGGCACTCTCCTTCGTGTATATGTTCCAGATTTATCAGCGGGATTTCTGGGCGGGCGAGAAGGAAGGGAAGGCGAGTCCCATCGCGCTTCGGAGCGTCGCGCTCGTCCTCGCCGCCATGATCCTCTTCATCGGACTGTGGCCGGAGTTTCTCCTCGGACTCAGCCGACAAGCCGCGAGCGTCCTCGGCGGAGGTGGCGGATGATCCGAACCACTTCGTTTCGCAAATCAAGGAAAAGCCTCGCACCGCTCATCGGAGAATCGTGTGTCGCGTATCGAAAGTCGGGTTTTCGCGACCCGCGATTCTCGACTCCGCGATTCTCGACTCCGCGATTCGTGTCTCCCGGAAGCGCGCACCTCGAAACCGCGCCACCTCGGATCGCGTCCCTCGAAACTGCGCCTCCCGAAACCGCACCCGCCGGAATCGCGGCTTCCGGAGCCGCGGTTCGCAAACGCTGCTGTGATGAGCGAGGTGTGTCGTGATCCGCTTTTTCCTCTCGCTCGTCTTCCTCACCCTCACATATGCTTTCGTGCTCGCGAGTTTCCATCCGTGGGACATTGTTATGGGAGCCATTTTCTCCGGGACGTTTTTGTACGTATTCCGAAACTTCCTTTTCGGTGGAGACCCGAAGCCATCGCCCGGATTTCTCGGAAAGCTCGCCGCGCTGCCGCTCTTTATCGCGGCTTCGGTGTGGGACATTGTGAAAGGGACGGTGGAAGTCATGCTCGTCGTGCTTCATGTTCGGCCTCTCCGAAGGCCCGGCATAATATATGTCCCGATCGAAGACCGGACGCCGACCGGACTCGCGGTGTCGGCGACCGAGGCGACGCTCTCGCCCGGCACGTACCTCGTGGAAGTGGACTGGGAGAGGGGAGTGTGGCTCATCCACGCCCTCGACGCCTCCGACCCCGATGAGGTTAGGCGCGACCGACATGAATTCTACGAACGCTATCAGAAGCGGGTGTTCCCGTGACGAAAAGAGGAGTTGAGAAAATGGAGGAGTCGAGGAAAAGTCACATCGGGCGAGTCCGACGAGGTTTCCTCGGGAGGATGGGCGTGAGCCACGAAGAAAAGCGAGTCGAGAACACCCCGACTCCCCGGCGAAGGCGAAGCCCATGACGGATGTCGTATTCTTCGTCGCGGTCGGGTGGATGACTTTGCTTTTCAGCGCGGGCGTTGTCCTCGTCATACGACGAGACTCGGCGGTTGACCGGATTCAGGCTCTCGACGTTCTCAGCCTCATCCTCGTCGCGCTCCTCGTCCTCTTCGCCGATTCGCAGGAATCTTCGTATTATCTCGACGTCGCGCTCATCGTCTCGCTTCTTTCGTTCGTCGCCATCATCGCGGCGGCGAGGTATTTCGGGCGGGGGAGGATCTTTTAGTGGAACTCGCCATCGCGATTATTCAGGATGCTCTCGTCATCCTCGGCCTCGTCATCATGACCATCGGGGTATACGGCGTCATCCGTTTCCCCGACATATACACTCGCGTCCACGCCGCGAGCAAAGCGGTGTTCCTCGGGGTCATCTCGATCCTCCTCGCCACCGTCCTCTCCGGAGGCGCGGATGTCGTCCTCCGGGCCATCCTCATCGGAGTCTTCCTCCTCCTCACAACCCCCGTCGCAGCCCACACCATCGCGCAAGCCGCATACCAAAGAGGCGAACCCATGAAAACCCCCGGAGCCATAGACGAGTCCGAGAGCGGCCTCCCCGAAAAAAGCGACGAACCCCGAGACTGAAAAACCGGGAGTGGGGAGGCATTCGCTTCGTTCGCTTCGGGAGTCGGGAGAGGGGGAAAGCCCGGTGGCGACGCTTCCCTCGCAGAAAATTATGCTCCGTCCCGTCGCGAGTCCCCTTTCGGCGGAATGGCGAAAGCCGCCGGAGAAGACCGAGCCACTCGGAAAGCCGCCGGAAAAGGGAGCCGGAGGCGAACCGCTCCCCCGCCATCGCCGACTCCCGCCATCGCCGACTCCCGCCATCGCCGACTCCCGGTCTTCACGGGTGAAGCGGGCGTCACTGTAAAGCGGCGAATGCGAACATGGCGGCGACGAGTGTGAAGACGAGGCCGCCCGCCACCGTCCACCTTCGCAGCCAAAGCTCCGTGAGAACCGAAGCGTCGTCGAGGCGTTCGGAGATGTCTCGGAAGTTTCGCCCCCGCTTCGCGGCGAATTTCCCGTACCGCTCCCGTCCGGAGGCGAATGCCGCGCCGATACTGTCTCGCGAGCGATTCAAAAACGCCGTGAGGGGAACGAGGAGGTCGCCTTCGGGTATTCTCGGGTAAAGCGTCCGGTCCGTCTTCCGGCTCGCCCACATCGCGGCGAAGAATATGACGATTCCGAAGAGCGCGGGCCACAGCGCGGAGAACGAGAGGATCGCAGCGAGCATCCCGCCCGGAGGCTCCGGAAACGCGAGTATGACGGCGAACATACCCACGATGAGGATCGTCCACGGTATGAAAAGGCCGGGCATTCGTCGGGCTTCGCCGCCCGTCCCGGGCCACGCTTTTTGGAGAAAGCGAAGCATGAGGAGCGTCGTTCCGATCGCTCCGACCTCGATGATCGGGGTGAGGAGCGCGTCCCACGGAGCCGCCGACTCGTACCCGGCCTCCTTCAAAAACTCCTTCGCCAAAGCCCCGCTTGTCAAAGGGACTCCGGCGAGGACGAGGGCGGCGAGGATGAGGCCGCCGATGGTGATGTATCTCGTCCGTGAGTCCGCCCCGTTCACGTGATCCGCGACCCCGACCCCGAGGAAGAGCGCGCCTTTGGCGAGTGCGTGGTGGGTGGCGTATACGGTGATGGCGAGGAGCGCGGCGGGCCACGCCGAAGGGGCGACCATCCCCACTCCGAGGGCGAGGGTCATGAGGCCCATTTGGCTTATGCTCGAGTACGCGAGGATGGACTTCGGCTCTCTCTGTGAAACACCCACGAAGACCCCGTAAAAAGCGGCGACGATCCCGAGGGCGAGACACACCGTTCCGAAGGTCGGCATCTCGGCCTCTCCGGCGGGGATGAAAAGAACCCATCCGAGGAGGCCCGCTTTTATCATAGTTCCGCTGAGAACCGCGCTCGCCGGGGTCGGTGCCGCCGGATGGGCGAGCGGGAGCCAAAGATGAACCGGCAATGCACCGGCTTTCACCCCGAAGCCGACGAGCGCGAGAATGACGACGGCGTCCCGGAGCGGCGATTCGGCGAGGGCGGGGGCGAGGTCGTCGAGGCTCGTCGCGACGGAGGCCGAGAGGATCACCGCCGGAAGAAGGAACGCCTCCCCGAGGACGACCATTATTAAGTAAACCCGCGCCGCCCTCCTCGCCCGTCCGGTGTCGTCGTGGGTGATGAGGCCGTACGCCGCGAAGCTCATGAGCGTGAAAAAGAGATAGAAACTCGCGAGGTCCCGAACCATGATGAGGCCGAGGTTCCCCGCCATCGTGACGAGGAAGAAGGCGAAGAAGCGGTGCTTCTTTTCGTCGCCACCCATGTACGAGCGGCCATACACCGCAGACACGAGCCACACGACCGCGGTGAAGATGAGGAAGACGCGGGTCGTCCCGGTGAGGCCGAACTCCATCCCGAGAAGGATGCCGGAAAGCTCGACGCGGGCCGGATCGAAGATCGCGAGCATGAGCGCCGGAAGCGGGGCGAGTGGCGCGAGCGCGAGGGCTGCCGGGCGCGAGGCTTTCGGAGCCATCGCCGCCGCGAGGAGGAGTGGAAAAAGGAGCGCGGCGGGCCACGCGACGTGAAGAAGAAGCTCCATCACGGATGCCCCCCGATGCCGGACACACGAGGCGGCCGCTCGCGTTCCCGGAAGACGAGGGAGGTTCCGACGCGCCGACGGGCGATGTCGTTCTCCGGGGGCGCGGGCAAGATGCCCGCGCGAGGGATCGCGCGGCTTTTCTCGGGGCGCCGCGGCCGATGCCCGCCCGAAACCCGGAGCGAAGGCATCGCCCCGCGAACCTCGGCGATGGTTCTCCGCTCCGACGGGAATGTTCGCTCGCCGAAGCGAAGTCCCCCGTCCTTGCCGACTCCCGAGTCTCGAAGCGAGCGGCGCCCGCCTGGAACCCGGAGAGAAAACGCCGACTCGCTAAGGCTGGCGGCGGCGGTTCTCTCTCTTGCCGGGAACGACCATTCGGGCTTTCGCAAACCGGAAGAAGGGAGGCGTTCCACGGAGTGTTTTACGGACAATTCGGCTCCCCTCTCAATTTCTCGGTTCATAGTCCGTCCCGCGTCCGGCGATGAGTTCCGACCATCCGAGGGGACTTATCTCCATCCCGGCGAACACGCCGACGAGGAGGGTGATCGCCGCGGTCGTGAGTATGGGGAAGAGCATGAGAGGGTCCGTCTCGAAGCGACCCTCCGGCTCCGGGGCTTCGGCGACTTCCTCCGATGGTTTGCCGAAGAAGGCGGCGTAAAGGATCGGGAGGAAATATATGGCGTTGAGGACGGTGCTAAGAACGAGGACGGCTATGACCCACGGTTGTCCCGCGCTGATCGCGCCGAGGCCGAGGTACCATTTGCTTATGAACCCGGCCATCGGGGGAAGCCCGATCATGCCGAGCGCGGCGAGCGCGAACGCCCCCATCGTCCACGGCATCCGCCGCCCGATGCCGCCCATTTTGCTTATGTGCTTTATCCCGAGCGTCTCGGAGATCGCCCCGGCGCAAAGGAAGAGCGTGACCTTCATCACCCCCTGATGGACGAGGTGGACGACCCCGCCCACCGACCCCGTAAGGCTGAAGAGCGAGATCCCGAGCGCGATGTACGAAACCTGGCTCACCGTCGAGTACGCGAGCCGCTTTTTCAGCTCATCCTGAAATGCGGCCATGAACGAGCCATAAACTATCGTCACCGAGGCGATGATGGTCAATGGAAGCAAAACGCCGAGCGTTTGCGCGAGTTCGAGGCCGTACACCTCGTGGACGACCCGCACGATGCCGAAGGCTCCGGCCTTCACTACGGCGACGCCGTGGAGGAGGGCGCTCACCGGTGTGGGGGCGACCATCGCCGCCGGGAGCCACGAGTGGAGAGGCACGAAGGCGTTCTTCACCCCGAGGCCCGCGATGAAGATGAAGAAGATCGCCGCGAGAACCGCCCCGCTCGCCTCATCGCCGGAGAGAGCGCCCCCCGGCGTGAACTCGACGGCCCCGGCCACGAGTTGAAGCCCGACGACCCCGGCGAGGAGAACCACCCCGCCCCCGATGGTGTACACGAGATACATCCTCCCGACCCGCATCGCCTCCGGCGTGTCGCGGTGGACGACGAGCGGGTATGTCGCGAGCGTGAGGATCTCGTAGAAAATATAAAACGTGAAAAGATTTCCCGAGAGCGCGATCCCCGCCGTCGCGCTCACCGACAAACCGAAGAACCCGAAGAAGCGGCTCCGGTGCGGCGCGCCCCGCAAATACCCGATGGAATACACCGTCGTGACGAGCCACAGCCCGGCGGAGAGAACGAGGAAGAGCATCGAAAGCTCGTTCACCCGGAGGAGGAAATCTATGCCGGGCAATACCGGAACCCGAAGCTCGTAGTCCTCCTCGAAATATATCCCCCGGAGCATCACGAGGACGAGGACGAGCTTGACCGTCTCCCCGCCGACATAGATCGCCGTCCGGAGCTTCGCCCGGCTGTCGTCGAGGAAGAAGATGACGAAGCTCGCGAGCGCGGAGCTGAGTATGACGAGAAGCGGAAGCATCGCCGACCATCCCATTACGACCCTCCCATCGTCCCGGACGGGAACGGCGCCCCGACCGAGAGAAGCTCGAAGAGCGGCGCGGACATGAGGCCGAGGAACACCGAGAATATCGCCAAGACGAAGGCGGTACCCGACATGATCTGCGGCGCGTCGCGGTACACCTTCGCCGTCGGAACTTGGATCAAAGCCGGGTTCAAAAAGCGGAGGAGATAAAGCGCGGCGAGGATGCTCCCGGCGAGGACGACGAGGCCGTACCACCATTGTCCGGTTCCGACCGACGCGGTGAAGAGGAGGTACTTCGCGGTGAAGCCCCCGCTCGTGGGGAGGCCCATCATCGTGATCCCCCCGACGGCGAAGGTGGCGACCGATATCGGGAGCTTCTGAAATATACCCCGGAGCCTCGGTATCTCGTCATGCCCGACGGAATATATGACGACCCCCGCCGCCATGAACATCGCCGCCTTCGCGCATGCGTGCGCGAGGACGAGATACACCCCGCCGCCCCACGCCTCGAAACTCCTCTCCGGCGCAGCCCCCGAGACGAGCGCGAAGAGAAGAAAGAGATACCCCATTTGCGACACCGAAGAGTACGCGAGGAGGGTTTTGATGCGCGTTTGCCGCATCGCCATGACCGCCCCCCACACGATGGCGACCGCCCCGAGTACGCCGGGGATTTGCCCGGCGTACTCGGGCGGAGCGGAGCCGCCGAAGACATCGAACCACACCCGGAGGAGCAAATAAAAGGAGGCTTTTCCGACGAGGCCCGCGAGGATCGCGCTCGCCGCCGACGGCGCGCTCGTGTACGCGGCGGGCATCCAGAAATGGAGCGGGAAAAGCCCGGTCTTTAACGCCATCCCGAGCGAGATGAGCGCGAGCGCCGCCCACACCGGAGGAATCGGGGAAGCCGCCTCCCCGAGCGTCGCGAGGTCGAGGGCGCCGAAGGAGCCGTACAAAAGAGCGACCCCGAGGAGGTACGCGAGGGAGCCGAGGAGCGAGACCATGAGGTATCGCATCCCGGCGGAGAACGCCATCCGGGTTCCGCCGAGGGTGATGAGGGCCGCCGCCGAGAGGCCGAGTATTTCGAGTGTGATGTAAAGATTGAAGGCGTCGGCGGCGAGGAACATGCCGTTCATGGATGCCCACAAGAACATCCACAGCGGCCAGAAAGATCCGGTCTCGTCCTGGAGATCCTCCCTCCGGCGCGCGTCCTCCCCCTCGCGCCCGGAGAAGTACCCGAGGGCGTACACGCTCCCCGCCCCGCCGACGATGGCCGTGGTTATGAGCATGAAGACGCTCAAACCGTCGGCGTATAAATTTATGCCGAGCGGAGCCTCCCACCCCCCGAGTTCGTACCGGACCGGCCCCCCGCCCGAGACCATCGCCCACAACGCGAGCGCGGAGAGGGCGACGCCGAGCGCCGCCGCGAGTCCGACGGCGTTTTGCGCGTTTCTTCGCGCTTCTCCCCGGATTCCCATGAGGAGGAAGGCGACGGTCGCCGCCGCCAGCGGGACGAGGATGGGTGCGAGCATCCAGTTTGTGTTCTCGAAAACGCTCGCCATTATCCGCCGCCGCCGTCCGGGGGCGCGTCTTCGCCCTCTTCGGGAAGGTATGCGTGGCCCGTCGCCTCGTGGAGTTTTCGTACCACGGCGAGGGCGAAGGCGGTCGCGCTCACGGCGACGACGATCCCGGTGAGGACCATCGCGTGGGGGACGGGGTCGGTCTCGTCGCCCCGGCGGGCGATGGCGGTGAGGAGGACGAAGACGCCGCTCCCCATCATGTTTATCGCGATCACCTTCCGTATGAGGTGCGCGTGGACGACGAGCGCGTACGCGCAAACCGCGAACACCGCGACCCCGGAGAGGAGATACATGTCCACCGAACTCACGCCCCGCCCCCCTTTTCGCGGGGCGGAACCGTCGTGAAGAGCGCGGTGAGGGTGAGGGCGATGGAGAACGTGAGGAAGAACTCTATGGCGAGTATGAGGCCGTACTCGAACCCCTCCGGATATGCGAGGAACCCCCCCGTCGCAAGCATCGAGACGACGCCGACGAGGAGGAACACGGCGAAGCCGAGGGCGAGTCCGGCCCGGACGACGCCCCCGCGTCCGAGGGACGGGACGAGGAGTCCGGTGAGAACCATGACGACCCCGAGCGCGCCGAGGACGGCCCCGGCTTGAAACGCCCCTCCGGGCTGGCTCGTCCCGGCCCACAAAAGATACACCCCGCTCACGACCATCGCCGGAGCGAGGAGCCGCACGAAGCCCGCGAGAACCGGGGAACCCGACACCGCCTCCGGCGCCGTGGAGCGCACGGCGGAGAGTCCGAGCGACCATACGCACAAAGCGGCGAGGAGAAGAACCCCGATCTCCAGAAAAGTGTCATAACTCCGGTAGTCGAGAAGCACGGCCGTCACGGGATGCGAGACCTCGCCCTCGGCGACGGCCTCTCCGACGAGCGACGGCATATCCACCACCGGGGCCGGGAACGAAAGCACGGCCCACGCGAGTCCGCCCGCGAGAATGGTGACGGGGACGGTCACGGCGAGCCTCGTCCTCCACGGGCGTCCGACCCGGTCGGTCGGCTCGTCCGGTCGTTCGTCGTCTTTGTCGTTCTTTCGGGAGAGGCCGCCGACGGTGTTCAAAAGGAGCGCGCCGGTGATGCCCGCTCCGATGGCCGCTTCGGCGAGGGCGATGTCGGGGGCGCCGAGGCGCGCCCACGCGAGGGCGAGGATCACGCCGAAGGTGATGAAGAGGATCACCGCCCGATAAAGATCGCGCGCCGAAAGCGCCCGCCACGCGAGCACGGGCAAAGAGAGCGCGAGAAGCCCGTCGAGGACGAGTCCGGCGAAGCTCATTCCTTCCTCCATATGCGGAGGCCGCTTTTCAGCGCGGTTGTCGAGATGAGGTGGGCCGCCGTCGCCCCCGAGACGAGGACGAAGAGCCACGCGAGGGCCATCTTGAGCGCGACGAGTATCGAGCCGGACTGGATCGCAAGCCCCACCATCATGAGTCCGAGTCCGGTATTGTCCGCCTTCGTGAGCGAGTGGAGGCGCGTGTACACGTCCGGGAACCGGAGAAGCCCCACCGTCCCGGCGAGGAAGAAGAAAGCCCCGGCCACGACGAAGAACATGGACGCCGCGTTTATGAGCGCGGGGATCACTCGCTTCGTCCCTTCGTCGCTCCGCTCCGGGGAGTGGGGAGGCGATGGGTCGCTCCCCTCGGTCGCTCCGGGGGTCGGGAGCGGGGGGAGGTGGATGAAGCCTCGCGTGGAGTGTGGTCGAGCGCCTCCGGTTCGTGATCGGCGGAGGAGAGGCCGCCTCTCCGGGGGCGCGGGAAAGATGCCCGCGCCCCCGGAGAAAAGCCATCCTCGGAAGATCCGTCGGAGGGTCCGGCGCACCCTCGCCCGAACCCGTTTTCGAGACGGTCGAGAACGACCTCATAACCCGAAGGCCCCATCCCCTCGTGGAGACAGCCCGCCGAGCCGTCTTCCGCCGAAACACTTTCGAGGCCGGGGAACGGAGGCATCCATTCGAAGTCCGCGTCGAGAGTCCGTCGAGCGGGGCGGTGGAAGCATCCGCCGACCGCGAGTCGCGAGCATCCCCACTCCCGACGAGCGAAGGCGAAGCGGGCATGTCCGAAGGGAGCGACCCGGTTTCGTGTCATGCCGCGTCCGGTCGCTCGCTTCGGCGTTCCCGCCGAGGCGCTTCGCGTGTATGACACCGAATCCGGTCGAATACTTCGCATCCGCGCGGGGACGCGAATCGCGAACAGCGAGTCGCCAATCGTGTTTTCCTCGATTTGCGACCCCCGATTCGCGGAATCGCCGGGCATGGAATCCTTCACCCGGATTCGGTATGAGAGGTGGCATGATACGTTTCTACGAAGGCGCGCCGCCCCGCGAAGGCACGACTCCTCGCCCGGATTCGGTGTCATTCCTCGTCCGCCTCTCTTTCGCTTTGCGGGACACGCATCACGAAGGCGACGACGGCGACCGCGGCGAGGAGTCCGAGGACGAGGGCGGCGTCCACGAGGGCCGGGGTCGAGAGAGCTTGTGAGAGGAGAAGGAGGATGGCGACGCCCGTCGTCCCGAAAAGCTGCGCGGAGAGCATCCGGTCGGCGGGGGTCGGGCCGAGGTATACCCGGACGAGTCCGGCGGCGATGTTCACGAGGAGGAAGCCCGCGACGATGGTGAAGAAGGTGTTCACGCGCCCCCTTCTTCCGTGAGGCCGAAGAGGTCGGCGACCCGTGTTTCGAGGTCTCTCGCGCCGTCCATTGCCTGTCGTTCGCCGACGAGGGAGTGGATGAATATCCTTCTTCCCTTCACCTCCGTGCCGAGTGTGCCCGGAAGCAAACTGACTATGTTCGCCATGAATGCGAGGGCGGTCGGGTTTTCGAGGGAGGTTTCGTACTCGATGAGATCCGGGTCGAGGGGCATGCTCGGGCGGATGGCCCGGATCGCCACGTCGAGGCCGCCGCTTATGGACTGCCGGACGAAGAACGGGACGAACCTCGCCGCCCCGCCGAACGTCCACCGCCAGCCCGGCCCCTCCGGAAAGAGCCGCATGCTCACCGCCGTCGCGGTGAGAACCGCCACCACCCCGAGATACCACGTCCCGAAGTCGCCCCCAGTCAAAAGCAGCCAAAGACCCGCGAAGACGAGAGCGTGAAGCGCCGCCCGGCGTGTGAAATATCCTGAGCGCGCCCCCGGTGTCAAAGACCGCATACCATGCCCGAGCCGTAAATTTCAAACCGCTTCAAAAAGAACCCTATCTAAAATGTTCCCTGCGACCTTCCGACGTGCCTTTCGACGTGCCTTTCGACGTGCCGTCGCGCACGAGTCGTCGCAGCCGATTACGAGACAATTGGAATGTAATTGCCCCGTCGGTCGAGGTCCTTAAACGTCCCCGACTCGCCCGCCCGACGAACCTTCTCGCGCTCGGAGGGAACTCGAAGGCGCGGATCCCGCGCCTTCGTCTTTCCCGGCTCCTGGCTCCCGATTCCTTGCGAGATTTTCTCGGGGTGGGATCCCGGAGTTCATGCCGAGTCTTTGCGGGGGAGCGCGCCCTCGGTGGCGCGTTCGCGGGCGGTGTCGCCCGGATGGGGACGCGGCGAGCGGGTGGCTTCGGAATTCATCGGGCGAGCGAGACGAGATCTCGGGCGAGCGAGTTCCAGCCGAGACTTTCGATGGCGTTCCGGCGCACGATTCCGGCGCATCGCTCCCTCTCGTCATCCGGCAGCGAGAGGTGCCGGACGAGGGCGTCGGACAAATTCCCTTTGAAGCCGTCCATGCCCACCCGCGTATCGAAGGGGAGGTTCTTCCCGACGATGGCTCCCGCCTCCGAAAGCCCCGAGTGATCCGCGACGAAAGGCACGACCCCGCTCGCCGCGAACTCCGCCGCCACGAGGCCGAATATCTCCGGGAAGATGGACGGAACCACCGCCACATCCGCCGCTGGAAGAACCTTCGAAAGCTCCCGATGCCCGAGCGGACCGACGAACTCGACGGAGCCGTCCATGCCCCGAGCATCCTGCCAGATCTTCGTCGAAACCCCGAAATGCTCGAGCGGCTCCGAGGGGCCTCCCTCCATCCGCTTTCCAAGCTTGACGAGACGTTCGATGCTCTTTTCGTCGCCGTCTCCGAGGGCTTTCGTCATTGCTTCGAGTCCTTCCCGGAACGTACCGAAGCCGATAATGAGGAGCTTCGCGCCCGTTTCCGCCCTCACGCGGGCGAAGGCGGATAGGAGGCTGTGAACGCCTTTCGAGTGGATGAGCTTGCCGACGTACACGACGAGCGGGGCTTCCCCTTCGAGAAGCTTCTTCATCCTTTCCCCGGCGTCGGCGTCGTGGGCGCGAGGCTCGTACGAGGCGGCGATGTTTTTGAGCGATGCGAGGAGTTCCTCCGCGCCGGATGCTTCGGAGAGGGCTTTTTCGAGGGCGGCTTTTTGCTCGGAGCCGCGTCCGTCCCCGCCTCGCAGCGACGAAAGAGCCTCTTTGTCGAGGGCGTTCGGATTGAAAAGATCGGTGTCCACGCCGCCGGAGAGGGCGAGGGTTTTTCCTTCCATGTCCGGGAAATCCTCGACGATGGTTCCCGCTCCGTGGGGGGAGGGCGAGATTATTTTCTCCGCCCCGGACAAACCTTCGCGGGCGACGCTCATATACCGTTCGCTTTTCCGGGCCAGATATTGGAGGCAGCTTCCGTGGACGATGGACAAAAGAGGCGCGCCCGTCCCTTCGAGGGCGTGGCAGGCTATGAAAGGCCCCGGAACCGAGTGGTTCGTCACGACCGCCTCGATGTCGGAATGCTCCATCACCGTTCGGATCGCCTCGGCGTTTCGTTCGACGTAAAACTCGAACTCGTCATCGGAGAGGTCGAGGAAAGTTTTCACTCGCCATCCCGGATAGTCATCGTATACGTATACGGGGAGGAGGTCGCCGATGTCCGGTTTATAGAGAACGCACCGCCCCGGATATGGGCTTTCCTTTTCACCTTTTCTCTCGATGCCGGATTTGGAGACGACGGCCCATTCGTCCACGAAATCGTGGTCCGGGGGGATTGTTTCCTGGCAGAGGAGATGGACGGTGTGGCCTTCTTTGGTGAGGGCGCGGGAGAGGTTTTGGACGTATACGTTGCTTCCGGAGCCGGTGAGCATGTATCCGTGGGTCATGAGGAGTCGCATGGCGGAGAGGATAGCAAGCGGGGCGGGTGGAGGCGTGTCATTGCCTGTAAAATTTGCGGGAGGCGATTTCTTTCATTCACAAGGAGGCCGGGTATGGCTCGCACGAAGAACGCGAAGGTGCCGGAGGTTGGGGCGGAGGTTCCGGAGTTCAATTTGCCGAGCGCGCAGGGAGGGGTTCTCAGGCTCGGGATGCGGACTGCGACGGGGCCGGTCATAGTCGCCTTTTTCCGGGGCGAGGGGGACGAGGAGGACATCTCGTATTTCAAGAAGCTCGCCGGGAAGGAGGATGAGATCAACCTCGCGCTCGGCGACGTCGTCGGCATCGGGGTCGTCGAATCCGCCGCCGCTCGCGAGTTCGCGAAGGCGACGGGGATGAAGTCATACATCCTCTACGACTACGCGAAGGTCGCCACCCCGGCGTGGGGGCTTTTGGAGAGGGACAAAAAGAACGGCGACCACGCTCGGGCGGCGACCTTCCTCATAGGGACGGACAACAAAGTGGTCGAGGCGTGGATGGACGACCGTCCGAATCCGGACGAGCTTCTCGCGAAAATCACCGAGATCACCGGCCTCCCCAAAGAGCCGGAGGAAGAAGTCGCGGACGAAGGCGACGAGAAGCCGAAGAAGGGCAAAGCCGCGAAAAAAGACGAGTCGGGAGAATCGGGGGAGTCCTCCGAAGCCTCCGAGAAGCCGAAGGGCGAGAAGCCCTCGCCCGAGGATCGCGAGAAGCGCCGGGCTGAGCGGAAGGCCGCGAAGGAAGGCGACTCCGGCGGAGATGGCGGAGACTCCGAAGCAGCCGAGAAGCCGAAGGGCGAGGAGCCTTCGCCGGAGGAGAGGGAAAAGCGGCGAGCCGAAAGGAAGGCCGCCCGCGAGTCGGGAGAGGGTTCGAAGGCGGGGGGCGACGCGTCGGACGGGGAGTCCGCCGAAGGCTCGGAGACGGACGAAAAACAAGCCGAGGCGGGAGGCAAGCCGGAGACGAAAGGCGAGGCTTCGGGCGGGGACGCCGGGGAATCCGCGAAAGAGGATGGAACGAAGCCGGAGGCAAAGGAAGAAAAGCAGCCCGGAGCGAAAGGCGAGCCGGAGTCCGGGGCGGAAGGGGAGTCCGGCGAGGCGGAGGCGAAAGGCGAGTCTTCGAGCGGAGGTTCCGTGGATTCCGCCGAAGACGGGGACGGGGCGAAGTCGGAGGGTGAAATTTCTTCCGATGAAGAGAATCGGGAATCTTCCGGTGGCGGGCCTCGGGGAGAGAAGGAAAAGGGGGCGTGAGGACGTATGGATGAGTCGGGTGCGAAAAATGGGGATTCGGAGAGCCGGGAAGAGGCGCGGCGTATGGACGAGTCAGGTGTGAACAATGGGAATTCGGAGGCGGGCGAAGGTTCCGGGGCGGGCGAGAACTTCGGGGCGAATGCCGGGGAGCTTTCGGCTCGGGTTGGGATCAAGGACAATCACATCCGGGAGCTTTATGAGAAGCTGACGGAGAAGCAACTCGAAGCGGACGAGGCGCGTGCCGCGAGGGAGGCGGGGGAAGGTCGAGTCGAGGCTCTCCGGCGAGAGCGCGGCACTTTGAAAGAGAAGGTCGCCACTTTGGAAGAGGAGCTTCGCGGTTGGCGGCGGAGCCGGGAGGGGCATGAGCGGCGCATCGAGCGTCTCGAGCGGGAGGTCGGGCAGCGCGAGGCGGAGATCTCCCGCCGCGACTATCTTCTCTCGCGCCGCGACGACGAGATGGAGACGCTCGCTTTCGAGACGGACACGCTCGTCTCCCGGAAAGAGGGCGCCCTCGACGACGCGATGCGCCGGGTGGCCGGACTCGAACGGGACCTCGAAGAGCGGGAAGAGAGGCTTTCCGACCTCGAAGCGACGGTCGAGGAATTGCGGGCCAAGCTCGAAGAAGAACGCAAATCGAGGGAGCGGCTCGCCGAGCCAGCGAACCGCCTCCGCTCCGGCATAGACCTCTTCAACGGGGCGTCCCACCGCGAGACGATGAACTCGCTCTCGCGGACTCTCGGCCAGCCGAACGTCCATGTCCGCCTCGACGAGGGGGAGGAGCCACCCGCCGTCCTCACCTTCACGTGGCGCGGCGTGACGTGGCAAAGATACGCCTCGAACCCCGGCCTCGCCGTCGAGGAGCCTCGCGTATACCTCTCCGGGTCGGGGGAAGACCTCTCCGGCGTGGACGAGGAGCCGCCGAACGCCCGCGTCGGGCCGGGCGGGAAAGTATTGTTCGGGTTGTAATTTTGTGATTCGAAGGAGAGGCGTGACACAGAATGGCGGTGGAGCGTCTTCGGGATGGGGGACGTGCTTTCACGGTCGAAGACACTTCGCCGCGTCGTCTCTTTGATTCGGGATTTGGTTTTCGGGAGGCGGGGAGGCGGCCAACCGGACTCGGATAGATTACTTCCGCTCTATGCGCTTCTTTTCTTCGGGAGTTTCTTTCGGGAGTTCTTTGTCCCCTTTGCCTTTCTTGTCGCGGCCGAGGGATTCGGTGAAGTCGTAGAGGCCGCGGCCGGATGACTTCAATAATCCGGCTATGCGCTTCGGGCCGAGGAGGAGGAAGACGAGGAAGAGGACGATCACCAGTTCGAGGGGGCTGAAACCCATATCATCTCCTCGCTTCCATGAGGTGTTTGAGGCGGTCGAGGGAGCGTTCCCCTTGCCTGCGGGCGAAGCCCTCCATCCCGACGGCTTTGGCGGCGCGGGAGAGGATGGCGCCCTTCACGGTGAACTCGCCTGTGTACTTCACGACCGCCTCGCCGTTCTTGTCGGCGACGACCTCGACCTTCCCCTCGCCCTCGACGGTCGAGGTGTATCGCCAGCTTATGTAGCCGGGGCGATGCGCGACTATCCTCGCCTCCGGCTCGAGCCTCCCGACCGGGCTTTCGATGGTGAGTTTGTATTCCTCGTCGCCGGTTTGGTCGATGTCCTCGACATCGACCATCCAGTCTTTCGCGTTGCGGAAATCCTCGATGAAGGACGCGACCATCGTTTGGGGGGCGGCTATTTTCTTGAAGATTTCCACGGAGATCCCAGTCATCCCC
>Ga0136627_1000394_pt1 | contig 16216 bp, 16 predicted proteins | sample AntDrymUQ4892206_2_FD_104652 | JGI IMG/M metagenome (GOLD analysis project Ga0136627, IMG submission 104652) | Polar desert sand microbial communities from Dry Valleys, Antarctica - metaG UQ489 (22.06) | ecosystem: Environmental > Terrestrial > Soil > Desert | place: Antarctica: Dry Valley... | reverse complement strand
TGGGTGAAGATGAAACCCACCACGCCGAACGGGATCATGGTCGACAGCGTCGTAAACGCGGCAGCCGCGCTGGTCCGGTTCCACATGATGCCGAGCAGGAACGTGGCGACTATCGGTGGGGTGACGAAGGAGAGCACAGACTGGAGGTAGCCGTAGAGCGTCCCGAAGCGCGCTATCTGCGGCGCCCAGAGGACGGCGAAGATCAGGGCGCCCACCGTCGCCACGCGGCCGGCGAAGACCAGGCCTCGCTGGCTCGTGTTCGGGCGGAAGGTCTGGACGAAGTCCATCGTCACCAGCGTCGAGGCCGAGTTCAGGACGGAGTCCACCGTCGAGGTGATGGCGGCGACCACCGCCGCGAGGATCACGCCCCTGATCCAGCGCCCGGTTGCTCTTCGGGACGCGGCTCGGCGAGTTGGTCCACCGGGAGCCGCTGACCTGCGAGCCCACCGCGACGGCGCAGGAGGCGGCGCGGCTCATGCGCCGGGAGATGGAGGACTCCGTCGTCGTCCGGCGGGGCGGGGAGACCCTCGGCATCCTTTCGGACATGGATCTGCGCAACAAGCTCGTCGCGGAGGCGGCGCCGGCGGATACCCCCGTCGAGAGGCTCATGAGTTCGCACGTCATCCGCATCCGGGCCGCGGCACCCGTCTTCGAAGCCCTCATGCAGATGATGGGTAACCGGGCCAACCACGTCGTCGTCACCGACGGGGAGGGGGAGGGGGCAGCCCTGCTCGGCGTCGTGACCGACCAAGACATCGCCCGCACCCAGGCGAGCAGCCCCTCGTTCATCATCGAGCGCATCGAGAAGGCCGGCACGGTGGCCGAGCTCGCGCGCGCGAGGTCCGATGCCATCGGGCTCCTCGTCAACCTCGACCGGCAAGGGGTCGTGGCGGAGGACCTGATCTCGATCAACACCGAGACCAACGACCGCCTGATGCGCCGCACCCTGGAGCTCGTCGAGGCGGGGATGCGGGCTGACCCGCCCGTCCCGCCCACGGACACGCCCTGGGCCTGGATGTCCCTGGGGAGCGAGGGCCGGGGCGAGATGGGCATTCTAACCGACCAGGACAACGCCCTTGTCTACGCGGACCCCGCGAACCCCGAGGAGGCGGAGCGGGCCGAGCGCTGGCTCGGCACCCTCGCGGAGCGCGCCAACCTCGCCCTCGCGGAGGTCGGTTTCGCCCTCTGCAAAGGCGAGATCATGGCGCGCAACCCGAAGTGGCGCCGTCCCTTGAGCGGCTGGACGGAGACCTTCCGGCGCTGGATCCTCGAGCCCGAAGCCCACGCGCTGATGGAGGCCGGCATCTTCTTCGACCTGCGCGGCCTCCACGGCGACATGACCCTGGTTCGGAGGCTCGAGGCGGAGATAGCCGGGGCGCTGATGGAGCAGCGGAGTTTCCTGCCGCTACTGGCGGCCAACGCCCTGACCAGCGGGCCGCCCCCGGCCTCGCTCCTGCGCCGTCTCGTCGCCGGGCTCTCCGGCGGGCGGGACGCCTTCGACGTCAAGCGGCGCGGGCTGCGTCCGCTGGTGGATGTCGCCCGGGTGTTCGCCATGCAACTCAGGTACCTGGACTCGGCCAACACCTCCGACCGTCTCCAGCACGCTACCAGGGCCCTCCCCGAGATGGGGAGGGCCGCCGAAAACGCCCTCGAAGCCTACCGTTACCTATCCCAATTCCGATTCTCCCGCCACCTGCGGTCCGTCGAACGCGGGGAGATGCCGGATAACAACGTCAGCCTCTCGGCGCTCAACGAGACGCAGCAAAACATGCTCAGGGCCGTCTTCTCGATGGTTGCGGAGGTGCAGGGCGCCGTCGCGCACCGTTATGGCGTGGACCCAAGGGCGTAGCGGCGGCACCCCTTACGGGACCTCGACTGCAATTGGGGGAGGGGTCGGCATCCGGGTGCCGTCGGACGGCGCGGCGTGAGGCGCGGAAGGTGGCCCCGCTTACGGACGTTTGGCGTGGCGAGGTTGAGACTCCAGGTTGGCGTCCGTGGTCAGGGTATAGACTCAGGGCGTTCGCAGGCTTTCGATACGAAGAGGAGCAGGTTTGGCTAATCCCGGCATGGGCGGGAAGGTGGCGCTGATCACGGGTGGTACCTCCGGCATCGGTAAGGCTACGGCGACGGCGCTGGCCGCGATGGGGGCCGAGGTCATCATAACGGGTCGCAACCGGGAGAGGGGCGAGAAGGCGGCGGAGGAGATCCGGCGCGACACCGGCGGTAAGGTGGACCTGGCGCTCGCCGACCTCGCCTCGCAGGCGGAGGTCCACAGGCTCGCCGAGGAGTTCCGCCAACGCTACGACAGGCTCGACGTGCTCGTCAACAACGCCGGGCTCGTGCAGAGCAAGAGGACCGAGACCGAGGACGGTCTGGAGTCGACCTTCGCTATAAACCACCTGGCGCCCTTTCTGCTGACGAACCTGCTACGGGACGTGTTAGAGGAGAGCGCGCCGAGCCGGGTCGTCACCGTCTCTTCGGAGGCCGAGCGCTGGGGTAACATCGACTTCGACGACCTGCAATCCAAAAAGAAGTACAGGGGCTTCCCGGTCTACGGGATGACCAAGCTCGCCAATATCATGTTTACCTACGAGCTCGCGGGGCGGCTCAAGGGGACGGGCGTCACGGCCACCTGCATGCATCCGGGGGCCGTCAATACCAGGTTCGGCACGAACAACTCGGGGCCGATGACGATTCTGTTCCGCCTCTTCAAGCCGTTCATGAGGACCCCCGAGCAGGGGGCTGACACCCTGATCTGGCTCGCCTCCTCGCCCGAGGTGGAGGGCGCGAGCGGCCGGTACTACTCTGACCGCAAGCCCATCGAGCCGAAGAAGATCGCGCAGGACCCGGAGGCTCGACGCAGGCTCTGGGAAGAGAGCGAGAGGCTCACGGGCCTCGGGGTAAGGGCGTAGTGGAGCGCGACCGCGGGATAGTGGTCGAGGGGCTCGTCAGGGAGTTCAAGAAGGGGCCGCGGGCCGTTGACGGCATCGACCTTCGCGTCGAGCCTGGCGAGGTCTACGGCTTTCTCGGCCCGAACGGCGCCGGCAAATCCACCACGGTCCTGATGCTGACGACCCTGCTGCCGCCCACGGGCGGGACCGCCAGGGTGGCCGGTTACGACATCGTAAAGGAGGGGCCGCAGGTGCGGGCCTCCATCGGGGCGGCGTTGCAGGAGGCGGCGCTCGACCCTTTTCTGACAGGCCGGGAGCATCTGAACCTGCAGTCGGCGTTGCACGGCATCCCGCGTAGGGAGCGCAAGAAGCGGGGGGACGCGCTGCTGGAGCGGGTCGGGTTGCAGGAGGCGGCCGACCGGAGGGTGCGCGGCTACTCCGGCGGGATGAAGCGGAGGCTCGACCTCGCGCTCGCGCTGGTACACGAGCCCAGGATACTGTTTCTCGACGAGCCGACCACGGGGCTCGACCCGCAGAGCCGCAGCGCATTGTGGAGCGAGGTCAGCCGGCTCGCCAGGGACGAGGGCGTCACGGTGTTTTTGACCACGCAGTACCTCGAAGAGGCCGACGTGCTGGCCGACCGGGTCGGGATCATCGACCGGGGCAGGATCGTGGCGGAGGACACGCCCGAGGCGCTCAAGGCCGAGATCGGACGCCCAAGCGTCGAGGCTACGCCCGCCAGCCCCGCCGAGCGCGACGCGGTGGTGGGCGTGCTCGGGCGGTTCGGGGAGGAGATCCCCTCCCAGCCGGGCACGGTGGCCGTCCGCCTCTCCGGCGGCGCCTCCGGCCTCGCCGACGTCGTGCGCGCCCTGGACGCGGAGAACCTCAAGGTATCGAACCTCCGCCTGGAAGAACCGAGCCTCAACGACGTCTTTCTCGCCAAGACCGGACGTTCGCTCGAAGGGGCCGGAGATGGTGAAGAGGAAGCAAGCGCCGAGGAAGCGCAAGGATGACGGGCTCTTCGTTTCTTACGCAGGTCATGGCGCTCGCGCGCCGCTCGACGGTACGGACGATGCGCCAGCCGGCGGTCATCGTCTCGGCGCTGCTCTTCCCGATGATGTTCTTCTCCATAAACGCGAGCGGCCTCGACGCGGCCTCGCGGTTGCCCGGGTTCCCGGACGCTCCGTACCTGGACTTCGCGTTCGCGTTTCCGCTCGTCCAGGCGTCGCTGTTCGGGGCGATCACGGCCGGCAGTGACCTCGCCCGCGACATCGAGAACGGCTTCTTCGACCGGCTCTCCCTCACCCCGATGCGTCCCTCCGCGCTCCTGAGCGGGATGCTCGCAGGCGTGGTGGCCCTGGGTCTCATCCAGGGCGTCGTGTTCCTCGCCTTCGGGCTCTTGATGGGCGTGAACATCAGCAGCGGCATCCCGGGGATGCTCGTGATCGTGGCGCTCACGGTGCTGGTCGCTTTAGGCTTCGGCGGCCTCGGCGCGATCCTCGCGATCAGGACCGGGTCCGTCGAGGCGGTCGAGAGCGCGTTCCCGCTCTTTTTCGTGGCGATCTTCATGTCCTCGATAAACCTGCCGAGGAACCTTATAGAGCAGGACTGGTTCCGGTTCATAGCAACGGTCAACCCCATTTCCTATCTTGTCGAAGGTATCCGCAGCCTGGTCATCACCGGCTGGGACGCGCAGGCCCTCCTGCTGGGGTTCGGTTGCGCGGCGGCCATCGTGGTGCTCGCCATCGGCGGGGCTGCGGCCTCGATGCGGACGAGGGTGGCCTAGGATGGGCAGCTTTTTCCAGGTTGCGTGGGCGGTCGCGGGCAGGCAGACGTACAAGTACTTCACCAACCCGGCGTTTCTGGCGCCGGCGCTCTTCCCGCTCTTCTTCTTCGTCGCGTTCGCGGGCGGGCTTACGAGGGTGGGGGACCTACCCGGCTTCGATTACGCGGCGGGCTACATCGCGTTCCAGTACGTCTGGGCGCTATTGCAGGCCGTCACGATGGGCGGGGCCTTCACGGGGTTCTCCATCGCGAGCGACTTCGAGAACGGGTTCGCGAGGAGGCTCATGCTTGCGGCGTCGAACAGGTACGGGATCATCCTGGGCTACACCATGGCTTCCCTCGTGCGGGCCTTCATGACCGGGACGCTCGTCACCGTGCTGGCGCTCGTCACCGGCATGCCCATAACCGGCGGCTTCGACTTTTTCGGCCTGATAGCCCTCGCCATCCTCGCCAACATCGCGGCCACCCTCTTCGGGGCCGGCATCGCGATGATGCTGCGCACCCAGCAGGCGGGGCCGGTGATACGGACCCCGATCTTCCTCGTCCTCTTCCTCGCCCCGGTCTTCGTCCCGCTGAACCTGCTGACAGGATGGATCGAGACCGTCGCCCGCCTGAACCCGTTCACCGCCATCCTCGATGCCGCCCGCGGCTTTTTGGCCGGCGACCCGCAGAACGTCGTCCCGGCCTTCGCCATCAGCGCGGCCCTGATCCTGGTCCTCTCCCTCTGGGCCGTCTTCGGCCTCCGCCAGGCCGAGAAAGCGGGATAAATTGGCCCGGGGCCGCCCCTACAACACCGCCATCGCCACGCCCCAGAAGTGGGCCGCGAAGCTCCACGCCTCCCTCTTCCGGGCCACGAACGGCAAGGTCGGCGGCCGGATGGTCGGCAGCCCCGTCCTCCTCCTCGTCACCACGGGCCGCAAGAGCGGCCTGCGGAGAACGACCCCCCTGCTCTACCTCGAAGACGAGGACCGCTACGTAATCGTCGCCTCCAACGGCGGCACCGCGAAACACCCCATCTGGTGGCTGAACCTCCAGGCCAACCCGGAAGCCACCGTCGAGATCGGGGGCCGCAAGACCCGCGTCCGCGCCACACAGGCGCAAGGTGAGGAGAAGGCGCGTCTCTGGAAGAGGCTGGTCTGGATGTACGGTTCTTACGAGAGCTACCAGAGAAGGACCGACCGTGAGATCCCGGTGATACTCCTCAAACCCGTCGAATAAATTAACCTGATGCCTGAAACCTGTAGCCTGAAGCCTCCAAAGAAAGGACCCATCGTGAAGACCATCGACCGCGAAGAGCTCCAGCAGAAAATTGATCGCGGAGACGACTTCCTCCTCCTAGAGGTGCTCGGTGAGGCGTCGTACAACCGGGAACACCTGCCCGGCGCGGTCCGGTACGAGGGGCGGGATCAGGTAAGCGTTCTAGCGCCGGACAGGAGCACCGGGATCGTCGCCTACTGCTCGAACTTCAACTGACACACTTCGACGCGGGTCGTCCGTGAGCTGACGGCCGTGGGTTACGAGAACGCCTCCGACTACGAGGGCGGCAAGCAGGACTGGATCGAGGCCGGCCTCCCCACGGAGGGCGGATAGTGGTCGGCTCCCGGCCTCTCTTCTGCATAATTGTCCCCCTGGACCCGGTTCTAAAGATATGTGGGGACGTTGCGTGGCCGAGACGTCGGGGTCGTGAGGTGACCGGGAGCGGACGTGCGGCGAAGGTCATAGAGGCCAGGAAACTCACCAAAGTCTACGGCCGGGGCGAGGGACGGGTCGAGGCCCTGGCCGGCGTGAGCCTGGACGTCGCGTACCACATCGAATCCGGCAACGAGGATTACCCGGCCCTCCTGCGGGCCGCCGCCGAACTCTCGGGCGGCCTCGACGGCGACGAGCGCGAGCGGGCCGCCCACGCCTCGAAGACCGTCATCCGGCCCCTCGCCACGCGCGGGACGGACACGGCCCGGTAGCGTGGAGACCTACTCCCACGCTTTCTTTACCTGGGCCCTTGCCAAGCACGGCGTAAGGGCCGGACGCGCCGCCGGCATCGCGGGCGCCGTCGGGGCGTCCTTCCCGGACCTGCCCTCCATCGCCGGCACCGCCTACTACATCGGCCCGGCCTACCTGCGGGACGGGTGGTCCTCGATGGACACGGAGGAGTTGCTTGAGGCCATCTACTTCTCCGGCCCGTTCGGCGGGACGGGCAGCATACTCCACTCGGCCGTGCCGGTCGTGACGCTGCTCGTCGTGTACCGGATCTTCCACCTCGGACGCCGCCGGGACCGCCGCAAGATACTCTTGTGGTTTCTCATCGGCTGGCTCGGGCATACCCTCGCCGATTTCCTGACCCACGTGGACGACGTGCGTCAGCTCTTCTGGCCCCTCTCCGACTGGACGTGGGCTAGCCCCGTCTCCTACTACAACAGCGCCTACTACGGCCAGGAGTTTTTCCTCGCCAACCACGGACTGATGCTGCTGACGATGGTGGTGCTGCTCGTCGCGCGCCTGCGTGGCCGGAGGAAGACGTCCACCGGCGAAGCCCCGTAGTCCCCATCCGCAACGAGCGATTTGGTACACTCGGGCCGTCGCATTGGAGAGGTGTCCGAGTTGGCCGAAGGAGCGCGATTGGAAATCGCGTAGGCGGTGTTAAGCCGTCTCGAGGGTTCGAATCCCTCCCTCTCCGCTTTTGTAGCTGGTCAGCTAGTCAGCACGCCGGCTGCGCCGGCTTTCAGCTTGTCAGCAAGGGCACGGTTTGCCCGAGCTTGTTGGGCCGAGCGTAAAAGGGGTTGCTTACTGCGCTCGAAAGCATCAGTATTGTGGACCTTGCTGAGATGCTGACGGGCTGAAGTGCTGACTAGCTGAAATCGGAGGGGGCGGGATGCGGTACGTGGGGCTGGTATTTCTGTCGGCGTTTCTGGCCCTTGGACTGGCTTCGCACGTCCAGGCGCAGGCCGAGACGGTGGAGCGGGCCGGGGGCATGCGGGAGCCGGGTGAGATCCTGGGCGGCCCGCGCCACTCCAAGGCGAAGGTCGAGCGGTACGCCCGCTCGATGGACAGCACCGAGTACATCATTCGGACCATCCAGATCTACTACAAGATGGCCCCCCGCAGGGACATCGCCCCGGACGTTCTTATCGCCCAGGCTATGGTCGAGACCGGCTACGGCCGCTACGGCGGCGACTCCGACCCCTGGAACATGGCCGGCATAAAGAAGGGCGGCAACGTCGGCGACGAGCCCCGAGACTTCGAGAAGCCCGCGACCGCCCGGGCGGGCGTGAGGATGCACGTCAACCACATGGCCGCCTACACGGGCAAGAGGCCCATCGGCACACCCCACGACCGCTTCTACGACGCCCGCGCCGCGCAGGAGGAGCGCGGGTACTGGATCCGGAACATCGGCCAACTAGGCGGCGGCATCTGGGCCACCGACACGAACTATGACGACAAGATCCGGAACGTCCTCTACGCCATGAGCCGGCAGTAAAGCACGCTGGCTTGCGCCAGCTTGTCAGCCCGCTGTGCCCTTCGGGCTCCGCTTTCAGCACGTTGCCTTCGGCAACTCTCAGCACGCCCTCTTCGAGGGCTTTCAGCCTAGTGGCCGGCGTCACCCGAAACGCCGTACCGTCTACAGTTCGCGGCGGTGCTGTCGGCAGCGCTTCCTCGGGCGTGGCCGGGTAGGTCCTGAACGGCGGAAAGCTGAAAGCGAGGCGTCAGCCGAAGCGCGCTGAGAGCGGAGGCGAAGCCGCAGCGGGCTGAAAGGCGCGGAGCGCCGTGCTGACAAGCTGCCGACCGAAGGGAGGCTGCGTGCTACACTTGCCGCGCCGCGCTAAGCGGGGAGCTGGCGATGCCCTGTACCTGCGATCGCCTAGCAGGGTCTAATTCCCCGCCCGAGGCGTGAACCGGGTTTGGTTGAAACCGGTGCGGCCGGCGTTGATGGCCAGGTCCCGGGCAATGGGACCCCGTGAACCGTGTCAGGACCGGAAGGTAGCAGCACTAAGCGGGTAACCTCATGTGCCACGGGGTAGCCAGGGCGGAGTCGGCGGCCGGAAGTTCGCCGGACGCGGTCGCGTCGACGGCGGGGTGCGCGGTTTTTTAGGCTTCAGGTTTTAGGTGTCAGGCATCAGCTTCTCTCGATGGGGCGGTGCCTGATACCAAACTTCCTCCCTCTTCGATGTGATGCGGAATAGACCAGGGGTTCTCCCGCGCAGACCTGAAACTTGTAGCCTTTACGACGATGGTTCGCGGCGCGGTGTCCGCTATACTAATCGCGTGAGTTTTCTGATCGGCAGCTTCTCCTGATGCAACACGCTTCGCTCTATCGCAAGTGGCGTCCGCGGCGGATGGACCAGGTGGTGGGGCAGGAGCCCGTCGTGCGTACTTTGCGGCGGGCCATCGAGACGGGGCGGGTGGCGCACGCCTACCTCTTCAGCGGGCCGCGGGGGACGGGGAAGACCTCGACGGCGAAGGTTCTGGCGATGGGGCTGAACTGCGCCTCCGGGCCGACGGCCGAGCCGGACGGGACCTGCGATAGCTGCCGGGCCATCGTGAACAACTCGTCTCTGGACGTGGTCGAGATGGACGCGGCGTCCAACCGGGGGATCGACGAGATCCGGGACCTCAGGGACAGGGTCAACCTCGCCCCCGTCGCCGGGCTTACGAAGGTCTACATCATCGACGAGGTCCACATGCTGACGACGGAGGCCTTCAACGCCCTCTTGAAGATGCTCGAGGAGCCGCCCGAGCACGTCGTGTTCGTGCTCGCGACGACGGAGAAACACAAGGTCCTGCCCACGATCATCAGCCGCTGCCAGAGCTTCGATTTCCGCCGGCCGAGCATCGAGACGCTGGCGACCAAACTGGGGGAGATCTCCAAGGCGGAGGGCATAGCGGTCGAGCCGGAGGCGCTTACCGTGATCGCGCGGGAGGGCCGAGGCTCCTTCCGGGACGCGGAGGGACTTCTGGACCAACTCTCGTCTTTCGTAGAGGGGGAGATCACGACCGTCATGGTCCGCGAGCTGCTCGGCAGCGTCGGCCCGGAGGCGCTGCTGGAGACGACCCACGCCCTGCACGAGCGCCGCGCCGCCGACGCTTTACGCATCGTGGACCGGCTCTCCAACGAGGGCCGCGACCTCGGGCAGTTCGTCGGCGAGCTCCTCTCCCACCTCAGGAACCTGATGCTCCTGCCGCACGCGCCCGAGGTGGCCCTCGCGGGCGTTGGCGCCGAAGAGCGCGCCCCGCTCGAAGAACAGGCCAGCGCCGTCCCGACCGCCGAGGTCGTGCGCCTGGTCGAGGCCCTTGGAGACGCCCTGGGCCGCATCCGGCGCGGCGGCGACCCGAAGCTGGAGCTGGAGCTGACCTTCCTCAGGCTCGCCCGCGACTACACCGAGCCTTCCGTCGAGAACCTCATGGCCCGCCTCGAACGGCTGGAGCAGGCCGCCGCGAACGGGGGCCTCGCCGCGGACAACCCTCCTCGTTCTGCTGCCCCGGAGCCTCCCCGAAACGAATCCCGGCCTGAGGAGCCCGAGGCTGCGTCCAGCGCACCTTCCGCGAAGACGCCGCCGGTGGACCAAGAGGACGCGCAGGCTCTGCCAGAGCCAGATCCGGCCGAACCTGGGCCTGGGGAGCCCGCTCCGGAGGAGGCCGGGCCGGAAGAGGCCGGGCGGGGCGGGGTGGATCTCGCGGGGCAGTGGGCCGGGATCATCGGCGAGCTCAAGCGGCGCAAGCAGGCGCTTACCGCGGCGGTCTACGGCGAGGCCCGGGTGGAGGGCTTTGACGGAAAGGTTCTGACGCTGGGCTTCCCGGAGGACCAGGACTTCTACGTCGGGATGGCGAGGGACCGCAAGCACGCCGACGTGCTTGGCGAGGTCCTGGAAGAGCGCATCGGTTCGAGGCCGCGCCTGGAGGTCCGGTCCGGGGAAGAGGTCCCGGAGGCCGCCCCCGTCTCTACCGGGGAGCCCTCACGAAACACGCCGCCGGAAAAACCTCTCTCCCGAGAGCCCGCCCCAGAGCCGCACTCGCGTCCGGAAGAACCGTCGGCGGGGCGGGACGATGCGGGTTTCGACGAAACGGTGGCGCAGGCGGACGTCCCAGGGGCGCGTCTCGGGTCTCCGGAAGCTGGCGACGGGAAGATCCGCAGCGAGGCCGAGGTGTTCGAGATCATGCGCGGATTCGGCCCGTTCGGCCAGAGTAAGGAGAGCTAGGGCTCCGGACGGCGGAAGGAACGCCGGGCGGGGTTCCTACGGAAGGGGAGCGTGGTCGGCTGGGGTGCAACGGAAGTAGCGCGCTTCGCGTGGCGCCTGTAGAATGCACCGGTCGGTCCTCGTCCCGGGATGGTGGGGTATGAAAGCGCGTTTGCTAGCCGTTTTGTTGGTCTCGACGCTGGTTCTCGCGTCGACTGCCCCTGTGGCTCTCGCCCAGGCGGACCGCGACCCTGGCGTCCAGTACGTGGACTGCTCGCAGGTCCAGAACGCCGTTCAGGGCCAGTACGGGAACGCCAACGCGGTGGCCCGCGACGGGAGCGAGGCCACAGCAGAGGTCGCCCAGGAGATGAACATCTCGCAAAATCAGGTCAACGCCTGTCTCGGCGGTCAAGCCGGTGAGGGGGACAAGAACCAGCCGGACGACGATCCGGGCAAAGATCCGACCGGAGATCCGACCGACGAGAACAACATTAAGACGGACGAGCCGGATGTCACGGCTGCGCGTGACAGCGAGGAAGACGTACTGGCTGGCACGGACCCTGGCGGCAAGCTGCCCAACACGGGCGGCCCTTCGCTGCTCGCCGCAGTGGCCGGGGTCGCGCTGGTCGTCGGCGGGGCATCCCTGATCCGCTTCAGGCGCTAGCCCCCGCGTGAGGTTCCCGGGGCACGCCTCCGGAGACCCGCTGCTCCGGTTCGGCGCGGCGGCGCTCGCCCTCGCGCTGCTCTTCGCCGCCGCCGTCGCCGCCTACGCCCTCCTGAGGGAGAGACCCGCGGAAGCCGCGGACCGGGCGGTAAAGACCGCCTCCTCCTCGGAACCGCTGGTCCGGTCCGACCCCGGCATCGAACCGCTCAAAGAACCCACGGTTGCGGCCCCCGAGATCGAGGAACCCGAGCCTCAACCGAAGCCCGAGCCCCAACTGGAGGCGGAGCCGGAGTCGGCCGAACGGGCGGCTGGACAAGCCGCACCGGACCCGAGGCCGGAACCCGCACCTGAACCGGAACCCCGACCGGAGCCGGAGGTTGCGCCCGAAGCGCCAGCGGATCGGGCGCCGCAGCGGCCGGCTGACCCGAGATCCGGGGAGCCGACTGGTTCGCTGCCCGTCGAGGAGACGGACTGGCCGCTGCCCACCGAAGAGCAGGTCGAGTCCACCGAACGTTCCAGGCACTACGACCAACCCGGGGGAGCGGCCCTTGGTCTCACGGTGGGGTCGATCGGGCTCTACGACGTTCCGGTCCTGAGCTCCAACACGCAGGGTGCCCTGGGCAACGGCGTCATCCACGTTCGCGGCACCTCCATGCCCTGGTCGGACACGCCGGAGAGAAACGTGTACCTGGCGGGCCACCGCCTCGGCTGGCCCGGGACCGGCAGCCACCTCGTCTTCTACCGGCTCGACGAGCTGGGCGAGGGGGATCAGATCTCCCTCGAAAGCCGCGATGGTGGGAGGTACGTCTACCGGGTGAGCGACACGTTCGTGGTGGACCCGGATGACACCTGGGTGATGGGACGAATAAAGGACAGGGACATGCTGACCCTTCAGACCTGCACCCCGATACCCGGCTTCGAGCGTCGCCTCATCGTCAGGGCGGAGCGCGTCTAGCCGGCCGGATGATCCCGAGGGCGGACCAGGATCGCCTCCGCCCGAAACCTTTCCGTCGTGGTCCGCCAGGGCAAGTCGTTTACAATAACGGGACTCGTGAACCTCGATTTAGGAGCTGTGGGTGGCTAAAAGGCAGAACGTAAACAAGATGATGGCCCAGGTGCAGCAGATGCAGGAGCAGATGCGCCAGGCCCAGGAGGATCTCGCCAAGGAGACCGTCTCCGCGAGCGCGGGCGGTGGCGCGGTAAAGGCCACGATGACCGGCGGGATGGAGCTCGTCTCCATCGAGATAGACCCAGAGGTCGTCGACCCCGAAGACGTCGAGATGCTCCAGGACATGGTGATGGCGGCCGTGAACGAGGCGATGAACTCCTCTCAGGAGCTTGCCAACAAGAAGCTCGGCGGCGTCACCGGGGGCCTCGGGGATCTCGGCCTCAACCTGCCGGGGATGTAGGGGCCCTTTGGCGCCCTACGCCAGGCCCGTAGAGCGGCTCATAACCGAGCTCTCCAAACTCCCCTCCATAGGACCCCGCAGCGCCCAGCGCATAGCCTTCCACGTCATCCGGGGCAAGAAGGACGACGCCATAGGGCTCGCGGAGGCGCTCAAGGAGGTCAAGGAGCGGATCAAGCCGTGCAGCCGCTGCTTCAACCTCACGGAAGCGGAAGAGTGTGAGATCTGCCGCGACACCCGCCGCGACGGGACCGCGATCTGCGTGGTGGAAGACCCCTACGATATCGGCCCGATGGAACGCACCGCCGAGTACCGCGGCCTCTACCACGTCCTCGGCGGCTCCCTCTCGCCCCTGGACGGCGTCGAACCCGAAGACCTCCGTATAGCGGAGCTCGTCGAGCGCGTGCGCGAGGAGGGCACGAAAGAACTGGTCATCGCCACCAACCCGAACACGACCGGCGAGGCGACGGCATTGTTCATCGCCGCCGAGGTGAAAGACCTGCCGGTCCGGGTCACGGCTCTGGCCAGCGGCCTGCCCGTCGGCGGGGACCTGGAGTACGCGGACGAGGTCACGCTCGGCCGTGCCTTCGCCGGCCGCCGCGAGATATAGCTGTCAGCCATCAGCTCTCTGATCCTGTTGGGGCCCCGGGCTTGATGCTTTTGCCGGATCTTCCGAAGAAGAACTCATGACGGCGATTCGGGAACCCAACCCCCTCGCGGAGATGGGCGGCCGCGCGCTCCGGTCGCTCGGGGATACGGTTGCGAGTCTGCCGCCGCGGGAGGCGACGCTGGTGAAGATGCCGGAGCTGCATCCCGCGTTGGTCGAGGCGTTGGGGAAGATGGGAGCGGCGCGGCTCTACTCGCACCAGTTGGAGGCTTACGAGCGGGTGCGGGCCGGGGAGAACGTGGTGGTGGCGACGGCGACGGCCAGCGGGAAGTCGCTTTGTTACAAGATTCCGGCCTTCCAGAACGCGCTCGGACGGACGAAGAGCCGCTCCATCTTCCTGTACCCGACCAAGGCGCTCGCGCAGGACCAGCTCGGCAAGATCAAGGGCTTCGGCCTCCCCGGCATCCACCCTGCTACCTACGACGGTGACACCCCGCAGGCCCTCCGCGCGGACATCCGGCGCCGCTCGAACGTCGTCCTCACTAACCCGGACATGCTCAACATCGGCCTCCTGCCGAACCACGAGGCCTGGGGGGATTTCTTGCGGAACCTCGAGATCGTGGCCGTGGACGAGGCACACGTCCTGCGCGGCGTCTTCGGCTCCCACGTCGCGGCGGTTCTGAGAAGGCTCAGGCGCGTCGCGGAGCTGCACGGCGGCGACCCGCGCTTCGTGCTGACGAGCGCGACCATAGCCAACCCGCAGGAGCTCGCCGAGAGCCTGACCGGGCTGCCGTTCTCGCTCGTGGACGACGACGGGGCCTCCTCCGGGCCGCGGCGGGTGGTATTCCGCAATCCTCCCCTCCTGGACAAGGAGAAGGGTGAACGGCGGAGTCTCTTGACCGAGGGGGCTCTCGTCTTCGCGGACCTCGTATCGCGTGGGATCAGGACCATAGCTTTCGCGAGGTCCAGGAAGGCGGCGGAGCTTATCTACCGCTACGCGGCCGAACGGCTCGGCATAGAGGGGGCGCGCAGGATCTCCCCCTACCGCGCCGGTTACACCGCCCGCGAGCGTCGGGACATCGAGGGGAGGCTGTTTAGCGGCGACCTGCTCGGCGTGGTCTCGACGAACGCGCTGGAGCTCGGGGTGGACGTGGGCGCGCTGGACGCCGTGGTCTGCTGCGGCTACCCGGGGAGCGTGGCCTCGATCTGGCAGCAGTGGGGCCGTGCCGGACGCGGGAAAGACCCGTCGCTGGCCGTCTACATAGCCGGCCGCGACTCCCTCGACCAGTTCCTCTTCGAGAACCCGCCCCGCGTCCTCGGCCGCCGCGTCGAGGCCGCCCGCGTGACGATGGAGAACCCGTACATCCTCGGTCCCCACCTGTTGGCCGCGGCGCACGAGGCCCCGCTGGACGCCGAAGACGAGCGGTACTTCGGGCCGGCCTACAGGGACGTCGCCAAAAAGATGATGGAGGACAGGATGCTCGCCGCGAGCGGGGAGCGCCTGATCTACGCCCGCTCCGACAGCCCCGCGCGTAACGTCTCTTTACGCTCGGCGTCGTCCGAGACCGTCCTCATAGCGGACACCGACGGGGAGTTGATCGGCACGGCGGAGGCGACGCGCGCCCCGAGCGAGCTGCACCCTGGTGCTACGTACCTGCACCGAGGCAACGCCTACGAGATAGAGGACCTCGACCTGCGCCTGCACCGCGCGGTTGCCCGCCGCGTGCCGAACAACTTCTACACCAAGCCCAAGGTCGAGACGGACGTGGAGATCGTGGAGGAGGTCGAGACTCGGGGCCTGCCGAACGGGGCGGCGCTCCACTGGGGGCGTGTCAGGACGACGGACTCCGTTACGTTCTACAAGAAGGTCAGGGTGGCGGACGAGAAGGAGCTCGGGGTCTACCCGCTCGACCTGCCGGACGTGACGCTGGAGACGCAGGCCTTATGGGTCACGTTGCCGCCGATTCCGAGGGGAGCCCGCCCGAGTTTCGAGAGCTTCGGGGGGGCATTGCACGCGGGGGAGCACGGCATGATCGGGCTGCTGCCCCTCTTCGCGATGTGCGACCGGGCTGACATCGGTGGCCTCTCCACCCCGGCCCACCACCAGAACCGCCTGCCCACGATCTTCGTCTACGACGGCTACCCCGGCGGCGTCGGCATCTCCCGGCGCGGCTTCGACGCTTTCTCCTCCCTGGCCCGGGACACCGTGGGCGTCATCACCCGCTGCCCGTGCGACCGGGGCTGCCCGGCCTGCATCCAATCCCCCAAGTGCGGCAACTGGAACGAGCCCCTGAGCAAGACCGGTGCCGTAGATCTTTTGAGATACCTGCTCGGCCAGACGAGCAAGTACCCGGCGGAGTAGGACGGATCTCGTCCTCCCGCCCCTACGTCTCTATCGTCGGCTCCGGCACGGCGACGGGAGAGACCTACCAGCAGGCCCGCGAGGTCGGCCGACTCGTCGCAGGGCGGGGCGGCATCGTCGTCTGCGGCGGCCTGGGCGGGGTTATGGAAGCCGCGGCCCGCGGGGCGACGGAGAGCGGCGGCACGGCCATCGGCATCCTGCCGGACGAAGACCGGGGCCGGGCAAACGGATATTTGTCCCATTCCGTTGCCACGGGGACGGGTCAGGCGCGGAACCTGGCGGTGGTATGTTCGGGGGCCGTGGTCGTCGCCGTCGGCGGGGAGTACGGGAC